>Ga0224558_1001460_pt1 | contig 24702 bp, 19 predicted proteins | sample 714S32024metaG_FD_180682 | JGI IMG/M metagenome (GOLD analysis project Ga0224558, IMG submission 180682) | Peat soil microbial communities from Stordalen Mire, Sweden - 717 S3 20-24 | ecosystem: Environmental > Terrestrial > Soil > Wetlands > Peat | place: Sweden: Norrbotten County, Stordalen... | reverse complement strand
GTTTCAACTGCCACATATTGCTAGACACATATGGCAAGGCGGAAAAGCATTCGGGAAAAGACTGGCCCCCCGTGTCTAATTAACACTCCCTAAAAGAAATCTGTTGAAACGCTGGGCTATTTTCACTTGTCCCTCCGGGACAGAACAGATAGGACCACCAAGGAGAGCCGAAGCCCGCCACGCTTACTTTCCATGACTCTGCTCTTCGCTGACTTTCCATGACTCCGCTCTCTAGAGTTTTCTATCACATCTACTGGCTGGCTTCCGGGCGGTGGCGTTGGGTCCGAAGGCACTTTACGCGACCGGGGCTCGCAGTGCTGGGCACGCTCATTCTCGCTGCCTTGCTGGCGCCGGACACCGACAATAACCTCACCTACCAGGCCCTCCCGTTCTTGCTGTGTCTTCTGGTCATAGCGGTTTGCCTGAGCTGGCTTTCCAAAGCGCCGTTCTCCGCCGTCCGGCTGTTGCCGCGGTTCGGGACCGCCGGTTGCCCGCTTCACTACCGGGTCGTGGTGAAGAACCTCTCCAAGCGAGTTCAGAATGGCCTGACCCTGCTGGAGAACCTGGCGGACTCCCGACCGTCGTTTGCCGCTTGGATGGCCGTGCAGCGCGTCGAGCAGAAGCTGCTCCGCTCCTTTCGAATCAGCGGCCACCGGCCCCTCAATCCGTTCAAGGTGGCGGTGGTGAAGGACGCCAATGTCCCGCCAATCCAGCCTGGCCAAGAGGTGGAAGTGCGGGTGGAGCTCAAGCCGCTCCGTCGCGGCGTCCTGAGATTTATCGGGGTGACGCTGGCGCGCTCTGATCCGCTCGGATTGTTCCGTGCGCTTACGACGGTGCCGTTGGCGCAGACGGTGCTGATCCTTCCCCGGCGCTATCCCCTGCCGGCGATCGCGTTGCCGGGCACCGTAAAATATCAGGAAGGCGGAGTGGCCCTGGCGGCGAGCGTGGGTCAGAGCGACGAGTATGTCGCGCTACGCGACTACCGCCACGGCGATCCCATGCGGCATATTCACTGGCGGAGTTGGGCCAGGGTCGGGCGTCCGGTAGTCAAAGAGTTCGAGGACGAGTTCTTCGTCCGGCATGCGCTGGTGCTTGATACGTTTACTGACCACCAGCAAAGCGAAGTCTTCGAGGAGGCGGTATCGGTCGCGGCTTCGTTCGCCTGCACCCTGCCGACCCAGGAATCGCTGCTCGACTTGCTGTTCGTCGGCCCGCAGTCCTACTGTTTCACCGCGGGACGCGGGGTTGCCCACGTGGACCAGATGCTGGAGATTCTGGCATCCGTGCGGACCTGTTCGGATCAACGCTTCCTTGCGCTGGAGCACTTGGTGCTCAGCCATGTCGAAGTGGTGAGCGGCTGCATCTGCGTGCTGCTGGATTGGGATGAGACGCGACGCAGCTTTGTCCGGAAGCTGAAGGCGCTGGGCGTCCCAGTGCGGGTGCTGGTCATCGTGCAGCCGGACCACGACCAATCCCTGGATCCCGGCCCGCTCAGCGACGAGCCGGAGCGATTCACCGTTCTGGAAGTGGGGCGGATTGAGACGGGGCTGGCGAAGCTCAGTTAATCCATTCCGGCCGCCACCTCTCGCCAGAAGTAGAAGAGGGTTGGGTAAACTCGAAGCCTCCGGCAGCAATGCTTCATTTTGGGGATGGGTCGCAAGGTAGGGCGCGTCACTCCGTGCGCGCCGGTCGCTCGCAGGCGATCCAGGACCGGCGCGCACGGAGTGACGCGCCCTACCAAACTGACAAAATGAGAATTGCTGAGCCCCCGGGGTGCTCGCTTGACTCTGAGCGTCTTCCCGGCAGTCTCCTCAGCCATGAACATTCACCACCTGGAACTCTTCTACTATGTAGTCAAGAACGAGGGCATCACCGCCGCCAGCCGCAATATGCCCTATGGCATCCAGGAGGCCGCCATCAGCGGGCAGGTGGCGCAATTGGAGGAAGATCTGGGAGTGGCCTTGTTCCAGCGCAGGCCTTTCGCGCTGACGCCACCGGGCAACAAGGTGTATCAGTTCATCAAACCGTTCTTCGACAACCTCGAACCGATGGCCCAGGAGGTGCGCGGCGGCGTGGAGCAACACCATCGGATCGCGGCGTCGGAAATCGTTATGCAGGATTACTTGCCGGACATGATTCAGCAGACGCGCAAGCAGTTTCCCCGGCTGAAAGTCACCCTCAGGGAAGGCTACCATCCTGAAGTCCTGAAATGGCTGGAGCAGCGCGAGGTGGATCTGGCCATCGGCCTACTGGGAGGCAAACCGTCGCACGGAATTCACTCGCTGGCGCTGTTCGAATTGCCGTTGGTCCTGATGGTGCCGCAGCAGAGCAAAATCGAATCCGCCGAAGAGCTGTGGCAGCAGGATCATATCGAGGAGAAGCTCATTACCACTCCGGCCAACCAGGTAATCTGCCGCGCGTTCGAGGAAGGCTTGGCCCAACGCAAGGTGGACTGGTTCAGCGGCATCGAAGTCAGCACCATCGCCCTGGTCGAGACCTATGTTGTCAAGGGCTATGGCCTCGGCGTGACGGTCGGCATTCCGACGCGGAAGTGCCATCCGCTGGCTCGCCTGCTGGCGCTCGAGGGGTTTCCAAAGATGACCTTTGGCGTTCTCTGGCAGGGCTTCCGCACCCCGGTGCTGGATCATTTTCTGAAGGTGGTGCAGCAAACCGCCCAGAGAGAGTCCGCGGCGGTCGCGCAAAGCGTAATTTCAGCTTCGAAGAAAACGGTCGCACAGCCCGCGCGCAAGGGACGCACTTAGCCCGGATATTTGATACGAGTGACGCCGGAGCGCCGGCATGTTGCCGGCTTACGCGGTCCGAATGGTCAAAGCCGGCAACATGCCGGCGCTCCGGCGTTCCGGCGTTCCGTGCTGGGTATGAAATATCCGGGTTAGCCGGTTGCCGGCTGAGGACTTTCTTGAAGACGCGGTTAAGGTGGGTGCGCAACAAACGCCCGCCGCGAAGGGTGCAGTTCCACGGCGCACGGGGTGCGTGCCGGCTCAATCAGTAAAATCGTTGGTAGCATAATTTTATCAATTAACACCCAGGGGCCGGCACGAGTTATAAGACCGGCATGAAGACACACCTCAGTTTGCAAGGACAGATTCTCTGCCGGATGAATCCGGCCATCACTCGCCCTGTCATTTCGGGGATATCGGCGGCTGCTATGTTATGGGTTTGCGGCTGTGCCACTCATCAACCGGCCGGCGTAACCCGCGGCGACGCGTCGCCGCTGGCGGAATCGCTCCGGATCCAACTGGGAACCATCGCGCTGGCGGCGGCGCCGGAACCGGCCGAGGTCAGTTTCGACAAGGCGAAAGGGCAAATCGAAACCTTTGGCGACCGGGCCAGCGTGGCCGCAGCCGGGACACTCGATACATCCGGCGTCAGCGGCGAACCGATCGTTCAGGCTCTCGCCGGGGTCGCTGGCTTCGTCATGGCACCGGTGGTCGCCTTGACGGAGGGCATTTTGGCAAGCGAGCGGCTTTCGCCGGACAGACTGGTGGTCTGCGAATCCAACCTGCTGTACCAGATGAACACGATGGCGGCCCAGGAGCGATTCCAGAATTGGGTTAGCAAAACCACCGACGAGAAGACCCGCCGGCGGCTCATCCTGGTTGAGGTGACGAACACCACCGCCGGCCGTCCGTGGGCGGAGTCCTTGCTGGAAACGCGAGTGCGCGAAATGCGGTTGGAGCGGACTGGGAAAGGCGATAGCTCGTATGCGTTGCTGATCAAGGCGATGGTGCGGCTCTCGCGCACGGCGGATGGGGCGGTTCTGTACGAGCGCCCGGTCGAGTATCGCAGCGGCACTTGCTTGTTCCTGGACTGGACGCTGAGCGATTCTATCCAGAGGGTCGCCGAGACCGGTTACCGCGAGATGGCTGAGCGTGTGGTGGACCAGCTATTTGTGGGCACGCCGGAAGGACCGCTCCTGGCCGGTGACGGATTCCAGAAATTGGCAGGCCGCCAGCACAATAAGGATCTCGCCCGAGTTTCTCGTGGCCCGGCCGCAGGCTCAGCAGATCCGGCCTACAGCGTGGCAGGCCGTGTATCCTCAAGCGGCGAAGGGTCGGTTCGGCAACCGGTGGCCCAATTGGTCAGTTATCCCCTGGTGAACACGGGAGCCATCGGCATTTACTCCACGGCGACGGTTTCCCGCGTCACGCTGCAGAGACCACTGACGAAAGACGAAGCAGGCTCGGAAGCGCTCAGCGACACGGAGTGGATGTTTGACGGACTCCAGAACCACCCGAACCTGATGATCAGCCTTCCGTGCATCGCGGTGGCTATCCCGGTGAGTTTGTGGTTGCAAGGGAAGGCGCTGGTGTGCGGGTTGACGGACCGGAAATTCAACCAGGCGGACGCCCAAATGACAGCGGCCGTCCGCGAGACACGTCCGCACGAAGACCTGGCCAACCAGGTAGCTCAACAGTTGGAGCCTCGAACCTCTCAGCCGGTTATGCTGGCTAACAAACCGTTGCCGCCGGGTGCGGACGAGGAGTTCGCGGGGATGCAATCCGTTACCCGTCGAACACTGGCGTGGCTGCCGAAGGGCCAGACGGCGGCCAGTTCCCTGATGGGGCAGGAGGTTGACACGGATTTGGAAATCCAGGTAATCAGCGCAACGCTGGCCGCGAAAGACGGCATTAATCCCCCGATGGCGCTCTGCGTCGAGGCCGAGGCGCGGTTGTTGCGGGCCCGGGACGGCCAGGAGATTTACTCCTGTCCGATCCACTACCGCAGCCAGGAACGCAAGTACGTGCAATGGGCCGCTCACGACGCCCGGCTCTTCCGGCAGGAACTGCAAACCTGCTACCGCGAACTGGGCACGATCATCGTCAACCAGCTCGTCTCCCACGGCCTGGTCGCCCCTGGCCAGGGGACCTACCCGACCGTGGTGAGGAACTAGCGGATTGAGACGGGGCTGGCGAAGCTGAAATGACGAAGGCCGAACGTTGTATGAAAAGAGCGGGCAGGCACCCGAAAGGACGCCTGCCCGAGTGGAAACCGGGGGTGGGCAAAGGGGGCAGAGAGGAAGGGCCTGAACCCAATTTGCATTCCTTTCGTTTCATGCGTTAGGCCCAGGGCTGGTTCCGCACGGGACCAATCGACGGTTTGACCCCTCGCAGTGTCCGTCGTCAAGCCGGTGCCACCCCATTACTGCGCGCTGATACCTCCGTAGTACCTCCGTTCTACCTCCGTAGTACCTCCGTAGTACCTCAGATCGAGCAACGGACGTAGAACGGAGGTACTACGGAGGTACTACGGACGTACTACGGAGGTATCAGCGGTAGGTAGGGGCCTGCATCGCTATATGTTGGGGGCGGGGACGCGGGCGCTGGTCACCCCAGGTACGTCCGCTGAGCCGTCAATGGAAAGGGTCAAACCGTAGATTGCTCCCAGCCGGTACACCGCAGTGAGGCAGACTGGGGTTGTTTTTCGATGGTTTTCTTTGCTTGACCTGGGATGGTTATCCCGACACGCTGGCAGCATGCCGCGCGCCATGCGAGTGGAGTATCCTGGCGCGATCTATCACGTGATGGATCGTGGGGACCGCCGGGAGGACATTTCAATATTTGCCGCTCAAGTGGATTGCGGCGCGGGTGCAAATTGGCACGGCCAAAGGGGCTAAGGCCGTGCTCCATCGCTCAGGCCGTGGACAACACCAGCACAAACCCGACCCTGCCGACGGACCATGCGCGCAACTGGAATTCCAATCTACGGTTTGACCCCTTTACACTCTGCAACATCGATCGCGGCCCGGTCACCGCCAGGGCAGCCACCTGCTGCCCAACAGCAAACCTAATTTTTTTGCTGCAACCGCAGCGCTTTCGGCGCATCATTGCGCGACTTTTCGTCATGGGCGGCACAATTGCACAGTCACTATTCCGTCTGGCGACCCTTTCGGGCCACCTCACCCAGCAGCGCCCGGAAGGAACCCTCGGCCAACACGCCAAAGCCCCACCACACAATGCCCCGCATCTTTGACAACATCGCCACCGATCTTCTCCCAGCGCTCCGGGACACGCTCCAAATTTCCCAGCGCTCCGACTTCTGCGTCGGCTATTTCAATCTGCGCGGCTGGAAAACGATCGACGCCCTGATCGAACAGTGGCCGGGCGGCGAGGGTGCCCAATGCCGCCTGCTCGTCGGCATGCAACGCCTCGCCCAGGACGAGTTGCGCCTCGCCTACAGCCTCCTGCCCAAGGAGGACCAGATCAGCCAGCAGGCTGTGATTCGCTTCAAGCGGCGTCTCGCTGAGGAGTTTCGCGCCCAACTCACCTTCGGCGCACCCACCGATGAGGACGAAGCCGGCCTGCGCCGGCTTTCAGCCCAACTAAAGGCGGGCAAGGTTGTCGTAAAGCTTTTCCTAAGTCACACCCTCCACGCCAAACTTTATCTCTGCTTCCGGACCGACCCCAACAATCCCATCACCGGCTTCCTCGGCTCAAGCAACCTCACGCTCGCCGGCCTGTCCAACCAGGGCGAGCTCAATGTGGACGTCCTCGACCACGACGCCACCCTGAAACTCGAACAATGGTTTAAGGACCGTTGGGGCGACAAGTGGTGCGTGAACATCACCAAGGAACTCATCCAGGTCATTGACGAAAGTTGGGCGAGGCCGGAATGTCCGCCCCCTTACCATATCTACGTCAAGATGGCCTATCATCTGGCCGAGGAGGCGCGAGCCGGCCTCTCCGAGTTCACCATCCCTCCGGACATGCGTGACAACTTGCTCGAATTCCAGTCCGCTGCCGTGCGCATCGCGGCCCGGCATTTGGAAAAGCGTGGCGGTGTGGTTTTGGGCGACGTGGTTGGCCTCGGCAAGACCCTCATGGCCACCGCGCTGGCCCGCGTGTTTCAAGACCCACCGCGCTCCCTTGAAACACTCATTCTCTGCCCCAAGAATCTCGTCGGCATGTGGGAAGACTACGCTCATCGCTACCGCCTGATCGCAAAAGTCGTCTCCGTCACCCAGGCCCAGAACACCTTGCCTGACCTCCGCCGCTACCGCGTCGCCATTATAGACGAAAGTCACAACTTGCGGAACCGCGAGGGGCGGCGCTGGGCCGCCGTGCGCGATTATCTGTCGCGCAACGCCAGCAAGTGCATCCTTGTTTCAGCCACGCCCTACAACAAAGCCTACCTCGACCTCGCCAACCAGCTCCGCCTGTTCATGAATCCAGACGATGTTGTCGGCATCCGGCCAGAGGAATACCTCAGGCGCGACTGCGACGGCCGCCCGGACGAATTTACCCGCCGCCACCAATGCGCGGTCAACTGCCTGTCCGCCTTTGAAAAAAGCGCCCACGCTGACGACTGGCGCGAACTCATGCGCCTGTTCATGGTCCGCCGCACCCGCAGCTTCGTTGAGCGCAACTACGCCCTCACGGAATGCCCGGCCTGCGCTACGGTCGTCGCGCCCACACAGGAGAAGTGCCCCAAGTGCGACCGCCCGAAAGCCAAAGAGGACCGCCGCTTCCTCATTCTGGAAGGCGGCAGCCGATTCCACTTCCCCAAGCGCCAGCCGAAGACCCTCACCTTCCGCATCCGCGACAAGGACCCGGACGACCAATACGCCCGGCTCTATTCCGACAAAGTCGTGGACACCGTCCGCGTGCTGCACCTGCCACGCTACGGCCTCGCCAACTATCTCAAGCCCACGCTCGATGTGCCGCCGTCTCAGGAGGAAGCCGAAGTGATGGACAACCTCTCTCGCGCCGGCAAGCGGCTCATTGGCTTTGCGCGGGCGCCGATAGTCGCTTGCCCGACCACACCACACGGTTGAAGCTCGACCGCGCCCTCACCCAGACCAGCTTCGAGCATCTCATCGTCTTCGCCGTCCAGGGAGGCGCCCAGCAATGCTGGATGTGGGTCCGTCGCGAGCCCGGTCGCCCCCTGTCGGCCCGCACGCACGAGTTCAATCGCGCCCAGCCCGGCGACTCCCTCCTCCAGAAGCTGCAAATCCTCTACGTCTCGCTCGAAGAAGAGGAGAAAGGAGACCTGTCCACCATCACCATCGCCGAACGCGCCCGCGCCGCGTTCGACATCGAGCGGGTCACCAAGGCGTTCTACCGCGACTTTGACACCCATCGCCTGGCCTTCCTCAAATTCATCGACGGCATCGACGAGGTCGCCGACCGCGAATGGTATGCCTCCGTCATGCTCAACCGCTTGATGTTCGTCTATTTCATCCAGCGCAAGGGCTTCCTCGACGCGGACCCCGAATACCTCCGCAACCGCCTCCAGCGCTGCCAGCAGGAAAAGGGCAAGGACAAGTTCTACACCTTTTACCGCTACTTCCTGCTCCGCCTCTTCCATGAAGGCTTCGGCAAACGCCGCAAGGATCGCGCCCCCGACCTCGAAAAGCTCCTCGGCAACATCCCCTACCTCAACGGCGGCCTGTTCGACGTGCACGAGCTGGAGAAGCCCGAGCGCTACGGTAAGGCCATCCAGATTCCCGACAAAGCCTTCGAGCGCGTCTTCGACTACTTCGATCAATACCAGTGGTATCTCGACGAGCGCCCCCTTCGCGCCGACAACGAGATCAATCCCGATGTCCTCGGCTACATCTTCGAGAAGTACATCAACCAGAAGCAAATGGGGGCGTATTATACGAAGGAGGACATCACCGAATACATCAGCAAGAGCACCGTCCTGCCCTTCCTGTTCGATGCCGCCCGCGCCAAGTGCAAGGTAGCCTTCGAAAATCCCAACGGCCCGACCGTCTGGGATCTCCTCCCCGAACATCCCGACCGCTACATTTATCCCGCCGTTCGCCACGGCACAGACAAAAAGCTCCCGCCGGACATCGCCGCCGGCCTCGACGCCACCAAGCCCGGCTTAACTGTGAGCCAAGTTTAGGTATGCTCCCGGGAAGTCGGGTGTCCTCAGTGGTTGCGTATTCAACTTTCGAGAAAAGTTCCGGGCGCGCTTCCGAGTCCCACATCAAGTAGCGAGTTGTCTCAATCTTCTCAAGCTCACGAGCAACCCTTTGCAGGACGATTGAGAGTTGGAGATGAACACCGTCGAACAATTTGCCGGGCCTCCAACTGAAATTCGCAATCTGCAACTGGCTGGAATGCGTTTTTAGATGGGTTATAAGCGGAATCATTCGATCAGTGCTAAACGCACTCAAGGGGATGATCATTCCAACCGCAGACCCTGAACGACTTAATGTTGTGCATCTCTCAAGGACAAACGCGAAGAGGTTGCTGCAATCCTTGGTGGTTACATTCCGAATTTGGTAGGATTTGCAAACATCCTTGTATTCGACATACGGCGGATTGCCGATGATGACATCGAAGCCGCCGCTCTTCAGGATGCCGTAGAACTGGATGAACCAATGGAACGGCTGGTGGGACTTCACCAACTGGGCGTAGGCAGCTTTGTCACTCACCTTCACGCCGTATTCGCCGGCGAGGTGGCGGTTGAGTTCGTCTTCCAGCGCCTTGAGTCGTTTTTGCAGTTCCAGCTTGTGGGCGGCGGGCACTGAGCCGTCGCCTTCGGTCTGGAGCTGCCGGAACTTGGCGAAAGCCTGCTCCACGTCGGCGCAGCGGGTGTTGAACCGGGCAAAGCTGCCGAGGTCGGCTTCATCCATGAGTTTCATCTGACCGCCTCCGAGTTCCTTCATGCAACGGCGGACTTCCTCCATTGTGGCGTAGCCGACGAGGGTGTTGCCGGCGCGGATGTTGAAGTCAATGTCCGGTAGCGGCTCGATGCCGAGATTGTCGCTGGCGGCGTCCGGCTCGACCTGGGCGGCGAGCTTGAGGAAGAGGCGTAGTTTGCAGATTTCCACCGCCTCTTCCATGATGTCCACGGCGTAGAGGTTGTTCAGAATAATGGACTTGAGGACGAAGTAGCGCCGGTTGGGGTGCGCGTCCACGCGGGCGAGGACTTCGGTGAATTTCTTGTGGTAGTTCGGGTGAAGCTTCTTGCCCTGGTCGCCCCATTCGGCGAGGAATGCCTCCATGCGGTCCAGACAGGCCTCATAGAGGGGCTCCAGGATGTTGAGCGCGGCGAAGATGAAGGCGCCCGAGCCGCCGGTAGGGTCGAGGACGGTGATGGTGGTGATGGCCTGCCAGAAGGCCATGAGGAGGTCCGGGCCTTCGCAGCTCTGGATGACATCCTGCGCGAACTGGCGGAGGTCGAGGTTGAGAGTGATGAAGTCGTTGATTTCCCGGACTTCGCCCGCGGCGAGGTTCTTCCTGACTTCTTCGTAACGCTGTCGCCGGGCGACGACCTCGCGCCAGATTTCGGTGGGCAGGGCGTACTCGCTGGGCGCGGGGTTGTTCCACGCCTTGCGGCGCTCGGTTAGCAGCGTCAATTCTCACGACATTGCGCCGGCACAAGAAGGAGATCGGGGCATGCTTCACGCGTTCATCGCGCAATCGCGTCTTATACCGGCGCGGTGGCCTCTATTGGAAGGTGTTCGTGGATTTTGAAACTGGCTCAAGCGAAGAAAAGATTATTCACGTTCTACCGGAAGTTGATAAATACGGGATCATCGCCGTTTTAAGTAGCGGGCTGTGGTGGTGGTATTTCACAATTACTTCTGATTGTCGTCATCTAGGAAACCGAGACATTTCCACCTTTCCATTCGACCCGCGCGAGATGAGTGCGGATGCGCTGAAATCACTTTGCGCTTTGGGCAGGGATTATGTGACGGACTTAAAGCTCAACGCCGAAAAAGCGGTTCGTGTTTACAAGGGCACGAAGGCAGTCGAATGCCTGTCGTTCAGAGTTAATCAGTCCAAACCCATCCTCGACGAAATCGACACAGTGCTGGCGGGGCACTATGGGTTCACGGCGGAGGAGCTGGATTTCATCATCAACTACGACATCAAATACCGCCTCGGCCGCGACGCCGGAGAGGAGGAGGAATGAGAGGACTTCCGCGAAAAGCCAAAGGCGCGCTCGAAAAGGCGAGGGATTCGGCTTTGCTGGCCGTTGAGGTTTACAACAAGCCCGCGGTGAAATTCAAATCGGGCGGCTACATCACCCTTATGGTCATCGCGTGGACAGCATTATTCCACGCGATCTTCTTCAGGAGAAAGCACAAGCCGTTTCGCAAGGAGCATGGGCGTTTCCTGAGAATCGAAAACGACTTCAAGTACTGGGAACTCGCCGAGTGTTTGTCCCAGTATTTCAAGACGGATACGGGCAATCCCGTCCGCAAGAACCTTGAATTCTTCATCCCACTCCGAAACCGCATTGAGCACCGCTCGATGCCGGAACTCGACGCGAGCATCTTTGGCGAGTGTCAGGCGATGCTGCTGAACTTCGACGAGATGCTGGAGAAGGAATTTGGCGCGAAATACTGTCTGCGGGAGTGTCTTTCGTTCTCCTTGCAGTTGTTTCCATCGTCGGAGAGCTTGGTGGCGGCGGTAATGCATCATCCAGACACTAAGCCAGTTGTGGAGTTCATTCAGCAATACCGTTCCACGATTTCACCGGACATCACAGCCAGCGGGAAGTACTCTTTCAAGGCCTTCCTGATTCAGGTCGCCAACCATAAGACCGACACGGCGCTCCCCATTCAATTCGTCCATTACGACAAGCTTTCAGAAGAGGACAAAGAGCACGTATCGCAATTTGGCGCGATGGTGAAGTTCAAAGAGGTTCCAGTCTCGAATCTCGATACGATAAGGGCGGGGGATGTTGTTAAAAAGGTTCAAGTCGCCTTGGGGAATCCCAAAGTCGAGCGTGGGGGAAAGCAGGTAGACAAATTCAACCTCGCCACTCACGCACGCTGTTGGAAGCGTTACAAGGCGCGACCGCCGAGCGGCAGTTCCACTCCCCAGGAGACAAACTGGAAATTCTGCGTGTACGACAAGAGACACAACGACTATGGCTACACGCAGGCATGGGTGGATTTCCTGATCGAGAAGCTGGAAAACACGACGGAATTCGACGCGGTTTGCAAAAGCGATCAGGCCAAAGGCGCCGCCAGCCAGTCAAAATGAACCACCACATCAAATACCGCCTCGGTCGTGAAACCGAAACCGAAGAAGAATAAGGAAGAATGCTATGAGTGATCAACTGCCAACCCCCGCCCCCAGCAACACCTTCGAGCGCATCAGGCGCACCAATCCCGGCGGAGCGGAGTTCTGGTCCGCCCGCGAGCTGGCCCGCGTGCTGGAATACCGTGAATTCCGCAATTTAAGCGCCGCCATCGCCAAAACCCGCGAAGCCTGCGCGCAAAGCGGCCATGCGGTTTCCGACCATTTCGTTCTTTTCAACGAAATGGTCGGCATCGGTTCTGGTGCGCAACGCGAGTTGGAAGATTGGGCGTTGTCGCGCTACGCGTGTTACCTCGTCATTCAAAACGCTGACCCCAGCAAACCACTCGTTGCGCTGGGACAGACCTATTTCGCCATCCAGACACGTCGGCAGGAATTGGCCGACGCGGAAGCGTTGCAGGAAAGCCAGAAACGGCTGTTGTTGCGCGCCGAGATGAAAACGCGCAACAAGAAGCTGGCGGGTGTCGCAAAACAATCGGGCGTGGTGCAGCCGGTGGATTACGCGATCTTCATGGATCACGGGTATCGCGGGCTTTATGGCGGGCTGGGAATGCGCGACATCCATGAGCGGAAGCGGCTCAAACGCAAGGAACATATTCTTGACCACATGGGCAGTTTGGAACTGGCGGCCAATCTTTTCCGCACCACGCAGGCCGAGGACAAGCTGCGGCGTGAGAATGTGCGCTCCAAGGAAGCTGCCAACCGCATTCACAACGAAGTGGGCCGCAAAGTGCGCAAAACCATCCACGAGTTGGGCGGCACCATGCCGGAAAATCTGCCCGTGGCCGAAAGCATCAAGAAAGTCGAAAGCCGGGAGAAGAAGAGGCTCAAGGCCGCGCAAAAAGGAGCGGCTCAACTCCCACCCGGCCCGGAAAGCTAATCCATGATAATTGCCATCCTTGGCTGGGGTTCGCCGGGCACTCCAGGCGCAGGCCCCTCGTGAACCCGCAGCCCCAAATAGTCCTGCGTAACGATCCCCGTTATCCGGCCCGCTTGCGCCAGCGTTTGGGCACCGACGCCCCGCCGGAATTGACAGCTCTTGGCAGCTTGGAACTGCTGTCGGAACCCATGACCGCGCTGTTCTGCTCCGCCCGGTGCCCCGGCAGCCTGATTCTCCGCGCCTACGACCAGGCCGCCATGTGGCGGGACACCGGTCACTGCGTCATCAGCGGCTTCCATTCCCCAGTTGAGAAGGAATGCCTACGCATCCTGCTGCGCGGCGAGCCACCCATAGTTATATGCCCTGCCCGGGCCATGCCCCAACGCATCGCCCCCGAGCTGAGAACCCCTCTCGCCGCCGGGCGGTTGCTCATACTGTCAGCCTTCCCGCCAAAAGAGACCCGTGTCACCGCTGATCTCGCTGCCCGCCGCAATGCCATCGTGTCGGCCCTGGCCACCGACACGCTGATACTCCACGCCACCCCCGGAGGCCGGCTCGAAACCAGCCTCCGGCAGAAACCGCTACCACTCACCACGCCATGAAATTCACCGTCGAGCGGAAGGCTCTAGTCAAAATGCTGCAATGCGTCGGGAAGAAGCACCCCACGCAGACACGCCGCGACAAACAGGTCCGTCTCTCCGCTTGCGCCGCCCGGGTCTTCGTAGAGGCCAACCAAACCACTGCCGGCACCGAGGCCCTCGTCTTCGAGGACGGGACCTGCTTCCTCCAGCAGAGCGTCTTCCTGAAAGTGCTCAAGACCTACACTACCAAGCCAAACGTTACCATTGAGGCCGGCGGCAACTCCCTTAAGTTCTTCTCCACCACCCTGCCGATAACCGCCTGCGCCTACCCGGCCCACCCCAAAGCCATCTGAAAGTCGCGACATGAAGACGCAACAATCAATGCCTGGCATGAATAGTTCATGACCAAGCCCTGTGTTTCGCCACAGGTATTCTACGGGAGCAGGCGCAGGCCGCGTTGCGGTTCTGGGTCTGAAGCCTCCCGGACAATGTAGCCGACCTGGGAGTCTCAATCTGGGAAAGGCGCTAGAATCGGATGACATGGTCAAACTAACTGAACGCTCGCAAGCATCGTTATAGCTGAGAAGCCACAAGAGACTGTTTAAGGCTTCGACCAAAAAGGTAAGCAGTCAGGTTCGGGCTCTCTTTGATGGCCCGACGCGAATGTCGCACTGCCGGTGTAGAGAGCGGACCTAAATCATTCAAGGGGAGTTGTTGTGGAACATGGAAAAGCTGTTAGCCTCGCCCGGCCTAGCGACCGGGCAGACCTCACCGCAAGGCGGGTCGGGGGGAACAGCATTGGGAAGACCGAAAAAGCAAAGGCCGGTGGTAACGCACCGGATAGGCCCACGTCGGTCGGGTCTGAAAGGGCAGGAAAGTACCTGGAACCGCGGTTCATTGAGAAAGCAAATGACGACCGACGCCCGTCGGTTGATGCGTCTCAAAGCTGTCGCCCAAAGGAGCACAGCGTCTGGGCGGCTGGGTATCGCTACTGCCAAGTGGGGCTTTGCCCCACGGGTCAGCTCTATCGAGCTTGGCCTTATGAAGACTTGAGCCGTATGAAGGGAAACTTTCATGTACGGTTCTGAGGGGGGTGCGGGCGGGCAACCGTCCGCGCCTACCCGGCCTACCTGACTACAAGACTACGAACCACGGGACCACTGACTACTGACTACAAGGGTGAGGGCAAAAGCCTTGCCGCTTTTGGCGGGCGAACCTACTTTGCCCGGATGACTGGGTCGAGTCGCCGAATGCCTTACAAGCTGGCAACACTGTTGTATTGTTTCAACGAGCGGGACGAGGTGCTGCTCCTGGAGCGGGCGCAGGAGCCGAACCTCGGCTTGTGGAGTCCGTGCGGCGGGAAGCTCCATACCGATACGGGTGAATCACCTTACGCGTGCGCCTGCCGCGAGGCGCTGGAGGAACTGGGCATCGCGCTTTCGCCCTCCGACCTGCACCTGACGGGCCTGGCGAGTGAACACGGCTATCAAGGCCAAAGTCACTGGCTGATGTTCCTGTTCGAGGTGAAGCGGAGGTTGACGACCTTGCCGCCGGCGCATCGCGAGGGGCGCTTCCAGTTTTTCTCGCGCGCGGCTTTGCCGGGGTTGAAGTTGCCGCAAACCGACCGGGAGCGCATTTGGCCGTGGTTTTGGCAGCACCGCGGCGGCTTTTTCGCCGCGCATTGCCACTGCCATCCAGACGGGCGGAATGAGTGGCTGCTGGAGGAGTCCTTGGTGGCGGGGGGGGAGCGTGAGAGCGTGAGAGCGTGAGAGCGTGATGCGTGATGCGTGATGCGTGAGTTAAGGAGATTCGCTGATGCCAGACGAGCCGATTATTGACTTGCAGAGTGACCACTACTTCATGGGGGAGGCCCTGCGACAGGCAGCCAAGGCTTATGCGGCCGAGGAAGTGCCCGTCGGCGCGGTAGTGGTGCGCGAGGGGCGCGTCATCGCCCGCTCGTTCAACCAGGTGGAGCTGCTCAAGGACGCCACGGCGCACGCGGAGATGCTGGCGTTGACGCAGGCGGAAGAGGCGGTGGGGGATTGGCGGCTGACGGATTGCACGCTCTACGTGACCAAGGAGCCGTGCCCGATGTGCGCGGGGGCGATTGTTCACGTCCGACTGGCTCGGGTGGTGTACGGCGCGAGCGATCCCAAAGGTGGCGCAGCCGGCAGCGCGTTGAATCTCTTGCAGTTCCCGACCTTGAATCATCGCTGCGAGATTACCCCCGGGGTGCGCGAGCCGGAATGCCGCGCGCTCCTGCAGACGTTCTTCGCGCAGCAGAGGAGGATCACCAGACCTTGAGTTTGAGGTCTCCCTGGCCGGGATTCTCGAACGGCCCGGTGCTGGGCGATGTCTTGCTGCGATGCTTGCCAAAGAAGTCGGTGTCCACCTTGAGCGGTGACCCATCGGCCTGCTCATAAGACAGCCCGGGGGTCCTGGCCCGGCCAAGGGTGCTGGTCGCGACGGGCGTGGCGCCGGTTCGGTTGAGCTCGGGCCCGAGGCTGATCTGGAGAGTGAACTGGTCGCCCTGCTGCATGAGTTTGACCTTGGGATCAGTGCCCGCCAAAACCAAGGGTCCGGCCTCGCGGGCGTAAGGTTCCGCGCCGCGGTAATAGACGTTACCGCCGGCCAGGAGCGGCTGTTCGCGGCCATCGTAACCCCACAGGCCGAAACTGCCGATCCAGCGCAGCTCTTTCAGGTCGCCCTTGCGGTCGCTGGTCAATGTTTCGCCATTGCCGACGAAGAGATTGTTGTAATAGCGGTCGTCGCCGCCCTTGATGCTGACGAGGCCGGCGACGGTGGTGCTGTGCGCGGGATGAAAGGGCGTGTCGCGGGACGGCTCGGGCCGGTTGGTGATTTTGCCCGCAAACAGATTGTGCACGTACGCTCCGCCCTCGGACATGTCCAGCAGGTTGCCGGGGGAGAGGAACAGGTTGTTGTCCACCAGAAATGGCCCATGGTCCACCTCGACGAACAGGTCGTTGCTGGCATTGTCATGGAAGAGGTTGCGCGACACGAGGGTGCCCTGCGCCATCCAGTCCAGCCAGAGCCCGAGGCAGGTTCGGTAGATGTGGTTATGGGCGATGACCGCATCAATGGCGGCGTGGAACTTGATGCCGGCCATCTCAGCTCCTGAGAAGAGGCGGCGGACGTGGATGTCGTGAATGGTGTTGCCGGTAACGGTGCTGAAGGCGGCGCCCAGACTGCCAACGACACCGGCCTGCTCGCAGTGCGAGATGATGTTGTTGCGGACTATATGGTGGCCAATGTTCTCCCGGGTCCAGGGGATCGCATAGGCGTGCGCGCGCTCTATGGTTTTGACGTAGCCCTCGGCGGTGTCGGCCGAGGTGTTGTCATACTTGTCGCCGTGTTTACCGAGGGCGATGCCCGAGCAGACTGAGTGGCTAATGATGTTGTTCTCGATGATCCAACCCTTGCTCCAGTGGGTGCCGATCAGGCCGATCTGCTCGGCGGTGGGCGGTGCCCAGGGGGTGGCGGCGTGGCACATGGTGAAGCCGCGCACGGTGATGTAGTTGCGGCCAGGCTGGTCGGGGTAGAATACGGTGCGGCGGACGTTGATCTCGACCAGTTGCTCATTCGGATTGACCCCCGGGAACTGTGCCCAGATGGTGGTGGTCGTGGCGTCCACCTGCGCAAACCACAACGGGGCGTTGAGCGGGGCCGAGGGTGAACGCTTGAACACTAAACACAGCGTTTTGGTGCCACTGACAGGCTTGATTCTGACCGGGAAGGAGGCCCAGTCCTGCCAGTCACCTGTGTTTGGAACTCGGCAAGTGCCGAGCAGTTCGCCGTCCGGCTGGTCCAGGCGGAGTTCGATGATTCCGCCGCCAGAAGCCGAGGCTGCCCGAATCTCGATCTGCTCCGTGCCTTGGCCGAAGTCCACCTGGTCGTATCGGACCCAGTGGCCGTGCTCGATGAAGCCGATGCATTCTCCTCCCTCGCTGCACGGGGCATTCCTGGTGCCGTTGTTGGCGGCATAGCGGGTGGCCGGAATCCGGCCGGCATTCCCAGCGCCTTTGCCAGGGCGCAGCCACGCCACGTTGAGCAGGTATTGGTCACCCCCCTGCGTCAACCACGCCGGGCTCGTCCCCGCCGGCATCAGGACTTCCTCCAACTTGGCCGCCTCGATCAGCCAGTCGCCGTTGAGATAGACGGCGCCGGTGTGATGCTGCCGGCCTCTGGGATCAAACCAGTCACCACGGATGAGGTCGCCATAGGGGTTGAAGCTGCCGAAGAGTGTGTTAGAGAGCACCGCCTTCCAGACATTGTCCTGGACCTTCACCCAGTTGGTGACGACCTCAGAGCCCTTGATCTCGACCTTCTCGCCGGGCGCGGCCTGATAGACGATGCGCTGCTTGTCGGATGCACCTCCCCGCGGAGGGTTGATGCGTTCCCGATAGACGCCGGCATGAACGGTGATGACATCGCCCGGCTGCGCCACCTCGACCGCGGCAGAAATCGTCCTGAACGGCTTTGCCGTGGACCCTTTGTTCTGGTCGTCTCCGTTAACGGGCACATGGAGCTCTTTGGCCGAGGCGAGCAGCGATGTCACTGCCAGCAGGAGAGTGGCAATCTGTTTCATAGATAGAATAAGAGGCATGGGCTTTCCGGCACCCCGCGTGCCCAGGGACTCGGCACGGGTAGAGAAAGACTGGTTCTCGGGCGCACTGATCACGGCCACATGGCGTCAGAAGCAAGAGCGCATTTCAAGCAATTAGTGCAGCCGAGTCTGAATGGCGGCTGGTTTCGCAACCTATTACTCCGAAAACGGCGAAGAACCCGAGTTTTGGGCACTACGAGGTCGCCTGCGTCGGCAATGCAAACACCCGCCACACCGCCTGCATGCGCTTGAGTGCCGCCCCATTGTTACACACCCTCAACCCCATCACGCAGTTGTTCCGGTTCATCCGCCCAGCCACGTGTATGAGCAAGAGCCGAAACCGCTTCATCCGCGCCGTTCGCTCCTCCCCCTCCAAACACAGCGCCTTGATCGCACTGATTACATTATAAGTCAGCAGCGCGATCTTGAACCAGGCCGAATCGCCCCGGAAATACCGCCGGGTGACCGTCTCCGGCAACGCGGCAAAGGCCAGTTTGGCGCGGGTTAAAGGGTCCTGCTTAGCCGGCACATTGCCGTCCCGGAACTCATCGGCCAACACCAGATCGGCCTCGGCCCACATCGCCACCATCGGTTGGTAGCCGCGCCCCTCCTCATAGTGCCCATAGGCTGCTTCTTTGTGGCTCTCGATAATCGTGCCGTCCTGGTCCACGGTGGCAATCCGCTGCGCTTGCCCCGCTTTGTCATAGAGCCTGGCAATCCTTCGCACCAACCCACTCTGCACTTGCTGCAAAGCCGCCACGGGCTGGCTCGAAGGGAAAATGAAGTTCATCTGCGCTTCTCGTTTCGGCCGCAACGGCTCCAGGTTTTTGCAGTGCCGACTCAATCCGCCCCGCTAAGATCGAAGCTCAGGCCGGCCGAGCCACTTTGCGCACGCGGCCAGCGAAGTCGTCTATCTCCTCGGTCTTCTCGAAGCCGATGTTGAGTACATCCACGCAGCCGAGGCCAAGAACGAACCGCGCGGACGCGTCCCGCTTCTCGCCGTCGTTGCTCAACCGCCCCTCCCCGATGATCTTCATCCCCACAACACCCTTGCCGGCGGCGTGGAGTCTCTTCAGTACCGGCACGACCTTCTCCGGCTTGTCGTCCATGCTCATGCCGTAAGGGTTGATGCGCGCATGCACGGAATCCACCCACGGCTCAGCCGCCGCCGCCTCCAATGCCGCCACCGAGTGACAGGAAACGCCGTGAGCGCGGATAACGCCTTTGCTCTTAAGATTGTCGAGGCTGTCCATGTACGGGCGAAGCTCTTCCGGCCACTTGGAGGAGGTGACACAGTGCAGCAAGACCAGGTCGAGGTAATCAGTGCCGAGTTCCTTGAGGAACCGTGTTACGACCACGTCAGCCGCCGGGCGCTCCGATTCCGGAATGCCGCCCCCTTGAAACCAGATCTTTGTGAAGATCGCGACCTTGTCCCGCGGAATGCCTTTCAACGCCGGGACCAGATAAGGATGCGTGCCGTAAAGGTCCGCCGTATCGAATGTCCGGACCCCGCGATCATAAGCGCCCTGGACCAGGGCTTCGAACTTCTGCTTCCCCATGCGCGTATGATCGGACTGCCGGTTACCGCCATGCACCCCCGTGCCGAGACAAAGCCGGCTCACCTTGAGCTTACTCTTGCCCAGCGCTACCGCCTCGTAAGGGTCGAAAAAGTCGGGCTTCGCTTCCGCGGCCTTTGCCAGCGGCATGCCTGCCAGTATTCCGCCCAGTCCGAAGGCGGACCGTTTCACAAACTCACGACGTTGAATCTTCATAGCAGTCAGGATTGAGAAGCCGCTTCTGTGCGTTGCGCGTTCATACAATATGGAATTCTAAGCCCGCCTCCACTGCCAGCGCAAACGCTTTTACCCCGAACACCCGACCCAGGTGGGCCGCGCAGTCCCCTGCGCGCCTTCACCTTCGCCATTTGCCATTTGCCATTGGCCATTTCCGGTTGCCCCTTCGCCGCGCTAAGCCGTAACGATGCAATTCAAGGGGACCGCGCCCGCCCCGGGCGCCGTGGCTGGCGCCCTCGCCAGCCACCCTTGTGGCTCGCAGAATAGGCTCACCTTTCAGTGGCCTCTCGGGCGAGGAAGTCACCCGGCGAGGGCGCCGAGTGGGAACGCCCGGGGCGGGTGTGCTCCCCATTTCCAACTGCATCCTTCCGGCCAAGAGATGTGGGACTTAGCCGTCGCCCCTGCAACCGTGACTTGTCTCTGTCCCAGTCCGCTGCCAAGTTGGCCCGCAATGAATCGTATGTCGGCACGAACTTGCGCGATCCTCCTCACCTGCGTCACCCTCTCGCTCCTCGCCGCCTCCAAAAACTCCGATCCCCTCTCCGTTCGCGTGGATGCCTCTTCCGGCGCTCCACGCTTGCTGGTGAACGGCAAGCCGGTCCGGCCCCGTATGTTCTTCGGTGGCCCAGGTTCCGCGCCCGTCCGAATCGAGCCTGCTAGCCGCTTGATCGAATTCGAGTTCGAGGCCCAGGACGATGCCCCGGCCAACGGCACTCTTCATTTCCGCTTCGGCCACACCGCCGGAGATATCTTCCTCGACAACATCCGCATCGTGGACATGACCTCCGGCAAAGACGTCTCGCCGCTATCCGATTTCGAGAGCGGCGAGGACTCATTCTCCCGCCAATGGACCTTCTGGCCGCCCAGCCCGGCGAACACGGTGGGCACCATAACCGTCGAACCCTCCGTTGGAGCCGCCGGGACCGCCGGCCTCCACGTCAAGCTACGCGAACCTCCCGGCGGCCAGTGGCCCGACTTCCACATTTACCACTTACCGAAACTGGCCATCGTCCGCGGCCAGCGCTACCGCGTCACGTTCTGGGCGCGGGCCGAACCGGCGCGCGACCTCACCGTCGCCCTCTACCGCCCCGGCGACCCCTTCGTCTTTCTGGGCGGCCCGCCCGGCCCCTTTGAAGCCCAGGTCCGCATGGCCGCCGCTGCAGGAGTGGATTTCGTCAGCTTTCCCATAGACATGCCCTGGCCCGCGCCCGGGCAGCCGGCGAACTGGAAGGCCGCAGATAATCTCTGCACGCAGATCCTCGCCGCCAACCCGCGCGCCCTGCTCCTCCCGCGCTTCGGCTGCGACCCGCCCGATTGGTGGCACAAGGCCCACGCGGACGAAGTCATGACCTGGGAGGACGGTTCCCGCCAGCACCATGCGGTGGTTGCGTCCCCGCTCTACCGCCGGGAAGCCGCCGCGCGCGTGGCGGCCCTGGTCGAACATCTGGAGAGCACCTTCGGCGACCACATGGCCGGCTATCACCCGTGCGGCCAGAACACCGGCGAATGGTTTTACCAGGACACCTGGGAGAAGCTCCTCAATAGTTACGCACCCGCCGATACCAACGCCTGGCGCGCCTGGCTCCGCATCAGATACTGCACGGAAGCCGCCCTCCAAACTGCCTGGCGCGACCCAGCAGTGACTCGCGACAGCGTGGGCATACCCGACCCAGCCCGGCGCCGCGCCTCGCCGAACGGCGTCCTGCGCGATCCGGCCACTGAGAAGCAGCTCATTGACTTTGCTGCCTTTCAGCAACAGGCCATGGCCGGTCTAATTTGCGACTTGGCCCACGCCGTCCGTCAGGCCTCACATGGCCGGAAGCTGGTGGTCTTCTTCTACGGGTACGTGTTCGAGTTTGGCCCCATCCGGCTCGGCCCCGCCACCTGCGGTCACTATGCCCTCCGCCGTGTACTCGATTGCCCGGACATAGATATGCTCTGTTCGCCGATCTCCTACTTCGACCGGGGACTCGGCGGCAGCGCCCCCGCGATGACCGCCGCCGAGAGCGTCGCCCTCGCCGGCAAGATGTGGCTCTACGAAGACGACACTCGCACCTACCTCGGTAGCGGCGAGTTCCCCGGCCAATTCGACGGAGGCAAAGACCAGGCCGAAACCCTGACCTTGCTCCGGCGCGACTTCGCGGAAGAGGCGACGCGCAACTTCGCCACCTGGTGGATGGACCTCGGGATGACCGGCTGGTTCAATGACCCGCGCCTCTGGGACGAAATGAAACGCCTGGACGCGGTGGACCAAGTCTTCCTTAAGAAGCCCATCCCTTTCCGCCCGGAAGTCGCGGCCTTGATTGACGAACGTTCCATGATCGAGACCTCGGCCGGCGCCTGGCCCGTCACTGATCAAGCCATCTACCAGGTGAGGCGGCCGCTGGGTCGGATGGGCGCGCCCTACGGCCAATACCTGCTCGATGACGTGGCCTTCGACCGCGTCCATGCCAACCTCTACGTCTTCCTTAACGCGTGGCAGGTTTCGCCCTCGATGCGCATGGAGTTGCTTCGGCATATCCGTTATGCGTGCTGCGTCTGGTGTTATGCCCCCGGCTGGCATGACGGCGACAAGACCTCCCTGGAAGCCATGCGGGAACTCACCGGATTCCGCCTTGTGCCCGTCTCGCCCGCCCGAGCCTGGGCCACGCCCACCGACCTCGGCAAACAACTCGGCCTGCACGCGGCGTTTGGTGTGGATGCGCCCGTCGCACCTCTGTTTGCCGCTGCCGACGCCTCTCCAACCGAGATTCTGGCAACTTACCCCGACGGCTCCGCCGCCGTCGCCCTCCGCCAGGCACACGGCGGCCAATCCTTGTTTGTCGGCGCGCCTGGCCTCACCTCCGAATTGCTCCGGCTCGCCGCCAGAAAGGCCGGCGTTCACCTATACACCCAGACCGATTGCAACGTCTATGCCAATGGCCCAATCGTCGCTCTTCACGCCGCCCAGGACGGCCCGATCATTCTCGACACCGGCCGTCGCGGCCCAGTGCGTGATGCGATCACCGGCGACCTGGTCGGGAGCGGACCATCTGTGGCGCTGCCAATGAAGAAAGGCGAAACCCGCGTGCTCCGCTATTAGCCACAGGCAAGCTAATGCTTGGTTGCGGAGATTAGCCATATCGCCGCGTGAGGGCACGCGGCCTACAGCAGGTTTGTAGGCCGCGTGCCCTCTCGCGGCGGTCCCTGTTTCGCTCATTTGCGCAACCAAGCACGAGAGGTGTCCTTGCTTCTGATTTTGTCCAGTGGAGAATCTCAAACGTCCTTAGCCTCGGCTTGTGCCAAACTACTGGCGCTTTGCCGAAACCATGCTAGTCATTATTGGTCTTGAATGATATGAAAGCGCCCGCCTCAAATTCCTCAGGCTGCTCCACCATGATTTCCGCTGCCGCCAGCCGCATGACGCGCGCCATGGCCGGCATTATCACCGTTGCCCTCTTGCTGACTTGCGTTTGCCCGGCGCAAGAGGCCAAGACCAACTCGCCGTCCCAGCTCTTCGCCCAGGCACTGGCTCAGCTTACGGCGATACTCGCGCCCCCGACAAACCAGGCGCCTCGCACGTTCACGACCACCGTGAAGTTACTCAAAGCTGAGGGCTTGCCGAAAGAGGCTGAGGGCCAAGAGATAGGTTTGGCATTGCAGGAGCCGGACCATCTTCGGCTAGCCCTGACATTGGATCGGCAAAGCTACGTCATCTGCCGCGACGCTCAGGAATTATGGGTCTATGCCCCCGAAAAGAAGTTTGGCCTGATTGGCTCGCCCGATAAGGCACTGTTCTCCACCGCGCCGGAAATCAAAGACCAAAAGCCACTGGGTCCACTCAAGCTGCCGATTCCCGCTGAGCAGCTCGCCCTGCTGCCATTCCTGACTGAAGTGAAAGCGCTGCCGGCCGAGAACGTTGGTGCCACTCCGTGCCGGGTCTTGACCGCGACCGCCAAGCCCGAGGCGGTGGACGCCTTGAAGCTGCCCCAGGGAACCCTGCAGTTGTGGCTTCGTGAGAGTGACTTGTTGCCCCTGCGCCTGGCCTATCGTGAAGGGAATGGGACCGACGTGCAGTTGGAATTAGTCAACCCCCAATTCGCTGAGGCTTGGCCCGCTGAACGGTGGAAGCTGAAAGCGGATGCAGGCGACAAGATCAACACGGTGGCGCGTTCCCACCTCACGCGCTTCTTGAACGTGGCCATCAGCATGTTGGGTGATAAGATTCCCACGCTGGGCCCCGCTACCGGCGAGCGGCGAATCGTCGCCCGGGAAGCCAACGGGCGGCTCGAGATGGTGGATGGCACACGCGTACTGGTCCTGAAGGGCACGCCCGAGGAGATGGGCCACCAACACGGCGTGCTGATGAAGAAGAATATCCACCAACTGGTGGATCACATTCTATTCGGAGTGGGCGTCGGCACCTCGTTCGAGGAAGGTAAATGGGTCTTCGGCGAGATCGAGGCCGCCCAGCAGCGCCTGAACCCGTTCATGGACGAACGTTACTATCGTGAGATGGACTCCCTGGCCAGCGCCGCCGGGCTGCCGCGTGAGGAAGTGCGGCTCGCCAACTTCTTCCCTGAGATGTTTCATTGCAGCGGCTTTGCCGTCTATGGCAAGGCCACCACCGATGGCCGCCTCTATCATGGGCGCATCCTGGATTACATGCGCGGCATGGGCCTGGAGCAGAGCGCGGTCGTCATGGTGTTCCAACCCGACCGCGGCAATGCGTGGGTGAATATCGGCTACGCCGGCTTCGTCGGCTCTGTCACCGCCATGAATGAGAAACACCTGGCCATCGGCGAGATGGGCGGCA
>Ga0224558_1001458_pt1 | contig 24714 bp, 17 predicted proteins | sample 714S32024metaG_FD_180682 | JGI IMG/M metagenome (GOLD analysis project Ga0224558, IMG submission 180682) | Peat soil microbial communities from Stordalen Mire, Sweden - 717 S3 20-24 | ecosystem: Environmental > Terrestrial > Soil > Wetlands > Peat | place: Sweden: Norrbotten County, Stordalen... | reverse complement strand
ACCCATGCCCGGGCCAGCTACGAGATATTGAAAAAAATAGAATTTGCATTGCCGATCGCAGAGATTGTCCTGCAGCACCATGAGAAGCTGGACGGATCTGGTTACCCGCGGGGGTTATCAGGAGACAGCATTCTCAAAGAAACCAGGGTCCTGACCGTTGCCGACATAGTGGAAGCGATGGCCTCGCATCGCCCCTACCGCCCGGCATTGCCGTTGAAAATGGCGCTGGAAGAGATCAGCAGTCACAGGGGGACGCTTTACGACGCTGATGTGGTAGATGCCTGCCTGAGGCTATTCTTAAAAGAGGGTTTTAGTCTATCCCGACTTTTCGGCAGTCCCTAGACAAGCTAGCCCCAAAAGCGGTATTCAGCAAGGGCTCTAGGATTGGGTAAAAGTGGTCATGTTCCTAGGGATATTTCTTGTGATTTTGGCTAAGATCCAGTATTGTCCCTGTCCCTCGCCAGTGCTTCGCTGCCAGCGCCGCCAAATCGGCGGCAAGTTCGGGGGTCAACGCTCCGGGTTCGCAGCGCCATTCCCAGTTTCCGCCCACCGTCCCCGGGGTATTCATCCTGGCTTCGCTGCCCAATTCCAGGATGTCCTGCAGGGGGATGACGGCGATGCCGGCCTTGCATTGATAGGCCAGTTCCATCAACCGCCGGGCCACGCCGTCAGCGTCATTCCGGGCGACCATACCCAGGTATTTGTCGATGGCTGCGGTGTCGCCGGTTGCGGCTAGCTGCCGGTACCAGCCCATGGTGGTGTCGTTGTCATGGGTTCCGGTATATACAACCATATCACGGCTGCAGCCCAGCGGCTCGGGGCGGCCGCTGCCGTCCTGGGCAAAGGCGAACTGCAGCACTTTCATGCCGGGATAGCCGAAGCTTTGCCGCAGGGCGGTCACATCGGGGGTAATAACCCCAAGGTCCTCGGCGATGACCGGCAGGCGGGAAAGATAGCGCTCTATACATTCGAAAAAGTGCTTGCCCGGCCCTTTGACCCAGCGTCCGTTTTCCGCCGTCGCTGCATCCGCCGGTACTTCCCAGCAGCCTTCAAAGCCACGGAAGTGATCGATACGGATAATATCCACCAAGGCGAGCAGACTGGACAGCCGTTCGCGCCACCAGCGGAAATTGTCTTTAGCCATCTCCCGCCAACAATACACCGGGTTGCCCCACAACTGGCCGGTTGTACTGAAATAATCGGGCGGCACGCCGGCCACCGCCTTAGGGTTGCCCCGGCCGTCCAACTTGAAAAGCCGGTGGTGAACCCAGACGTCGGCACTGTGGTGGGCCACAAATATCGGCAGGTCGCCGATGATCTTTACCCCTTTATCCCTGGCGTATTGCCGCAGCGCCTGCCACTGCCGGCAAAACATATACTGTAGAAAACAATGGTAGTCGATCTCGCTTGCCAGCAAGCCGGTGTAGTTTTCCAGAGCACTGTGCTCCCGGCGGGCGATCTCCTCTGGCCAGCGCTGCCAGGCGTCTTCGCCGAAATGGCCGGCCAGGGCCATGTACAGGGCATAATCAGGCAGCCAAAACCGGTTGGCTGCCACAAATGCCGCAAGCTCTTTGTCCGGCTTGGCGGCGCAGAAACGCTGGAAAGCAAGACGAAATAATTGTCCCTTGTAGTCCCTGACTGCAGCAAAATCGACCCTGGTTGCGGGCAGCAATCCGATGCCGTGCGCGCACTGGGCCGCCGCGACCTCCTCTTCTTGCAGCAATCCCTCTGTTACCAGGGTATCGATATCAATCAGCAGTGGCTCGCAGGCAAAGGCGGACATGCTTTGGTAGGGAGAATTGCCGCAACCGGCAGGGTTTAACGGCAGTATCTGCCAATAGTTCTGCCTTGCCGCCGCCAAAAAGTCTATGAACCGGCGGGCTTCCTCGCCCAGCCCGCCGATACCGTGGCCCGAAGGCAATGAAGTGGGATGGCACAAGGCACCGCATTCGTTTTGCTTCCGCGCCACCCGGGCCAGCAGCAATTTCCCTTCCAGGGGCTTCAGTGTCAAGGCAACCCGGCCATCGCCCACCGCTACCTCGCTCTCATCAGCCAGGACGTCGTACAGCATCCCCCGGCACCACCGGCTGAAGTCACATTTAACCGTAATTTCTTCCGGGCTGCGATTGAGCAGCACCACCGCCGTATTCTCCTCACAAGGGCTCCCGAAGACGTCCCTGGCGTTCTCCGTCAGGCGGACATACCCATACACGTCGGGGTGAACGGCGAGCGAGTGCCAGTAGCCGGTCCGCAGCACGCTCCAGGAGTTGCGGAGGGCGATCATCTTTTTATACCAGTCGACAAGGCTTTTTTCTTCCCTGCCCCAGGGGAAGGTGCGTCGGTTGAGCGGGTCGGTGTATCCCTCCAGCCCCGCCTCGTCACCGTAATAAACATGGGGTACTCCCGGGAAAGTCATTTGCCAAAGTGCTAGCAGTTTCAACCTGTCCAGGGCCAGTTGGCGTTCGTCGGGCGCCAGCCGCCGTTTGAGCTGCTCGCCATAGGGCAGATCGGGCTGCGCCTCATGTCCGCCGAGCAAGGTAAGAATCCGGGGCACATCATGACTGCCAACCAGATTGAGGGAGGCGTAAAAATGCTGCAGCGGGTAATTTTCATGGAGGCTCAGCAGCTTTTCCTGGGTAACGCCGGCATCCTGCCTGCCGAGCAGAAAATCCAGTGCAGCCTGGCGGAAAGGATAGTTGGTGGGCGAATCCAACTCATCGCCGCGAAGGTAACCGCGCAGTTCATTGTAGCTGAATTTGTGCGAAGCGTCTTCCCAGACTTCGCCGATGAGAACGCTGTCCCGGTCCGTCTCTTTCATGACTTGCCGGAACTCGCGGATAAACTGGTCGGGCAGTTCATCGGCCACATCCAGCCGCCAGCCTTTGGCGCCCAACCTCATCCAGTGCTTTAAAACGCTGTCTTGACCGCGGATGATGAAATCCCGGTAGGACGGTTCCAGTTCGTTGACATTCGGCAAAGCATCCACGCACCACCAGGACTCATATTCGTCAGGGTATTTCTTGAAATGGTACCACGAATAATATGGGGATTCGGGCGACTGGCAGGCTCCCGGATCCGGGTAGCTGCCTTCTTTGTTGAAATAAATGCTGTCGCTGCCGGTATGGCTGAAAACGCCGTCGAGGATGATCGCGATACCCATTTGGCGGGCCTTTTCGCACAGTTCGCGAAAAATATCGTTGCTGCCGAACATGTGGTCTATGGTTTTGTAGTCGGCGGTATCGTATTTGTGATTGCTGGGTGCTTCGAACAGCGGGTTGAAATAGACGGCGCTGATACCCAGGTTCTTGAGGTAGGGCAGCTTGGCCATTACTCCCGCAAGGTTGCCGCCAAAGAAATCATAGGCCAGGATGCAGCCCGTCTCTCGCTCCCGGACATAGACCGGGGCATCATTCCAGTAAGGATGAAGGAGACTGCCCTTTTTACAGTTGGTGATGCGGCCGTCGGCATGGCCGTTAAAAAAACGATCGACAAAAATCTGGTAGACAACGGCGCTTTTAAACCAGTCAGGAGTAGCTGCATCCGGAAGATGCACGGTAATCTGGAAGGACGGCGGCGGGGTGGCGGCGGCCGCGCCGAGGCCACCTGTTCCTGCCGGGTTGTTGCCGTAATAAGACGCGGCTCCGCCGTTGCGGATAATAAAATAGTACCAGACAATACCCGGCTCGCTGGGGACAGTGTAGGTGGCGCGATAGTGGATGTTGCCATCCAGTTGCTCTGCCGGCATCATCTGTGCAAGCTCCTCGTCGCCACCGTTGCGCCAGGTCCGCAAATACACCGCATCCACAGGGCGGCATCCGTTTACGGCGAGGGACAATTCCACCGCGGTTTTGCAGGCAACAGCCCCGAAAGGGCTGCGATATTGCGGCAGGCGGGAATGATGCATCAGCCAGTCTTGGGCCAAACGCGCTACCACCTTTCTAGGTTAATACAGTGACGTACCCGCTCTTATCCCACCGCTTCATATGTACTCCGCATTCTTCCTCCGCATCCAGGCCTTCGGCCTGGCCTGAAGAATGCGGAGTATAAGGCCGGGCGTAGCCCGGATGCGGAGGAAGCGGGGGCATTAGAGCGGGTAGTCATCTGTGGGACGTTGCTATTTATCGATCATTACCGGACGAATATGCCAGATATCGATAGCGTATTCCATCACCGTGCGGTCGCTGGAGAACACGCCCGAACCGGCAATGTTGTTTGCCATCATTCGCTGCCAGGTTCGGCCGTCGCGGAAAAGCACGTCCACCTTCGCCTGCGCCTCGAGATAGGAGTTGAAATCCTGCAATTCGAAGAATTCGCCCTGATAAACCAGATCATCATAGACCGACCGGAACTCGTCTGGGGCAACAGGCAGTGTACCGTCAATCAGTTGGTCGACAGTTTTTCTGATCTGCGCTTCGCTGCCATAAATCGCCCGGGGGTTGCAGCGGCCGGTTTGACAAATGGAACGGACATCATCCGCCTGCAGGCCAAAAATCAGGATATTATCATCGCCTACAACTTCCCGGATCTCGACATTGGCCCCATCCATGGTTCCCACGGTAACCGCCCCATTCATCATAAACTTCATGTTACCTGTGCCCGAAGCCTCCGTGCTGGCGGTGGAAATCTGTTCGCTCACGTCAGCGGCGGGAATGATCAGTTCGGCCAGTGAGACCCCGTAGTTTTCGATAAATACCACTTTAATCTTGTTTTTGATGGACACGTCGTTATTGATCACTGTCGCCAAAGTGTTAATCAGTTTGATGATTTTTTTCGCTATTAAGTAGCTGGGAGCCGCCTTGCCGGAGAAAATAAAGGTACGCGGAACGACGTCAAGATCCGGATCTTCTTTCAGGCGGTTATACAGTTCCATTATCCGCAGAGCGTTTAACAATTGGCGTTTGTATAAATGAATCCTTTTTACGTGGATATCGAAAATCGAACCGACATTAATCTCAATATCGTATTGCTCTTTGACAAAATCGGCCAACGCCTGTTTTTTTTCGTGTTTGACCGCCGCCAATTTCTGCTGGAACGCTTCGTCTTTGGCGTATAACCTGAGCTGGTTCAGATCGCTAGGGTGATAGATCCAGCTCGGGCCGATGGTCTCGGTGATCAGCCGCGCCAATTGGGTGTTGGCTTGCAGCAGCCAGCGGCGGTGGGCAATCCCGTTGGTCTTGTTATTGAATTTGTAGGGTGTAAATTGATAAAACAGCCTCATAACGTCTGTTTTCAGGATCTCGGTATGAATTGCCGACACGCCGTTGATGCTGTGGCTGCCTACTACCGCCAGGTGAGCCATTTTGACGTAACCATCGGCCGTAATCGCCATAGCGGCAATCCGATCCCATTCGCCAGGGTAATAATGCCAAAGATCCTTACAGAAACGTTCGTTGATCTCGTGGATAATTTCATAGATGCGGGGCAGCAGGTGCTGGAAAATATCGATCTGCCATTTTTCCAGTGCCTCAGGCATAATGGTATGGTTGGTGTAGGAAATGGTGTTGGTGGTAATCTGCCAGGCATCATCCCAACCGAGGCCTTCGTCGTCCATAAGGATGCGCATCAATTCCGGCACAGCCAAGGCCGGGTGGGTGTCGTTGATATGAATGGCCGCCTTTTCGGCGAGGTTCAAAACACTGCCGTGGTGTTTCTTGACATAGCGGACGATGCTCTGGAGACCGGCCGAAACAAAGAAATACTGCTGTTTGAGTCGAAGCAGCCGCCCCTCGTAGCGGGTATCATCGGGATAAAGGATCTGGGAAATCGCTTCCACCGAATATTTATACTCCACGGCTTTCAGATAGTTGCCCTGATTGAAAGCCGTAAAATCGAAGTTGTTTTCGACCGCCTCGGCACTCCACAGCCGCAAGGTATTCACCGTGTTGTTGCCAAAACCGGCTATTGGAATATCATATGGCACGGCCAGCACTGTTCCCAGGGAACCGCCGAACTTTAACCTGACCGCCTTGTCGATCTTGCGATACTCCCATATATTACCATCACTCAGCCAGTTATCCGGTTGTTCGACTTGGTCGCCGTCGATGATTTTCTGCTCAAAAAGGCCGTATTTATAGCGGATACCGCATCCGTGACCAGGCAACCCCAGCGCTGCCATCGAGTCCAAAAAGCAGGCCGCCAGCCGCCCCAACCCGCCATTGCCCAGCCCTAGATCGTGCTCCTGTCTCTGCAGCTCGGCGTAATCGATCCCTAATTCGCCGAGCGCCTCCATCCAGATTTCCCTCACCCCGAGGCTGCGAAGATAACTGTCAAGCAAGCGTCCCAGTAAAAATTCGATGGAAAAATAATAAACCTGTTTTTCCCCTTTTTTGCCATACTGCCGGTTGGTATTCACCCAACGCTTGCCAATCTGGTCGCGGATCAAGGTGCCCAAAGCGATGTATTTGTCGTGGACTGACGCTTCTTCCAGGCATTTGCCGCATAACATCTGCAGTCTTTCGATAAATGTGGCTTTGAACCATTCCTTATTTGCAAGCATAGTTACCCCCTTGGGTATAACATCGCTTATTGTCCCCCATCTCTTCATGTCAGGTGTCCTCTGGGCGCGTTCCAATTAAGATATCACTCCCTCCTCCGCATCCAGGCCTTCCTCCGCATCCAGGCCTTCGGCCTGGCCCGAAAGAATGCGGAGTACATGATTAGGCGATGTTATAGATTCATGAGCCGTGCCATATGTTCAGCGCTCAAATACTATTGCTTCGCATGCTACACATGCTATGCAATATGAGCGCTGAACAGGCACATGGCTAATTCAAACTCCGCTTCGCTACGTTTGAATAGTGTCGTACAAGGCGGCGTACTCTGCCGCCGAACGCTGCCAGCCAAAATCAGAAGCCATCGCTGTCTTCATGATTTTCGGCCACGCCTCTTTGTCATGATAGAAACTTATGGCGCGTTTAATAGTATACAACATATCCTGGGCGTCGTAATGGGCAAAACTAAATCCGTTTCCTTCGCCAGTGTATTCATTATAGGCGACAATGGTGTCTTTGAGGCCGCCGGTCTCCCGCACCACCGGCACGGCGCCGTAACGGAGCGCGATAAGCTGGCTTATTCCGCAGGGCTCAGAGAGGGACGGCATTAGATAGATGTCGGAGGCTGCGTAGATCCGGTGGGCCAGGGAATCGTCAAAATAGTTGTTGGCCGCTAGTTTCTCCGGATAGCGGTGGGCGGCGACCCGAAACATGCTCTCGTATTTCTCCTCCCCCGTTCCGAGGATAACGACTTGCAAATCCAATGCCATCAGATCGTCCAATACGGCAGTGATCAAATCGAGTCCTTTGACGGCCACCAGCCGGGAAACCATGCCAATCAGCGGTATCTCCGGATTGACCGGCAGACCAAGAAATTCCTGCAGCTTTACTTTATTTGCCTGCTTTCGTTCCATTGACCGCCAGGTATATTTCATGGACAGCAAATTGTCGCTAGCGGGATTATACATATCATAGTCAATGCCGTTCAGGATGCCATAAAGATCATTCTGCCGCCGGCGCAGTATTCCGTCTAATTGCCCGCCGCCTCCGGCCGTCAGAATCTCATGGGCATAAGTCTTGCTCACGGTGGTGATGGCATCGGCGTAGATAATTCCGCCTTTTAAATAGTTCACCTTGCCGTGAAACTCCAGTTTATCGGAAGTAAAATATTCGGACGCATCTAGTCCCAGCAGATCTTGCAGTACCATCGGGTCGAAGATTCCCTGGTAATCGATGTTATGTATCGTCAGCACTGAGTGCAGGCCGGCATAGCCGGGCTTGTCGCGGTAGTACGCATGCAGCAGCACAGGCAGGACGGCGGTATGCCAGTCGTGGCAATGCAGGATTTCGGGTTTAAATCCTAGATAGGAAAACACTTCAAGCACCGCCCGGCAAAAAAAGGCGAAACGTTCGGCGTCGTCGGCAAAGCCGTATAACCCCCGCCGCTTGAAATAATATTCATTATCGATGAAATAATAGGTCAGCCCCTCGTGTTCCAGTTCAAAGAGTCCGCAATATTGCCGCCGCCACCCCAGCGGCACGGTGATATTCTTACGGTAGATCATTTTCTCCTGCCAATGGACTGGAATGTCCTCGCATTTGGGCAGAATTATCCGAACGTCGCCTCCCTGCTTTTTCAGTGCCTTGGGCAGCGAGCCGACAACATCACCCAACCCGCCGGTTTTGATCAAAGGAACGGCCTCGGCGGCAACAAATAACACCGGTTTCATTTAAACTACCATTCCTTTCTCAATTACCATGACATAATTTCTAGCGCCTGACAGGCGTTTGCCATCGGTAATCGTCACGTCTTTATCGCAGATCACGTTCTCCAGTGCTGCGTTGACGCCAATCTCGCCTTTCTGCATGATGATGCTGTTTTTGATGTGCGCCCCTTTATGGACCCTCACGCTGCGAAACAGCAGACTATTCTCCACCCGCCCTTCGATGATGCAGCCATTGGCCACCAGAGAATTGCTGACCGCCGCGTACTCCCGGTAGTTTGCCGGCGCTTCATCTTTTACCTTGGTGTAGATGGGACCCGATTCATTAAACAGCTCCTGCCGTACGTCCCGATTCAGCAGTTCCATGCTGGCCCGGTAATAATCATAGATAGAATTGATTGTGGCCATATAGCCCCGGAACGGAAAGCCGCGAATTTTGTACCGGTGGATATTCTTGATAATTCCTTCCTTGGTTAAATCGAATTCGCCTCTAGCCACACAATCCTCAATCATTTGCAGCAGCAGTTCCTTGGACATGATATAGGCCTCCAGGCCAATCTTTCCCTTGGTGATCCTGCCTAATTTCACTTCCATGTCGGTAACCCACCCATCATCACTGACTGATACCAGGGTGGCCAGGGAAAAAGATTTCCCCGGACGGGGCTTCTCCTCTTTATACAAGATGGTGATATCAGCCCGACTTTCCAAATGGGACTGATAGGCCTCTTTAAAATTTAAGTTGTAGATAATGTGGCTGCAGGCGATAAGAACATAATCCTGGCTACATTTTTTGAAAAAGTCGATCTGATTGTGGAAATGTTCCAAATCGCCTTTATAAATGCTGTTGGAATAGTGAACATGTTCAGACGGCAGCAGAAAAAGCCCATCCCGCTTGCGGTCCAAATCCCACTCCTTGCCTGAGCGCAGATGGTCCATCAGGGTCCGGTATTGTTGTTTGGCCACGATACCGACAGCATTGATGCCCGAATTCACCATATTGGACAGGATAAAATCGATGAGGCGGAACCTGCCGCCGAATGGGACGGCACCCAGCGGGCGTTGACGAGTCATCTCTTTTAAGAGTTCCTCATTCTCATGCAGGTTGATGATTCCCAGCACATTTTTCATCCTTTCTCCCTCCCTTTGGACGCCTGGAGAAGAACGCCTAGCTGGTCAACTATAGCGCCGACAGGCACTATGGTATTGGCGGGTATCGTGACCTGCTGGCCGACTACGCTGATTTTGGCGTCGCTGCCGTGCTGCGCGGTGACGGCGCCGATTTGGCAATTCTCCTCGATAACGGCTTTAGGCCCGATAATGGCTTTTTCGACATATGCACCCGCTCCGATTTTGGCGCCAGACATTACAACGGAATCATGCACGCTCGCCCCGGGCTCGATTTCGACTCCGGCAAACAATACCGAATTTTCGACTTCGCCGAAAATAAGGCAGCCTACGCTGACCAACGAGCGCTTGACTTTACCGCTTGGAGCCACAAAATGGGGCGGTGAGGTAGGGTTGACCGAAAAAATTCGCCAGTCGGCGTCATATAAATCCAGCCCGGGAGCATCGCTGAGCAAATCCATGTTGGCCTCCCAGAGGCTCTCGATCGTACCGACGTCTTTCCAGTAGCCGTTAAACTCATAAGCCATCATTTTCAGGCCATTTTTGAACATGGCGGGAATGACGTTTTTTCCGAAGTCATGAGCCGACTCCCGGTTTTGATTGTCTTGTTGCAGATAGGTCTTCAACACATCCCAGGTAAAAATATACACCCCCATCGAAGCCAAATTGTTTTTAGGCTCTCGGGGTTTCTCCTCAAATTCGACAATACATCCGTCCGGGTCGGTGTTCATGATGCCAAAGCGGCTAGTCTCCTTCCAGGACACTTCGTTCGCCGCGATGGTAGCGTCGGCTCCGGCTTCTTTATGAAACTTCAGCATCAACGAATAATCCATTTTATAAATGTGGTCGCCGGACAAAACCAAGACATACTGTGGGGAGTACTGATCAATGAAACCGGCGTTCTGGTAGATGGCGTTTGCCGTGCCCGTGTACCACTCGCCTCCATTGGTCTTGCCGTACGGAGGTAAAATAAAAACTCCTCCCGCATTCCGGTCAAGGTCCCACGGGATGCCTATGCCGATATAGCTATGCAATTCCAGCGGCCGATACTGGGTTAAAACGCCAACCGTATCAATACCCGAGTTGGAACAATTACTCAACGAGAAATCAATCAACCGGTATTTTCCGCCGAAAGGCACCGCCGGTTTCGCCAGGGTATCGGTAAGCACGCCCAATCTGCTACCCTGACCGCCGGCCAAAATCATTGCCACCCATTCCTTGGCGCGCATTGAACCCCTTCCTCCCTCCTAATCGTCCTGGATAACCTCGTATTTCAGGTATATGGTGGCCAGTGGCGGCACCGTAACGCTCACTGAACACGGCTGGTTGTGCCAGGCCGTTTCATCCGCCACCAGGTCCGAATTACCCACACCGGACCCGCCATACCGTGATAAATCGCTGTTGAATACCTCCCGGTACCTGCCGGGCTTCGGAACACCAATCCGGTAATCGTGCCGCACCACCGGAGTAAAATTGCATAACACCACGGTAAACTCCCCGTCCTTGGATTTACGTAGAAAACTTATGATACTCTGGCAGTAATCGTGGCAGTCGATCCATTCGAATCCCTGCCAGTTATCATCCACCTGCCAGAAAGTCGGGTCTTGGCGGTAATAACGATTAAGGTCCCGGACGTACTGCTTCATGTTGGCGTGCATCTCGAAATCAAGTAACCGCCAGTCCAGTTCCCGCGCTTCGCTCCATTCGCTGAACTGGCCGAACTCTCCGCCCATAAACAGCAGTTTTTTGCCGGGATGGGCGAAAAAGTAACCGTAAAAAGCTCTCAGATTGGCGAATTTACGCCAGTAATCCCCCGGCATCTTGTCAAGCAAGGACTTCTTGCCGTGAACAACTTCGTCATGGGACAACGGCAGCAAGAAATTTTCCGAAAAAGCGTACAGTAAAGAAAAGGTTAACAGGTTATGCTCCCATTTACGATAAACGGGATCAAGAGAAATGTATCTCAAGGCATCGTTCATCCACCCCATGTTCCACTTATAGTCGAAGCCCAGTCCTCCCAGATAAACCGGCCTGGTGAGCATCGGCCAGGCGGTCGACTCCTCGGCAATCACCAGCGCCTGCGGATAGTATTGATGGACTACTTCGTTCAGTTTTTTGATAAACTCGATTGCTTCCAGATCCTCTTTTCCGCCAAAGCGGTTGGGCAGCCATTCTCCCGGTTGTTTGCCGTAATCACGGAACATTATATTGGCAACTGCATCCGCCCTCAGACCGTCGACATGAAAAATGTCAAGCCAGTACAGGGCGTTTCCGATCAGAAAACTCCACACTTCCGGCCGGGAAAAATCAAAATTCAGTGTACCCCACCCCCGATTCTCCGCTAACCCGGAAAATCCGCTTTCATAGATCGGACGACCATCGAACAACCGCAGGCCCTGGTCGTCCTTGCAAAAATGCCCCGGAACCCAATCCATAATTACGCCGATACCCCGCTCATGGCATTTGTTCACGAAATACTTGAAATCGTCAGGATTGCCGTATCGGCTGGTGGGAGCGTAATAACCGGTCGCCTGATAACCCCAAGAGCCGTCAAAGGGATGCTCGGCCAGCGGCAATACCTCGATATGAGTAAAGGCCAGGTCGGCGACATAATCCACCAGTTCATCAGCCAACTGGCGATAGGAATACAATGTTCCGTCTGGATTCCGGCGCCATGACCCCAGGTGCACTTCATAGATGGACAGTGGCTGGCAGACCCCGCCGGCGGCCGGTTTCCCTTCCCGCCACCGGTCGTCCTGCCAGTTGTAATCATCCAGCGGAAAAACTTTCGAGGCTGTTCCGGGTCGTACTTCTGCCCAGAAAGCATACGGGTCGGCCTTCAGTTTCCGTTTGCCCTCTCTGGTAGTAATTTCATATTTATAAACCGTACCTGTCACAATAGACGGCACGAACAACTCCCATATACCCGAATCGCCCAGGCGCTGCATGAGGTGCCCTTTTCCCTGCCAACAATTGAATTCCCCTACCACGCGTACTTCCAGTGCGTTGGGCGCCCAAACCGCAAACCGAACCCCGGAAATTCCGTCCCGGACGGTCAGGTGCGCGCCCAACATGCGATAGCTTTGGAAATGGCTGCCTTCGTGAAAGAGGTATCGGTCGTAATCGCTTATCATGCTGTTATTGCTCATTTTTTCACACCTTTGCCAGCAAACTCATTTCAATAGTCATAAGGGGCGCCTGTTGCGGAATAATGACGATCCGGCAAGATTTGGTTCAGTACCGATTCCAACAGCGCCGCCACCCCTGGCCATTAGACTGCTTCAGAAAGAGTTGGCGCCATATGCTGGAATCTGCGGTAATCTGGTATTAAGCCGCCTGATCAAGGTGTTAGGGTATATAGGGGGAGAATCCGAGGAAAATAGGGGGTCCTGTTCCCTGAGTGGGTACTTGAACAGGTTGAGAGGATAGATGTGTTGAACATCAACCAATATGCGTTAAGAGGTTCAACGAGTTACGCTAGCATTTTTATTTTATCATAATCAGATAGTAGCATGCTACTTTATTTATCACAGATGGCTACCCGCTCTAATGCCCCCGCTTCTCCGAAGCGGTGGGATAAGAGCGGCTACGCCCCTAGTTAACTGGCTCTAGGCTTCAGTTGGGGATTGCTTTTCCCCAACTGAAGCCTAGAGCCAGTTGAAAGCATGCCAAAGACATTTTAGGTATACAACAAGGCCGGGCAACAACCTGCCCGGCTCCTGATTTCTCCAATCAACCAATGATTCTATATATGGTCGGCCCACAGGCAGATCTCCTGACACGAGGCACATTCTTCAGGACAGGCCTCTTCTTCGCGTTCTATGTGTTGTAGACCTTGAGTTCCCCCCTTCACGATTTCCAGTTCTTCGATACGGTTTTCCAGGCGAGCGATCTTGCGCTGCAGGCAGATCATCATCTCGCCGACCGGGTCCGGCAGCAGGTGATGCTGCAGGTCGATGGCATCCGGCGGGGCGGAGTCGGCGATCTTGCGCCCTTCACGAACCACGACCCGGCCGGGTACGCCCACCACGGTGCAGTTAGGGGGAACATTCCGCAGCACTACCGCATTCGCCCCGATCTTGACATTGTCACCGACGGTGAAGGAGCCCAGCACCTTGGCTCCGGTGCTGACGACCACATTGTTGCCGATGGTGGGGTGGCGCTTGCCTTTCTCCTTGCCGGTGCCGCCCAGAGTCACCCCCTGGTAGATGGTGACATTGTCACCGATCTCGGCAGTCTCGCCGATTACCACCCCCATGCCGTGGTCGATGAATAACCCCTCGCCGATGGTCGCCCCCGGATGGATCTCGATCCCGGTGACGAACCGGCTCCACTGGGACAGTAGCCGCGGCAGCAGGACCAGCTTGCGCTTATAGAACCAGTGGGCGATGCGGTGCATGATGATGGCGTGGAAACTGGGGTAACAGAGTACAACCTCGATCACGCTTTTCGCTGCCGGGTCCCGTTCCATGATCGCCCGTACGTCCTGGCGCAGCCTGGAGATGACTCCCATATCCCATCATCCCTCCATGTCGAATTCCACTATGACCTCAATCTCTACCGGAGTATTCAAGGGCAAGGAGTTGACGCCCACAGCAGAGCGGGCGTGGCGCCCCTGATCACCGAAGACTTCTGCCAGCAGTTCAGATGCTCCGTTGACCACCTTTGGCTGATCGTAAAAATCAGGGTCGCTGGCGACATAACCCACCACCTTGACGACCCTTTTCACCTTGTCCAGAGATCCCAGTTCTTGGTTGACAATTGCCAGGGAGTTGATAGCGGCTATCCTTGCCGCTTCGTATCCCTGTTTCAGCGAGACCTCTCTGCCCACCCGGCCCTTAGATAGCAATTCACCGTTAACCAGGCAGAGCTGTCCGGAAACAAAAAGCAGGTTTCCGCTGCTCACCGCCGGAACATAGGCAGCCACCGGCCGCGGCGCCTCCGGCAGGGTAATTCCCAATTCTGTCAGGCGTTTTTCAATGCTCACCAGGGCAACACTCCTCTGTCAGATTCAGTCTAGAACAATTCCTACTACTTTAGTTTGGTTAATTATTTTTAGTATAGAAACTTGGGCTTTATGTGTCAATAGGGATGGAGATTTTTAATCACATAATCGGGTTGGGGCGAAGCTCGATTTAAGCCTTTGAAAGAAAGCGCTGTTTTTGCTGATGCCAGCGGCATCGGGGATGACAAACGAGAGTTGGCCAAGTATGATTATACTATACCCTACCATGGTAGTTGCTTGACGGTTTCCCCGATGGGGCACTATTGATGGCTGGCTGTGCGCAGAAAAGCAATCGGTACAACGCAATCCAGGATAACACAAACCTGGATGTTGAAAGTTAATTGAAGAACTGAGCGGAGAAGGAGGCCATACCTATGGATGCCGCTGTAGACAGGCAGGGCCTGGTTACGGTCACCCTGACCGTACAGGGCATGTCCTGTGCTGCCTGCGTGGCCAGGGTGGAAAAGACACTGAAGCAACTGAGCGGTGTGACCGGCGTGCATGTGAACCTGCTCACCGGCAAAGCCGTCGTGGAGTACCACCCTGGCGGGGCCGGCATCGCTGAAATGGTTAACGCTGTCCGCGACCTGGGGTATGAAGTGCCGGAGGAAGAACTGCTGCTGACGGTGCGCGGCATGTCCTGCGCCGCTTGCGTGGCCAGGGTGGAGAGGGCCGTTAGGGCGCTGCCCGGGGTGACGGATGCTGTGGTCAACCTGCCGGCTGAATCAGCAAAGATCAGATACTACGCCGGAGCGATCGACAAGGCCCGCATCAAGAGTGAGATTGACGCTGTTGGCTACGAGGCTTCGGAGCGGCTGACCGGCAGCGAGGCGCTGGATCGCGAGAAAGAGGCCCGCCTGAAAGAGTTGCGTTACCAGCAGCGCAACATGTGGATCGCCTGGCCGCTGGCCATCCTGGTGATGGTGGGCATGTTTCGCGACACGTGGATTTTCCCCTATTTCGTGCCCAAGTTCCTGGGCAATGTCTATGTGCTCTGGGCGATGACCACCCCGGTGGCACTCATACCCGGCTGGCAGTTCTTCAAGCATAGTTGGAACGGCCTGAAGCGCGGCGCCACCGACATGAACCTGCTCTACGCCACAGGAATCGGGGCAGCCTACACCATCGCTACCATCAACACGCTCTGGCCGGATGCGGGGTTTGGCGGGCGCGGCGCCACCTTCTTCGAGTCAGCCGCCTTGCTGACAGCCTTTATCGTGCTGGGGCGGTACATGGAAGCGCTGACCCGCGGCCGCACCTCGGAAGCCATCAGGAAACTGATTAGCCTGCAGGCCAGGACGGCGCACGTGATCAGAGAAGGGCAGGAGCTGGAGATAGCCGCCGATGAGGTCAGGATCGGCGACATTGTCGTGGTGCGCCCCGGTGAGAGCATTCCCGTCGACGGCGAAGTCACCGTGGGTTACTCGGCGGTGGACGAGGCGATGATCACCGGCGAGAGCATCCCGGTGGAAAAGAGACCGGGCGCCCAGGTTATCGGCGCCACCATCAACAAGACCGGCTCTTTCAGATTCAAGGCCACCAGGGTGGGTGGTGAGACGGCGTTGGCCCAGATCATCAAGATGGTTGAGGACGCCCAGGCCACCAAGGCGCCTATTCAGAAGCTGGCCGACTTCGTAGCGGGGCATTTCATCGCCGGGGTGCACGCGCTCGCCCTGACAGTTTTCCTGTTCTGGTTCTTCGTCGGTTATGACGCCTTTTTCACTCCAGGCAGTCATTTCATTCTCTCCCCATACAGTCTGTCCCAGGTGGGGGTCTTCGGCTTCGCCCTCCTGCTGTCCGTCACCACGCTGGTCATTTCGTGCCCCTGCGCCCTGGGACTGGCGACGCCCAGCGCCGTCATGGCCGGAACCGGGAAGGGCGCTGAGCATGGGATTCTCTTCAAGGGCGCCGATTCGGTCGAGAGCAGCAGCAGGCTGAACGCCGTCGTTTTCGACAAGACAGGCACCCTGACCAGGGGCGAGCCCTCAGTCACCGACGTCTATCCCCTACCGGGCTTCGAAGGCAATGAAGTGCTGCGTCTGGCCGCCATGGCCGAGAAGCCCTCCGAGCATCCGCTGGGTGAGGCTATCGTCCATGGCGCAGCGGCGCAGGGCCTGACCATCGAGGATGTCAAGGATTTTGAGGCGATCCCCGGCCACGGCGTGCGTGCCGTATACCAGGACAAGGTGATCCTGCTCGGCAACCGCCGCCTGATGCAGCAGAACAATATATCCATCGAAAACCTGACCCCTGAGATGGAGAAATTTGAAGCAGGGGGCAAGACGGCCATGCTGGTCGCCCTGGATAACCAGGCAGCGGGCATCATCGCTGTGGCTGACACTTTAAAAGAAAATGCCGGCATCGCTGTCGAACGGCTGCAAAAAATGGGCGTTCAGGTGGCGATGATCACCGGGGACAACCGGCGTACCGCCAATGCCATCGCCGGACAACTTGGCATCAAAACCGTGTTGGCCGAAGTGCTGCCGCAGGAAAAGGCAACAGCGGTTAAAAAACTGCAGGACCAAGGGTTGAAGGTGGCCATGGTGGGAGACGGCATCAACGATGCGCCGGCGCTTGCCCAGGCAGACGTGGGCATCGCCATCGGATCTGGCACCGATGTTGCCAAGGAGACAGGCGATATCATTCTGATCAAGGACGACGTCAGGGATGTGGTGAACGCCATCGAGATCGGCAGGGCGACGATGGGCAAGATCAGACAGAACCTGGTCTGGGCGTTCGCCTACAACACGCTGGGCATACCTCTGGCGGCCGGCATCCTGTATCCCTTCACCGGTCTGATCGTCAGCCCCGAGTTGGCCGCTTTTTTCATGGCGATGAGTTCGGTGTCACTGACGCTCAATACACTGCTCTTGAAACGATTCCAACCCTCGCTCGCCTGTGCTCCGTATTCTTTCCTCCGCATCCGGGCGGTAAGCCCGGATGCGGAGGAACCAGGGTGGCCTGATTCTGAGAAAGATAATTGAAAGGAGCTGCTGACATGTCGACCCTTGAAGACAGAACTGCCAGGCGGTCCATACCGATCTACACCGGGGTCTCCCTGGCAATGGCCTTGCTTTTCCTCACGGCAACTTTCCTGACAGGCAAGAGCTATACTGCTGTGGCCCGTGTCGGTGGCATGGTCTGGGTCTTCGTGCTGAGCATGATCATTTCCATGCCCATCGTCATCCCGAAGATCAGGAAAAAGGAGCTGGGTTGAAAGCTTCTCCCGTAACGTCACGGAAACGCGTCGTGATTGGCCGGAACTTGGTTACAAAAAAATAAAAATATTGACAATTTAACGGATAAGAAATTATAATTTCATAAAGACTATAAAAATAATAGGTATTAGAAGGCGCCCTTGGCGCAAGGAGCCGGAGGTGAGTGAGTGATGAAACTTTCGACAAAAGGCCAGTATGGTCTCAGGGCATTGCTGGATATGGCTATTTACCAGAATGAAGGTCCTGTCACTCTGAATAATATCGCCGAACGACAGGGCATTTCGGAGGGATACCTGGAGCAGTTGATGATGCCGCTGAAGCGGGCGGGAATTGTCAAGAGCATCAGGGGGGCACAGGGCGGCTACCTGTTGACAAAAGACCCGAAGAACGTCACAGTAGGCGAGATTATCCGGGTGTTGGAAGGCCCGATCGCACCGGTTGCCTGCGTCGATGAAGAAAATCCGGCAGCGTGCGAACGGTCCAGTTTCTGTGCGACCCGCATAGTGTGGGCGAAGGTCAGAGATTCCATCTCCGGGGTGCTGGATTCCTTTTCATTGGAAGACCTGGTCCAGGAGTCGAAAAAGCACGGCGATGCGGAAAACATGTACTTTATTTAATTAGAGCCTTTTTTAAAAAAGCGTAAACTATACTTAACAAATGGGCTTAATAAGCTAACTTAGGCGGACATTATCCACCAGGTTTGAAAGGAAGAGACGTATGCCGATCAAAGTGCCGGATCAGCTTCCGGCGATCGAAACGCTGCAGTATGAGAACATCTTCGTAATGACCGAAGGCCGGGCCTATCATCAGGATATCCGACCGCTGCAGATCATAATCCTGAACTTGATGCCCAGGAAAATAGCAACCGAGCTTCAATTCCTGCGGCTGCTTGGCAACTCGCCGCTGCAGGTCGATGTCACGCTGCTGCATCCTCAGACCTATACTTCAAAAAATACTCCGGAGGAACACCTGATCAAATTTTACAACACCTTTGAAGGCATCAAGGGACAGAAGTTTGACGGACTGATCATCACCGGGGCTCCGGTGGAACAGATGGAGTTTGAAGAGGTTGACTATTGGGATGAACTGGCCGTGATTATGGACTGGGCTGACGCCAACGTCTATTCCACTCTCTTCATCTGTTGGGGAGCGCAGGCCGGTCTGTATCACCACTACGGAATTCCTAAATACCCGCTTGAGAAGAAGATATTCGGGGTTTTCCCCCACCATATTAACAAGAAGAATGTCAGCCTGCTCAGGGGCTTCGACGATGAGTTCTATGTTCCGCAATCCCGGCACACGGAAGTCAGGAGAGAGGACATAGAAAAGGCGCCGGACCTGGAGATCATTGCAGAGTCCCCGGAAGCGGGAGTCTATATCGTCAAGTCGATCGATGACCACCGGATCTTTGCCACCGGGCATTCAGAATATGATTCCACCACCCTGCAATACGAGTATGAGCGCGATCGCGACAGGGGTCTGGCAATTGAGGTACCGAAAAATTACTATCCTGGAGACGATCCTACCCAGTTACCGTTGGTGCGGTGGAGGTCTCACGCCAACCTGCTGTTTTCAAACTGGCTCAACTATTACGTGTACCAGGAGACGCCCTACGATTTAAGTGTACTGGAGAGGAAGGCAGCAAAGAAGGATAAGTAAAAGATGGTTTCAACTGGGTCTTGGCTTCAGTGGGGGATTGCTTTCCCCCACTGAAGCCAAGACCCAGTTAATACAGTGGCGCGCCCAGAGGGCACCCGGCTCTTATCCCACCGCTTCAGATGTACTCCGCGGGGTATTAGAGCGGGTAGTCATCTGTGATAAAACTGCTAAAACGGGAGTTGATTCGCAATGCGCAAGGTTTATCTGGATCATGCCGCAACCACGCCTCTGCACCCGGAAGTCTTGTCGCTGATGTATGAATTCATGAGGGATACCTTCGGGAATCCCTCCAGTGTGCATTCTTTCGGGAGGGAGGCCAAGAAATTCATTGAGGAAGCGCGCCAGAAGGTGGCCGACCTGATCGGGGCTAAGCCGGAGGAGATATACTTTACCAGCGGCGGGACCGAAGCAGACAACATCGCCATTATCGGGACGGCGATGGCCAGGCGCAAGAAAGGCAACCACATCATCACCAGCGCCATCGAGCACCACGCCGTGATCGAGACCTGCGAGTACTTGGCCAAGAACGGGTTTGAGGTCACCTTCCTGCCGGTGGACAAATACGGCATAGTCAACCCGGATGATGTTGCCGGGGCGATTCGGAAGGAAACCGTTCTTGTGACTATCATGCACGCCAACAACGAGATCGGGACGATCCAGCCGATCGCCGAGATCGGCCGGATTACCCGGGAGCATGGGGTGGCCCTGCATAGCGACGCCGTCCAGACACTGGCCAAGATCCCTGTAAACGTGGACGATCTGGGTGTAGACCTGCTCTCTCTTTCGGCCCATAAGATTTACGGCCCGAAGGGGATCGGGGCGCTGTACGCCAGGAAGGGAATGCGGCTGCAGCCGATCATGCACGGCGGTGGCCAGGAGCGCAAGCTGCGCTCGGGCACGGAAAACACTCCCGGTATCGTGGGGTTCGGCAAGGCTGCCGAGGTCGGCGGCCGGGAGATGGAGCAGGAATCAGCCCGGGTAAAAGGCCTCAGGGACAAGCTGATCGGGCGGGTGTTAGCAGAGATCCCGTCGGTGACCCTGAACGGCCACCCGGAGCAGCGGCTGCCGAACAACGCCAACGTCAGCATTGCCCTTGTAGAGGGAGAGTCCCTGGTGCTGAGCCTGGACCTGGAGGGAGTGGCGGTCTCCTCCGGCTCGGCATGCAGTTCGGGATCGCTTCAGCCGTCTCACGTCCTGAAGGCCCTCGGCCTGCCCCACGAGATGATGCATGGCTCCCTCAGGATGACCCTGGGCCGCGCCAACAGTGAGGAAGACATCGACTACGTGGTCGAGGCGTTGAAAAAAATTGCTGTCAGGCTGCGGAGCTTTTCACCTCTGGCGCAACCGGTGCATAGTTGAAGGCCGGCACTAACGTGAAGCCGGGCACTTACATGGGATGTTTGCTGCAGAGAGAGTACCAAGTAAAAATATATAATTTGTCTTGAACAGAGCAGGGGGTGACAATAATGTACAACGAAACAGTGATGAGCCATTTTTCAAACCCGCAGAATGTTGGAGAGATACCTGATGCCAGCGGTGTGGGTGAGATTGGCAACATAGTCTGTGGCGACATTCTGAGGGTGTATATCAAGGTCAAAGACAACCGGCTCGAAGATGTGAAGTATATGACTTATGGCTGTGCGGCTGCGACTGCGAGCGGTTCCATGATGACAGTTCTGGCAAAGGGGCTGACGATTGAGGAAGGATTGAATCTCTCTAACAAAGATGTCGCCAAGGCCCTGGGCGGGTTGCCGTCACAAAAGCTACACTGCTCCAACCTGGCTGCTGATACCCTGCACAAGGCAATCAGGGACTGGCAGCGAAAGACCGGACAGTTGCCCGAAGGGTACGTGGAGCCTGAAGACAACCATGACCATGGCGATGAAGACTGCCCAATTGCAGAATCCTAGGTTCAACTGGGTCTTGGCTTCAGTGGCGGATTGCTTTTCCCCCACTGAAGCTTAGACCCAGTTGAATCCTACGCCTTCATCGATCTCCTGATGGGCAAGTTTCCAATGACAGTGCTAAGAAGCACGAGAAATTTATGGATGGAAGGGATTAGCAATGTCGGACATCGCCTGGGTCAACGGTGTCATCACGAACCTGGATGATGCCAAGGTCTCGTTTTTAGACCGGGGGTATCTTTTTGGGGACGGCGTTTACGAAGTATTAAAGGTGTGTAACAGCCGGATCTTTGCCTTAAAAGAGCACCTGGATCGCTTGGACCGGAGCATGGAAGCGATCAGGATCAAGCCTACCTGGAACCGTTCAGAACTGGATGGCATCATTCGGGATCTGGCCGCCAAGTCGGAACTCCTCGATACCAGGATCTATATTCAAGTGACCAGGGGTGTCGGTCCGAGGAAGCACGAGTTTTCCGGCGAGTTGACCCCGACGCTGGCGATCTTTATAGCTACGCTGCCTCCATTTCCAGAAGAGACAAGGAAAACGGGGGTCAAGGCAATCACTGTGACGGATGAGCGCTGGGCCCACCCGCATATCAAGACTTTGAACCTCTTGCCCAATGTTTTGGCTCGCCAGCAAGCTGAAGACTCTGGCGCCTTTGAAGCCATTTTGATCCGTGATGGGGGACTGGTAACAGAATGTTCCAGCAGCAATGTTTTTGCTGTCATAAACGATAAGATCATCACTCCGCCGACAGACGGACGTATTTTACCGGGTGTTACCCGGGATTTGCTCCTTAGAGCCGCCCGGGAGGCCAATTATCCTGTTAAAGAGGACTATGTAGTGTTAATGGAACTTCAAAGCGCCACCGAAATTTTTATCACGAATACGGGGGTAGAGGTATTAGGAGTGGTTGAATTGGACGGAAAGCCGGTTGGCAATGGAGCGCCGGGGAGAATCACCGAAGAGCTTTATAGGCTTTTTGTGTCGAGATGGTTGAATGCATAGCCGCGCTGCTATTGATTCAGGAATGCGCATGCAATGAAACCAAACATTTATGATGATCGGCCTCAAGCTATGGGGCGCAGACAGTTCCAGATAACTCAGTTGAACCAGTTTATCCTGATCCGATAGTATAATAGAAGGAAATATACAGCCCGGGGATGCGGTAGGATGTGCTGAACACCGTCAGGCCACAGATGAAACAGATGAGTTTCTGGCTGCTCCTTTTTATTTTGCTGCTCATCGCCTTTTTGGTCATCAGATTCGGCGGCTCCAGCCTGGCGAGTTTTAAGGCCGTGTTTTTGAGCATCATCATAGAGGCGCTGCCGTTCATCATTATCGGAGTCTTTGTCTCGGCGCTGCTGGAGAACTTTGTCTCGGAGGAGGTCATCTCCAAGTTCTTCCCGAGCAACAGGTATCTGGGGATCTTGCTGGCCTGTCTGCTGGGGATCATTTTCCCGATCTGCGAGTGCGGAATCGTCCCGGTTGCCCGCAGGCTGATCAGCAAGGGCGTTCCCCTGTCTAGCGCCGTCGCCTTCATGCTCGCTGCTCCGATCATCAACCCGGTGGTCGCCTCATCCACGGCAGTGGCCTTTTTCAATAATCATGCCATGGTCTGGTTGCGGCTCGGACTGGCTTTTCTGGTGGCATACCTGGCCGGGTTGTTGGTAAGCTTCTTCGTCAGGGGAAACCAGTTGAATGCCTCCGTAGAGAATGAAACTGGTGGATGTGGCTGCGCTCACGAACCAGTCGCTGCCTCGCAATCAGTAACAGCAAAACTGGGCAAGACTGTGGTCGATGCCAGCAATGAGTTTTTCGAGATGGGAAAGTACCTGATCATCGGAGCGTTTCCGGGAGCGTTAGCCCAGACGTTCATCCCCCGCCAGTCCCTGCTGAGCATCGGTCACCAACCGCTCCTATCGGTCATCGTCATGGTTGTCTTTGCGTTTGGGGTTTCGGTGTGTTCATCGGCCGATGCCTTTATCGCCGTCTCTTTCACCTCCAGTTTCAGCCGAGGGGCGTTGCTGGCCTTTATGGTATTCGGGCCGATGGTGGACGTGAAGAACACCTTGATGCTGCTGAATGCCTTTAAGCCCCGGTTTGTGATATTGTTGATCTTGATCATCTTTTTCTTGGTGGTAGAGAGCGCCTTCTGGATCAATGTCCTGTGATCGGGGGGTTTATAGTTGCAGCAACAGATGGCCAGAGATTGGGAAAAAATAATCAAGTCCCTGATTTTACTGTGTTTCGGCAGCTTGCTGTTTTATCTGGTGATCAGCGGCCAGCTCCGGATATACATCAATCCTCGCTTTACCATACTCACTGAACTGGCAGCGGCGGCCCTGTTCTCGATGTTTGTCGTGCAGCTTTTTTATTCACGCAGTCGTCAGCCTGACGATCACAATGCCCCCCGGATGTGGGTGTACGTCATTTTCATCGTTCCCCTGGCCTTGGCCGTGCTGTTGCCCGGCGCGGTCCTGGATGCAAGCGTGGCCTCTAGCAGAGGGTTGAGTTTCAATGGCGGTAATTTAGCTTCGGCGCCGCTGTCCCAGGCATTTGCCAGTGGTATTGACCCAGGTGGATCCGCTGGTCAGCAGGCTAATGACGCGGGTGTCAGTAAAAGCGGGACAATTCAGGTGACCCCTGACAACTTTGTCAGGATGGTTGATGCCATCGGCCAGTCTCCTGAAGATTATGCAGGCAGGGAGATAGACATGCTGGGGTTTGTAATAAGGAACAAGGATTTCGCGCCGCAGGAATTTGGCCTGATTCGCTTCATTATCACCTGCTGCACGGCTGATGCCTCACCGGTGGGTTTTATCCTGAAGTCCAAGGATGCAGTTGATTACAAGGATGGGACATGGATCAACATCCAGGGTGTTATCGAGGTGGATAACTACGATCAGCAGGTGGTTCCCGTCATTGAGGCAACTTCCATCGAGCGGGCGGCCCAACCCTCCGACCCCTACGTCTATCCGTAATGAAAGGAGCCGTTTTGGTTGCTTTCTTGTTAAAGTATGAGCGAAGAGGATATTTATGAAATCTAAGACTCAGGGACGCTATTCGTATCTGATCATACTTTTCATCATTGCCGCAATCCTGTTCTGCCAGAATTACCTCTACCAGCGGTATCAATCCTATGATAAAAAACCGGGTGTCGTCGATGATACTCGTGAGTCGGGTGAATACGCCTATAATCACGTGCGTGTGCTGGCCTCTCCTGAATATGAGGGCCGTGCTCCGGGGACAAAAGGCAACCAATTGGCTGCCCAATACATTGCCGGTCAATTTCAGGCCATTGGGCTGAAGCCGGCGGGAAACCAGGGAACGTACTTTCAAACAATAAAAAGCCCTGAATTTTCTCTGGTTCTAGTTGGGAAACGCTGGGTGCCCAGATTAACCGGGGGTATGTTCTTAACAGTTCCAAGCGACAACGTCCTGGGTTACCTTGCTTCCGGGGGCGCTCCGTTTCCGGCCAATACCATTATCATATCAGCCCATTACGACCACCTGGGCAAGTTTGGCGATAGCTACTTCCCTGGCGCCAATGACAACGCCTCGGGTATCGGGGTCATGCTGGAAAC
>Ga0224558_1001457_pt1 | contig 24741 bp, 27 predicted proteins | sample 714S32024metaG_FD_180682 | JGI IMG/M metagenome (GOLD analysis project Ga0224558, IMG submission 180682) | Peat soil microbial communities from Stordalen Mire, Sweden - 717 S3 20-24 | ecosystem: Environmental > Terrestrial > Soil > Wetlands > Peat | place: Sweden: Norrbotten County, Stordalen... | reverse complement strand
ATCTCCGGTGCTCGAGTGGGAGGAGTGGGGAAACCCGGTCGAGGACCCGGAGATCTATGCGGTCATGAAGTCGTACTCCCCCTACGACAACATCCGGGCCGTCGACGACGAGGGACGGTCGATCCGCTATCCGGACGTGTTGGCGACGGGCGGCCTCTCCGACCCTCGCGTCGGTTTCTGGGAGCCGGCCAAGTGGGTCGCCAAGCTCCGGGCCGCCAACCCCGAGAACAAGGTGCTGCTCAAGACCGAGCTCGGGGCCGGCCACGGAGGACCTTCCGGTCGCTACGACGTGTGGAGGGACGAGGCCTTCATCTATGGATTCATCCTCGGCGCGGTCGGAATGGCCGGGTAGCTCGTCAGCCCGTTTGCGCGGTCGTGGTGGTGGGCGGGGTCGTGGTGGTCGCCCCGGTCGGCGTCGAGGTGGCTGCACCGGGAGCGAAGGTGGCGATGAACGGGGAGTGCATCGGGGTCGGGAACACCACTGGCACCTTGTCGACGGTGAGGGACACCGTCGGGCTGCCCAGCTCCACGTTGACGGTGCCACTCCCCTGGATCGCCTGGACCCCTCCGGCCTGGAGGGTTCCCGTCCAGAGCGTGGAACCGGATGAATCCGAGGTTACGTCGACCCAGCAGGGCCCGCTCGCCGTGATGACCAGCTGGTACGAGCTGGCGGACACCGGGAAGTTGGCCGTCGTCGAGGTGGACGAGGTCGCGATGATCTGACTGGGGAGCGTCGTCGGTGGGGTCTCTACCTTCTTCACCTTCGACGGGCGCCTTCTGTGCCCCGACCCCGAGCTGGTGGGGGTCGTCGTTCCGGAATGGCCGGCGGCGGCGGTGGTCGACGGATGCGATGAACCGGTGCGGGAAGACCGCCTGCTGCCGATGAACGCCAGGGCCCCGAACAGCAGCAATACGACCACAACGACCATCACCGCCGTCCCCCGGCGCGGCCGACGGTTCATCGAGTGCAACGCGTGCCGCTGCGCCCGGTCGGCACGGGGTGCAGGGCTCCCGTCGCCGGAGGTTGCCCGACGGATCCGATCTCGGGGTCGGGAGTCGTCGAAGACGAGCGGCGCCCCCGGATCCGGGAACTCCTCGTTTCCCCTGACCGGGACGGGGGGGACCGACCGATCGGGTCCGCCCACGGTTGCCGCGCCGGCCGTCCCGGTTGCACCACCCTCCCCTGCAGCCCGGCCCACGCCGCCCGTAGCTGCCGCACCTGGTGTCTGGGTGCCACGGTCTGCCGGGGCATCCCCGCCGGTCCCCGGCCGCCGGTAGTACCGCGGCCCGGATGGAGCTTCACCAGGGCTTTCCGGCGATCCGGCGACGTCGACCGTCGACCGACCGGTCCGATCGGAGAGGTGCTCGAGCGTGCCGAGCGCCGAGTGGTAGCTCCGCACGGAGTTGAGGTCGTCCCCTTTCGGGCGCCGGTACAGCATGACCAGCACCGCGCCGACGACCACCAGTGCCACTGCGATCAGGACGACCCACATCCCGACCATTCAACCCGAAGAGCCGGACAACCGGGGATCGTGACCCCAAAAGCGCCGCGCGCCGTGGCTGGTCCGCCACCTTTCGGGACGGCCACCCCGAACGTAGCCAGGATCCACACGCCCGGCGCCCGGCGGTGATCAGGGGACCGGACAGGCGCCCCGGACGGCGGGGCAGGCCGCTCCGGGCGGAACTCAGATGGCGGTGATCGAGGTCAGTCTCCCGTCGGCGGTCAGGTGCGCTCCAGTGATGAAGGAAGCCTCGTCCGAGAGCAGGAGCCGGATGGGCCCGGCGATCTCGTCCGGACTCCAGACCCGTTGCAGCGGAGTTCTCTCCTCGACCTGCTCGCGAAAGCCGGGGAGTTCGAAGGCTGGTGCGAGCATCGGCGTGGCCACGGCACCGGGCAGAACGGCATCGGCCCGGAACCCCTCGCCGGCGAAGCGATGGGCGATCGAGCGCATGACCCCGAGCACCCCCCTTTCGAGGCGCAGTACGCGGTGAGGAAGACGCTGCCGAACAGCCCCTCGATCGACGAGATCAGCACAACGGCCGAAACGGGGCCGGCCTTACGGAACGGTTGGATCATCATCCGCGAGATCATCGCCGCGACCGGCAGGTTGACGTTGAGCGCGGAGTCCCACAGCTCGTCGTCGACGAAGTCCACCGGCATCGCACCGGACACCCCGGCAGCGTGGACGAAGCCCCCGAGCGACCCGAGAGCCTCGGCCACGCCCGGCACGGCCGCCTCGATGGCCGACGTGTCGGCCACGTCGACCACGGACCACGCCGCCACCGCCCCGTGAAGTTCCCGGCGCATCGATGCCGTCTGCTCCGCCCCGTCTGCGTTGATGTCCCAGATGGCCACCGGGCGACCGACCTCGGCCAGTGCGAGGGCGGTAGCCCGACCGATGCCGGAGCCACCACCGGTCACGAGAACGCCGGAGCCGGGGGTTCCGAGGCGGTTCGGGCGACCGGGGGCAACTCGGTCGGCCCGTCCCTCGGCACCACGACCGGTGGCGGCCTTTCCCGCCCGGACCGCCTCGGTCGGGCGGGTAGGCACGGGCGCACCTCCGGGGCGGGGAGGCATGGGCGAAGTCTCTCAGAACTCCGGCGCGGGACGGCCTGCTCCGTCCGTCCTGTCGTTGCTCAGGTCCGCATCCGGGCCCGCGGCTGCACGCCGGGGTCGATCTCCGAGCGCAACGGATTGGCCTGGTCCCGCGCCGACAGGACCGGGTCGGACAGTCCCCAGTCGGCATCGATGGCCGGGTCGTCCCAGGCCACCCCCAGTTCGTCGTTGGGGTTGTAGTAGTTGTCGACGAGGTACCAGAGGGTCAGGTCGGTCAGCGAGGCGAAACCGTGGGCCACGCCGGGCGGAATGAACAGGCCCCGGTCGTGATTCCCGTCGAGGTCGAGCATGAGCGTGGCGCCGTCGGACGGGGACCCCTCGCGGAGGTCGTGCAGGACCACCCGGGCGGTGCCCCGGAGCACGTACCAGTAGTCGGCCTGGTGGAGGTGGTAGTGCAGGCCGACGATCGCCCCGGCCTGCTTCTCCGACCGGTTCCCCTGGACCATCTCGCGACCGAGCGGGAACCAGCTCCTCCGGTAGGTCTCGACGAAGCGGCCGCGCTCGTCCCCGTGGGCGTTCGGCTCCACCACGATCACGTCGGCAATGACCTCGGACTCGTTGATCTCAGGCACGGCCTACTCCCCATCCTCGTCTCGACTGCGCCGGGCAAGAGTAGCGAACCCTTTTCGGAAGAACAGCAGGGGGGATCCGTCCCCGACTCCGAGATCCATGACCTTCCCGATGATCAGCTCGTGGTCACCGGCATCGTGGACCAGCTCCACCTCGCAGTCCACCCAAGCGAGGCTGCCCTCGATCACCGGCGCGCCCGTGATCGGCGCCGGATGCCAGTCCACCCCCCGGAACTTGTCGCCTCCCGACACGGCGAACCCTCGGCACAGGTCCTCTTGGTGGTCGGCCAGCACGTTCACGCAGAACCGCCCGGCGCCGGCGATCCGAGGCCAGCTGGTCGAGGTCCGGGCCGGGGCCACGGCGACGAACGGCGGCTCGATCGAGAGGGAGACGAAGCTCTGGCAGGTGAAGCCGACCGGATGATCCTCCTCGATCCCAGCAACGATCGTGACCCCTGTGGTGAACCGGCTCATGACGTCCTTGAACGAGCCCGTGTCGAAGCCCACGGTCAGCACGCCCCCAGATCCACGGTCGCGCCCTCCGACGCAGCAGTGACGTCGATCGCGGGATGCCCGGCCGGCCGGTCGTTCCCGGCGATCCCGGTGGATCCTGCGGCGAGTTGCTGCGCCCATTCGAGCATCTGATCGATCTCATCGTCCGAATGCGCAGGATCGTGATGGAACATGCACAGGCTCCGAGCCCCTGATTCCTGTGCGACGCGGACCGCATAATTCCCGGTCGAATGGCCCCAGTCGGACAGGGTGGTGAACTCCTGGTCGGTGTACTGGGAGTCGTGGATGACCAGGTCAGCGCCCTCGCACAGCCGGAGGACCTCGTCCTCTACCGTTTGGAATCCGACAGGTGCCTGGTGGTCGGGGATGTAGGCCAGGACCCGGCCGTCGGCCTCGATCCGGTATCCGAGCGTGTGGCCGATGTGCGGGACGCTTCGGGCCTCGACGCGGATCGAGCCGGCCGTGAGCTCGACGGGGCCGTCGAGATCGTGGAAGCGGAGATCGCCGCTGAAGTCCGCCATGTTGACCGGGAAGAACGGGGGCCGCACCATCTTGGAGAGGACCCCGTGCAGGGAGGACGCCTCCTGTGAGGGTCCGTAGATGTCGAGGACGGACTCGGGGTTCCGCATCGGGCCGAAGAACGGCAGGCCCAGCACGTGGTCGTAGTGCAGATGGGTCAGTAGTACCGTCGCCCGGAGGGGGTGGCCGTCGAGCTCCAACCGGGCGCCGAGCGTGGCCCCCAGGGCGCGAAGACCCGTCCCCATGTCGAGGATCAACGGTTGCTCCCCGTCCACGTCCACCAGAACGCAGGACGTGTTGCCCCCGTACCGGCGCTGCTGATCGGAGGAGCACGGGCACGAGCCCCGGACTCCGAAAAAGGTGACTCTCACCGATGGAGCACGCTAGTCGGACAACAACCGGGCTCCCGACTACCCTCCCGAGCATGGACCAGCACCGTGTCAATGCCAACGGGATCGAGTTCGTCTACCTCGAGGACGGCCCCGCCGACGGCCCCCTGGCCCTGTGCCTCCACGGATTCCCGGACACGGCGCACACCTGGCGCCATCTCCTCCCCCGGCTTGCCGACGCCGGCTACCACGCCGTCGCCCCGTTCCTGCGCGGCTACGCCCCGTCGTCGGTCCCGGCGGACCGGGCCTTCGACACGGGGACACTGGCGCTCGACGCCTGCGCTCTCCACGGCGCCCTCGGGGGGAGCGGGGACTCCGTCATCATCGGTCACGACTGGGGGGCCTTCGCCACCTACGGAGCGGCGGCGTTCCGACCCGAGCTCTGGCGCAAGGTGGTGGCGGCGGCGGTCGCCCCCCAGGCGTCGATGGCCGATGGCTTCTTCAGCTTCGACCAGCTCCGACGCAGCTGGTACGTGTTCTTCTTCCAGACCCCGTTGGCCGAGTACGCGGTGTCCATGGACGACTACGCCTTCATCGACCGCCTGTGGGCCGACTGGTCACCGGGGTTCGACGGCGCCTGGGACGCGGCCCGGGTGAAAGAGGCACTGGCGTCCCCGGAGAACCTCAGCGCGGCGATCGGTTACTACCGGGCGATGTTCGCCGGACCTCCCGGCGACGCCGAGGCGGCAGCGGCCCAGGCTGCCGCCGCCACGATCGCCCCCCAGCCCACCCTCTACCTCCACGGGAGGGACGACGGCTGCATGGGGATCGACACCATCGGCCCGGTCACCGACTTCCTGGCACCCGGATCGGAGATGGTGGTGGTCGAGGGGGTCGGCCATTTCCTCCATGTCGAGCGCCCTGGCGAGGTCAACGACCACATCGTCCGCTTCATCACGGCCTGACCGCCTGCAGGGGTGTCGGAGGCATCCGTCCCCGGGCGGAGGAAGAAGGGCCTACGGGGTGGCAGCCGGCGAGGGTGCAGGAGCAGGAGGGCGGCGATCATCGGAGTCGTCCTGCTCGGAGGCGCGCTGGCAGCATGCTCGAGCTCATCCGGTGCGAGCGGTGCGAGCGGGCCGCTCGGCTCCACCTCGGGCATGCCTGCGCCGGCCAACGTCCCGATCACCTGGCTCTGCCGCCCGGGAACCGCCCACGATCCCTGTCGGTCCAACCTGGCGGCCACCGTCGTGCCAGCCCCCGGGGCCGCCTCCGTCTCCCGTGCCGAACCGGCATCGAAGCCGGACATCGACTGCTTCTACGTCTACCCGACCGTCAGCACGCAGCCGACGGTCAACGCCGACCTGACCGTCGATCCCCAGGAGACGGCTGTGGCGGTCGATCAGGCTTCGCGCTTCTCCCAGGTGTGCGACGTCCATGCGCCCATGTACCGCCAGCTCACGTTGGCATCCATCGGCGGCAAGGCGGCGGCGAACGAGGCGGACAGGGACATCGCCTAGGGGACGTGTTGAACGCGTCGAGGTACTACCTCTCCCACTACAACAAGGGACGGGGCATCGCCTTCATCGGGCACTCCCAGGGATCGGCCATGCTCATCGAGCTGCTGAAGACCCAGATCGATCCCGACCCCTTCCTGCGGGCCCGGCTCGTCTCGGCGATGCTGCTGGCGCCAACGTGACCGTCCCGGTGGGCGGAACTGTCGGCGGGACCTTCGCCCACATTCACGCCTGCACCGATGTCACCCACCCCGGTTGTGTGATCGCCTACTCGAACTTCGACCAGACGCCTCCGTCTGACAGCATCTTCGGCCGGGTCTCCTCGCCGATCAATCTGCTGAGCGACCAGCATCCGACCGGCGGGCTCCAGGTCCTCTGCACGAACCCGGTCGCCGGCGCCGACGCAGGCGCGGGCGGCGAGCTGGCCCCCTACTTTCCGACTGCCGCGTTCCCGGACTCTGAGGTCCCGTCCTTCTGGCAGGAGTCGGAGGGCGCCGCCGCCACACCATGGGTGACCTACCTACGGCTCCACCAGGCCCGCTGCGAGAGCCAGGCCGGGGCCCACCTGGCTGCAGGTCGACGACATCGCCGTCCCCGGCGACGCCAGGCCCATCGTCCAACAAACCCTAGGCCCGACCTGGGGGCTCCATCTGGTGGACGTCAACATCGCCTTGGGGAACCTGGTCAGTGACCTCCGGAGTCAGGCCGCCCGCTACTCCCGCAGCTCCCACCACGGCGGCTGAGCCGGTTCAGGGCGACGGCGACGGGCGTCAGGAGTCGACCTTCTTCAGCCAGGGCACCACCGACTGGAGGAATGCGTTCTCGGACGGGGTGGCCAGCAACGGGTCGAGGTGGCTGTTGGTGACGGCTCGGCTCACCACGGTCACAGACGGGATCTTGGACTGCCGCTGGTAGTAGTGCGCACCGTTGGCCACCGCATTGCCGGAGCCCCCGAGCGAGGTCTGGAAGGCGTAGAGGGGGACGTCCACCTGGGCGGTGTGCAGCAGCCTCAGCCCGAGGTACGAGGCGACCGCGGTCTGCTGCAGGGGCGCCGCCGCGCCGGCATCGATGGACAGCCGCTCAGGGTAGTACCAGTCGGCCGCGGCCAGCGGCGACTGGGCGAACACGTCGGCCACGTTCTGCACCGGCGTGATGCCGGTGTTGACCCAACCGGCAGGATCACCGGTAGCCGCGACATGCCCCGAGTGCACGTGGATCAGGGACAGTGCCGCCGGCGACGTCGAGGCGTCGAAGGCGTAGCCCAGCTGGGCCTGGTTGGTCACCGGCTTGGACGGCTTGAACTCGGCAGGCAGGAGCGAGAAGGTCTGAAGGACGGACGGAGCATTCGGTGCCTTGTATGCAGCCAACGCCCCCACCTCGCTGAAGGCCCCGGTGATCCAGGGCAGGCCGACCGCCAGGAGGTCGAGCCAGGGGCCCTTGGTGGCCATGGCGGCGATCGCCGCGTGGGCCGAGGCCAACGTCTCGCCGGCCTCTGGCGTGCCTCCGGCGCTCGCGCAACCGTCGATGCACACGATGCCGTTGATGTTCTGGTAGCCGGCCCGACCGTCGAAGTCCCATGCCGGGTACACCGCGGCCTCGGTGCCTCCGAGCGAGTGGCCCCCGAGGGTCACCTTGCGCTTGCCCCCGTCCCTGGCCTTGACGATGACGGCGTTGAGGTCGTTCATGGCGACCGCCATGCCCCACTGTTGGACGAACTGGTAGTCGGCGGCCTGCAGCGGCTGGTAGTGGTCGGTGATCGACGGGTCGGAGAGGTATCCCAGGTAGTAGTCGAATGCCTTCTGATACGTGGTCGTACCGGCCAGGGCGGACTGGACGACCGACTCGTCCTGGAGGGCGCCCTCCCGGCGCATCTCGGCCCACACCTGGAGATCCGGGACGTGGGTCACCAGGTACGGGGCCACCAGGTCGAAGTCACCGGCGCCACCATTGGTCCCCGGCACCAGGACCAGCACGTGGGACGCGCCAGGCGAGCCGAACCGTCGCACGGAGACCTGGTCGTACTCCGCCGGTGACGCCGGGGCGTCGGGAGTGGCGGGCGTCGCCGGCACATTGGGAGCGCTCACGGTGAAGACGGCCTCGGGGACGGAGGCCGGAGCGCCCAGGGCCGGGGTCCCGGCGGCGGTCGGTCCGGTCGACGTCGTCGACGACGACGCGGATGAACTCCCACAACCGGCCAGGAGCGACGCCCCCAGGATGGCCGAAAGGGCCAGAATCGACACGGTCGAGCGTCGTCGCATTGGTCTCCCCCAGGGTCACGGGCCCACAGGGGCACCGGACGTCGATGCCGTAGGTGGTCGCCCACACCGTATCCACCGGGGCCACGGGCCGCGGGATTCGCGCCGACGCCAGGCCCCGGGAACGCGGCACTTGCTCACGGCAGGCGGAGTGTCCTTTCGGGATCTCGGATGATCATCCCCTCGTCGACCAGCGCGTCGACCACGCGCCCCACCCGGCCGGGGTCGTCCGGCCATCCGGCCGCGTCGGCCACCTGATCACATCGGAGCGGCCCCTTCCGCAGCATGTCCACCAACCGCCCCCGGCCCTGCCGATCGGACCCGTCGAACCTGCCCTGAGGAGTCGACACCCCCGACGAGCCACGCGCCGGGTCGGGTCCACTCCGCCCGCGGGCCGCCCACCGGCACCGCAGCCGGATCGGACACTCGCCGCAGCGGGGCGTACCGGCGACGCAGACCGAAGCTCCGAGGTCGAGGAGGGCCTGGCCGAACGTCCAGCCCCGCCCCGCAGGAACCATGGTGTCCACCAGCCCTTGGGCCTCGGCTCCCCGGAGGGACCGCCCGGCGACGGCCCGGGACAGCACCCGGCCCGCATTGGTGTCCACCACACCGACGTCCACCTCGAACGCGAAGGCCATCACCGCCCGGGCCGTGTAGGCACCCACACCGGGTAGGGCGAGCAGCTCGGGGAGACCAGAGGGAACCCGGCCACTGTGCTCGCCGACGATGGCCGCCGCAGCCCGGTGGAGGTTGCGGGCCCTTCGGTTGTAGCCGAGGCCCTGCCAGGACCGGAGCACCTCCCCCGCCGGAACTGAAGCACAGCTGTGTGGGGTAGGGAACCGCCTCAGGAACCGTCGGTAGGCCGGCACCACCCGGGACAGCTGGGTCTGCTGGGCCATCACCTCACTGATCAGGACCGCCCACGGATCACGGGTGGATCGCCAGGGCAGCTCCGGCCGCCTCGAGTCGGCTCCCCCCGAGCTCCCCCATCGGTCGATCTCCCGCCCGATGGCCCGCACCTGGCCGGGGTCGCGGATCACGGCGACGGCGCGACGAACCGCCGTCGTCACGGCGCCTGGCGGTGAAAGCTGGGATGGCGGTGACGGTCGGTGCAGCAGCAGCGCAGCTGGCGGATCAGGTCGGCCGGCCGGACTCCTCAATTCCAGACGTCGTCCCCGTACGGTCGGCGACGGGCCGGCGCGGCGGCCCGCTTCCAGACCATGACCTTGCGACGGAAGAAGCAGACCTCTTCGCCCCGCTGGTTGAAGCCCTTGGTCTCGACGGTCACCACGCCCCGGTCGTCCCGCGACTTGGATTCGACCTTGCCGATCACCTTGGTCTCCGCGTAGATCGTGTCCCCGTGGAACGTCGGCGCCCGGTGGATCAGCGATTCGACCTCGAGATTGGCGATCGCCGTGCCGCTCACGTCGGGGACGCTCATGCCGAGCACCAGCGAGTAGACCAGGTTGCCGACCACCACGTTCTTCCCCTGGACCGTCTCGTGCTCGGCGAACCAGGCGTTGGTGTGGAGCGGGTGGTGATTCATGGTGATCATGCAGAACAGGTGGTCGTCGGCCTCGGTGATGGTCTTTCCGGGCCAATGGCGGTAGACGTCACCGGGCTCGAAATCCTCGTAGGAGCGGCCGAAGGGACGATCGAAGACGGTCATGACGCGGCGCTCCTCACTCCCGGACCATGGTCGGACGGGTGGTGAATCCCAGGACCCAGTCGGTCTGCGACTCGCCGTCGATGGCCATGCGCCAGGTGTACCGGGTACCGGGGGTGAGCGGGAGCGGCCCGAGGTTGACCGCCAGCGCCACGTCGATCGGCGATCCCTCGGGGATCCCCGGCGGGCGTCCGACGGTGAATTCGCCTCGCACCTCGACCGGGTGTTGGCCCTCGGGCGTGTCCACCAGCACCGGGCGGCCGTCCGCATCCTCCAGGAAGAGCTCCCAGTGGTGGGCCGACTCGGCCTCGTGCCACCCGACGTCGATCTTGAGCGCGATGGCCGACGGCACCGGGTCGGGCCCGGTCATGCTCCAACCCCCGCCCAGCACGTACAGCTTGCCGTCGGAGACCTGGGCGGCGTCGCACAACATCATCGTCACTCTCACGAACCGTGAGGTTATCGGCTCCACGCGGTGCCGAGCGCCGACGGTCGAAGGCGGTGAGCGGCATCACCCACGAGACCGTGGCCCCGGTGACGGCCGGAATCACCGACCGGTAACCTGGCCCCATGGAGCTGCGGGGGCTGCGGGACGACGTGTACCGGCGTCCACTCGCCACCGCCCTCGACCGCCTGGGTATCGGACCCGGTTGGACCTGCGTGGACGTCGGTGCCGGCGGCGGCGACGTCACCGTGGCGCTGGCCGAGATCGTGGGGCGTGAGGGGCGGGTCTACGCCGTGGACAGCGACCCCCTGGCCCGCGACGAGGCCGCGGAGGCTGCCGCCGCCCACAGCCAGGTACTGGCGATCACCCAGGCCGGCGAGGACCTACGCCTGCCGGAGCCGGTGGACCTGGCGTTCTGCCGCTTCCTGCTCCTCCATGTGGCCGACCCGGCCGCCGTGATCGCCCGGATGGCCGGCGCCGTCCGACCCGGCGGCTGGGTGGTGGCCCAGGAGCCCATCACCTCGGCGGGCCGGATCAACGGTGACCCGTTCTCGATGCCGGCGGCACTCCACCCGGACGTCGGCGCCCTCCTCCCGTCGCTGGCCCGCGACGCCGGGCTCGTGATCGTCGACGCCTGGGCGGAGGCACCGGCCGGCGCCGGCCCCGGGCCGGTGGCCGACTACCTCAAGCTGCTCACCGAGGTCGATCCCGGCGACGACCCGGTCGTACTGCCACCGCTGGTCACCGTGGTCGCCCAGGTGCCGGTTCGCTGAGCGGCCCATCGGACCGCCACCAACCTCGCCACCACCCTCGCCGCTGCCGGCACTGCTACTACTGCCGCTTCGGTAATCTTGGAGGGTGACCATCGACACCGTTCCCTCCCCCGACCTCGTCGCCGCCACCGAGGCCGTCGCCGTGGCCCGGTCCGTCGTGGATGCAGGGATCGTCGCACTGTCCGCCGCCGGAGGGCCGGACGTCGCCCAGGTGCTGGCCTACGACATCGCCCACGCGGCAGCCGGCATCCGCACCGCCGAGGCGGTCCTGGCCTACGGGGCACTCGGCGACACCGAGGCCCGGATCGCCTGTGCCTTCGCCGCAGACGCGGTGGGCGACCTGGCGGCCCGCACCGTCGGCCGGGCCGCCGGCTGGGGGGTCGCCCCCGACTGGATGGCCCCGGCCGAGGAGTTCGTGGCCACCTTCCGGGATCCGGTGTTCCTGACCACACTGGCCGATCGGCAGGGGGACCGCCACCTCGACGCCGACTTCGAGCTTGTTCGTGAGACGTTCCACCGCTTCGCGGAGGAGCAGATCCGTCCCCGGGCCGAGCACATCCACCGGGCCAACACCGACATCCCCGAGGAGATCATCGCCGGCATGGCGGAGATGGGCGGCTTCGGCATGTCCGTCCCCGAGGAGTACGGGGGCTTCGCCACCGGCGGGGAGGCGGACTACATGGGCATGGTAGTGGCCACCGAGGAGTTGGCCTGGGGCTCCCTCGGCGCCGGTGGGTCGCTGATCACCCGACCGGAGATCCTCACACGGGCCATCGTCCACGGGGGCACCGAGGAGCAGAAGCAGTACTGGCTCCCCAGGCTGGCCACCGCCGAGGTGATGGGGGCGGTGGCGGTGACCGAGCCGGACTTCGGCTCGGACGTCGCCGGGGTGGTCACCGGTGCGAAGTCCGTCGAGGGCGGCTGGCTGGTCAACGGCGTGAAGACGTGGTGCACGTTCGCCGCCCGGGCCGACGTGCTCATGCTGCTCGCCCGTACCGACCCGGATCGCACGAAGGCCCACCGGGGGCTGTCGCTCTTCCTGGTGGAGAAGCCCCAGGCCGAGGGTCACGGGTTCCTGTTCACGCAGGATGCCGGATCCGGTGGCCGGCCGGCGGAGTCGTCGGGCCGCATGGAGGGCCGGGCCATCGACACGATCGGCTACCGGGGGATGCACTCCTACGAGGTCGCCTTCGAGAACTGGTTCGTGCCCGACGCCAACCTGGTCGGAGGTCAGGAGGGACTGGGCAAGGGTTTCTACCTGCAGATGCAGGGCTTCGAGAACGGACGGCTGCAGACGGCGGCCCGGGCCATCGGGGTCATGCAGGCCTCCTACGAGTCCGCACTCGAGTACGCCGCCGACCGGGTCGTGTTCGGTTCCCCGATCATCGACTACCAGCTGATCCGGGCCAAGCTCGCCCGAATGGCCGTGCTCATCCAGGCCGCCCGTCAGTTCTCCTACGAGGTCGCCCGCCTGATGTCCAAGGGCGAGGGAGCGCTCGAGGCGTCGATGGTCAAGGCCTACGTGTGCCGTGCCGCCGAATGGGTCACCCGGGAGGCCCTGCAGATTCACGGCGGCATGGGCTACGCCGAGGAGTTCGCGGTGAGCCGTTACTTCGTGGACGCCCGGGTGCTCTCCATCTTCGAGGGTGCCGACGAGACCCTGGCCCTGAAGGTGATCGCCCGCCGTCTGCTGAGCGACTCCGGGGGCTGAGGCCACGGGGGCCGAGAGGCTAGCCATTCCCCGTGGATCACGCCTCTCTCGTCGACGCAGCCTGCCCCGAGGCCGACGCGCTGATCGTCGCCCTCGGGGCAGGGGCGACGGACGTCCCCGTCCCGACCTGCGAGGGCTGGGAGATGTCCGACCTTGCCATCCACGTCGGAAACTTCTGCGGGTTCTGGGCCCACATCCTCTGCGATAGGACCGGTCGGCCGAAGACGCCGCTCCCCGATCCCCCCTCCGGCGACCGCCTGGTCCCGTGGTTGGCCGGCGCCTGCGCGAGCGTGCTGGACCAGCTCGAGGCCACCCCGGCCTCCATCGAGGTGTGGACCTGGTTCGAGGACGACTACACCGCGGCCTTCGTGGCCCGCCGGTGTGTCACGAGCCGGCCGCCCACCGCTACGACGCGCAGGCCAGCCGTGGCCTCTGTGCGCCGATCCCGGCCGAGCTGGCCGCCGGCGGGATCGACGAGGTGCTCGACGAGGTGCTCGACGTCCTCGTCCTCGTCCGTGGACGGACCGGGCACGGTACCGGTCGGGTGATGGACCTCCGGTCCGCCGATCTCGGCATCGAGTGGGTGATCACGCTGGGGCCCGAACGGATCGGGGTCGCTCGCCGGTCAAAGGACGATCCAGCCTTCGACGGAAACGACATCATCGTGACGGGCACGGCGTCCGATCTCGCGCTCACCCTCTACCGCCGGCCCTCGCGGGACTGCCTGGACGTCCACGGCGACTACTCGGTCCTCGGGGAGTAGTACCGCGAATTCACCTTCTGACGCCGGCCCCGGTGGGACCGACCGAGCCCGGAGCCGATTCCTCTCAGCCTGCCGAACGGCTCAGGCCGGCGCGTTCACCGCGGGTCACGAACTTGGTGGCCATCTTGCGGGAGGCCTCGTCGATCATCTCGTCGCCGAACATGACGGCGCCGGTCCGGTCGTCCTCGGTGGCCTTGCGATAGGCGTCGAGGATGTCCCACGCCTTGTCGAACTGCTCCTGGGTGGGTGAGTAGACCTCGTTCAGCACGCCGACCTGGTCCGGGGTGAGGGCCCATTTGCCGTCGTACCCGAGCACCCGGGTCCGCTGCGAGAACTCCCGGAGGCTGTCCAGCTCCCGGATCTTGAGGAACGGGCCGTCGATGACCTGGAGCCCGTTGGCCCGGCCGGCCATGAGGATCTTGGAGAACACGTAGTTGAAGTGGTCGCCCGGATACTCAGGGATCGACACGCCCCCGGTCAGCACCGGCATCTCCATCGAAGCGGCGAAGTCGGCCGGCCCGAAGATGATGGTCTCGAGGCGGGGCGAGGCCGCGCAGATCTCCTCCACGTTGATCAGGCCCCTGGTGGTCTCGATCTGGGCCTCGATGCCGATGTGGCCGAGCGGGAGCCCCGCCTTCTTCTCCACCTGGGAGAGGAGCAGGTCGAGCGCCACCACCTCGGCGGCGGTCTGCACCTTGGGCAGCATGAGCTCGTCGAGGCGCTCCCCGGCGTTCGACACCACCTCGATGACGTCCCCGTAGGTCCACTCGGTGTCCCAGGCATTGATCCGCACGCAGAGGACCCGGTCGTCCCACGGCAGGTTCTTGATGGCGTCGGCCACCTTGGCCCGTGCCCTCTCCTTCTCCAGCGGGGCCACCGAGTCCTCCAGGTCGAGGAAGCTCATGTCGGCCGGCACGGTCGGAGCCTTGGCCAAGAAGCGCTCGTTCGAGCCGGGGGACGACATGCACGAGCGGCGGGGCAGGTTGCGGGAGCGTTCGGACATGCCCGAATGGTACGGCCCAATCGGGTGGAGCCCCAAATGGGCGGCTCGGGGTCTCAGGCCGACGCAGGCGGCGCGGGGGTGCGGTCGGCCCGGATCTGGTCGGCCAGCACGTCCGGGGTGAGCTGCTCGGACAGCAGCCGATCGAACCGGTCCGGGTCGCCGTCGACGAAGCTGCGGCAGAGGGGCAGCCCCTCCACGTAGCAGGTCAGGTAGGCCCGCCAGGTCGGGTGGGTGAGGAACTCGACGGCCTTGGCCGCACGGTCTGGCGGCAGCAGACCCCACCGGGCCACCTCGGCGGTCACCGTCTCGGGGTCGGCCCCGTCCTCGTGTAGCCGGAAGGCGGCGTTCTGGCGGACGGCTCCGAGCGCTTCGCCGGCCTCGGCCACCGCAGCCACCACCTCGGCGTCGTACCGGATCCCGAGCGGCGCCAGGTGACCGGCCACCACCTTCTCCGGCCGACGACCCATGACCACCTCGAGGCCTAGGTCGGCCAGACCCTCGGCCAGCAGGCACTGGGGCGTCCCCACCAGGAAGATCGACTCCTCCCACCATTGCCGGCGGCGCACCAGCCCGACTTCCTTGCGGGTGTGCTCGGTGTGGTGGCCCGGGTAGGACTCGTGGGCCACCAGGTGGGCCAGGCCGGTCGAAAGCACAGGGAGGTCGGTGTTGACCGCCACCCGGCTGTGGAGGTCGCCCAGGTAGTAGTTGAACCCGGACCACGGCTGGCCGGTCACCAGCTCGAACTCCACCTGCTCCCCGTCGGGCAGCCCGAACAGCGTGCGGGTCCGCTCCCGGAGGTCGTCGGCCAGGGAGGCGATGGCCGGCCGGAGGCGGTCGACGGGGACGGCGTGGGCCTCCCGCCAGGTGACGAGTCGGTCGGCGAGAGGACCGGCGCCCGGAAGCACCTCGTCGAGCCGGCGGTGGGCCGCCTCCAGGACGTCCTCCTCGATCCGGGTGGGGCGGACCCCGTAACAGGCCTCGACCTCGTCGGCGTAGGCGATCTGGTCGCCGGCCAGTTTCCGGGCCGTGGTGAGCAGCCCGACCGCCTGGGCCCGGAGCCAATGGCGGCGACCCGGGGTCGCTCCGTCCTCCGCGGCGGCTCCCGCCACGGAGACGTCGAGCGGTTGGCCGGCGTCGATGGCGGCCACGAGGGCCCGGGCGTCGCCCATCAGCCGGTCCGCGGGCAGGGCCGGCTCCGCCGCCGTGGCCGCCGCCATCCCCGGTGGTCCGTAATAGGCGTCGACCAGCCCGTCGACATGGCGGCCCAACCGCAGGCCGAGTCTCAGGTAGTCCGCGACCAGACCCGGGCCGGCCGGCACGTGCTCAGCCCAACGTCTCGCCGAAGAAGGCGACGGCGCGCTCCCAGAGCAGCTCCGCGGACTCCTCGTGGTACGCCTCGGGCCGGTCCTCGTTGAAGAAGGCGTGGCCGGCGCCGGGGTACAGGTGGAACTCGACCGTCTTCCCGTGGGACTTGAGCTCCGCCTCGAGCTCGCGGGCGGCCTCGGGAGTGAAGTAGTCGTCGTCCTCGGCGACATGGCCACTCACGACGGCGTCGATCCGGGAGTAGTCGGGCCGGGCGTCCGGCCACGGGATCAGCCCGTAGGCGGGTACGACGGCCTTGACTGCGTCAGGACGCTGGGTGGCCAGCACGAGGGCCAGGCCGCCCCCCATGCAGAAGCCGATCACACCGACGTGCGGGCGTCCGGTCCGCCGGACCAGCTCGTCCACGGCACCGCTCAGATCCTTGGCCGCATCGTCCATCCGGAGGGCCATCATCTGCTTGCCCGCCTCGTCCGGCTCGGTGAGCGGCACGGTGGTGCCGTGGTAGAGGTCGGGGGCCAGTGCGGTGAATCCGGCCCCGGCGAAGCGATCGCAGGTGCGTTTGATCTGGTCCACGAGCCCCCACCACTCCTGGAGGACGATGATACCCACGGAGGATTCGGACCCATTGGCCGGGAGTGCGATATAGCCCTGGCCGGCGCTCCCATTGCTAGGAAATTCGATAATCTCACCCATGCCAGACGACCCTACCCTGACGGTGCCCGGGACTCACCCCGGAGTTGGCGCCAAGGCGGCCGATCGACTGGCCGCGCCACTCGATCGGCCGGGTCCGGCCATGGAGATTTGTGGGGATACTCCCAGCTGGGAGGCAGTTTCACCCGGGGGGTCCTTGTGGTCTCCGGCAGCTTGGACTAGACAGTGGGGCGATATGACTCACGCCGAGCTGTACTCGACGTCAGAGCCAGGTGCGTCTCCTGCCCCCCGGAAAACGTCTCGCAAGCGGTTGTTTGCGGTACTCGCACTGGCCTCCGCAATCGGTGCCGCGTCCGCGGTGATTTCCACGACGCGACCGGCGTCGGCGGACCAGATCTCCGACGCAAAGGCCGAGGCTGCGGCGATCACTGCCAAACTCCAAGCCATCCAGGGCCAGGAGCAGTCGCTGTCGGGCCAGGTGCAGTCAGCCGACTACCGCCTGAGCCAACTGCAAGGCCAGATCGCCGCCAACCAGGCTGAGGTGGCCAAGGACCAGGCCGAGGTGGCCAAGGACCAGGGCCAGCTTCGGGTACAGGCCATCAGCGACTACACCAGCAGTGGCACCACCAATCAGGTCACCCAGATGTTCTCGTCGGACGTGGACACCTCCGACATCCGGTCCGAGTACTCCTCGATCGCCGCGGGCAACGTGACCACCACCATCGACCAGCTCCACACGGCGCAGGCCCAGCTGCAAGCCACGCAGAGCGCCCTCCAGCAGCAGACGTCACAGGCGACGGCGACCCGCAACGGCCTGCAGTCGTCGGAGAGCCAGGCCGCCGACCTGGCCGGCCAGTACCAGGGCACCCTCAACAGCGTCAACGCCAACATCCAGCAGCTGGTGGCCCAGCAACAGGCCGCACAGGCCGCGGCGGCCAAGGCGGCGGCCACCGCGGCCTTCAACGCCAAGCTGGCCGCCGCACAGAAGGCACAGGCTGCCGCTCAGGCCACCGTCACCAGTGCAAGCGGGAGCGGTTCCACCGGCTCGGCGAGCTCCGGCTCCTCGGGCGGGGGCAACTCTGCGCCGGTGGCGGCGTCATCGCCTCCGCCCGTCCCCAGTGGGGTCGGCGGTGCGATCCAGGCGGCTGAGAGCCAGCTCGGTGTGCCCTACGTGTGGGGTGGCGAGACCCCCGGTGTCGGGTTCGACTGCTCCGGCCTCGTCCAGTGGTCCTACGCCCAGGCCGGCATCGGCCTCCCCCGGACCTCGGGCGCCCAGTACGCGGCGACGGTCCACATCCCCCTGGCCGACATCGAGCCTGGTGACCTGCTGTTCTACGGAGCGGACGGCTCCGAGCACGTGGCCATGTACATCGGTGGAGGCTCGATGATCGAGGCGCCTTACACCGGTGCCACCGTCCACGTCACCGGGGTTCGCACCGGTGACGGCTTTGCCGGCGTCGGTCGGGTCGGCTGATCCTTCGGGGCCACCGCCGGCTGACTCCCACCGCATTCCGCTCGGGTGCCCTGCCTCCTGCACCCAGGAGGCGACCACCACCACCGGCGCCGCCTGGTCGCTCAGCCCTGGTCGTGAGCGGCGAACTCCGACGGAGGGAGCTGCCCGACGGTGCCGCCTGCCCTCGGCCCAGGAGGCCGCCCGAACCGGAACGCCAGTGCCTCACGGCCCGCCTGGATCACCATGGCGTCCCCCGTGCCGTCCCCGATCAACCGATCGACTACCGCGTCGGCCACGGAGGAGGCGTCGATGAGCGGAAAGCCGCTCTTCTCCAGGAGATCTCGGGACTCGCCGACCATCGGCGTGTCCACGATGCTCGGACAGACCGCATTGATGGTGATGCGGAGGTCGGCCAACTGGGGCACGAGTGAGCGGACCAGGCCCACCACGGCATGCTTGGTCAGGCAGTACACGGGGTCCGGCGAGAATCCGATCAGACCTGCCAGGGACGCGGTGGCCACGATGGCGCCTCCGCCCCGGACCGAGAGGGACGGGACCAGGGCCCGGACCCCGAAGACGACCCCATCCACGTTCACCCTCATGATCCGGTAGTACGTGTCGTCGGTGAGCTTGGTGATGTCCGCCTCACCGGTCATCACGCCGGCGTTCAGATGGGCCAGGTCGATGCCACCGAAACGGCCGGTCACCGCCTCGACGATCCCCGGCCAGGCCCCGGGATCCCCCACATCGGCCCGGACGGCCAGTCCCCCGATCCCGGATGCCACACGTTCCCCAGCCGGACCGTCGATGTCGACCACCGCAACTGATGCACCGGCGTCGGCCAGCCGCCTGGCGCTCGCCAGACCGATCCCCGATGCCCCTCCGGTCACGACGGCCACCTTGCCCGAAAGCGTTGCCATTGGTTCCCCCATGTCTCGTCCGGTGGTACTGGCGAAGCGGCCCGGCATTCCGTGCCCGTGGACCGGGAGCTTCCGGCGCTCCAGCTACCGATCCCTGCCCGTTGTCACCCTACCGGGCAGCTAAGGCATACTGGGTGGGCCCCGATTGTGTCTCGGTGCCGGCGCCCTCAGACCATGAGACTTCCTCACCCATGAGACCGATCCCCGTCGCGTTCCACATCTGGTTCCTCGAGGTCCACACCTATGGGATCGGATTGGCCCTGACCTTCTGGTTCGGACTGCGCTATACGGAGCGCCGCCTGCGCAAGGCCGGGTATCCGTGGCACTGGGTGACCGGGATGTTCGTATGGGTCATCGTGGCCGCCATCGTCGGGGCCCGGGCCCTCCACGTCGTCTCCAACCTCTCCTTCTACACCCACAATCCCGGCCAGATCATCGCCATCTGGCAGGGCGGTCTCTCCTCCTTCGGTGGGCTGCTGTTCGCCGTGCCGGTTGCCATTGTCAGCAGCAGGCGGCGCTGCCCCCAACTGGCGACACTGCGCTTCGCAGATCTGATGGCGCCCGTGCTCATGGCCTGCTGGGGCATCGGGCGGCTCCTCGGACCACAGCTGATGGTGGCCGGAGGCGGCCATCCGACCAACCAGTGGTTCGGGATGTACTACGCCGGTCAGGTCGGGAAGCGGCTGCCGGTACCGATCTTCCAGTCGATCGAGGACTTGACCATCTTCGGGATCCTGCTGCTCGTCGAGCGATGGCTTCGCTCGACGGCGCCGGTTCCGGTCGAAGCAACCGGCGCCGAGGCGCCGAGGCGACTCCTTCCGCCGTCGGGGATCGTCCTCGGAGTGGGGATGGTGCTCTGGGGCATCGAGCGGTTCCTCGACGAACACCTGTGGCTCGGCGAAGACGGGCACCTCGGCTCACTTCTGGTGCAAGGGGCCGGCATCGCCCTTGCTGTAGCCGGGTTGGTCCTGCTGATCTCCCGCATCGGCCCTCTGCAGCGCTGGCGGAGGGGTGAGGAGGGCGACCCCGCTCCCACCCCCGAGCCGGCGGCCGACGACGGCGCCAAGGAGGACGGCGCGGGCTCGGGACGCGACGGCAGCACGGCGGAGGGCCAGGTCGATGACTCCCCGGGGACCGTCGCCGAAACGCCGGGCATGTCCGGTGCGAGGGTGGACGAGACGGCGGCAGACCCGGGCGTGGCGGCCCCGGTCGCCTCGACCACCGCCGGATCGGGGTCGTCGGAGATCGAGTGAGTGGAGGCGAGCTCGCTCGCTCCAGGCTCAGTTGGGGATCCGGGTGACTCCGTGGGCGGCCAACCTGACCGGCTCGACCAGGTGGTCCGGGACAACTCGATCGTGGCCAGCGATGGTCCGGTCGGCGCCACCGGATCGGGCACCGACGGATGAGGGTGGTGGGGCGACGGCGGGTTCGTCGACCCGGCCACGCCTGACGGCGATGACGGAGCACGCCGCGGTCGCACCAGCCACGACCAGCACGGTGGCCAGGAGCGGGAGCAGTCCGACGGCGGCGGACGCCATTGCGGCAGCCCCCACTTCGACCGCCACCACGGCCCGGACCACCCTCGGGCCGGTGTCGACGAATCGGCGGTGGAAGGCCCGCAGCTGTGACGGACTGGTGAGCTTCCAGGTGAGGCACACGGCCAGGCCCCGGAGGATGCCGAACCCGACACCCACCGCCAGCGCAACCATCGGTCGTCCGGTCAGGGTGGAGAGGACGATCATCAGGTAGACCGCAGCCGTAGTGATGTAGGTGGCCAGCCCTGACCCGATCTGCCAGCCGAACCCGCCGCCGTAGACCCATGGCCGGTACTGGTCCAGCCAGCGCTCGTTGACCTGCCGACGGTGGATCGGCAGCCTGAATCCACCGACCCCGGCATCCGAGGCGGCGCTGAGGAGCGCGGCGGCGAGGGCGATCAGTCCGAGGACGGCTGGCCCCAGGTGCAGCGCGTGGACGCCGACGGCAGACAGCGCCATTACCGCTCCGAGCGACGCTCCACCGACGGTGGCACCGAGGACGAACCATGTGGCCGTCGACCGATACGAGCCTCCCCTGGCTCGCTCGCTCAGGGGAGTGATGGAGGAGAGCATCGACAGACCGCACGGGGACCACGTCGAACGGGCGGCGGCCGCCATGGCCACCACCGCGGCGAGGACGCTGAGGCATACCGTCATGAGACTCCTTCCGGAGATGGATGTCGGGTCGACCGGACGAGGCCCGGGCGTGCACGGGGTGCGGTGGCCCCCGGGTGGGGTCGGATCACTGCTAGACCGGCGATCCGTAGAACGGTGCCCCGAAGCTGAACACCCCTCCGTCCTGGGCCACCAGCCAATAGCCCTGCGCGGAGCGGGTGGCGGCCATGTCCACGATCGGCTTGTCGAGCGGATGGCCGCCCATCGAGCCGAGGAACTGGGCGTCGCCGAAGCAGAAGATCCCGCCGTCCGAGGCGACGGTCCAGTATCCGTTGCCGGACGGTGTGGCGGCGATCCCGACCATGGGCTCGTTGAGGGGATGACCCCCCATCGAGCCGTGGAACTGGGCGTCGCCGAAGCAGAAGATCCCGCCGTCGGAGGCCACCAGGTAGTAGCCGCCGCCGGTGAGCCCGGTGATCCCGACCATGGGCTTGTTGAGAGCCACCCCGGACTCGTCGCCGGCGTCCGGGAAGTCCCCGAAGGCGAGTACCTTCCCGAACGAGGTGACCATGGCGTACCCCGCTCCATCAGCACTCGAGGCGGCGCCGACGACCTGGCAGTCAGTCAGGGGGGAGCTACAGGGAACGGGCGGTGGGGATGGTGGGGCGGGCGTCCAGCATGGCTCGTTCTGCTCGGCGGTGCCATCATCCTCGGCGTTGGTCGTGGTGCACGACGGATCCACATCCCACGGCGGGATGCAGGCCACGACCCGGCAGACGATGCGCCCGACGCAGGCGACATCCTGGTTGCACTGGCCGTAGCGGAACTGGAAGCAACCGGTGACGTACGAGTCGCATCCGTTCGGCCCGCATCCGCAATTGGTCCCGTCGCAACCCGTGTCGCAGAAGCCCCATCCGTCTCCGCAGCCGGTATCGCACTGGCAGGTCGCATTGCAGTCCATGTAGTAGCGGGGTCCACCGCAGTAGGACGAATTGTCCGCCTTCCACCAGCCGCCCATGATCGTGTTGGTCGGACAGTAGTTGTAGCCACCGTTCACCGAGCAGCAGAACTCGGTGTACCCGGCACAGCACGTCGAACCACAGCCGCAATTGCCGCTGCCACAGGTGCAGACCAGCCCGTAGGCCGTCCCCGGCTTGAGGACGAGGTCGAGGCCGGAGCCGATGGCGATGGCGCTTCCTGCGTAGGCGGAGCGGTTGATGAAGCTGCGCCGGGACAACTTCGACTCGAGAAAGCTCGAAGCGCGTTCCACGAGGTTCGTGCTCACGCTGCGGTGTACCTGATCGGTGTCATCCATCTGCGGGCCTCAGGGTCATGGGCTCTCGGTCATTGAGCTGTCGTCACTGGGATCGAAACGAGATTGCCGTCAACCGGCGGGCGGCTTGCAGAGCCGCCAGTCGCGAGACCGCCAGAAAGGCGAGCCAGGCGCAAAGCGCGCTCGCCACGGTCAACGGCAGCCCATGGGCGGGCTGACGGGAGAGAATGCTCACGATCGAACCGGTTGGTGCGGCCAGGGCGACGGCGGCGGCCGCGGCTGCAAGTCCGCAGTTGACGACCACGTGCAGCGTCGTGGCGGGCGTGTCCGGGGTGCCGAAACAACCGCAGCTGGCGATGGCCCCACCCTTGGCTCTCGCGTAGGACACGAACACCGCGAATCCCGTGTAGGAGAGCGCGACCAGCCAGGCAGATCCCGAACGTGGGAACGCGAGCGCGACCATCCCGAGTAGGGCCTCGGCCAGGGACCCGATCCGCACGATCGGTCGGAGGCGATGCATCGGAACCGGAATGATTGCGGCGAAGGCGCGAGCGGTGTCTTCCGGGCCGAGTGCCTTGGCGACGCCCCCGGCAATCAGCAGGGCGCAGGCAACCAGGTAGAGCCCGATCAGTTCCACGGGACGCCCGCCGAAATCGTCGGTGTGGCGGTCGGTGAGCCAGTCGATTGGCTGGTCGGGCTCACCGCGAGGCCAGCGATCAGCTGGTTGACCCGGGGGACGAGGGTGTTTCGCAAGGCATGGCTCCCGAGCACGGCATAGAGCGTGAACGGCCGTCCGGCCTCGGTGAAGAACCACTGGGTCCCCGACTGTCCACCCAGACCCCGACGCAACACGGTCGGCCGGAAATCAGTGGTAGCCAGCGTACGGGGCATGCCCTGGCGGGCGAAGAGCCGTCTGCCGATGCTCTCGGGTCCGTACTCGAACAGAGAGGCGAAGATGTCGGAGCTGCCCATAAGGTTCACCGCACCTCCCCCGAAGTCACCTACCTCAGCAGGCAGGGCGAACGTGGCGAAGTGGGCCACCGGGTAGGTCATCTCCTGGCCGACGGATTGGCGGACGAAGATTCGGCCCTCGAATCCGGCCGGGAGCGGCGCATCGATGCCATGGGCGGTCAGTACGGCCACGCTCAGCCGGCCCTGCTCACTGGCGAGCCGGCAGGTTGCGGAGGTGTCTCTCCGGCGGCAGCGCGGCCGTACAGGGCGTCCAGGGACGAGGGGTACAGGCTCGGGTCTCCCGGGTGAATGCCGGCGGCCAAGAGCTCGCGGTCGTTGGCCGACTCACGCTCGGGACCATTGAGGCTCACGGGCTGGGACCGATCCGGCCGGTCCGCAGCGAAGACTCTGGCATCGGCTTCCGCTCGACGGACCAGATCGGCAACCTGGGAGAGATGATTGGCCACTCCCTCGCCGATTCGTCGACCCGTGGAGCCGTCGACCAGGACGAAGAACGGAGAGCCGGGGACTTCGTAGTCGCTCCAGGCCTCGGTCGACATCACCACGGTCAGCTCCGTCCGGGACTGCGCCGCCACCTCCGCGGGGATCTCCATCTCCGGCCCCTTGGTGACGACGACCAGGCGGGTTCGTAGTGGAAGGCCGAGCTGGTCAGGACTCTGCAACGCCCTCCAGAACCCGGAGCACGTGGAGCATCCCGACGAGAGGAACGCCAGGAGCGTCAGTTGACCGCCCGTGGCTACATTGATCGCCAACGCGTCTCCAGCCGGCGTGACCCCTGCAAGTGTCGGTGCCGAGGACGAGTTGCGCTCGGCGGGGAGGGCAGGACCCATCCGGAGAGGCACCCGTACCGCATCGGTTGTACCGGCATGCGCAGAATGCGCGTCGGCGAGCCCCTGATCTTCCGATCCACCAGGCTCGCCGACCCCGACCCCCAGCTCGTGGAGCGCTTTCAGAATGTCGGCGTGGCTGCGGAGAAGGCCGGCCACCAGCACGGCAAGGAGCACCACGACCATGCTCAGGACGATGGATAGTGCAACCACGCGATACCTCCGATTGGATCGAAATGGTGTTCCCTCGTTCCGACATCTTCCGATCAGTGATCATGTTACGGAAGAATGCCGGCGAAACCCAGTATTTCCGATGAACCGGACGAAGTCTGTTCGTCGGCGCCGAAACTTCACCGTCGTCCTGACGTCGGGCCGACCACTTCTCACCACCCCCGACGTGTGCCTTCCCGCTCACTCCTCGAGGGAGAAGAGGGGTGGATCGTCGGTGTCGTCGGTGTCTTCGGGATCGGCCGTCCCGGTCGCCGGGGGCGGTCT
>Ga0224558_1001456_pt1 | contig 24755 bp, 27 predicted proteins | sample 714S32024metaG_FD_180682 | JGI IMG/M metagenome (GOLD analysis project Ga0224558, IMG submission 180682) | Peat soil microbial communities from Stordalen Mire, Sweden - 717 S3 20-24 | ecosystem: Environmental > Terrestrial > Soil > Wetlands > Peat | place: Sweden: Norrbotten County, Stordalen... | reverse complement strand
TGATCGCCGATCCGACGCTGGCGCTGTCGCGCAATTTTGAGGTGCTGATCGAAGAAGAAGGGCTTGCATATCGCGGTACCTTCGTCGTCAATCCGGAAGGCCACATCAAGATCATCGAAGTGCACGATAACGGCATCGGCCGCGACGCGAAGGAATTGCTCCGCAAGGTGCAAGCGGCGCAGTACGTCGCCTCGCATCCGAACGAAGTGTGCCCGGCGAAGTGGACGCCCGGCGACAAGACGTTGTCTCCCTCGCTCGATTTGGTCGGCAAGATCTGATCGTTGGAACGCAACTCAAGGCAAACATCATGCTCGAAGCCAATCTTAAAGTGCAGTTGAAGGGCTACTTGGAGCGGCTGACTCAGCCGGTCGAGATCGTCGCGTCCGTCGACGACTCCGATACGTCGCGAGAGATGCTCGAGCTGTTGAACGACATCGTCTCGCTGTCGCCCCTGGTGAAACTCGATCCGACGCGCGACGATGCGCAGCTGAAGCCGTCGTTCGCGCTGCGCCGGTCCGGCCAGGCGCCGCGCGTGCGTTTCGCCGGATTGCCGATGGGCCATGAGTTCACTTCCCTGGTGCTCGCCCTGCTGCAAGCGGGCGGTCATCCTTCGAAGGCGGCGCCGGAGGTTCTCGAGCAAATACGCGGGCTCGACGGCGATTTCAACTTCGAGACTTTCGTGTCGCTTTCGTGCCAGAGCTGCCCGGACGTGGTCCAGGCATTGAATTTGATGGCGGTGGTGAATCCCAAGATTCGCCACACCATGATCGATGGCGCGGTGTTCCAGGAGGAAGTCGAGCGGCGTCAAATCATGGGGGTGCCGGCCGTGTTCCTGAACGGCCAGCCCTTTGGCCAGGGACGCATGGAGCTCGAGGAAATCGTCGCCAAGCTCGACGCCGGCGGTGCGCAGCGCGACGTCGCGCGCTTCAATGCCAAGGCGCCCTATGATGTATTGGTGGTCGGCGGCGGCCCCGCCGGTGCGGCTGCGGCGATCTATGCGGCACGCAAAGGCATCCGTACCGGCATAGCGGCCGAGCGTATGGGCGGTCAGCTGTTGGATACGGTGGGCGTCGAGAACTTCATCTCCGTCAAGGAGACCACGGGCCATAACTTGGCCATCGGGCTCGAGGAGCACGTCAAACAGTACGATGTCGACGTGATGAATCTGCAGCGCGCCGAGGCGCTGATTCCCGGCGACGTGCTCGAGATCCGCCTGAGGAACGGCGCTTCGTTGAAAGCGAAGTCGGTGGTCATCGCGACGGGAGCGCGCTGGCGCGAAATCAACGTGCCCGGCGAGCGGGAATACCGTAACCGCGGTGTGGCGTATTGTCCGCATTGCGACGGTCCCTTGTTCAAAGGCAAGCGAGTCGCGGTTATCGGTGGCGGCAATTCCGGTGTCGAGGCGGCGATCGACCTTGCCGGCCTCGTCAGCCACGTCACGGTTATCGAGTATGACGCGCAATTGCGCGCGGATGCGGTACTGACGCGCAAGCTCCACAGTCTGCCGAACGTCACGGTGATTACGAGCGCGCAAACGACCGAAGTCGTCGGCGACGGTCAGAAGATGACCGCACTCGACTACAAGGATCGGCAGAGCGGTGCAGTGCACACGATCGAACTTGCCGGAGTGTTCGTGCAAATCGGGCTCGTTCCGAACACCGATTGGCTCAAGGGTACGGTCAAGCTGTCGCCGCGCGGCGAGATCGAAGTGGACGCTCGTGGTCAGACCTCGGTGCCGGGCGTGTTCGCGGCCGGCGACTGTACCATCGTGCCCTACAAGCAAATCGTGATTGCGATGGGCGAAGGGGCGAAAGCGTCTTTGAGCGCTTTCGATCATCTCATCCGCTCGCCATTGTCCGTAGCGGCTTAAGTCCAATACGGCGCCTCGTGCGCGCGCCGCGGCGGCGCGACTACGTGGTGCACGGGCGGACAACACCGCACCCACGACCAACCGGCTGTACAATGAGCGGGGCATCAACCCTAGAGTCGTGTCATGCCGTCAGCTGCTCCTCCTACCAGAATGTCCTCCGGCGTCGTGGTGGTGAGCGTGCTCGAGCGGAAATTGAAATTCTTGCTGCTGCGCGCGTATCGCAACTGGGATTTCCCTAAGGGACTGCTCGAGCCGGGCGAATCGCCGATCGATGCGGCAGTTCGCGAAGTTCGCGAGGAAACGACCCTGGACGACATTTCCTTCGACTGGGGGATGGTGTTCATGGACACCGGCCCCTACAACAAGGGAAAGATCGCCCGCTATTACATTGCGCGAAGCAAGGAAACGCATATCGAGTTGCCGGTCAACCCGGACCTTGGGGCGCCCGAACATCACGAGGCCAGGTGGGTGGACTACGACCGGGCCCTCACAATGGTCTCACCTCGTCTACAGCCGGTGGTGCGCTGGGCCTACGGCATAGTGAATCACGGGCCCTTGCGCCCCGAACCCAAGGATTTGCAGCCCGGCGTCAATTGAGCGTTACCGCGCCGGTCGCGATTTCGAGCATGTCGCCGCTGACCTTGATGTGCCGGTCGAGGCACGCGGGCGACCGCCGCGAGGTGGTCGCCCATAGGTTTCCGAGTTCCGATGTCGTGTCCGCGATTACGGTCGGATGACGACTACAGGCGCCGGAGCAACCACGGCCACATGCGGGCCGTAATATCCCCGGTGATAGCCATACGGCGCCACAACACAGCCCGCCATAGCTATAAAGCCTATGGGAATCAATAACTTAATTAATGTTTTCATGATCATCACCTCGGGTTTGTTGCGTCTCAAGAAGAGCAACGCAGGCCATCAGGGGGGGATGACACCATGAAGAATCCTTAAGGCGCCGCAACGAGATCACGCCAACGTATGAAAGACCTTTTGCACGTCATCGTCCTGTTCTAGCTTATCGATCAGAGCCAAGACCTCTGCGGCTTGATCTTCGGGAAGCTCGACCGGGACGGAGCAAATGTACTCGTGCTCCGCTGACAGCGGCGCGATGCTGCGGGATTCGAGCGCTTCCTGCAGTTTGCCGAAGTCGTTGAACGCGCAGCGGATGACCAACTGAGCTTCGCCCTTCTCTCCGGTGCTTTCTCCCATTTCCTCCAAGCCGTAATCGATGAGGTCCAGTTCCAGCTCGTCTTGGTCCTTGACGCTTGCGGGATCCAGGCGAAAGACACCCATTTTCTTGAATAAGAAACTGACGCTTCCGGTATTGCCCAGGTTGCCGCCGCCCTTGGTGAAAATATTACGCAAGCTGCCGACCGTGCGGGTCGGGTTGTCGGTGGCGGTTTCCACCAATAGCGCAACGCCATGCGGAGCGTAGCCCTCGTACAGGATTTCCTGGTAATTGGCCGCTTCTTTGCCCGATGCGCGCCGGATCGCTGCATCGGTCTTGTCCTTCGGCATATTAACGGCACGGGCGTTCTGTAGAATACGGCGCAGCGTCGGGTTGGCTGCCGGATCGGGCCCGCCGGCATGGACGGCAATCGCAATATCTTTCGCCACTCGGGTGAATTGCTTCGCCATCCGGTTCCAACGAGCGAACATCGCGTGCTTTCTGACTTCGAAAATACGTCCCATGGTTTTGATCCTACTTAAGCGTGTGGCGCTCTTCAGGACGCGCATGGTAGCAATACCCGGTCAAACCGCTAGACTTGCGGTTACTTCTTCAAGGCGTCTTCGGAGTGCACTCTAAGGTGATGGAAAACCCAACCCCCGTGACTTTCCGCGACCTCGCCTTGTCGGAACCCGTCCTGCGAGCCCTCACCGACGTCGGCTACGAGTCGCCCTCGCCCATCCAAGCCGCCACCATTCCGGTGCTGCTCTCCGGAGCCGACATGCTGGGTCAGGCGCAAACCGGTACCGGCAAGACCGCCGCCTTTGCTCTACCGGCCTTGTCACGGATCGATTTGTCGAAGCATGAGCCGCAGGTCTTGGTGCTCGTGCCGACCCGCGAGCTCGCGCTGCAAGTCTCCGAAGCGTTTCTGCGGTATGCCGCTCACATCAAAGGCTTTCACGTGCTCCCGATCTACGGCGGCCAAAGTTACCAGCCGCAGCTGAACGCGCTGCGGCGCGGCGTGCATGTGGTCGTGGGCACTCCGGGCCGCGTCATCGATCACATGAATCGGGGCACGCTGAAGCTCAGCGGCCTCTCGCTCCTGGTGTTGGACGAGGCCGACGAAATGCTGCAGATGGGTTTCGTGGATGCGGTCGAAAGCATTCTCGAACAAACGCCCCCACAGCGGCAGGTGGCGCTATTCTCCGCGACGATGGCGGCGCCCATCCGCCGCATCGCTGCCAAGCATTTGCGCTCACCGGTCGAAGTCACGATCAAGAGCAAGACCAGCACCGCCACCAATATTCGTCAGCGCTACTGGATGGTCAGTGGCATGCACAAACTGGATGCTCTGACCCGGATTCTAGAGGCCGAGCCATTCGACGGCATGCTGGTGTTCACCCGCACCAAGCAGTCGACGGTGGAACTTGCCGAAAAGCTCGAGGCGCGCGGGTTCGCCGCGGCGCCGCTCAACGGCGACATTCCGCAACCGCAACGCGAGCGCACCGTCGCGCGCCTGAAGGCGGGGCAAATCGACATCGTCGTCGCCACCGACGTCGCCGCGCGCGGACTCGACGTCGAACGTATCGGCCACGTCGTCAACTACGACGTGCCGTACGACACCGAATCCTACGTGCATCGCATCGGCCGGACCGGCCGTGCCGGCCGTAAAGGCGAGGCCATTCTCTTCATCGCGCCTCGTGAACGCAACATGCTTCGCGCCATCGAGCGTGCCACGCGGCAGGTCATCGAGCCGATGAACCTGCCGACGGTCGATGCGGTCAATTCTCTACGTATCGCTAAGTTCAAACAACGGGTCATCGAGACGGTCTCGCTGGCTGAGGCCAAGGCATTGCGTCCGGTGCTGGAACAGCTGGAAGCGGAGACCGGTCTGCCGCTCATCGATATTGCCGCCGCGATCGCAACTATGGCTCAGGGCACCACCCCACTGCTCCTCGGCGCCAAGGGAGATCGAAGCGGCGAAGCGAGCGGCGCGCTGCCTAGCCGAAGCGCGGGACCACCGGAAGAGCGAGCGGAGCGCCCTCGCTCCTTTGAACGCCCGCCGGTCGCGGAGCGGGCGCGCGCTGCGGAGCGATCGCACGTCGCCGAACGTCCTACGGAACGTCCTTCCCCCGAACCGGCGCGACCGATCGAGCGTGCTTCCGAAGCGGAAAGCTCGGCCGCCGAGGAATCCCCGCGAAAGCCGCGGCCCAAGGCCGGGGGCAGCCTCATGGAAACCTTTCGCATCGAAGTGGGATCTATCCACGGCATCAAGCCGAGCAACGTGGTCGGAGCGATTGCCAACGAGGCGGGAATCGAGGGCGTGCACATAGGGCGCGTCGACATTCGCGAAGATCATAGCTTCGTCGACTTGCCAGAAGGCATGCCGAAGCAGATATTCAAATTGTTGCAGAAAGTATTAGTGGCGGGCCGAGAGTTACGGATCAGCAAAGTCAGCGAGAAATCTCCGAAGCCGCCGAAGGCGTCTACGGGAACGATTCGGGCCATACCGCGTCAGGGCGAGCCGCGATCGGAGCGAAAGATGTTGAGCCGGCGGCCCGCGCCGGTCCGCAGCAAAAGGGATTGATGGTTTTTTAAACACCGAGGAGTCGAGTCATGGGTAAAGGCATGGATCGAAAGAAGGAAGAGAAGAAGAAGCCGACTAAGACGCTGGAAGAAAAGCGCGCCGCCAAGAAGGAAAAGAAGCAGGCTAGGGGTTAGACGCTCAGACGACCCGGGCGCGCCGGCCGCCGCTCAGGAAATCCTGAATGTTGGCGGCCATTTCATCGAGGCAACGTTGCCTGGCCTCACGTGCGGCCCAGGCGACATGCGGGGTCAACAAGAGATTTGGTATGTCGGGATCGAGCAACGGGTCGCCGTCGACCGGCGGTTCTTGCGGCAACACGTCGATACCGGCGCCGCCGAGACGTCTGGCTTTGAGGGCGGAGGCAAGCGCATGTCCGTCTATCAAACCGCCGCGCGCCGTGTTGATGAGCAGCGCGTCGGGTTTCATGAGCGCCAATTCTCGCGCCCCGATCATGCCGCGGGTAGCCGGGGTGAGTGGACAATGCAGCGACACCACGTCCGAGGTCGCCAATAATCGGTCGAGATCGAGGCGTTCAGATTCGCGCGCTCCGCCGGGACGATTGGCGATGACGACGTGCATGCCGAATGCCTGGGCGGCCTTCGCCGCCGCCCGCCCCAACTCACCCCACCCTACGATGCCGAACGTTCTCCCGGAGAGCTCGCGGATGGGATAGGCCAGCACGGTCAGCACTTCGTTCCTCACCCAGGAACCGTTCTTCGCGAGTTCCGTGTACTCATGGATATGCTGAGTGAGGCCAAGGATCATCGCCCACACCTGCTGCATCACCGACTGGCTGCAATAGCCGCGCACATTGCAGACGCCGATTCCGCGTTCGCGCGCCGCGGCGAGATCTACATTATCCGTTCCCGTGGCGGCGAGTGCGATCAGCTTCAAACGCTTTGCTGCAAACAAGCGATCGCGGGTCAGCGCGGATTTATTCAGCAGTACGATCTCAGCGTCGTCAATACGCCCGGCGATTTGCGCGTCATCCGTCGAGCCAAAAAAAAGCAATTCCGGAATTACGCGGGTCAAGCCTGAGGTGTCCAGATCTCCATTGGAGACGGTTTCGTAATCCAGAAATACGGCTCTCACGACAGGTTAGAATACCGCGTGAACAACGTCCGAGCCGTCAAGAGCCTGATCGCCGCCAATGTGGTGATGTTCGTGCTGCAATCCCTGTCCAAAGGCGGATTGGATGAGGCATTGGCATTGTGGCCTCTGGCTCCGATCGATGGTCACGTATATTTCCATGTATGGCAAATCATTACTTATGCGTTTCTGCATAGTACCGGTAACATTTGGCATCTGCTCCTCAATATGCTTGGGTTATGGATGTTCGGTGCGGAGATCGAGCGGTACGTTGGGCCGCGGCGACTGCTCGCGTGTTACTTTGCATCGGTGATTACCGCTGCACTGACGCAATTGATCATTCCGGAATTGCTGCATACGCCGCCGGCGCCGACGATCGGCGCCTCCGGCGGGGTCTTCGGACTGCTCCTCGCCTACGCGTTATTGTTTCCCCACCGAAAAGTGGTGCCCCTCATCCCACCCATCCCGATGCCGGCCTGGCTGTTCGCCATGATTTATGCAGGGGTGGAGCTTTTCATGGGCGTCACCGGTACCCTTTCGGGAATTGCACACTTCGCTCATCTGGGCGGCATGATCGGAAGTGCCTTAGTGGTATTACAGTGGCGCTGGGCACGCCGCTCACGCTAGATGCGCGCAACCTGGAACGATGCTGGACTGCAAATACATGAAACGTGAGTATGTGACGCGGGCTTGGTTTTTGACGCTGCTGGCATGTTTGGCGTTGCCGGCGCACGCCGAGTGGGTGCGGCGCGTCACCGATGGCATCATGGGCACGCGAATCACGGTGGAGTTGTGGGCCGATGACAAGGACAAAGCCGATCGGGCGATCGACGCCGTCCTTGATTCAATGCGCCACGTCGATGAGACCATGAGCACTTACAAACCGACCAGCGAGGTCTCCTTGGTGAATGCCAAGGCCGCCGACGGCCCGATGCCGATCACCAAAGAACTGTTCGATTTGCTGACCACCGCGAAGGAATATTCGGTGATTACCGAGGGCGCGTTCGACATCACCTATGCCAGCGTCGGCTATATGTACGACTTTCGAAATCACATACGGCCCAGCGAGGGCCAGATCCAGAAGGCTCTGCCTGCGGTGGATTATCGCCATGTGCTGCTCGATCCAAAAAAGCAAACCGTGCAGTTCTCGCAGAAAGGCGTGCGCATCGACCTTGGCGGGATCGCCAAGGGTTACTCGGTGGACCGTGGGATCGAGGTGCTCAAGTCGCTTGGTTTCACGAGGGCCTACGTTTCCGCCGGCGGCGACAGCCGAATCATCGGCGATCGATTCGGCAAGCCGTGGATGGTCGGCATCCGCGATCCCACCAAAGGAGAGGGCGCAGTCATTACTCGCATTCCCCTCGTCGACGCGGCGATCTCCACCTCGGGCGACTACGAACGTTACTTCGAGGAAGACGGCGTACGCTATCACCACATCATAGACCCGCATACGGGCCATTCGGCAAGTAAAGTGCGCAGCGCCACCATCATCGGGCCGAATGCCACGCGGACCGACGGGCTGTCCAAGACCGCGTTCGTCTTGGGGCCGGAAAAAGCCATGGAAATTTACAATCGAATCGACGACATCGATGTCATCATCGTGAAACTCGACGGAACGGTGATTCATTCCAAAGGACTCGAGCCGGCGCATTGACGAGGAACGACATGCTCGCCGCTAGTTCCGCTCGATCGAGCGCTCCCCAGCTAAAGCCCTTGATCGTGTGCGCCGTGCTGGCCTTCGTGCTGGCGCTTCGAGTGATGCATTTGTCCAGCGCGTTGCAAAGTCCCTTGAGTTATCAACCGGGACCGGACGAAGACTACTACCTGCGATTTGGCGAAGCGGTGGCCGCCGGTCATGGAGCGGACAGTTCCGAGTTCACGTTCATGGATCCGGGCTACGGCTATTTGCTGGGCGCCGTTTTCAAACTGGTGGGGGTCAACGTATTCGCCGTCTATTTGCTGCAAGCGCTGTTGGATACCGCTACGGCGTATGGAATCTTGGTCGCAGGGCGGTTGCTGGCACGGCCCTGGGCGGGACTCTTCGGTGCGTTGCTGTATGGGATGACATCCACCGCGATCATGTTCTGTGCCGCGCTGTTGAAGGAAATCTGCGTCGCCAGCTTTGTCATGTGGTGGGTCGTGGGCGCGCTGGCGTTGTACCGCTCCGATCGAAAACTCGCGTGGGCCTGTTTTGGCGTGTTCTGCGGTATTGGCATCGCGCTGCGTTCCACGCTGCTGCTGCTGGGTCTGCTCGCCTTGTTGCTGCCGGGACTCAAGCGATGGGCCGACCGCGGCGCTCGTGCGGCGGACCATCGCGTGCCGTCGAATGCGCACACCGCGCGGGATTGGATTGGCAAGGCCGGGCTCCTCGCCGTCGGCATGGCGCTTGCCCTCATGCCGTGGTCGATACGCAATTTTCACGCATTCGGGAGCCTTTCGCCGTTACCGCATAACGGTGGCATCGTGCTGCACCAGGTGTACAACGCGCAGAATCCGCAATCGGCTATTTGGATACCGCCGTTCGTGAATTACTCGCATCCCAGTGAAATCTGGCGGGGCTACGCGGCCGAAGCGGACCGCAGGGCGGGGCGCTCATTGTCGCCGTCCGAAGTGGATGAGTATTGGAAGGACGAGGGTCTCGCGTTCATGCACGACCATCCCGGTCAGGTCCTCGAGGACGTGGTGCACAAGGGCCTCGTCTTTCTGTCCGACACCGAGGTGCCCAACAACCGGTCCTCGGCCGAAGAGCGGCTGTTCTCACCCATACTCGAGCTACTGCCGCTGCCGATGGCGTGGTTGCTTGCGATGGGGCTGGCGGGGTTGGTCTGGTTCGCGACACAAGACCGTCGCTGGCCCATCATTGCCGCGCCCATCGCCATTTCGTGGCTCACTGTGGCGGTTTTCTGGGCCGAGGACCGTTTCCGATTTCACGCCGCGCCGGTACTGGCGCTGTGCAGCGGTATCTGGATCGATGGCATCGCGCTTAGGGTGAGCAATGTCCGCGGCCGGCCGCTCTCGGCCCATCGGCAGTTAGCGGCCTACGGCCTGTTGGCTGTCCTGATCTTCGTGACGTCGCTGCATCTAGCACGGCGATTCCCCCCTCCCGCGGTGCGCTGGGATCACGTCGTCTGGGGTTACATCAAGATGGGCAAGATCCAGGAAGCGCGCACCTTGGCAAAACGCGTCTCGCTCGAACAGCCGGACAACGGACCCGTCCTCGAAGCGCTGGGCTACCTCGCGGCGACGGGACAGCAATACGGGGAAGCGGTGCAGGACTATCAGCGCGCCATTGCGCTCCGGCCGCGGTCCTATCTCGCCCACTACAATTTGGCCAAAGCGTTTCTCGCGCTCGGGGCGAGAGCGCAGGCGGCAGACGAGGCCAAAATTGCCATGAGTCTTGCACCCTCGGCGGAAACTCAGGCTCTCGTGAGTCAAACCGAGGCGGCGCCCTAGGAGCCTGTCTGAATGCTCAGACAGGCTCCTAATCCCGAAAGTTGTTGAACTGCAGCGGCACATCGAATTGCGCCTTACGCAGGAATGCAATGGCTTCCTGGAGATCATCCCGCTTCTTGCCGCTGACGCGCACCTTCTCACCCTGGATTTGCGCCTGGACTTTGAGCTTCGAGTCCTTGAGCAGACGGGTCACTTTTTTCCCGGTATCGGCGTCGATCCCATGCCGAAGCACGACCAACTGCTTGGCGGTCGCGAGATTCACCACCGGATCCTTCACTTCGAGGCAGGCAATATCGATGCCGCGCTTGGCGATTCTCAATTTGAGAATCTCCAACATCTGTTTTAATTGAAAGTCCGCCGGCGCGCTCATGGTCACGGTCGTCTCGTCGAGTTCGAAAGTCGCGTCCGTGCCTTTGAAGTCGAAGCGCTGCGTGAGCTCGCGGACGGCTTGGTCGACCGCATTGGTCAATTCATGGGTATCGATTTCGGAAACGACGTCGAATGAAGGCATGTTACGGTTCCCCCGGCTCAACGATACCCGCGCGCCTGCAGTGTGAAAAGATGTGCATAGCGGCCGTCTGCCGCCATCAACGCTTCGTGGCTCCCGCGTTCGACGATACGACCCTCTTCAAGAACCAGAATTTGGTCCGTCATGCGCACCGTCGAAAATCGATGTGAGATGACGATGGCAATGCGATTGCGCGTCAGTTCTCGAAAGTGCTCGAACACCTCGGCCTCCGCTCCTGCATCGATCGCGGCGGTCGGCTCGTCAAGCACCAAGATGTCAGCCTCGTTGCGCATGAAAGCGCGCGCCAACGCGATCTTCTGCCATTGCCCTCCCGACAGCTCGCGACCGTCCTTGAACCATTTGCCGAGCTGGGTATGGTAGCCAGCCGGAAGCTGCTCCACGAATTCGGCGGCCAACCCTTGCATGGCGGCGCTTCGCCACCGTGCTTCGTCATCGAATGCACGCGCGTCGCCGGCACCGATATTTTCGCCCACCAACATTTGATAGCGCGCAAAGTCCTGGAATATGACGCCGATACGCTGCCGCAGTGTGGTCTCGTCCCACTCTTGGAGGTCGAGCCCATCCAATAGTATCCTTCCTCTGGTCGGCCTGTAGAGGCGGGTCAGGAGCTTGATGAGCGTGGTCTTTCCGGAGCCGTTTTGTCCTACCAGCGCCAGGCTCTGCCCCGGCGTCACATGCAAATCAATGTCCGACAAGGCCGGGGTCGTCGCGCCCGGATAGATGAATTCGACGCCTTCGAATCGAATGCCGTCGCCCGGCAGCGGCCCTTGCTTCAAGCTGCCGCTGCTCTGCCCGACGGGCTGCTCGAGATACTCGTAGAGATTGGACAGATACAGGTTGTCTTCATACAAGCCGCTGACGGCGGACAATGCCGCGCTCACGGCGGTCTGTCCCTGCCTGAACAACATCATATACATCGTCATCTGGCCGACCGTCATGGCGCCGAGCACGGTTTCAGCCGCGATCCAGGCATAGCCGCCGTAGAGAGTGCAGGTGCCGATGAGGCCCAAACCGAATCCCCACGCATCGCGGCGCAACGTCAGATCGCGATCCTCACGGTACAGGCGCGTGAATATGTTCCGGTACCGATCGAGCAATCGGGGTCCCAACTCGAACAGTTTGACTTCCTTTGCAGTGTCCTCGCGCGCCAGCACCGATTCGAGGTAGATCTGCATGCGTGCTTCGGGAGCGCGCCAGCGGAACAGCCGGAATGCTTCACCGGAAAATTTCGCTTCCGCGACAAAGGCCGGTAGGCCTGCCAATACCAAGAGCACTACCGCCCAGGGTGAGAAGCGCACGAGCAAACTGCCGAAGGAGATCAAAGAGATCCCGTTTTGCAGCAATCCAAAAGTGCGCATGACGAGGCTCAACGGACGACTCGACGCTTCGCGGCGTGCGCGCGTCAATTTGTCGTAGAACTCGGAGTCCTCGAATTGCGTCAAGTCCAGCGTCAATGCCTTTTCGAGAATCATGACGTTGACGCGCTGCCCCAGTTGCGCGCGCAACAACGATTGGGCAAGCGAGAGGCCGCGCTGCGCCATGGACGTGGCGGCTACCAGAAGCGCCTCGAGGGCGACGAACTTAACGACATCGATGAGCAACGTCGCGCCGGTACGCCGATGCAAGTCGGCCGCATGGATCACTGCGTCAACGATCAATGATCCAACATACGCGATTCCGGCCGGGAGAACGCCGGCGACGAGCGTCAGTAGCGCCAGCGTGATGGAGAGCGCCTTGTTGGTGGTCCAGACCAGCATCAAGGCGCGGCGACTGTAAGCAAAGACGTCGAAAAGCCCGCGCTGCAATTTGACGTTGTCCACTGCTGCGGCAGCGGCGTGAGGATGCGCGGCCAAGATGCGGCTACTTGACCAAGCGAAGGCAGAAGGGATAGCGGTATGGTTTGCCGCCACTGACCTGCACGGCAGCAATGATGACCAGGACTAGATCCACCAACCCTAAAACCCAGAGCAAGACGAATCCGATCAGCGCGAGCGCCAGACTCAGGAAAAGCAGTCCCAGCAGGAACACGGTGATTTGGAAGTTGAGCGATTCCTTGGCCTGTTCAGCGACGAAAGGCATGGACTGGCCCTTGGTTCGCCAGATGATGAACGGTCCAAGCATCGTCAAGAGCACCAATCCGCCAAACGGGAAAAAAATCAGGCTCGTCCCACCCATCAGCCACGCGAGACCGCATAGATGAGCTGCCATCGCCCAGTTGCGTTCTTCACTGCTCAATTCCACGTTCATGGCGACTCCCCTTGACGCACCGCGCGGGCGCCGGTCGGTGCGGCTGGCGTGGCAAGTCTTAAGCGTATAATGCATGAGTGGAGTGGTATGGCGGAGTCATCGTGAAATTCAAGGCCTTACTCGATCGTTGGAAGAAAGAAGCGGCTCCCGCAAGAACCGCGAGTGAATATTCGGTGCGCTTGAGTCTGGATGACGCCGCGCGTTTGCGCGCGCTGGCCGCATTGTTCCCGGGGCAGCGCGTCGAAGAACTCGTCACCGACTTGCTGCATGCCGCATTGGACGAGGTGGCCGCCGCCATGCCGTACGAGCCGGGGCCAAAGATCATATCGCGCGACGACCAGGGCGATCCGGTGTACGAGGACGTGGGCTTGACGCCGCGGTTCGTCGAACTCACGCGCAAATTCAAGAAGGGCCTCGAAGCGGATCCCGTAACGCCCCCTTGACGCAATGTGCGGCGGGCGGCGATACTCTCACCCTATGCCGATCAAATCAATAAACCTCAATGCCCGTGGGTGGTGGCGCACTTCCCCTTGAGGAGTGGGCGCTGGTCGCTTAAGTTTCTAGTTCGTTAGGTTTCCCCCAGAACCCATCTCCGCACGCAGCGGGTATGGGTTTTTTGTTGTCTTCAAGTTTTGCAGTCGAGAGTTCATGAAACCACCTTTTGACATCGCGGCCGACTTGGATACGCCGGTGTCGGCCTATCTCAAGTTGGCGCCGTTCAAGCCGCGATTCTTGTTGGAGAGCGTTGAAGGCGGGGAGCGCCTGGCACGCTATTCCTTCATCGGATTCGGCGATTGCCTGGAGGTTCGCCTGGATTGCGCCGGACTTGACGTCGGCGGAGTTCACTCTCCGAGGCCCCGTTCGAAGGCCGACTTCTTGAATGCCTTGCGCAGCGCCCTGGCCACGGCGCCGCACCCTCTGCCCGACATCCCCGGTGTGCCGCTGCTCGGCGGTTTGGTGGGCTATACCGCCTATGACGCCGTGCGCTACTTCGAGCGCCTGCCGGGACGCAGTCTCGACGCGACCGAAACTCCGCATGCCCACTACGTCGCACCGCGTTCCTTGCTCGTTTTCGACCACTTGACGCGTGGCGTAGCGCTACTGCACGACGGCAGCGAGGCGGAGCGCCAAAGCCTGCGGCGCGAGGTCGTCCAGGCGCTGCGCGGCGCCGTACCGATCATCGTCGCTCCGGGCCTAGGGCGGCCCCGCGGTTTTTCGCCGGCAATCCCATCGCTGCCTGCCGCTGCGCATGCCGCGGGAGTGCGTCGCGCCCAGGAGTACATCGCCTCCGGCGACGTGTATCAACTCGTCCTTGCGTCGCGCTTCGAAGGTCGTCATACACTCTCACCGTTCGAGGTCTACCGCGCGCTGCGATTGCTGAATCCGTCGCCCTACATGTATTTTTGCGAGCTGGGCGATATTACGGTGGTGGGGTCATCGCCGGAGGCATTGGTCAAATTGCACGGCGGACACGCGCAATTGCGGCCCATCGCAGGGTCGCGGCCGCGCGGCGCCGACTCCGCGCACGATGCGGAACTGGAAGCGCAGTTGCTGGCCGATCCCAAAGAGAATGCCGAGCACGTCATGCTCGTCGATCTCGCACGGAACGATCTGGGCCGCGTGGCGACCGCCGGCTCGGTGCATGTGAGTCCCTACCGAGTGATCGAGCGTTACAGCCACATCATGCACATGGTCAGCGGCGTCAGCGGCACGTTGGCGCCGGGTCAGGACGCTTTCGATCTATTTGCCGCAACGTTCCCGGCCGGGACCCTCGTGGGCGCACCGAAAGTGCGTGCGATGGAAATCATCGATGAGCTCGAGCCGGTCGGCCGACAACTGTACGGGGGCACGGTGGGCTATTTCGGCCGGCGCGGCGACATGGATCAAGCCATCACCATTCGTACGCTCGTATTCCGCGGCGATGTCTACAGCTATCAAGCCGGCGGCGGTATCGTTGCCGACAGTTCTCCCGAGGCCGAGTACGCAGAAGTCATGGCGAAGAGCGAAGTTCTGCGGCGCGCGCTTAGCATAGCGGCAGAGGGCCTATAGCCATGCGTCCAAGATTATTGCTCATCGACAACTACGACTCGTTCACCTACAACCTGGTGCAGGCCTTCCTGGTCTTGGGCGCGGATGTGGACGTCTTCCGAAACGACCTCATCACCGTCGAGGAGGCGCTCGAGCAACGGCCGACGCATCTGGTCATTTCACCGGGACCTGGTACCCCGAGCAATGCGGGGGTATCCATGCGTATGATCGAAGCGTTCGCCGGCCGCATACCGATATTCGGTGTATGCCTGGGTCACCAGTCCTTGGTCGAAGTATTCGGCGGCAATGTGGTGCGCGCCGGCCGGCTGATGCACGGTAAGACCTCTCCGGTCGCGCATGACGGCAAGGGACTCTTCAGCGGTATGCCGCAGGAATTCCAGGCCGGCCGCTATCATTCCTTGATTGCCGACCCGGCGAGCATTCCTGCAGTGCTGGAGGTCACCGCGCGCACGGCGGAAGGCGAGATAATGGGAGTGCGCCACAGATCGCTGCCGATCGAGGGCGTGCAATTCCATCCCGAGAGCGTGCTGACGCCCGAGGGCCCGGTCTTGATGGGCAATTTTCTCAAAAGTTAGCTCGATGCAGCCTCTCCGCCGCACCCTGGAACATCTTCTTGCAGGCCGCGATCTGAGCGAAGCGCAGGCGGCCGAACTGCTGGGACAGTTGACGACCCCGGAGGTATCGCCCGCGATGGCGGGAGCGTTGTTGGCGGCAATGCGCTGCAAGGGAGTGACGGCCGCGGAACTGCGCGGGTTTGCGGGAGCCATGCGTGCGCTGGCCCGCAAACCCGCGTTGCCGGCTGCACCCGATGCCATCGATATCGTGGGTACGGGCGGCGACGCCTCCGGAAGTTTGAATCTATCCACGGGCGCCGCGCTGCTCACGGCGGCGTGCGGTCTGCCGGTCGTGAAGCATGGCAACCGCTCCATTTCCAGCCGCAGTGGAAGTGCGGATTTGATCGAACAACTGGGATTCAGGCTGCCCCTGGACGAAGGTCGGGCTGCGGATTGCTTTGCGGCTACCGGGTTTACATTTCTGTTCGCCCCGTATTTTCATCCTGCGATGAAGGCTGTTGCACCGATTCGTGCCGCTCTTGGCGTGCGCACGGTGTTCAACCTGCTTGGGCCGTTGACCAATCCCGCTGCGCCGCGCTTTTACCTGATTGGCGCCTTCGATGCCGCCGCCGCCGAGTTAATGGCCCACACATTGGCGGGCATGGAAGCGGAACGCGCGTGGGTGATACATGGTGCTGCCGGGTGGGACGAAGCGACGCCGATAGGTCCCTTCCTGGCGTTCGACGTGAGGCGCGGCGAGATACAGCGCCACCATATCGATCCGCGCGATTTCGGTCTGGAACCGTGCCTTGCCGCCGATTTGGCGGGGGGTGATGCTGGGGCGAATGTGGCCGCGTTGCGCGACGTTTTCGACGGTCGCGAGCGCGGCGCGCACCGCGCGGCGTTGCTTCTGCAGTGTGGTCTTGCGCTGTACATTGCTGGGCGGGCCGGTTCCATCGCGGCGGGCATCGACGCTGCGGGTTCGGTGTTGGATAGCGGCCAAGCACTGCGATGGTTGCAGCGCTTGGAGAAATTTGCGGCGGAGTCGGGCGGCGCATGAGCGGCTTCTTGGATGATATGGCGCGGTCGAGTGCGGCCCGGGTGCGCGAGGCGAAGCAACGCGAGTCGTTCGCCGAGTTGGAGGTCCGCGCGCGACGAACCCCGCCCGGCGCGGAGTTGCGCTTGTCCGCGGCAGGTTTCGACGTCATTGCCGAGCTCAAGCTCCGCTCTCCGGCCGCCGGCCAGTTGGGCGATCGGACCCACGACTGGCTGGGGCGCATTGCTGCATATGCACGCGGCGGCGCAGCGGCCGTATCGGTGCTCACGGAGCCATCGAGATTCGACGGCTCGTTGGATCACCTGCGGCAGGCGGCCGCGGTATTGGCGCCCTTAGGCGTACCCGCCATGCGGAAGGACTTCCTGGTCGACCCCTATCAGGTCCTCGAAGCGCGCGCTGCGGGTGCGGGCGGTGTGTTGGTCATCCTGCGAATGTTGACGCCTGAACGAATCGCCGACCTCCTGGATGCCGCGGCCGACCATCGCTTGTTCGTGCTATTGGAGGCATTCGACGGTGCGGACTTGGACCTAGCGCGGCAACTCCTGGCGTCGCGCGCCCTCCACCAAACCATCTTGATAGGGATCAACAGCCGCGATCTCCAGACCTTGAAGGTCGTGCAACAACGCTTCGCCGAGTTGGCGCCGCTGCTGCCGGAGCAGTCGGCCTGCGTCGCCGAAAGCGGCGTGGCGACGCCGTCCGATGCTCACGCGATGCGGCACCTCGGATACCGGTTGGCCTTGATCGGCACCGCCTTGATGAGTTGCGACGATCCTGCCGTGCTGCTCGAGGAAATCTTGAACGCGGCTCGGACACTGCAACCTTAAATGGCTACACTCGGCGCCATGTGGATAAAAATTTGCGGCATGACCAGTGCCGACGCCATCGCCGCCGCTGCAGAGGCCAAGGTCGACGCGATCGGTTTCGTGTTTGCGCCGAGTCCGCGTCAGGTGACCCCCGGCCAGGCGGCACAGCTCGCGGCGCTTGCCCCGCCCGGCATCTTGCGAATCGCGGTGGCGCAGCATCCGCTGCAAATGAAAGTGGATGAAATCTGCCGCATTCTCAAGCCGGATTATTTTCAGACGGACGTCGAGGATTTGCGGGAATTGAAAATCCCGTCGCACGTCAAGGTCCTGCCGGTGGTGCGCTTTGGCCGCAAGACGCCGAGCCCCTTGCCTGCCCGGATGCTGTTCGAAGGTCCCTCGAGCGGCATCGGCGAACTGGCCGATTGGGGAAGGGCCGCGGAGCTCGCGCGGCAAACCGAAGTCATTCTCGCCGGCGGACTGTCGGCGCAGAACGTCGGCGAAGCCATCCAAGCGGTGCGGCCTTTCGGCGTGGATGTGAGCAGCGGTGTGGAGGACGTTCCGGGCGTCAAGGACCCGGAGAAAATCTACGAATTTGTGCGCGCAGCGCGCGCCGCCGCAACACGAATGGAGCACGATGCATGAACTCACCGGTTCGCGCGGACACCGCGCAATACACCGCCTATCCCGATGTCAAGGGCCGCTACGGTTCGTTCGGCGGCCGCTACGTGCCGGAGACATTGGTGCCGGCATTGGATCGACTGCAAGCCGGGGTCACTCGCCATCTCCACAGCGCGGCCTTCCAAGCCGAATTTACCCACGAATTGAAGACCTGGGTCGGGCGTCCGACGGCGCTTTCCTTCGCCCCAACGTTGAGCAAGCGTTGGGGTGCCGAGGTCTGGCTCAAACGCGAGGATCTCGCACACACCGGAGCTCATAAGATCAACAACGCGGTAGGCCAGACGCTGCTGGCGAAGCGCCTCGGTGCAAAGCGCATCATCGCTGAAACCGGCGCTGGACAACATGGCGTCGCGAGCGCCGCGGCCGCTGCCAGGCTCGGCATGCCGTGCGTCGTGTACATGGGGGCGGTCGACGTCGAACGTCAGGCGCCGAATGTCGGGCGCATGCAGTTGATGGGCGCGACGGTGGTACCGGTGACGGGCGGCGACAAAACCTTGCGCGCTGCCATCGATGAGGCGCTGCGCGATTGGGTGTCCGATCCCGATGGCACCTACTATGCGTTGGGTTCGGCCGTAGGTCCGCATCCCTATCCTTACTTGGTCCGTGAACTGCAGTCGGTGATCGGCCGTGAGGCGCGTGCGCAGATGCTCGAATTCGCCGGAGCGTTGCCGGATGTTGCCGTTGCGTGTGTCGGGGGCGGATCCAATGCGATCGGCTTGTTCCACCCATTTCTGGGCGACACGGCGGTGCAATTGCTCGGCGTGGAAGCCGGCGGTCGCGGCGCCGGACTCGGCGACAATGCGGCCTCTCTGACGTTCGGCACCCCCGGGGTCCTGCAGGGCAGCTATACCCTGATTCTGCAAGATGCGTTTGGCCAGGTTCAGGAAACGCATTCGGTATCCGCCGGCCTCGACTATTCCGGTGTGGGCCCGGAGCACGCCTATTTGTCGAAAATCGGCCGAGTCGTCTACGAATCGGCTACGGACGACGAGGCCTTGGACGCGCTCGTGGAATGCGCCAAGTACGAGGGCATCCTGCCCGCGATCGAAACGGCGCACGCGATCTTCGGTGCGCGACGCTACGCGCACGCCCATCCCGGTGCGCGAATTTTGATTGGATGCTCGGGCCGCGGCGATAAGGATATGCCCATATTGCAGCGCACCGTGTTGAAGGATCTGCAAATTTCATGAAGCCGCGCGACACGATATCGGCCGCCATCAGCGCAGCGGTGGCTCAAGGCAGACTGGCGTTGATCGGGTTTCTTACCGCCGGATTTCCCACCCGCCGGCAATTCAAGGACAATCTGGCCGCCGTCATCAGCGCGTGCGATGTGGTCGAAATCGGTGTGCCGTTCAGCGACCCGATGGCCGACGGCACGACCATCCAGCGAGCGAGCTTCGTTGCGCTGGCCGATGGCGTGACGCTGCCCTGGATACTGCAAGAGCTCGGGGCCGTACCGCAACCTCGAACTGCGCCGATCCTCCTGATGAGTTACTTGAATCCGTTGCTCAAGTACGGCCTCGACAAGCTGCCGCAGGCTGCTGCCGCGGCGGGCGTCGCGGGATTCATCGTTCCGGACCTGCCGTATGAGGAGAGCGACGATCTCAAGGCAGCGCTCGATAAAGAAGGCCTGGCATTGATTCAAATGGTTACGCCGGTCACACCGGCCGAGCGTTTGAACATGCTCTGTAAGTCTGCGCAAGGTTTTGTTTACGCAGTCACGATGACCGGCACCACCGGCAAATCCGCCGAAGTGCCCGACGATGTATTGGCCTACATGGATCGCGTCAAGCGTTGCTCGACGGTTCCGGTTTGTGCGGGATTCGGCATTCGGTCCCGTGAACAGGTGGCGCGCTTCGCTTCCCATGTGGATGGAGTCGTGGTCGGGTCGGCACTGGTCGAAGCCCTGGAGCGAGGCGAGGACGTGCGGGCCTTCCTCGGATCGCTACGTCATTAATCGAGGCGGGAGATTCCTTGAAGCGAGTGTACCGAGCCGCGTCTTTGTTGCAGGTTGCTCACGCCCGCAACGTGCTCATCACCGCCGGGATCCAATGCGAGTTGCGCAATCAATATCTGGCGGGCGCCATGGGCGATCTGCCCATGATGGAAACGTGGCCGCAGCTTTACGTCGACGACGCCGATGAACGGTTCGCGCTGAGCGCCTTGGCGCGAGCTGCGGCGGCAACCACCGGCACGCCGTGGACGTGCAAGAGTTGTGGCGAACAACTCGAGCCTCAATTCACCCAATGTTGGCGCTGCGGCGCCGAATATGGCCGCGCGGATCAGTAAATCCTAGGGCATCGTACGTGCCGGCGTCCCGCGGCCCTGCGGCCGGCGTGCGTCCTTCTTGCGAAAGCATGTCGGACAAACACCGACGGCGAATATCGCGAAGTCTGAGCCTAGGTTCAGCACCCCACCCTGGTCACCACCCCCGGGCACAGGTTACAAATTAACCCCGTGTTCAGTGTAACGATTACACGGTGGCGGTCAGGAGGAGATCGAATGATGAATGGCGCCAGAAGTGAGTTTTCCCAGCCTGCATTGCAGTTCGCAGCGCCGAGTCGGTTATTGGGGGAATCGGACGCGATGCAGAAAGTATTCCGGCTCATCGACCGGGTGGCCCCGACCGAGGCCAGCGTTCTTCTGACCGGCGAGAGCGGATCCGGTAAAGAATTGGCCGCACAGTCCATTCACGACCGCAGCGCCCGGCGGGGCGGACCCTTCATCACAATCAGCTGCGGTGCGATCCCCGCCGCGCTGATCGAAGCAGAATTGTTCGGTCATGAAAAGGGAAGCTTCACGGGCGCGGCGCGCGCGCGCGCCGGTGTCTTCGAACGGGCGCAGAGTGGAACACTGCTCTTCGATGAAATCTCGGAAATGCCGCTGGGCATGCAGACGCGCCTACTGCGTGTGCTGGAGACGCGAAAATTTTACCGAGTCGGCGCCAGCGCGGAGGTCATCACCGACGTCCGGGTGATCGCCTCGACGAATCGATGCCCCCTGCAAGCCGTCCGGAATGGGCACTTGCGCGAGGACCTGTTGTACCGACTCGCCGTATTTCCGATCGATCTGCCGCCGCTGCGCAGCCGCGGCAACGACGTCGCCTTGCTCGCCGAACACTTCCTGGCGGAACTCAATGCGCGGAGCCACACGCAGAAAAGGCTCCCGGCGCTCGCGCGTATGACGTTGAAGCAACACACCTGGCCGGGCAACGTTCGTGAACTGAAGAACTGTATCGAACGCGCCTTCATTCTCGCAGATCAAACTCTCGAGCTGGCGCCCCTGATTCAAAATCCGGCGGTGGGCCGCGGCGGCGACGCGGCGACGGACCCCGAGCGTCTGGACATTCGCGTCGGTTCGCGCATCTACGATATGGAGCGTTCACTGATCGAGGCGACGCTCGACTACTTCAAGGGCAACAAGCGGCGCGCGGCAGACGCGCTGGGCTGCAGCTTGAAGACGCTGTATAACAAACTGAACGGATATTCACAGAGTCAAGAGTGCGCCAGCAGTTGAGCGCCGCGCGTCATGGGAGATAGCAAGTGTCACGAGTATTGATCGCCGACGATCACGCGGTCGTTCGCGCCGGATTCAAGCAATTTCTGGAAGCGGATCCGACCATCAACGCCGTGGGCGAAGCGGCAAGCGGCAATGAGACGCTCGATCTGCTGCGGCAGCAGGAGTGGGACCTCGTCCTGCTCGATATCCATATGCCGGACCGAAGCGGCTTGGACATCTTGAGGCATATCCAGACGGGTCATCCCGCGGTTCGCGTGCTGGTGATGAGTGGACTGCCCGAGCAGCAGTACGCGGTCAACGTACTGCGCGCCGGAGCCAGCGGTTACTTATCGAAGGACAGCGCTCCGGAAGAACTCATGAAAGCCGTTCGCACCGTGCTGTCGGGACGGCGGTACGTCAGCGCGGCGCTCGCCGAAATCCTGGTGGCCGACCTCGATGGCGACCCGGACAAGCCCTTGCATGCCAGGCTGTCGACCCGTGAGTTTCAAATTTTTTGCAAGCTGGCCGCGGGACGGGGTGTTTCGGATATCGCCAACGAACTCAGCCTCAGCGTGAAGACGGTGAGCACATACCGCAGCCGAATCCTCGAAAAAATGAGTTTTAGCGCGAACGCAGATATCACCTCCTATGCGCTGCGCAACGGGCTCATTCAGTAAGCGATGAATCGTGACACACTCATCACTCAATGGTTTCTGCGCCGATGGCCGCAGCCCTCTTCATTGCGCTTCTGAGCTGCCGTTAACGTGCACGCAAAACCTGTGGATGCGATGGTGATGGCGCCGGGGCTGCGGGTTTTACTCGTCGAGGACTCGAAAGTGCTGACGGAACGGCTCACCGAGGCGATCAGACAGATTCCGGAAGTCGAGCTCGTTGGAATAGCGGACACCGAAGCGAGTGCCCTTGCTGCAGTCAAGCGCGACTCGGTGGACGTCATCATCTTGGATCTGCACTTGAAGCAAGGGACCGGATTCGGAGTAATGCGCGCATTGGCGACGGCGCAGGTGAAGCCGCGCATCATCGTGCTGACCAACTATGATTTGCCCGAATATAAAAACGCTGCCATCGCGCTGGGTGCGACGCATTTTCTCGATAAGGCGAGAGACTACGGACGCCTGCCCGAAGTGTTGCATGAGATCTGCGAAGCGCGCCTAGCGAAACACTGATCGCCTGCTTGCCGCACTCTGCGCGGCGCCGTTCCAGCGAGGACGGTCGCGTTTACGTCGCCGGGACCGGGGGCGGCGGCGACGGTTCGAACAACAACATGCTGGACAGCGGAATGCGTGCTGTCACCACGGTGCCGCCGGTGGCGGGAGCGTGAATGTCCCATGTGCCGCCCAACGCCGCAATCCGATGCCTCATTGACGCCAATCCATGGGAGGTAATGGTTTGCGGCCGGTTCATCGAGATGCCCTTCCCGTCATCGGAGATACGCAGCACGAACGAGTCTCCCTGAATGCTGACGGCCAAATCCGCAGAAGTCGCCTCGGCGTGCTTCAAAATATTCGTCAGTGCCTCCTGGGCAACGCGAAAAACTCCGATTGCGGCATCCGGGCTCACTCTCAATTCCGTTTCGGGAATCGTTTCGCTGCATTTGAGGCCGGTGCGGCGGCACGACTCTTTGAATTGCCAGCGCAGCGCGGCGAATAAACCCATGTTGTCGAGAAGCGTGGGACGTAACTCCTCGACGACGCGCCGCTTGAGGTCGATGCCCGCGCTCAAGGATTCGTGGATGCGCTTGAAGCGTTGTTCGATGGCCGGATCGCTCGTCGGCAGCCGTTGCTGCAGCCACGATAGGTCCATCCTTGCGGCAACCAACAGCCCGCCCAGTTCATCATGCAACTCGCGCGACAGCGCCGACTTCTCCAATTCGGAAACTCCTTGGAGATGGGTGGACAGCGCCGTGAGTTCTCGGGTGCGGTCATCGACCTGCCGCGCTAGTTCGCGCTTCTGAAGGCGTAGGTCGGTGGCCTGCTGAGCGCGCCGTCTCATGTCGCCGTAAACCAACATGGTCGCCAACACCACCAGACCGATGTTCAAAATTGCCCCGCCCAGGGTAATCCAACGGGAGAGTTGCAGATCCGACTGCCAACGCGCCGTGGCCGCCGACAACTCGGCGCTTTCCTTCTGCCGCAGCACCGCGACGCTTGCCAGAATACTGTCGGTCATTCGTTTGCCCATGTCGGTTCGGGCCGTGCTGAGCGCAGCATCCAGGCCAGCCCTTTTGTAGAGCGCCAGGGTTTCGTCCAATTCGACCAACTTGTCGTGCGAGAGACCTCGAAGCCGCCGTATCTCGTCGATGGGTTCGGTACCTGTGCCGTAAGCCTGACGCAACCGGTCGAGCGCAGGGCCGATTTTGCCGGCAGCGGCGGCGTAAGATCGCAGATAGGTATCTTCGCCGGTCAGCAGGTACCCTCGCTGTTCGGACTCGGCGTCAGTGGTGAGTGCCAGGAACTCGTCCAGCGCTTGTTCGCGATCCTCGGAGTTGTGCACGCGCTCGTCCGCCGCGTTTAGGCGAGATTGACTGGCGGCGGCGAGAAAGATCAAGGTGATGAGAAAACCGATCAACAGCAACGGCGGCAGGACGATATACCACCGGCCGATATTGCCCAATTCCTCACCCAAGATTTTCATGTAAAAATGCCCGTGCCGTGCCGTTAGAGTCTAACATGTGGGTAATTTCCTACATGAAGCGCTGCACAACGGCCGATGGGTTTGGCCGGCGGCAGCCGTTAGTGTCATATGATACAAGGGGAAAGGTATGGAAACATTAGGGACGGCTGACGAAGCTCGTGCCTCAGGCTATCGAATCGGCAACGATATCGGTGAGGAACCCAGCAATATGAAGAACGTAGCATCGGCAGAGATCCAGAACCTGATCGCCGACGTCGAGGATTTGGTCGCGCGAATCGCTGACCTCAAGGATGCAGATGTCGTGCGCGTGCGAAGCAAGGTGTTGCGCGCCGTGGGCAATGCCAAGGAAAGTCTGGCTGAAAGTGCCGACAATCTGCGGCGCCAGGCGCAGCAGGCCGCGAGGACGGCGGACGACTTTGTTCACGACAGCCCCTGGCAAGCGGTGGGCATTGCGGCTTTGGTCGGCGCCGTGGCGGGTATCCTAGCGACGCGCCGCTCCTAGGCGCACCCCCATGCGTCTG
>Ga0224558_1001454_pt1 | contig 24766 bp, 25 predicted proteins | sample 714S32024metaG_FD_180682 | JGI IMG/M metagenome (GOLD analysis project Ga0224558, IMG submission 180682) | Peat soil microbial communities from Stordalen Mire, Sweden - 717 S3 20-24 | ecosystem: Environmental > Terrestrial > Soil > Wetlands > Peat | place: Sweden: Norrbotten County, Stordalen... | reverse complement strand
TATCGCCGCCGCGTTCTGCACTTCAATGTCGCAGCGGCCCCTTCGGCGGCTTGGACGGCTCAACAACTCCGGGAAGCCTTCCCTTTCACGTCGCCCCCGAAGTACTTGCTGCGCGACCGCGACAGCATTTACGGCCGGCTCTTCCAACGCCGCGCCGAGGCTTTGGACCTAGAGGAAGTCCGGATCGCCCCTCGCTCACCCTGGCAGTCGCCTTACGTCGAACGGTTGATGGGCTCGATCCGCCGTGAGTGTTTGGACCACGTTATCGTGCTCAATCAAGCTCACTTGCACCGCTTACTCAAATCCTACTTCGAATATTACCACCGGAGTCGGACCCATTTGGGCTTGGACAAAGATGCCCCGGAACCACGACCAGTGCAGGGTCCGGAGGAGGGCAAGATCGTGACGCTCCCCCAAGTGGGCGGCCTGCACCATCGCTACGAACGCCTGGCAGCTTGAAGTCGCGATTCTTCGAACTCACGGATCGAGTATCGCGGGCCGACCGGCGGTGTAGAGCGTGTTGACTCGCCGCGACTGGTGAAGATCCGTTCGACTCCCTCGCCAGAGGGTCCCCCGTTACTGAACCGGACAAGTCCCGCTCGGAAGACCCGCCTCCCTGCCCGGCCTCATCCGATAACCTTTTTGCCAACGACAGGGGCCGCTAGGGTAAGCCAAAGCCAAAAGTCTTTGGTCAAGGGGCGAGCAGAGACTAAACTACTTATTGTGCTGCGGGCCGTAAACGGTCAAAAAACGCGCGATAAGTTTGAACTGGCCATACTAGTACGGCCTGCCAAACCACGTCACATGCGTACAGGGTCAAGCCTCACGCCCAGCGAGAAGGGCCTCGGTCAGCTTTGAAACTGAAGGCCCGCACACTCCTGAACCACCATCTGAAAACGACTCTTAAAGAGGTCGAGAAGCGGTTCATTCTTGGCTTTGGCAGGCGGGAGGTAATAGCAATTGTACGCCTCTGTTTTACCCTGAGGGTGATTTGTCTCAATCCAAAGCTGCCTTGGATTTTCAAAAATCACGAAATGGAAGGTCTTCCACTGGTTGGCATACGATTCAGCAATCCTGCTGCCTTCGCGATCACGCACGTATACCTTAATTTGCCCACGTCGCGCCTGGCTTTCGGTCGCAATTCGATGAAACCGTTGCATCGCAGGTTCACTAGTCTTTCCCAAATAATAAGAGATCTTGCAGCCGGCCTGACAGGCAGCGACCAAGAATTTTTCCCACTCGGTATAGCCGCGTTTAGTCAGGTTTGGGCAATCGTAGCCGACCACGTAACAACGCGTCTTCTCCCCCAAATGACGGCGCGCACGCGGGGCTAAATTTGAAGCAATGCGGGCTCTTTTCAGCCGCTCGACGTCAAGCCAACGAAACGCATCGGGATAGATGGGTTCTGGCTCGAGGGCGTATGCCCTCGTAAGCTCTGTCTCATTCTTTGACGTATGCATAAGTTTTCAAATACCGGAACTGGCAGCCTACCGAAACGTTCAGCAAGTTGCAAGCCCAGCGACAATACTGGTCTTGACTATATGGTCTGGGTTAAAGATTACAATGCCTTTCTGAACATTGCCCTCATCGCTAAAAAGGTCAAATGAAAAATGCGTTCGGATGGCGTCAAAAGTGTCCAATTTTGGGACACGACCGAGACACTCGCGGACTGCATATCCGACGTAGTGGGGATGTATTTTCTCAAGCTCCCGAGGACGGCACGTGCGAATGTATTTATTCACGGCTCGCATCATTCGGGCAACGAATTTGTAGTTCTCAGGTGAGTCCAGATCGAGCACGCTGCGGACGCGTATTACCGATTCGAGAACGGTTACCCCAGAGTACTGTTCCTCTCCGTGGGAGAACTTTTGGTAGGCTATGGTCCGGGCCGCTTCGATGGCATCCTGCGCGCCTTCAAAGAAATAGACACCGCGTCCGACACGGCCGGAGCTGGCCTCGAACTGGCGAGCCAAGATACGATGTGCTCTCTCAACCGTCGTTCCGTGATACGCGCGGAGTGGTCGAGAACACTGGATGATTCTTGGCGGACAAGACTCGATTGCGGGACAAAAATAATCTTCAAAGGTTCGCACTTGATAATGTCTTAACGCGCCGACTGATCGTCAGGCTTGGCCAAATCTAGTCGAATGTCCATCGGCAGAATTGATAGGCAAATGATGCTGATTCGCTCTGGTGGCGTCAATGCAGAAGTTCTTAGTTTGGCACATTTCTCAAAGGGCGGGCTCAGTAGTTCTGTGCGAGGGTATATAGGTCATCTTCACGATCCTCGCGAAGCGGGGGCGTCAGGGTGCCTCCCGGATCGCTGGGGAGTATCCGAAGGCCAGAAGCGAAACGGAGCGTTTGGGCTGCCCGCGCGCGTAGGGGAAAGGGGCGCGGGGAACGGGCAGGCCGAAAAGCGGAGTGGAGTGGTGGCAGAAGAAAGCTCACCAGGGAGCCTCGGCGGGGGAGCACAAGTCTGCGATGTTTTGAGGCCGGGGAGAAGGGGGACTCAAAAGCTCGCAGTCTTGCGCGACGGGGGAGGCCTTGCGGTAATCCGGATGACTCGCTTAGAGCAGGCGGCATTCGGTGAATTTGAAGATTTCATGCGTGACATCATTGCTGGATGGTTGCGGGTGTTCGGCTTTCCCGCGCGATTGGTCGCAACGGAAACGCCTCGGTGTTTGCTCGCCCTCGGCGTGATGGTTGTGCGGCGACGGGCTGAAATCAAACCCGGCACTGTGCTTCCCTGGTGCCGCGTCCAGAGCGCTTCGGCTGCACGCAGGCGCCGTAAGCTATGGGTTCCGCCAGAGACAGAGTCACCCCTCTCATTCACGCCTGCTCCTCATTCCCAGGCGACTTGTGCTCGCATTGTCCCGAGTTCCCCTGGTGCCGGTATTAACGCCATTCCCTCCTCGGCAACGCGGGCAAAAACATTCGAGGATATTGGACGCGAGGCGCAGACTGGGTTCAGGGCGTGGAACGGACGGGTTACCTGCCAGAATCTTTTGGATCTCCTCGTCGAATCGATTCCTGGAAGTGACATACATTCCGCCCCGCGCCCCCTCGAATCGACAGTTCCAAGTCGCTAATGCTTGGCCAAAGCGCAAAGCATCCTGCAGTTTGCGTTTCGATAGGCGTTTGAGCTCCTGGAGCCCCCCGCAGGCCGCTTTGTCAAGGATTCCCGCAGTGCACCAATCGCCTGCGCCAGCGGCATCCTTTATTCCAGTAATTCTAAAGGCCTCCAGCTCCTGCCAACGATCTGTTTTGTAACCACTTGTATGGCACTTGAAGCGGAGTCCCTCGGCTCCCAAGGTTTCAATCTGCAACAAAGGAGCTTTCGAAGTTGCGAACTCGTTCAGGTGAGTTATGCGATCCGAAGAGTACTTCACGATGTGGCTCACTTCTAGGGCCTGACGAAATAGCTTTTTATCCCCCAATCCTGAGGGTTCAAAAACTACAACTGCCCCGTTTGCCGCACAGACTTGAGCGAGGGCCAGCGCCCCACACGACAGACGATCCATAAAGAAGACCGTTGGAGTACCCAATCTAGCTGCCACTTGGCCTGCGGCGGAGGCTAGGACAGGCTTATACGTCGGCAACCAACCGCCGCATTTTGGGCAATGCCAGGAAAATCGATGAAAAAGCTGACCTGCCGAGTTCCTCTTTATGCGCTGTATGACTACAGGAGTATGGCTTGTGGGCTCCAAAGAGGCAAAATCGAGCCGGACGCCCCATTTTTCCATGTCTTTCTTAACCAGCCGGGAAGCTGGGTCTCCGTTCAATCTCGCTATCGGAAAGGATTTCCAGCCCAAAAAGCTCAGGATAGTCAGGACATTGCCACATGTGCCCCCGGCCCACAGCTTCGGCTGCTTATCCGATTCCGAAAAGACTGCATCGAGCGCTATTAAACCCGTTCCAAAGATCGTGCGTGTTGGTTTTTGTGTTTTCATCTTAGTCCGAAAAGCAGAATCTGTTAAATGGCATTCTTGTAGGCCTCTCCCTCCAACCATACATGGACTAATTCATCATCCGGATGCGCGCTTTTGTCGGCTGTTTGAAAGCTTGTGCTGTATGAAATCGACTCCACGTAGGCGACCGGGAAGTTCCGTTCAATTGCGGCCATTAACGAACCGATTGCGAGCATCTTGCTGCCCAGGGGAGAAATCACAGTTACGGAACCCCCGACTTCCTGGAAAACTCGGGTTTGGGCATCATGGATGCGGAGGACTGTGCGGTAGAGGTCTAATGGGTCGTCTTCCGCCGCATACAGAATATCGCGTGCGTCGACGCCCCAAGACTCCAGTTCACTCGCGTAATGCTCGACGAGTTTATCGGCCCGTCGTGGGGCCGATGCCGGGAAGGGAAGAATAGGACAAACATAATCCGGGTTTATAAAGGAGTAGAGCTTCTGCAGCACGCCGGACTGGCCGCCAACGAGTTGGGGAAGCCAAAGCTTGGCGGCATCCAGCGAAGAGTGTAATCCGAGTTGGCCTTTGAATCCATGAACCGTGGCCGCAGCATCCGCCCCGATAGCCGTGATCTTCTCATCCATGCCTGTGTTGTTTGTGACAATAAGGTGGAGGTTTAGCGAGGCGGACAGGAGACGTCTCCTTGCCAGCAGAAAGCGGACAAGAGGGAAGACGACGCCGGTGGATAAGGCACTCACGTCAACAAAGATGTCCGTAACGCTTCGCAAATCCAGAGTCTCTACGGCCTTTACGATTTCTCTGCCCCCCACCACCGCACCGTCCGAGGCAAAAATGCTGATTTCCCGGACGACGCTGTCCGGCAGCAAGGCCATCATTGTTTGTTGATTATTCTCGGCCCGTTGCAGTAGCTCGGTGGCTGGATTGGGTCTGGTTTCGCGGATAAAGACACCCGTGGTGCGGGCGCGGGCAATCTCACTGATCATCCTGCAGACCGTGACGGAACGCGGGTCGAATCCAGCACCGCCAACTAATAAAGGGCGCCGATGCGGCTCAGAGAGCAAAGTTGACAGGAAGGAAATCACCTCCGCGCCGCGGTGGTGAATACACCTGTTCCAATGTGGCTCATTGATCATCTGGCTTGGCGACCCACGCTATCAGCGAGCTCCTTTGCACCTCCCTCGATGAATCCCCCACGCTTCAAGGTTAACCCGTTAGCCAGCAGCACCATGCCGCCAAGTTCCAGCAGGCACCAAGTCTGCTTTTTGCATGGGTAACGAGGGATCAGGGTAAAGGCGTTATAAGCAACCCCGAACTGAAGGACCCGTGCCAGATCGGGGTGCTTTTCGGGAAGAGTGTCAAAATCCTCCTGTAATATGCCATAGGCGTTTGCCCCAGCCCCGAGAGGAGCATTAGGGAGCAGCGTCGTAGTCAGGCACTTGTCCACGATCATTCTTGCAAGCGACTTTACCCGCTCGCACTCAGGAAAGTCCCATTCCCTAATGACCTTGTCTGCCGTCTGTCGCAACAGTTTGTGTTGTGTTCCCGCATCCAACGAGGGAGACTTCGCGCGTATGATCTGCACGGCCGAGGTTTCCACCAACGTGGCGGCGAGATGAAGGAATTGCTCGGCGTTTTCAGAGCTTGCGTCACACAGATCGTCTATTCCAAAGTAATAAGGCCTGTCATATTTGTGCAGAAGATGCATGCTTGCGGCGTCGAACACCGCTATGTCCGCATTGAGTGGCTTTGCAGGCTCCGGGTCTGCGTCCGCCTCGAAAAGTGACCGGCCGGGTGTGCGCTTTGCGTAACGGTTCATCAAGACGCTTATCATGCCCAACCTGACGTCATCCGTGATTCGCTTCCCGGTTGGCTCATATTTACTGACCTCCGCATCGATGGCGTCGCGACGTGTTGACGAGATCGAAAGCTTCCTTTGAGTTGTGGTAACCTGGGCTTGAAGCTCTTTCTGCTTGGACGGTGAGATCTCTTCGGGTGTGGTCGAAAGCAAATCGGCTAAAGTGGTCAAGTTGCGGCCGCTGAACAGCGGCATTTGCCGCAGGTAGCGATTTGCCATATCTTTGGCCATCTTCCTGAATGTTAGTCTCTGCTCGCGCCTTTCCGACAGGTTGCTTTGAAGCAGGATCTCGATGAAATCTCTCGTGGTTGTGATCCCTGGGAGATCAACGCGGTCCAAGTGCTCTTGCGTTATGGTGGCGAGGGCCTCCGGCGCGTGCATCACGTCAAATCGTGTCAGCAGCCAGCGAGCAACTCGGAGCTCCCGGCGTGCTAACCAGCGATGGATGGCTCGATATTGGCCGGGGTGGAGCGCGTGCGCGTCATCCAAAATGACAAGCGGCAGGAATGCGTCTGTTTCATGATGATCCGATTCCCGGTCGAAGATGCCGAACCGTTCGATAACATCAAAGGGGCGATATGCATCGGTGGATTCCCTCTGCAACTGCGAGACCGGCGGGGCAACCAACGCACCAATCACTTGGTAGATCGCCGCTTCAACCGATTTTGCCCGCTTGAGCAGGCCTTCTCCGTCTGTTCCTCCGATCGCATCTACTGCCGCTTCTGTGCCTTGACGGGGTGTAATACAAATCCTTCTGAGGGGGATTTGGGCGGACGTCAGATGCCGTAACCAAGCCATCACGGCTCTGGCCTGGATCAATGCGGTCATTAAGCCTACCTTCAATTCGTCTGGATACGGAAAATCCCAGAAATCACGGTAATCAACTTCAAGCGGAAGACGACAACCGAGGAGCAACGGTCGTTGGTCTGAGATCGCCCTGCACTCTTCCAGGGTGGCGACCATCTCGCGGTATCCTGTTATCGTTCTGTTGCGTAAGAGGGCCGTGATTGACGGGTAATCAAAGACCCTCGCCAGGGTAGTCTTCCCGCTCCCAGGCGATCCGCTTATGACAACTAGGCGATCATACAACCGTCCTGAGTGACCCTCCTTGCCAAGGAAATACCTGATTGGCTCTGGGCTCACCATGGCAACAAAGGCCTCCGCATCACGCACAAAATCGGTCGCTCGCTTTAGAAATGGATTATCCATGACACCTTAGTAACTAAGAATGGCGTTGCCTTCTTCGAAAGAGTGGGCGCATTGCCGGTATGCCATTGCCCCCGATTGTTTCTGCCCAGAGCAGCGCGATACTGTTATTTGGAGTATTGTGTTCGAGGATCAGAGGCAAGCCGCAAGAACCGAATCCGCGCCGCACATCTGTTCCGCCAAGGTCCGTGTGCTTTGTTTGAATTGAGGGATCGTAGTATTTTTCCACTAATTGTAAAAAACCAGCATGCCGGCTCTTATCGATGGGAAATTCCTTTGGTAACACCATTCCAAAAGTGAATTCAACTGACCTGAACCAATTGCTTTCGCCCTTGCTCTTCAGAGCCAGGATATGTCGATCCTTAACTGCGTGGCTGGCGGCGTGCGTTGCAAGGTAATGGTGGATAAAGAGCCGCCAGTCTGTTTGGAAGTGGGTGGGAAGCACTTCCCGAATGTCTTCCCAAAACCGGTTTAACTTTCCATCCCATACGCCTTCTTCCTCACGTAGCAGGGTTGTCCCGGTGCCGATGAAATCGTCGAGCAGAAATGCAAACATAAAGCGTGCGTTTGGATCGCTTAAATCCGCCCTGAGTTTGCTCAGAAGGCTGTTCCATTTCGTGTCATTAATTTGTGTCGCGAGCACCACCTGCTCATTGCTTATACGGCCGGCATTGCTGCGGCGGAAGACGTCGATCCGCGCGCCATCGCTCAAGCCCAGAAAAAGAGTCTTCCGTTTGACGTCATCATATGCTTTTGCACCTCTGGGATCAGACCAGATTCCATACGGAGGAATCCCGAGCGCGCTCGCTGCTGCGGTAACAAGGCACCCGTGAATCACCTGGGGGTATATTCGCTCGACCAAGTGCTGCATCTCCGCGGCACCGACGAAAACCAGGTTCTCACGAAGGAACTTGTACGCCGTTTCGCGCTCGGACTGCTCGAACTGCTGCAACCAATCCGCAAGACACTCGATGAAGCGAGCGCCAGCGACATAGTCCCGATAGCTGTCGTACTTGAAATCGGACATCAGACGAAGCCAAGCAAACTCCTTGGTGGCGCGTTCCGTATCCCACTGCATGACTTTGTCCAATACGTGAAGGGCCAGCCGCTGGTTCATTCATCCTCCAGTTGTTGCTTGGCTCGTGGACGGAATCTGACCCCAATGGTCTCTTGCACCAGCGCCCGAACATACAGCTTGGCAACCTGGCAACCCCGGAGCCCGCGCGGCGCCAGGTTCCAGCAGGTTTGAGCGTCGAAGGAAACCTCGTCAACGCTCAGGGAGTGGGGCCCCCGCAGCAGGTCGTGATCGTTTCCGGGCCACCTGCCGCTGTCGCCGATACAAAGTATCCCGAGGCTTGAGCCTTTGAGCTGCGTGGCCAGAACACGTAACAGTGCCGTTTTTGACACCCCGGGAGCAAGTGCATCCAGCGAGTGATTGGAACGGACCAGACGAACGCCAGGCAGCTTTAAGGCCCCGACGACTTGGCAGACAGTCTCCCAAAGGCTTGTTAGGGTTGTGGGGCCCTTTGGTGTCAAGCTAACCTGGTGCCATCTGAAGTCGCATACCGCGTATTGCGAAAAGTATGGGTTGGATTGCAGGGCTTCTACAAATTCTTCGAGCTCAGGACAAACTCGTTCCTTTGCGTGATGACACTGATCCTCATTCAGGGAACCGATTTGGGCGCCATTGTAATACCCCAGAGTAATCCGCGGCCACAACGCCTCGGGAATTTTCCGTTGGAGGTCCTTTTTGACGGATTTTCCCCTGCCCGTTGCCACGCCAACTAAGACACCCGCCGCTAGCAAACGAATAAGGTCGCGAGCCATCGCGTCGCTAATGCCAGTAAAGCGATTCCCTCGATCACAAATTGTGCCATCGTAATCAAAAACCACGGCCCCGAAGCGTGTTCGTTTGAGGCGCAGCAAGAACGATCTGTAAGCAGCGCGCCAGTGTTTTAGTTCTTCCCTGGAGATGGATCGCACTTCCCGTCCGGCTTTGCGGTAAATTGCCGCCGCTTCGTCCGGGAAACGCTGCCTGTCCAGCCTCGCCAGGGAGCCCAATCCTTTTAGGTGGTAAAGCTTCCGACCGAATGAGGGCACGCCGGGGCGTCCCGGATCGATCCCCCGTGCTCGCCCGGCCGACGCAGTCAGGTAGAAAACGATGATGATCGCCAGCAGCGCAGCCTGATCTCCCGCGCAGTGGAGGTCAAAAGCCACGAGCGGCACTTGCGATGGAAACAGCCGAAGCATCTGCTTGGCGAGTGCGCGTTCCTCGTTCGTCACAAAAGCTATCGCCGCAGTCGACTTGCCGCGCTTCGCCAGCCAATGGTGCCGGCCATGGGCAAAATTCCTGTAATCAGAGACCTGGACTGAGCCGAGCGCAGCCTCGGTGAATTTGGATTCGCAGTCCAGCGCAGCCGCTCGCGTGCATACCCCATGGAGGACCACTAGTGTTTGCCGCTCCCAAAGCGGATTCCACCTGCCTGTAAAGCTCCGGAGAACCTGATCGGCCTCACCAGAAAAGGGAACCAGAGCATTCCAACGTTTTGGAAGGCTTTCCTTTTTTCCGAAGGCGGAACCGTAGGCGCGGATCAGCAGCACGCAGAAAGCCAGGAGCGAATTTGTTGCCAAAAAGCCATCTTTCCCGCTTGGCAAATCGAAGTCGAAGAGATCCGCGTGTTGGTATCGCCGGGTCAAATCCGTCAACGGGCTCACTTTCCGGGAGCAGAGCACGATGATATGTTTGGGTTCCTGAGCCAGCGTGCACTTAAGTGCGGATAAAATGTCGGAATTCCTGCCCCCAGCACTCACGATCAAGTACGACATGTCACGGCCTAGCGCCGAACCCAACACGATTTCAAGCGGAGTAGCAGCTTTCGCGATCTGAAGGCAATGTTCTTGATGAAGCCCTGCGGCCACGTTTGCCGCAGACAATGACCCCCCAGAGCCCGTTGCAACCAAGGGGAGGTCTGCTGCGCGCGAAATCGCGTTGGCAAGAGGAGACACATCAACACGCATGGACCACTCGTAAGTGTCTGGCAGACCCTCAAGTTCCGAAATGTATGGCTTTCCCATGGTGATTTACCAATTGTTCAAAGCGAGGCAAGCCTCTCGTTCACCGTCGAGGCAAGATCGTGGATGCCGCGATGCCCTTCGCACGTCCATTTTCTGAATTGGCCAACATGGGAGACCAGATTTGTTGACTTTGCGAATTGGGTCAAGCCGCTTCGTTTTGAATGTTTGAAGGTCAACTGATGACAGCCGCAGAGACAGCATGGTCACAGCTGCGATCTTTAAGCCTACCCTGAGGATGTGGTCGGTCTTCGTCATGCGGATGACGGGGCGGCCGTCCGGATCGAAGGCGACGCTGAGCCCTAGGCCGAGTCCGCCGCCCATGTCGAGGCACCAGCGGCAGAAGCCGTTGACCTTGGCGTTCGAGCCGTAGAGGCAGTTGGTCAGCCGGCCGCACTGGGGGCATTCCAGGAAGGACATGTCCTTCCCTGCGCGGCGAATCTCCGAGCGTGCGGTGTTGAGCCGCCGAAGGAAGTCGCTGGCCGCCCACTCGGGCAGGCCCGGCAGGCCCGCCCACAGGATTAGCCCCGTCTCGTAGAGGAGGTTGGCGGTCTGCACCTTGTAGGCGTAGGGCCAGTCGGTGAAGTAGTTGCCGGCTGTGCGCGGCCGAGGTCTAAGCGACACACCGGGCACTGCATCTCGAAGTACAGCGGCCGCGTGGAGGGACGAGTCCGGGCAAAGCGGCGGATCAAACGGCAGATCGTTGAGGGCCCGCTCAACTCGTTTGACCGCCTTGCTGAACTCCCTGGTGAGCCAGCCCGATTGCACGCTGGCCACCTCCGCCAAGGTGCCACTGAACGCACAAAGCAGCATATACAGCCGCTCGGGCGGCGTGGCACTCCATTCCTTCAGGTATTCCCGGAGGAGTACCCGCTCCGGGGTTGGCCCACAAACGGGGCAACGAAAGTGGAACATGTAGATCTGAAATTGCTCGACGCTCATGTTGAGGTTCAGCCAGTTGCAAGGATAACGGCCAGCCCAGCCGGGCGCTAGCTCGGATTTGGCGAAGGCAGCTCCAGGCGCCGTTGTGGGTAGCGAAAACCCCGTAAGCCATCGAAAACATTGATTTTTCAACCTCGTCCGCCAAAGCTGGTCCCGCCATGCTCGATCTCATTTTCGCGCTTTTGCGCGCCCTCCTCTCCAGCTTCCAACCCCGTTCCCGGCTCGTGCTTGAAAATCTGGCGCTCCGACATCAACTCGCCGTGCTCATACGACAGACGCGCAAACCTAAACTCCGCGCCGCTGACCGGCTGCTTTGGGTTGGTCTGATGCGCTTTTGGCCACACTGGCGACACGTCCTGCTCCTCTTCCAACCCCAAACCGTCATTGGTTGGCATCGTGTTGGCTTTCGCCTCTTCTGGCGCTGGAAATCCCGGGTCGGCGGAAGACCCTCCGTCGATCGTGAACTCATTGCGCTGATTCAGCGGATGTGGCAAGCCAATCCCACTTGGGGCAGCCGACGGATTGAGGCCGAACTGGCCAAGCTCGACATCCACGTCTCCGATTCCACTATCCGCAAATATCGTCCCAAAGACCGCCGCTCGACCGGCCCGCAAACCTGGAAAACCTTCCTCCAGAACCATGCCAAAGAACTCGTGGCCATCGATTTCTTTGCCGTTCCCACGGCCACGTTTCGAGTTCTTTACGTCTTCTTGGTGCTGGCGCATGAGCGCCGCCGGGTCCTGCATTTCAACATTACCGATTCACCCTCGGCCGCTTGGACGGCTCGGCAACTGCTCGAAGCCTTCCCCTTCTCGAGCCCACCCCGCTACCTGCTACGGGATCGCGACGCTATCTTTGGTGCCGATTTTGTTAATCGGGTTCAAAGTCTAGCTCTGGAACAAAAGCTCATCGCGCCGCGAAGTCCTTGGCAGAATCCAATGGTTGAACGGCTGATCGGCTCGATTCGTCGTGAATGCTTGGATCAGGTGATCGTTTTTCACCAGCCGCACTTGCACCGCATCCTTACCGAGTATGTGGCTTATTATCACAACCACCGGACGCACAGATCCTTGGACCAAGATTGCCCGGAACCGCGTGCCGTTGAATCGCCCGACCAGGGCAAAATCATCGAACTGCCCTTGGTTGACGGACTCCACCATCGATACACTCGTCAAGCGGCAGCCTGAAGAAGGTTGGCCCTACCCTGCCTGCGGATTGCCATGTCGTACCCCCGGCCGGCTGCGCACTCATCCTCCCATCGGCACGCTAATCCTCCGAGGAGCGCGCTCCAGTCTTAATCTTGCTCCCGGTCCACACTCGCTCTCCCCCCGTCCAGATTGTTCGTTCGACGCACGAGTTTAGACCCGCGATGGAATTTTCGCTACCCACAATGGTTCTTCTTATCGATCTACTATTGCATCCGCTCGCAACTTGCTTTCTATGTTCAAGGCCGACCGGACGATTACCCTGATGTCGTACCGCCCGCACACAACGCCGTGGAGGAAGAAAAAAGCCAATTCCAAGAACACGTAAAAGAGTGGAGAAATGAAAAAATACTCTGTGCCGTTCGCGGCGTTAATTGCTATCAGGGAGGTCTACACTTCATGCTACTTCCCTTTGCCTTTATCTTGCCCTTTATTTTGGTGCCGATCGCCCTGCTCATATGGCTTGTGTCCTTACTTTTGCTCAGGGCCAGTTGGCAACCCCGCCCGGAGATATGGTAGCTAATCAACCACAAGTGGACCCCATTCTTTGGACCACGAAACGCAGAAATTAAGTTAGGTTTTCAGGTCCTGCCGGGACTTGGTTTTGTCGCTGCATGACTCTGCGTTCACACCATTAAACTCCTCCGAGGCTCCGGCGTCCAGTCCGTAGTGAGCCCCTCCGAGGGGCGAACGGAGGGCTGGACGCCGGGGGCGCCTCGGTGCTTATTGCCAGCGCCAGGCCGCCGGCTTGGCGCCATAGGACTCGGGCGAATGATACAACTCTCCGGGCGTGGCGTAGCCCAAGGCTTGGTGCGGACGCTGGGTGTTGTAGTCGCCGAACCAGCGAGCCAGTCCTCGCTGCGCCGTCAGACCGTCGGAATAGTCCTGCAGGTAGATGTCCTCCTGCTTGACGCTGCGCCAGAGCCGCTCGATGAACCGGTTGTCGATCCACCGGCCCCGCCCATCCATGCTCACGTCCACCCCGACCGACTCCACCGCTTCCAGATACGCCTCGCTGGTGAACTGGCAGCCCTGGTCGGTGTTGGAGATCAACGGCTGCCGGCCCGCCGCCAGCGCGGCCGTCCAGGCGCGAATACAGAACTCGCTGTCCAGACTGTTGGAGAGTTCCCACCCCACCACATACCGGCTCCACCAGTCCATCACCGCCACCAAATACATGAACCCATAGGCCATCGGCACATACGTGATGTCGCTGCACCAAACCTGGTCCGGACCGCTGATTTCCAGCCCTTCCAAGAGGTAGGGATAGATCCGATGCCCCTCCGCTGGCTGGCTCAGCGACCGCTGGGGATACACCGCCTCCACCCCCATCAACTGCAACAGGCGCACCACCCGCTTGCGATTCACCTCCCGGCCTTCCCGTTGCAGCACCGCCGTCAAGCGGCGGCTTCCATATACCGGACGGGCTAGATGCAGCTCGTCCAGCCGCCGCATCAAGGCCAGGTTCTCCGGGGTCTCCACCACGGGCTCGTAATAGAACCCGCTGCGCGAGATCCCCACCAGTTCGCACTGCCGTCGTATGCTCAGTTCGGCACATGGCACCACCAAGTCCTGCCGGAGGCTTACAGCCCCAATTGCCTGCACTTTTTTTTAAGCCAATCCGCCTCCACGGTCAGTTGGCCGATCTTCTCGTGCAGTTGGGCAATCAGCTCCTGGCTATCCTCACCTTCCGGGCGCGCGGGCTCGAATAACTCGGGCAGATGGTCCCGAATCACGCCCTTCCACTGCGTCACTTGGACCGGATGCACCTGGTACTCCCGCGCAATCTGTCCAACCGTCTTGACGCCCATCAAGGCTTCCAATCCCACCTTGGCCTTGAGGGCACCTGTATACCGCTTCCGTCTTGTTTTGCTCATAGTTCTGCCGTTCTCTCATGCCCGGCAGAACCCGAAAAGTCTAACTTAGCTGCTGGTCCGAATTTTGGGGTCCATTACTACCACCAATACCACGCGCAGAAAAAGAAAGGAATACTAAATGCGATATTCAGCCAAGAATGCAGGTGTCAGCGCGAATTTCATCGCGGGAACTTACGTCGTATTAATGGGCTTTGATGCGACCGAGGAGGTTTGTAATGGACTTTTAGGATTTGCGGATCAGCGCACTGATAAGACGGAGAATGAACGGTACTGGCTACGAGGTTTCCGCACTTTCGAAGCCACTTTTAAAGACCCGCTGCCCGGATCTCTGGTGTCAACGCAAGAGAATCCTGTGCAAGATTTCCTCTGGAGCGACTTCACAGCCAAGCCCGGTCACAAGTATGTTTACAGAGTAGTACCAGTTTACGGTCAGCCAAAGGATCTCAAATAGGGTGCCGCCATTGAAGTTGAAGTGGAAACTGAACGTGAAACAAACGGAACACATGAATATCTATTTCAACCGCGGCGTGATTGGAAGCCAGGCGTACGCGCGAGAGTTCCATAATGTCGCACCCGACGCTCTTACTGGCGCCACGCAGCAAGAGGCGTTTGCCTGGCTCTCTCGTGGCCTCGAAGAAGCCATGGTCAATTTTATCGCCTTAGCCAACGCCCCCGGCTTTGGCCTTCGCGCTGCTGTTTACGAGTTTTCCTACGAACCTGCGGTCGCGGCCTTCGGCGATGCGCAGAAGAAATGTCAAAATGTGCAAATCGTTTACGATGCCCGCATTCCGTCCTCTGATGCAAAGAAGATCAAAATTGCCCGAGCTCGCGTTGCTAACGTGGAGAAACTACTGCGCAAGTATGGCCTCAGCGAGGTCGCGACGCCTCGCGAACAGGATGGAAACTATAAATTATTATTTTGCACTTAAATTTTTGCCGACCCGAGGCTCCCATTTTTGCTTGAAAAACCATTCTCGCCCGTGTGTGATCCGTGAATATGAAGCTTCAAAAGGAATCCAAACTGGCCTTGGCAATTGGTGGCGCTAGTTGTTTATTACTCTGCGCATTCGCTGCGGTCGTCTTATCGGGATCGAACTTGGACGACACGAACGACCGGGCCGAGATTCTACACAACCTGCTGGTTAGTGTCGCCGTAGTAGTTGGTGGCGGATGGGTTCTTTTTCAATTCGCCATCAAGCGCGCCTACGAAACGGCGTTGGAGATCAATTTTGCGACCGCCTGTGCCCCGCATGGGAAGCCGAATTTCCTCGTCTTTATTGACTGTATATTAAGAAATCCAGCTTCTCGAAAACTGGGCGCGAAATCCAAAAAATACAAGGATGGTAAGAGCCTTGCGGTTTTCGAAGACGAGGCTCCAGTTGGCCGCGAGCGGGTCGAACAGCCGGAGCGCCTTCATCATAGCGTCAGCCTGCAGATCAAACGTCTTAAAGCCGAAATCCCTGCCAACACTCTCATCGATTGGTATGAAACTCCAGAGGATGCTTCCGTAAAGAATCTATTCGATGAAAGTAACGAGATCAACCTCATTGAGAGTTATGAGATCCCCGGAATCGAAGAAGTCCACTTCTGGATGGAACCGGGCGAGACTTATCATCTCGGCACGCCTATCGTAATGGCTGAAGGACGCTACGTGGCCATGATCACCTTTGTTGGCAGCGATGGAGATCAGGAGTTTTGGCGACGCCTTTTCGTCTTTTCGGTGCCACCATCCGAGGTTAAGGGAGCTGGCGACGAACCATCTCCGTCGCCAAAAACTCCTGCCGCCAGCCTAACGCCGGAGGGTAAGCGTGCGGAGTGATTGGTGGGCATCATCCTGAAGCTCCCGCCCTTCATCAAGGCCAGAAGGCCGAACAAGCTTTGTTGCCGGACGAAGTCGGCATTAGTGTTGCTCAAACCAACATCGAGGGCGCTTTTCAGCAACGAGGAAAAGTAAATGCCGAGGCTTCTGATCCAATTGTGAACCGATAGGCTGTCCCACATCAGGGCTCGACGCGAGGCCCAAGGTTTGTCGTGCTTCAGTTTACTGGCAGGACGCCGCAGGTTTTGAACACATCGGTCATTTCGTTGTAAGCGGCCTCTGCTCTTTGCCAAGGAACGAGCGATGGGTCAGTCCGTAGACTATAATTCGAGGATGATTATTTAGCCCGTTCGAGATGTTGTTTAGAGTGCGAGTTCTGGCGAGAACGAACAAGTCAGCCTTGCGGCTGGGAGACACGACCTGTGGGTAGCGAAAACTCCATAGCCGACCAAAGAGGTTGATTTTTCAGGACTGCACGTCAAGGTTTTCCGGCCATGTTCGACTTGTTTGCGACCATCTCACGGGTCTTGTTTTCTGGATTTCAATCTCGCCGCCAACCCTTGCTGGAGAATTTGGCGCTCCACCACCAACTCACGGTGCTGCGGCGCTCCGTCCCCAGAGCCAAGCTCCAGAGTGCTGACCGGTTCCTCTGGGTACTGTTGCTGCGCTGCTGGTCCGGGTGGCAGCGGGTGCTGGTAATCGTTCAGCCGCGCACCGTCGTGGCTTGGCATCGGGCAGGCTTCCGCTGCTTCTGGCGTTGGAAATCGCGCTCGCCTAATGGCAGGCCGCCGCTGGATCGTGACCTGGTCTGCCTTATCCGCCGCATGTGGCAGGTCAATCCCACCTGGGGCAGTCGGTGCATCCAGGCGGAATTGGCCAAACTGGGCATCGCGATCTCCGACTCCACCATCCGCCATTACCGCCCCAAACCTCGACGTTCGGCCTCAGCTCAGACTTGGAAGACCTTCCTTCAAAACCATGCCCAGGCACTGGTCGCAGTGGATTTCTTTGCCGTGCCAACCGCCACCTTCCGTGTGCTGTATGTCTTTTTGGTCCTGGCCCATGAGCGTCGCAAAATCCTGCATTTCAATATCACCGAAGCCCGTGAGGTCAAAATATTCATGCGGCTCTCCGATGGTAGAATTTGAGCATTCCACCGAGTCGCTCTCGAGTTTCGATCGGGCCCGTGTCTTCGCCAACGCGGTCCGCTTCCTGGGGGAACAGGATGACGTTGTCTTTCCCCTGATGGTTCCGTTCCTGATGGAAATGGATCACGTACTCGGCCAGGGCGTGTCGCAGCGAGGACTCCCCGAACAGGATCAACCTCGATAGGCATTCCTCTTTGGCCGATCCAATCCACCGTTCCATGTGTGCGTTGAGATTCGGACTGCGCGGCGGCAACACCACCGGCTCCACGCCGCCGGAACGAAGGACCTGATCCAGCGCGGCCGTGAACTTCGCGTCGCGGTCATGCAGTAGATACCGGCATCCAGAGAGGAAGCCTACCTCGGCCAGCGTCAGGCTGCGGGCCATCTGCTCCATCCAAAGCCCGTCCGGATACGGCGTGATCCCAGCGACGCAAACCCTGCGGGGTGCCACGCGGAAGAAGACGAGCACGTAGTAAGTGATCAACCCGCGGCAGGTCCACACTTCCGTGGTGAAGAAGTCGGCCGCCGCCAGCACCTCCAGGTGCGAGCGAATGAACTCTTTCCACGACGTCGTTCGGCCCCGTTGCGGCGCTGGCTGCAGTCCGCAGCGCTTCAGAATGTTGGCGACGGTCTGCCGGCTCACCGTGTGGCCCACGTTGGCCAGTGCGCCCACGATCCGGTCATATCCCCAAGTCGCATTCTCCTGCGCCAGCCTGACGACCAGGGCGCTGAGTTCTTCGGACGTGCGCGGACGCCCTGCCCCGCGCCGCTGCTTTGAACCATCGAACTTCTGGGATACCAGCCTCCGATGCCAGCCCAGGATCGTCTCGGGCCGCACGATCTGGGCCACGTCCCTCAACACCTTTCGTCCGAGGCGCTTGCCGATCTCGGCCAGGCTCATCCGCTCGGAGTCGCGCAAGCGGAGTCGCCCCAGGAGCTGGTGGCGGAGGATCCGGTTCTCGGCGACAAGATATTCGTTCCGGAGGAGGATCTCCTCATCCACCGAGCCAGTAATATAGGCCAGCATCCGTTTCCAATCCATTCCCCAGTCGACCATTCCGCCTTCAGACGGTCAACCCACCATTCCTCCGCAAGCGATTCAGATTGGCCGAGTTTAAGTATTTTTACCCTACGCGGTCGGGATCTGGTCCACCGCATCCAGAATGAAATGAACGATATGGTCCTCTGGCACCCACTCGCGCAGATCGCAGGGCAGAAACATCGGCGTCTCGCGGTCCAAGTTGACAAAACGTGCAGCCATGGTGATCCGATCCCCGCCGCCCCTCATTTGTTCCAATTATTTCAAAATATGTTCGCTCCCTATGCCCGACAGGCTGCTAGGGCCAACCAACTCGGCGACCATGGCGTGTACCAACTTGGCACTCGGTCCAATGCTCTTCCAACGAGTGGGCCAAGTTGGCTCACTAACCCACCATCGGGATTCCGTTTCGGTTCCCACTCTGCCGTGCCTCGCCAGAACGCCCGATCTCTGCGGCGAACGGTGCCGCGTTCGGACCCGAGGCAAGTTCAGAGCCTACAGCGCCCTTGTTCATGAGCGCTCAGGAGTCCAAAGGGAGGCTACCACGAGTGTCGGGCAAGGCGACCAATCGATTTGGCGCAACCACCTCTTCTGGAAATTGTTAGGTCGGTTCAAATCAATCTCAGTCCTGCACGGACGAGTTTTTTGACCATACGCCCTCAGCGGCGATCCGGCTGCCTTGCCGCCAAATCCAATACCGAGCAAGCTGCTTGCCTGTGAAAAACGCGATTGTATTGCTGGGGCACCTGCTGGCCGGACTGGCCATTCTCCTGGGAACTGGCGGAACCCGGGCCGTTCTCGCTGAGAGTATCCTCTTGAAGCAGCAACTCCTGGTCCTGCAGAGGTCCCGCCACCGAGCGCCCAATCTTCGCCCCGCCGACCGCTTGCTCTTCGGGTTTTGTTCCCGGTTCCTGCGCCCTCGTCGGCGGATCCGCACGGCCATCATCCTCAAGCCCGCTACCCTGCTGCGCTTTCATCGTGGGTTCAAGGATTTCAAATATCGATTCCGCTACTCCTCCAGTCCGAAGAAGACACCCGGTCCAAAAGGGCCCTCACCGGAACTGATCCAAGCCATCTGTGAAGTCAAGCGGCGCAACCCCCGCTTCGGCTGCCCGAAGATCGCGCAGCACTTGGCCAAGACCTTTGGTATCGACAGCGACAAAGATGTGGTGCGTCGAGTTCTGGCCGCACACTACCGCCCCGAACGCCGTGACCTCGGAGCTTCGTGGCTTACGCTCCTGGGTCATACCAAAGACAGTCTCTGGAGCTTGGACCTGTTCCGGACCGAATCGATCCTGCTGCGGAGTCACTGGATTTTGGTCGTCATGGATCAGTTTAGCCGCCGGATCGTCGGCTTTGGGGTGCAGGCGGTGGCCGTCGACGGTCCAGCGCTCTGCCACATTTTCAACCAGGCCATCGCCGGGCAGCGTCGGCCCACGCGGCTCAGTACCGATCATGATCCGCTGTTCCGGTTCCACCGCTGGCAGGCCAATCTGCGTATCTTGGGCGTGGAAACGGTGCAAACGGTGCCCCAGGTTCCCTGGTCCCATCCATTTATCGAACGGTTGATTGGGACGATTCGGCGGGAGTATTTGGATCGTCTATTCTATTGGACTGCAGACGACCTGAAACGAAAGCTGGACTTGTTCAAAAACTACTACAACGCGGCCCGCGTGCACCAAGGGCTATCGGGCGACACGCCCCGAGAGAAAGCGGGCGGCCCAACACTGCAGCCAGCCGGCCTTGAGAATTACCGTTGGCAAAGCCATTGCCACGGATTGTTTGAACTGCCAATCGCCGCTTGAATGCCAATTCGCCATGTACACGGTCTCGGGGCGGAAGATCATCAACGGGGTTCTCCAATTCGGCCAAACTCTCTTCAACATCACCCAGAGACATCGATCCCACCAGCGGAGCTTTGGCCTTGACGTTTGCCGTTTGAGCACCGTGATCTGGTGCCGTAGGGCTAAAACTTCCATAGCCAGTTCGTGCTGAGGTCGGAGCAAGGACCAAGGGTAGATCAGCACCATCCGGAGAAGTTCAAACATACCCCTAAAGTTAGCTGGCAAATCCCCACCAATCCAATCATTTCAATTCTTGACCTAATTTCTGCCACCCACAAGTCTGACATAATAAGTGTTTTTGCCTGCGGCGCATGGTTGTGGTCCTCCGCTGTGGCCGCGTTCCAGAAGGAGTGGAGCGACGCTGGAATGGGTGTCAGGGTAGCCGCTCGATTCAGGTGAATCGGGAAAGGCACTTAATGGCACAAAACAAATTAACCATGCGTCAAATTCAAGAGATTCTTCGGCTCAAACATCAAAACCAATTATCCATCCGGGAAATTGCCCGCAGTTGCGGTTTGCCCACCAGTACGATTGGGGACTACCTGAAGCGGGCGGAGTTGGCGGGCCTCGGTTGGCCGCTGCCGGAGGGACAGAGTGAAAAAGAGTTGCTCCAGTTGCTTATGGCACATCCCGCGGTAGAACCGGCGCTGGGTCTGGCTCTGCCCGACTGGCCTTACATCCACAAAGAGCTCGGACGAAAGAGGGTGACTCTGTTTCTGCTGTGGCAGGAATACAGCAAGGGGCAACCGGAGGGTTACTGCTACAGCCGTTTCTGCCAGTTGTATCGGCGCTGGGCCGGCGCCTTGGAACCGGTGCTGCGCCAGGTTCATCTTCCCGGCGAGAAGATGTTCGTGGACTGGGCGGGCCAGACGGTGGCGATCCACAACGCCCAGGACGGCAGCGTTTCGGAGGGACATGTGTTTGTGGCGGTGCTGGGTGCCAGTAACAAGACCTACGCCGAGGCTTTCGAGAATGAAAAACTGGCCGCCTGGATTGAGGCCCATTGTCATGCCTATTCCTTTTTCCATGGGGTAAGCCGGGTAACTGTTCCCGATAATTTGAAAACCGGGGTGATTCGTCCCTGCCGTTATGAACCGCTGTTGCACCGCAGTTACCAGGAGATGGCCGAACATTACGGCACGGTGATCATTCCCGGACGCATAAAAAAACCGAGGGACAAGGCTAAAGTGGAGGGCGCCGTACTCATCGCCGAGCGGCAGATTTTGGCGGCGTTGCGCGACCAGCGGTTTTTCCATGTCGCCCAGTTGAATGCGGCCATCGTCCCGCTTTTAGCCAAACTCAACGCCCAGCCTTTTCAGAAGCTGGAAGGCTCGCGCAACAGTTGGTTTGAGGCGGTGGAAAAAGACCGGCTTTTGCCGCTGCCCGCCACGGCCTTCGAGCTGGCCACTTGGTCCACGGCCAAGGTCAACATTGACTATCATGTGGTCGTCGAAAACCACTTTTACAGTGCTCCTTACCAACTCATCCACCAGCAACTGGACGTGCGTTTGACTGAGAAGACCGTCCAGTTGTTTAAGCAGGGCAAACGCGTGGCGGCCCACCGGCGCAGCTATCAGTCGGGCCGCTCCACCACCGACGAGCAACACCGGCCCAAATCCCATCAAAGGTATTTGGAATGGACGCCCAGCCGCATCCTGGAGTGGGTCAAAACCATCGGGCCGGAGTGCGTCAAGGTGGTGGAGAAAATCATGGCCGACCGCCCTCATCCCGAACAAGGCTTTCGCTCGGCCTTGGGCATCATCCGGCTGGGCAAAGCCGTGGGCCACGATCGCTTGGAAGCCGCCTGCCGGCGCGCCCTGCACTTTGGCACCTGCTCCTATACCAGCCTCAACTCCATTCTCCAAAACAACTTGGAAACCCGCCCCTTGGAGCAAGAACTGCCCTTGCCCAGTCCGGTTCACGAAAACCTCCGCGGCAGCCCTTACTATACCTAAAAACTCCACCCATCCACTATATGCTGATTACTCAAACACTGGAAAAACTGAAGGCCTTGCGTCTGGAAGGAATGGCCCAAGCCCTCGAAGAACAACGCCATCAAAACGACATCGCTCCGTTGAGCTTCGAAGACCGGCTGGCCCTGTTAGTCGAACGGCAGTGGCTCTGGCGGGAAAATCGCAGCCTGATCGCCCGCTTGAAAAACGCGCAGTTCAAAATCAACGCCAGTCTGGAGGATCTGGATTACCGCCCTTCGCGCGGCCTCAAGCGAGGGCAGATCGAGCAACTGCGCGCCTGCCCCTGGGTGAAGGAGAACCGCAACTGCCTCATCACCGGGCCGACGGGTTGCGGCAAAACGTTTCTGGCCTGTGCCTTGGGTGCCCACGCTTGTCGCGAAGGTCACCGCACCCTCTACTACTATGCGCCCAAATTTTTCCGGGCGCTGGAAACGGCCCGGGCCGATGGAAGCCTGTCGCCGTTGCTCAAGAAGCTGGCCCGATCTCCGCTGGTCATTCTTGACGATTTGGGCATCGCCAGCGTGCCGGAAAAGTTATACCGCGAGTTCCTGGAGATGCTCGATGACCGCCAAGGTCAGGGTGCCACGCTCATTACCAGCCAGTTCCCCGTCACCCAGTGGCACGAAGTCATCGCCGATCCCACCGTGGCCGACGCCATCCTGGATCGGTTGGTCCACAACGCCTACCGCATCGAACTCAAAGGCGAGTCGATGCGCAAAGGCAAAACGCCTCCTTCGGATAATGAAGACTAACCTCCCTCAGTCCAAGGCGCGCCTATTCGGACGGGCGGGTGAGTCCGTTACGCGTAGCGACCGGCGGCAACCCGAACTGGAGTTCGGGAGTTGGTTGCCGCCGCTCACCGCCCGCCCGAATAGACGGCGCGACGACGTCTTCGGGTGGAGGGTCGCAGCGTCGCCCCTGGAAGGGGCTCCGAATGAGTGCAAAACTGGTGACGAAAACTTGACTCCTGTCGGACACCCCTTTATAAATGACACAGAGCGTCGCTTCGCTCCGACAACTGTCCGACAGGATTACATTGGTGTCCGACAGGATTTAGAATGGGTGTCCGACGGCGTTAGACTACGCACCGCGGAGAAAGTGATTCGGGTGGCCGTCGTCAGTTTAACTGCGGCTGAATTGGCGCAGCCTGCACCTGCATAGCACACCTGAGTGAAGCATTCGGGATAACTCAAGCCTGCAACGTGCCAACTTTATATAGGTCGGGTGAGTCTCTGAGGTCACGCGGTGTGACGAAGTCGGCCACCGCCAGCGCGGTGTCTCCAGGTGGCGCGTTAGCGGCCAGCCGGGTGCCCCGCCTGCCCCCTGATTTCGCCGACTTAGCCGCAATGGCGGCGCGGCCTCTGTGCTTTGCCAGGGCGTATTTGGCCATAAAGGTGTCCAACTCTGCCTGAATTGCCGCCGCGTCATGCGATTGACCGCCTGCTGCTGCCGCGGCGGCAGAACCTCCCAATGGCGGAATTGAGCGTGCTCGCATCGCCAAAGTGTCAGCGCCACGAATAATCAAATCGTATTGGGGGCCGGATTCGGTGTAACATCGGTAAACCAACTCGGAGCAGATCATGGGCTCTTTTCCTGCAGCAATAATCTTGTTTATTACGTCTGCGGCGTTATCCAGAATGTTTCTGAGTATCCAGCGAAGGAATGGAATGTCGGACACTACCGGAATCCTTCGAGTGCCGGCCAGCGCAGCGAGCAGAACAATCTGTTCATAGGCGTAGCGATCTGCTTTGGCGACGAATTGGGCCGCAGTATCGAGGATTGGCTGAGCGGGATAGCCTGCCTCACCCAGCTTGTGCTGCCCATCCCCGCTGATGAAGCGATAAACATCGACGTATTTGGCCTCCGCCACACTTTCCGTCAATGAACGGGCTGTAATCCCGCTTGCAATGGCCTCAACGACATTTTGGCCGTTGAACAGCGCGGCATGACTGTAATCGCTGCCGTCGAACAGCCGGATCATGTCCGAAATGAAACCCGTGCCGTGGTACAGCAGCACGTCCCCGGGCTGCAATTGGTTTGGTAGAACCTTGTCTCTCATGGTCAATCCTGGTTGGTTAGAATGTTTTCTTCACGGAAGCCCACATCGGGCCTCTACTATGACTACGTAAGCAAAAGACCGTTTCTATCAAAAATCGTTCATTTTGAACCTGGACAATACGCAACTTTCTCATGCGTAACAGTTTACATATAAAAAAGTTGGAGTGCGAGAGCATGCTCGCGATTACCAATACCAGTCGAGATGTGCCGGATTTCCCCTGAAATCACCGGAAATCGCCATTCAGTGGGTTCGTGCAAAGGATGAGGCTGTCGAAATTCATCCGAAAAATCGCGTCCATCAGCATTAGAAGCTGGCCAATTGCCCGAAAGGCTAAGCGAAGCGTCAAATCGGGGGCGCGGCGGCTGCGGCAGGCAAAACCGGCAATCCCGCACCCTGGTATCTGGCGGAAAATCCCAGCGATTGGCAAAGCTGCTCGAGCTTTTCGAGCGCATACTCCGCTCGGGAGGCGTCACGCGGCAGCCGCAGATAAGCCCGATCAACGGACAAAGCCGCAGCGAGCACCCCGCACACCAATGGCGAGGCAATGGGCGGCCAGAACTCGACGGACCACATCTTTGTCGATGTCGATACCAAAGGTCTTGGCCAAGTGCTGCGCGATCTTCGGGCAGCCGAAGCGGGGGTTGCGCCGCTTGGCTTCACAGATGGCTTGGCTCAGTTCCGGTGAGGGCCCTTTTGGACCGGGTGTCTTCTTCGGACTGGAGGAGTAGCGGAATCGATATTTGAAATTCTTGAACCCACGATGAAAGCGCAGCAGGGTAGCGGGCTTGAGGATGATGG
>Ga0224558_1001450_pt1 | contig 24838 bp, 13 predicted proteins | sample 714S32024metaG_FD_180682 | JGI IMG/M metagenome (GOLD analysis project Ga0224558, IMG submission 180682) | Peat soil microbial communities from Stordalen Mire, Sweden - 717 S3 20-24 | ecosystem: Environmental > Terrestrial > Soil > Wetlands > Peat | place: Sweden: Norrbotten County, Stordalen... | reverse complement strand
TGAGGGATCAGCTTAAGCAAGGCTGGTCCAGTCCAGAACCACCTTGCCCGTCTGGCCTGAAATCATCGCTTCAAATCCCTGCTCGAAGTCGTGGTAGGCGAATCGATGGGTGATGACTGGAGAGATATCTACTCCCGATTCCAGCAGCACCGACATTTTGTACCAGGTCTCATACATTTCCCGCCCGTAGATCCCCTTGATGGTGAGCATGTTGAAGATGACCTGCCGCAAGTCCAGCGGCATCTCCTGGGCGGGGATGCCGAGCACTGCAATCTTTCCTCCATGGCTCATGTTGGCAATCATGTCTTGCAACGCCTGCGTATTGCCCGACATTTCCAGGCCGACGTCGAAGCCCTCCAGCATCCCCAGCTGTTTCTGCACCTCGGCAATCGGCGTCTGGGTCGGATTGACCGTTAGCGTTGCGCCCATCTTCATCGCCAATTCCAGGCGGAAGGGATTCACATCCGTAACCACCACATGCCGCGCTCCCGCATGCCGCACCACGGGAATCGCCATGATGCCGATGGGCCCAGCACCGGTGATGAGCACATCTTCGCCGAGGACGGGAAAGGAAAGAGCCGTGTGGACGGCATTGCCGAAGGGATCGAAGATGGCAGCCACTTCCTGATTGATCTTCGGGTCATGCCGCCAGATGTTGGTCATGGGCAGCGCGATGAACTCGGCAAAGCCGCCCGGCCGGTTCACCCCAACGCCCTGCGTCTGTGCGCACAGATGCCGTCTCCCGGCCAGGCAGTTCCGGCAACGCCCGCACACCACGTGCCCTTCTCCGCTCACGATGTCTCCTGGATAGAAGTCGTTGACGTTCGAGCCCACGCGGACGATCTGGCCCACGAATTCATGTCCAATCACCATAGGCACAGGAATCGTCTTCTGGGCCCAATCGTCCCACTGGTAAATATGCACGTCGGTGCCGCAGATGCCCGCATATCGGACGCGCACCAGAACGTCATTGATGCCGATGGCCGGCTCTGCAACCTCTTCCAGCCACAGCCCGCGTTCGGCGCGGCTCTTTACCAATGCCTTCATTCTCTGTCCTCCAGTCTTGCCACGCTCTATCCTAACCAACGCCGCTCGGCCTCCACCAGCGTATCGTGCGCAATTGTTCCGCTCCCCGTCTTCCTGAAAGATCTGCTCCGACGCCAATTATGAACAAGAGGGCGTATATGCGGCAATCCTCAGATTGGATCCGCCAAAATCGATGCCGATGGTGAAGATTTGCGGATTTTCCGGGGCTATCACAGATCACCGTACGCGCCTGGGGGCGATCAGGACTTCGCCATGCAGCGGCTTTGCAGGGGCAATCGGGATGAGCCGATGTCCAAAGCCAAGCAGCAGCTTGCCTGTTCTCCCGCCGCCAATTGCATCAAGTGGAAACGATACCCCGCGCGCGGCAGTTGAACAATCGGATTTTGCACCGTGCCGGAGATGGGCTTTCAAGAGCGGGAAAACATTCCTGGGAATCAACCCAGGATTCCTATTCACTCCAGCCCGGATTCGTTCCATATAAGCTTAACTTTTCCTTTTCGGCGGCATAGACTTGACCTACGGCATGGAGTTGAGCCTGAGCCGCAACCCAATGGCAAAAAGTCATACCCATCCAACTCTCAGTCAGGTTGCCCGCCAAGCGGGCGTGGGCACCACGACTGTTTCCCGCGTCATCAATGGCGGCGATCATGTAAGCCCCAAGACACTGGCCCATGTGCGCCGCGTGATCGAGACGCTCGGTTACATGCCCAATCAGGCCGCACGCATCCTCAAAGGCCATCGCACCAAGACCATCGGGCTGGTTGTCCCCAGCATCGCGGACCCCTTCTTTTCCAGTTGCGCGGAAGCCGTGCAGGCCGTCGCGCGCGCCAATGACTCGCTGCTGATCGTGACGGTGACGGCCAACGATCCGCGCACGGAGATCGACAATCTGAGCGTCCTCATCCGCCATCGAGTCGACGGCCTGATCATTGTGCCCGCCGATTCGCAGAGTCATGCGTTGCGCAACTTGCTTGGCCGGGTCGCCATGCCGGTTGTCGCCATCGACCGCCCCATCGCCAATGCGTCGATCGCCTCCGTGGTGGCAGACAACTTCAAGGGGGCGATGACGGCCACGCAGCATCTGATCGATCACGGTTGCAAGCGCATCGTCTGCCTCACCGGCGAAAGTTCGCTGTACACCATTCGCGAACGCATGAACGGATACCGCAAGGCCGTGGAAGCCGCGCATTTGACGCCCATCTTCGACACCTCGGTCAAGGACTTGAAGTCCGTCGAATACGCAATCAGGAACATGCTGGACGGCCCGCATCCGCCGGACGCGATTTTCGCGCTCAAGAATAGCACCACCATCTATGCCTTCGAGGCGCTGCAGAAATTCAACATTGCCGTGCCCCAATCCATTGCCCTGCTGGGCTTCGATGACTTCGAGCTGGCTTCCACGGTTCGGCCATCCATCAGCGTCATTGAGCAGCCGGTCGAAGAGATCGGGCGCCGGGCCGCGGAGATTCTCTTTGAGCAGTTATTCCATGAGCGCGAGAGCGGTGCGCCGGGCGCTTCCAAACCGGCTCGCCAGATCAAGCTGAAGACATGCCTCATTCCACGCAGTTCCTGCGGCTGTCCTGCGCCGACTGCCTGAAGACGGGAGAAAAGCGCGGCGCCCGCTTGAAAGCCGGGCGCCGGATGGAATTCGAATCTTCAGTTCCGAGCCGCCGAACGTCTTTTTGTCCACGGTGTGCAGCAGCTTAACCGCGACCGGCACCATGTCGCCGGGCTTGGCCCTGTCAAACAGGATGATCGGTTCCAGGTCATCGCCCAGGGCCACGCGCCGCCCACTGAAGTAGATGATCTCCGGCATGGGGCCATTGGCGTCGGCATGGAAGGCGAACCAGATGCGCGCGCCGGTCAGATCGTAGCCATGATGGCTTTGCGGAACCTCGATCCAGCGCCGGAACCACACCGCTTCCTGCCCCGCAACCGAGCGCTCCTTCACCAGCGGCCAGCCCGAGTCGTCCAAATCGGTGGACTCTCCATGAGCCAGATCACCGGCGTGGAACGGCCATTCCTCCGCCTGCAACTGGTCCAGTTCGGTCAGCCTGCTGACCACGGCCTGGGTGTTGCTGTCGAGCGATTTCGTGATCTGCGCCGCCTGATCCGCATTCTACGCCACAGCCGGCGTCCCGGCCAGCAGTCCTGCACCTATGCCGAGCGTCATCGCCAAAAGGTTGATGCTCAACCAACGCGCTCTCTCTCCGATACCTGCCAAATTGTTCATTCCAGATCTCCCGCTTCACTTGGCCGTCGGCGATGGTTTTCTTTCGCGCCCGCGCGCCATCGCCACCAGGCCTGCGCGCACTATATCCCCGCAAACATGGGGTTGGAAACGATACCACGATACTCTTGACGGGATGTCCATCCTGCGCCGCCCCCTCCAGGAATGACGATGGGCGCCGAACCCTCCGAAGGGCCAGAAGCGCCCCTTGAAAGTGGCGCCTCTCCTCCTTTTGGCCTGCTCGGGAAGCCCGCCCGCCGTGACTCCGCCACGGCTCAATGCGCCGCCGGTTGATTCGCCTTGATGGGGTTCGGCGTGCTGGAAGAGGAGTGGGTGCTGTTCAGCTTTTCGCATAGCGCAAACTCCTGCTGCGCGCGGTCGCGCAACCCCTCACGGCGGTAAATCTGGCCCAGTTTGAAATGAAGTCCCGAAGTGTTCGGCGCCAGCGCCACGGCCTTTTCCAACTCTGCCTGGGCCTGGGGAAGATTCTTTTCGGCCTCGTACACCTGGCTGAGTTCTTCGTGAACCTTGGGATTGTCCGGAGACAGCGCAGCGGCCTTCAGCAGGTGCGGAATCGCGTGATCGAAGTCGCTCTCATCGACAAGCAGCGTGCCCAGATTCAGGAATGGCTGCGCATCCGCGGGCGCATCGCCCTGCCAGTCGATTGCGGCCTGAAATGCTGCCCTGGCCTTCTCCGGGCTGTTCAACTCCCGCCACGCCAGGCCGAGATTGTTCTCCGCCTCGATGGACCGGGGGCGCAGGGCCAGCGCGCGTCCGAAGCACGAAACCGCATCGGCGAATGCATTCTCGTTGTACTTGGTTCGCCCCAGCAGATACCAGGCGTCCGCATCGTCCGGAACCTCGACGGTCACTTCAGTAAACCACTTATCGGCGTCGGCATAGTCGCGCAGCAATACATAGTCTGACGCTACGGTCTTCAGTTCATCTGCTTTCGGCCGCCGCACACTCGCGCCGGCCGTGAACGCGGCCAGCGACTCCACCGGCTTCTGTTCGCGAAACAGCACATAGCCAAGCAGGAAATGTGCCTCCGCGGAAGCTGGATGCTGGTTCACATAGCTGTGCAGAGCGGTCTCGGACTCGGCGAGCTTCCCTTCAGTGAGCAGCGCGCGCGGCTCCGCCAGCGGATCGGCAGGCTGCTGGAAACAGGCCGCGCAAGCCGGGAGCAACGCGAGACCGAGCACGCACTGCCCGATTCGCACCATCGCGCTAGTGCGCGGCGCTCTTGATGGTATTGGCGTCATTTGCCTGTCCCGCCACCGCTTCGCTGGCCTCTCTCTGCAATTGTGCGTAAGCGCGCATTTCCTGCTGCGCCTCGGCGGTCTTGCCCTGCGCCCTGTAAACAGAGGCAAGAAGAAAATGAATGGTTGGCTCGCCAGGGCTGTCCTTTATGGCCATCTGCAGGTCGGGCAACGCATCGCCCTGTTTGCCCAGCCGGATGAGCGCGCGGGCCCGGTCCACGCGCGCCTGCATCAGCGTGGGACAGCGTTCGATGGACTGATTCAACTCAGAGAGCGCATCCTCGCTGGAGTCGTTCGCCTCAAGCATGGCGTTGGCCAGCTTCCATTGCGCGGTGCAGTTGTTTGGGTCGTTCGCCAATTCCGCCTTGAACTCATCCTGCGCCGACTCCCACTTGCCAATCAGCCAGTAGGCGTTGGCCATGTGCATATGCGTTCCCGGCTGGTGCGGAGCCATATCGATTGCCTTCTTGTATTCCACCAGGGCCACATCGTAGTTGTGCATGCTCTCGTCGATCTCACCGGCGATCTCATGCGCAACAACCGAATTCGGATCGATCTCATTGATCTTCTTGAGCGCGTCTTCCGACAATTGCAGATAGGTCTTGCCGAGCATATACCATGCTTCCTGGTTCTTCGGATTCCGCTCCAGGAAGTTATTGAGATACGATGCCGCCTCGTCATACTTCCTGAGATTGATGAGGATATGCGCAAGGATCATCTCCACATTGTCATCGGTTGGACTGGCGTGGAGCGCTGCCCGGAGGAAAGGCTCGGCCTTCTCATTCATACCCAGTTGGAAATAACTCATGCCTAACATGGCCGACGCGGAGGGCATATCCGGTTGAAGTTCCAATCCCCGCTCGAGCACCTCCGCGGCGTGGGTATAGTCATGCTCGTTGAAGTAGAGCATGCCCAGGTTGTTGTATGCGGCGGCAAGATGCGGTGCCAGTTTGATCATGGCCCGGTACTTCTCAATGGCCGTTGCGCTGTCGCCATGCTGCTGGGCCGCTTTGGCCTGCGCATACAACTGCTGCACATCGGGCGTGACCTCGTCGTTCGCCTGCCGGGCGAGGACCGCGCTCGGCAGAAAGACGAGCAAACCCACAGCCAGTAATTGCGACCCCCGGCGAATCCCTGCTTTGGACAATTCCATCTTCATGACCTGTGATTATAGTTCGTTCCCGCGCGTGCTGTATGGCAGAGCCGCCTTGGCCGAAGCGCCGCTTGCGCGCCAGACAAAAAAACGGCCGAACCACTTTTTGAGCAGTCCGGCCATTGTTAAGAGAGGTTCATGCGGTGCAAATCGAGCTTTAGATTTGCACCGCCAAGTTCAGAACTGCAATTTGAAGCTGACCTGGCCCTGGCGATTTGAGGTGCCGTTAAAGGCGCCGTTATTCGTTCCTTCGGAAACGGTCTGGCCGAAGGTGCTGTCGTTCGCGGTGTTGTCAGGTCCGTTGAAGATGGTCCGGTTGAATGCGTTGAAGTAGTCGACGGTGAGAATGCCCTGAACGCGCTCTCCAATATAGAAGTGCTTCCTGGCATTGATACTCTCGTTGGCGATACCCGGATTTCTCAGCTTTCCATAGGCCCTTAGAGAATCGCCGAGGACATATTGCGACGATGTGAGGGAGAATCCGGCAGGGTTGTAGATCTGCGGAGCTGTGCCTTTTCCACCGGCCAGCCAGTAGTCTCTCTCAGCCTTGTAGGAGTGGGTCGAGAGAGGGACGGAAGTATTCCGGTTCGGACGATCGAAGCCGTTCGGAAAGGGTGTGCCGTTCTCGCCCACGCCGATGTCTCCGCCATTTTCATAGTCCAGAATCCAGCCCACTTGCCAGCCGCCCACGACATTGCCGAGCAGATGGTTGTTGACGTATTTCTTGCCGGGGCCGATCGGCAGTTCGTAGGTTCCGCTGACCTTCAGGGTCTGCGGCTCGTCTGAGTTGGAAACCGCCCATTCAGGCTTCTGGTTGTACTTGTTGATTCCGCCAGTGGTGAAGCTGGAGAAGCCGCTGCTGGTGTTGTCCAACAAGTGAGAGAGCGTGTAACCCGCCAGGAAGGACAAGCCATCGGTGAAGCGCTTATCGAACTCGATTTGAATGCTCTGGTAGTAGGTTGTTCCAGAGCCTTCAAAGTTGTTGAAGATGGAGGCGAATTGCGGGTAGGGTTCAAGGGCCTGGGCTACGGACGCAGAACCTCCCAAGTCGTTGACGAAGTTCGGATAGGGCAAAGGAACCCCATCCAACGATGTTTCGCCCGCGGTGAACGTATCGGACAATTGGGACCCCATGGAGAGATATTTGGGATCCATCTGGTCGATGGGGTTGTTCTTGCTGGGCAGATGGATCACGCGGTTTCCAGCCCATGCGGCCATGACAAACACTTGCCAGGGCAACTCGCGCTGCAGGTTGATATTCCACTGCTGGCTATAGGGAGCGAAGCCGTCGCTCTTGCTGAAGGCGTCGATATTCTGTCCGTCTCCGATGCCGGGGCTGAACGGCGTATTCTGCGGTAATGGAAGAGAATTGGTGTCCCAATCTCCAAAGGGAGATATGTTGCTGCCCGTGGATTTACGGACAAAGGAACCAGTGAGCAAGTTGCCGTAATTGACCGCGACTTTGCTGGTGCCGTACTCATACGCGCCACCATCGAGGAACGCGACGTTCAGGCCGCCCTGTACCACGGTCTTGTTGTCCAGTTTGTAGGCAAAACCGAGACGCGGACCGAAGTGTCCCCAGTGGATGTCGGCACGATCGATTCCGGAGCACCCGGTGCAGTTGCCGAACTGGGTCATGGCTCCGGAAATCCCACCGGCCGCCGGGTTCTTTCCAGGGTTGTTTGGATCGAAGTAAACGATCAGGTTCTTGTTTTCAGTAAACGGCACCTGGATATCCCAGCGAACGCCCAGATTGAGGGTGAGCTTGGGGGACAGTTTGATGTCGTCCTGAAGATAGGGTGAGAGATCCACGTTGCGCAGGTGCAGTCCCTGAGAGTTGCTACGGTTTGCCTCGTCCGGAAGACCGAGCAGGAAGCTGGCAAAGGAACTGCCGTAGTTACCGAAGTTGGGATCGCTAGGATTCGGAATCGAGGTCTCGGCGTTGCTGAAGGTAAACTCCCCGCCGATCGTCTGCTCTTCGTTGTCGTCCTGGTAAGCGCGACGGAATTCACCGCCGATGTTGAAGGTGTTGCGGCCCTTGGTCCAGAGCCAGTTGTTCACGATGGCGATGCCAAGCTTGCGGTTGACAGAACCGCCCCAGGAGCCTTGGGTGCCCCAATCGGTGTAGTTATTAACGCCGCCGCCAGCCCAGGTGATGTAGGGAGGAATAGTTCCACCCGCCACAGCCGGGAAATTGTACCCTGGGGTGTCGTTGAACTGGTTGTTGATTTCGCCAATCCAGCCAAATCCGGCCGTCATGACCAGATGGGGTGTGAGGGCGTTCGAGTAGTTCAACAGGAAGATGCTGCCCAGCGCCGGCTCAAACTTCATGCTGTTGAGCGGATTGGGAGCAAGTACCAGCGGATTGTTGTCAAAGGTAGTAGTGGAGAAACTGTTGCGCCACTCGGCATAGTGAAGACTCTGCGTGGGAGTCAGCGTCTGGTCAACGACGAATCCCCACACGTGCTGGATATTCGGGAAGGCGTTGGGCGCGGCGCTCTTGTTGCTCTCTAGCCCGCCGTTGCTGCCGGGACGATCCGGATTGGGAATATCCGGGATCAGCAACGCGGAATTGGCGCTGATCCGGTTGGGGCAAATCACGTTGAGGACGCCATTGCATTGGAACTGCGCCCCGGTGGTTGGATCGTAGATGGGAACCATGGCGCCGGTTTTGCTGTTGATAAAGTCGGTGAAGTTGCCTGTTTTTTCCAGGGCAGTGGGCACGGAGGAAATACTATCGTTCGTTTCGACCTGCTTGAACCATTCCTGGCTGTAGTTGCCGAAGGTCCTGTTGCGGCCGTCGTAGAGGTGCGGAATGCGGATAGGGCCGCCGATGGAGAAACCGTAGTTGTTCTCATGATCGGTGGGAGGCTTGGTGGAACCGCCCCAGGCCGGGCCATCGAAGAACGGTACAGAGTCAAAGAAACTGTTGCGGTTGATTTCAAAAGCGCCGCCATGGTACTGGTTGGTGCCCGATTTCATCTGATATGTCAGAGCGCCCTGTCCCAGGCCGTACTGAGCGGAAAAGGTTGAGCGTTCCACGCGGGACTCTTCCACCAGGTCGAACGGTGGATTGAAGTTGGTGGTATAGCCCTCGGTTTCAGGCTGTGGTGCAGGGATGCCGTTGTAAATGATCTCCTGCTCAAAGTCGACGCCGCCGCTGATGCGGTGAGAGAAGGTGCCGCCGGTGGTTCCGGGGGCCAGGAATTGCAATTGATCGACCTGGCGGCCGCGGCCGGATACCTCTTCCGGCAATGCTTCCACAACAACCGGCTCGATGGTGCTGCCAAGTTCCGGCTGGGTGGTGTTCAGCGCGATCTGGTCGGCAGATACAGAAACGGTTTCGTTCGCTGCGCCGGGGCTGAGGGAGATGTCGACCGAGTTGGTCCTGGAGACCTCGACGGTCACATCTTTCTGCACAGCCTTCTTGAATCCGGTCGCGTCAACAGAAACTGTGTACTTTCCTGGCAGAACGCCTTTGAAGGAGTACGTTCCAGCGCTTTCTGTCACGGTGTGATCGGCGACCGAAGTGCCTTCATTGGTGATGGTTACTTGGGCGCCCGAAATCACGGCGCCGGAGGTGTCGGTGATTGTGCCGGTAATGCCGGCGCTGGCCTGCGCGAAAGCGCCGCGCGGCGCCAGCAGCATCCATCCCATGATTGCCAGAGCCAGTGCCAAGGCAATCGGTGGAACCGGGATCGACAGCGGCGGCAAAGAGCGATCTTGGAGCTTGGGTGTTTGTCTCACTGGGTCTCCTTAGATTGGTTCTCAAGATTGGGTCTCAATCTTGATTGGGTTCTTGAGATCAGACATGGGCAACGGGAAACGGTTGACCGTGCTGTTCTTGGTGTCGATGGAATCGATACCATACTGCGTTAGGAACGATTCCATAGCGAGCGATCTTATTCCGCCCGCGGACCACTGTCAAGGGATTTTTTGGGGCCAAAGACTGCCTTTCCCCTAATGTGGCTCGGCTGTTGCCCTGCTTCTGTTCCCCATCCGCGTTCGCGCCGCATGCGGATCGTCCGGGGGAACGCATTCGCCGCGCATGGTCCTGAAAGAAAAGACCTTGGGCAACAGGTCCGGCTCGGGGTCCGGCCTGGGTGAAGCCGCCCTGGCGCTCTTCGAAGCGCGCTCCAGGGCAACAGCGCCTCAGGAATGGCCTGTGCCCGCCGATGCTCCGGTTGGGACCGGCTCGTCCACCTGAATCTGCCGGTCGCCCCGTACGTTGGTCAGGGTCTGCACGATGCCGCTGGGCCAGCGGATCTCAATACTGTCGGCCACCGGGCTATCGCCCAGTCCAAAATGTACTCGAGGATCGCTTGAGGAGAGGTAACCGCCCGCGGTCGTCGCCGTAACCCATTGCGAACCCTGCGAAGTCGTCAGCTTTACCACTGCGCCGATGCCGTCGCGGTTGCTTTTGTGCCCGGTCAGATGCAGCGTGATCCAGTGGTTTGCGGTGACAGTCTTGTTGAGCAGGATGTGCGCGGGACCGCCATTGGTGCTGACCACCGCATCGATGCGTCCGTCGTTGTCGATGTCGCCGATGGCCATGCCGCGGCCCACCCATGCCTCGTGAAAGATGTCGCCCGAGCTCGAGGAGACATCCACGAACTTCTTGCCGGTATTGCGCAGCAGCATCATCGGTTCGCGATAGCGAAGCATGGGAGAAACCACTTGGATGTTATCCATATCGTGTCCCTGCGCGATGAGAAGATCCTTCCAGCCATCGTTGTCGTAGTCCATGAATCGCACACTCCAGCCCGAATGGAGTCGCGACATGGAGCTTATGCCGCTCAAAAGGGAGGCGTAATTGAAGGTTCCATCACGGTTGTTCTGGTAGAGTGCATATCTTTGGTTGGCCAGGTCGGTCACCACGATGTCCGGCCAGCCGTCATTGTCATAATCGGCGAAGTCGACGCCCATGCCTGCGAACGTCTGACCTTCGCTGTTAACGGCAACCGCCGTTTCCAGGCCGACTTCCTCGAAGGTTCCATCCGCCTTTTGATGGAAGAGGAACTCCGGCATGGAGTCGTTGGCCACAAACAGATCCATGCGCCCGTCGCGGTCGTAGTCCGCCATGGCAATTCCCAGCGCCTTGGCCGGTTTGTCGAGCCCCAGTTTATGCGAAACCTCGGTAAAATGGCCGTTGCCGTCGTTGTGATACACCAGCATGGTGATGGGCAGGAAGACGTCGGGATGGCAAATTCCACGGTATCCCTCGCGGTGCTCGCCGCACCAGACGTCCTCCCAATCCCAGGTGACATAACGCGCCACCACCAGGTCGAGCAAGCCGTCGTTGTCCAGGTCAACCCAGGCGGCCGAACTGGACCAGCCGCTACCGCCCGCTCCAGCCTTCTCCGTGACGTCGGTGAAGGTGCAGTCGCCATTGTTGTGGTAAAGGCGATTGCCTCCATACCCGGTCACGAAAACATCCTCGTAGCCATCGTTGTCGTAGTCGCCCACGGCCACGCCCATGCCGTAGCCAACCCCCTTGAGTCCCGACTTCTCGGTGATGTCCTCAAAGGTTCCATCGGCCTTCTGGTGGTACATGCGATTCCAGTACTCAGGCCCGGTCTTTTGCGGAATGAACCCCTTGGGCGTGGGATCGGTGTACGGTGCGCCGTTGACCAGGTAGATGTCCAGCCGGCCGTCGTTGTCGCAGTCGAACAGGGCCACGCCGGAGCCCATGGTTTCAAGCAGGTACTTGCGCGAGGTGTGCGGCGCCTGGTGCAAAAAATGCACACCGGCCTGTTCGGTAATGTCCACAAAGCGGGCGGGCACCGCATCCGGCGTCGGGGACTGGGTCGAGAGCAGCGCACCGGCCGAGGGAGACTGCGACTGGACCGCGCCCATCGACGCGAAGCCCAGGCAGAACGCAGCCGTAAGTTGAAGCAGGGCGAAGGGGCGACCAAGCCTCATGGTTTAGCCCCCGGCTTTGAGGGCTCAACCGCGGCTGGGGTCGTCGCCGCGCAGGGCTTCCCGCCGCACAGGGCTCCGCTAATTCCCTGCCCTTCTGTGATGGTGTAGATTCGGTCGACGGCCGGCAGCTTGATGGTCTCCTTTGCCCCTGATGGCCAGTGGATTTCGGCCGTTCCGGCGTCCGTCGCATCCCCCAGCCCGAAGTGTGGCCGCGGATCGTTGGTCGAAACGTAACTGCCGCCGCTCAGCACATCCTGGCGCTGGCGCATGCCGTTGGCTGTCAGGTAGACCGTGGCGCCCACCGCGTCGCGCGGACTCTTCGGCCCACCCACCAGCTTCAATTCCACCCAATGGTGGTGGTCGGGATTCACGTTTCTCAGCAGCACCGGAGGCCCGTCCACGGGATTGATAATCACATCGATCTTGCCGTCATTGAAGAGGTCGCCGAACGCCGCTCCACGCCCCGAAGTAAGAACCGCCAAGCCTGACCCCTCCACCGGCGGCACTTCTTCAAATTTGCCGTCGCGGGTATTGCGGAACAGCAGCGGCCTCTGCGCGTACGAGCTTCCCCAATCCCGATTGTCGGCCGCGGGGTAGATGTGTCCGTTGACGAACATCAGATCCAGCCAGCCGTCGTTGTCGTAGTCCAGGAAGCCCGTCCCCCAACTCAGGAAAGGAATCGACTTCTTGCCAAGGCCAGCGGCCATGGAGACCTCGCTGAAGCCGGCGCTGCCTTCATTGCGGAATAGCAGCTTGGACTCATCGGAGAAATCGCTGATGGCAAAGTCAACCAGGCCGTTGTTCAGGTAGTCGCCTGCGGCAACGCCCATCGCGGCCACCTCCCGGCCGTCCTCGTTCAGCGCAAAGCCCGAGGTCAGGCTTGCGTCTTCAAACGTGCCGTCGCCGCGGTTGACAAACAGATAGCTCAGCGTCGAGTCGTTGGCCACGGCCAGGTCGACCTTGCCGTCGTTGTTCACGTCCACGAAGACGGGAGTCAATCCGTAGTAGTGGTTCACGGGGTCCGCCACGCCCGCCTTCACCGTCACGTCGGTGAACGTCCCGTCGCCATTGTTGTGGAACAAGTGGTCTGGCTCGCTTGCAAGGCCGCGCGGCCCGCACATCACCGGCACCCCGCGGAACTCGCACGTGTTGTTGCTGGTGGCCCTGGTCCGGGCATAGGGCAGGTTGCCGCGATCGAAATGCACGTAGCCGGTCACAAACAGGTCCAGCCGTCCGTCGCCGTCGTAGTCGCCCCAGGTTGCGCCGGCGCTCCAGTTGCCCAGCGTCACGCCGGCCTGCTCCGCCACGTCGGTGAAGGTTCCGTCGTGATTGTTGTGGTAGAGCCGGTTCTTGCCGTAATTGCTCACGAATATATCGGGCCAGCCGTCGTTGTCATAGTCGGCAATGGCCACGCCAAAGCCCCAGCGGTCGTTGGTCACGCCGGCCTTGGCCGCCACATCGGTAAATGTTCCGTCGTGGTTGTTGTGGAACAGGGCCGCGTGCGGCGGCGTTTCCTTGCCGTCCAGCGCGTTGAAGGTCGAGCCGTTCACCAGGTAAATATCGAGCCAGCCGTCGTTGTCGTAGTCGATCAGCCCCACCCCGGAACCGTTGGTGTCGATGATCAGCCCCTTGTCCGCCGCACCCATCACGTGGTTCCAGCCGGCGAGTCCAGCCGCCTTGGTCACATCCGCGAAGATCACCGGACCGGAATCCACAAACCCGCCTGCCGTGATGGGTCGCTTCAATGAGTCGTAAACCGGTTTCGAACCGCCCGGATTGCTGCCCATGCCCAGTTGCTGGCTTGGCGCATCCTGCGCCAGAAGAGGCGCTACGAATGCGGCAGGCGCAAGCAGCGGTGCCATCAACGAACAGGCAAGAAGACGGGGAAACTGCGGCAACAGCGTTCCTCCACCGATTGAGTCTATCGCAGAGAAGCCCCGGCCTGTGCCGCGCACCTCTTGCCGCCGCATAGCGCGCCGGTAATCCCCTTGCCCTCGGTGATGGTGTAGATGCGGTTCACGGCCGGCAACTTCACCGTCTCCGTGGCCCTGCTCGGCCAGTGAATCTCGACCGCATCGATCTTCGCTGCCGCTCCTAGGCCGAAGTGAACCCTCATGTCGTTCGAGCTCAGATAGCTGCCGCCGCTCAGCACGTCGCCGCGCTGGCGCATGCCGCCCGCGGTCAGATAAACCGTTGCCCCCACGGCATCGCGCGGGCTTTTCGGCCCGCCCACCAGGTTCAGTTCCACCCAGTGGTTGTGGTCGGGATTAACGTTGCGCAGCAGCAGCGGAACGCCATCGAGATTGTTGATGACCACATCGATCTTGCCGTCGTTGAACAGATCGCCGAAGGCGGCTCCGCGCCCCACGCAAACTTCGGCCAACCCGGTTCCCTCGACGGCCGGAACCGGCGCAAAGGTTCCGTTGCGCTGATTGTGGTAGAGCAGCGGCCGCTGCGCGTAGCTCATGCCCCAACCCGGATGCTCGTCCACTTGCGGATAGACGTGCCCGTTGGCGATGAGCAGATCCTTCCATCCGTCGTTGTCGTAGTCGAGAAACCCGTCGCCGAAACCGACGAAGGGCCCCGACCGGCCGCCCAGGCCTGTGCGGGCGCTTGCATCGTCGAACTCTCCGCTTCCATCGTTGTGAAAGACCACGGTGGAGTCGTCGGAGAAGTCGGTGTTTACCAGGTCCATGTGGCCGTTGTTCTCGTAGTCCCCGGCAGCGATGCCCATGTTGGAAACTTCGCGGCCTTCCCCGTTGAGCGCGTAGCCGCTCATGTAGCTCTGGTTGTCGAAGGTGCCGTCTCCCCTGTTGATGTAGAGATAGTTCGGCGTGGAATCATTGGCCACCACCAGGTCCGGCCGACCGTCTCCGTTCACGTCCACAAACAGAGCGCCTAGGGCGTAGTAGCCGTTGGGATCGCTCACCCCGGCCTTCACGCTCACGTCCGTGAAGGTGCCGTCGCCGTTCGAGTGGAACAGGTGGTCGCCCGCGCCCTTCAGGCCCCGCGGGCCGCACATGATGTTCTCGCCGCGGTACTGGCACGCGGAATTCTGCACGGCCTTCGTCCCTGTCAGTGGCGGATTTTCAAAGTCGTACTGAATATATCCGCCCACAAAAAGGTCCAGCCGGCCGTCGCCGTCGTAGTCGCCGAAGGTCGCCCCGGTGTGATCGACCACCACGCTGCCTGAGCCCTCGTCCAGAGCCACGCCGGCCTTTTCAGCCACGTCTGTGAATGTGCCATTGCGATTGTTGTGGTAGAGGCGGTTCTTGCCGAGGTTGGTGACGTAGAGGTCGGGCCAGCCGTCGTTGTCATAGTCGCCGACCGCGCAGCCCAGGCCCCAGCGGTCATTGGCAACTCCGGCCTTCTCGGTTACGTCGGTAAAGGTGCCGTCGTGATTGTTGTGGAAGAGCGCCGCATGGGGCGGCGTGGCCTTTCCCGCGAGCGCATCGAAGGTCGAGCCGTTGACCAGATAAATATCGAGCCAGCCGTCACGGTCGTAGTCGAGAAGACAGACGCCGGAGCCCTTGGCTTCGATGATCACGCGCTTCTCCGCGCTGCCGGTGCGGTTGCGCCAGGCCGTCAACCCCGCCTGCGCAGCCACATTCTGAAAGACCACCGGACCGGCCTTCACTGTGCCGCCCGCCGTAATGGGGCGATGCTGGTCGTCGAACTGGGCGCGCTGCCGCTCGCCGGTGGCCATGCCCTGCTGCGGCGGCGGGGGCGCGGGCAGATCGGCCGGCGATTGTGCCCGCCCTGCGGCCGGCAGAAACAGCGCACAGATCAGCAGGCCGCACAGCCGACGACGCACATGCTGCAACGGAAGTCCTCCACGCTATGCAGTGTATCGCAGATCGGGTGGTGGAGCAGCGGCGCCTGCAGGCGTCGACGCCAGGTGAGCACGCGCCATCGGCGGCTTTGGGGAGTATACTCTGGTTGCTTCTGAGAAACGTCGCCTAGAGAAAGCCTTATGACCTTTTCCTTTCGTTCTCTCTCTCGCTCCGGACAGATCGGTTGGATCGTCGCAATTCTCTTCAGCTCCGCGGCCGTTGTGTGCGCGCAGGCTCCGGCGTGTTCGCCTGTTGCCGCGCGCGCAGCCACGCCCGCAGACACGGCATACAGCGAAGGCCGCTATGCGGATGCGGAGAGCTTGTATCGGCAGGCGCTGGCCGGGAGCCCGCAGGACGCGGATCTTTCCGCGGCGCTGGTGCGCACGCTGCTGCATGAAAACAAAGTCGCGCAGGCATACACACAGGCGAATACAGCCGTTGCCGCGAATCCGCATGCGGCCTCCGCGCTCGCCGCGCTGGCCGAAGTCCAGCTGCGTCAAGGGCAGCCCTGGCTGGCGCTTGAAACCCTCGACCGGGCCCAGGCCGCCGATCCCTGTTCCGCGCGCACCCATTTGATCCGCAGCCGCGCCTTGCGCATCGACTCCATGTACGCCTCGGAGCGCACGGAGTTGCAGCGCGCCTACGACATCGATCCGGCAGATCCTGACATTCAGCAGGCATGGCTGCGTATCGTGTCGCCGGCCCATGAGATCGAGGGCATCGACCGGGCGCTCGCGACGACCAAGGACGTTGACGCAGAGATTCGCAACAAGGCCGAGGCGTCCATGCATTCCATGCTGCCGCTGCTGAGTGAGAATTCGCAGACCTGCCAGGTTCTGCCCGCCGCGCCTTCCGCCACGCTGCCGCTGCAGCCGACCTTCGCCGACGTGAAGCACATCGACGGCTACCGGCTGGAGGTCGAATTCCCGCAAGCCAAAGCCAAACTGATTGTGGATCCGGCCGCCTCCGGCCTCTACATCAGCAAGGCGCTGGCCGAGCAGAACGGCTTCCATCAGGGCGCGGGCGACCCGGCTGGAACCGTCCGCGCCGCCAGTGTGCGCATCGGGCCTCTGGAGTTCCGCGACTGCATTATGGGAGTGAGCGATACGCCGTTCGCGGGTAAGGCGGATGGCTTCATCGGAACCGACATGTTCGCTCCCTGGCTGATTACGCTCGACTACCGGCTGGCCCGCCTGACGCTGGCGCCGCTGCCGCCGCTGCCCGGCCTGCTGCCTGCAGATCGCCCCGCGACGCCCGATCTTGCCGGCTTCACACCGGTCTATCACCGGCGGCAGTATCTGCTCGTGCCCCTCACCTTCGGCAACAAATCGCGCAAGCTTTTCATCCTGGCCACCGGCATGCGTTTCAGCGCCATGACCGAAGACGCGGCTCATTCTCTGTCCAAAATGACGGTGAACTTCACCAACGCGGAGCAGACCGCGCAAGGTACCAAGGTGCAGTTCTATCGCGAGATCTTCGATATGCAACTCGCCAGCCTGCCGCAGATTCATCAAGGGCACATCCTTGAACTCGATCCGACTGTCATCGATCGGAATGCCGGGGTCCAGATTGCGGGCATGCTGGGGCTCGATGTCCTGCAGCCGTTGACACTGCATCTCGATTATCGCGACGGACTGGTCAAGTTCGAGTCCACCGAAGAAGGGGTCACGCCCGTGTTCTCGAAGAAGACGATGATCGCGGCAGCGCCCCCGAGTGACACCACGCCCGCCTGCCAGCCTCGCGACACCATCGATCGTCCGATCGATGTGACCATTCAGGCAAGAGTTGCAGGCGGACTGGATTCGAGCCATCTGAAGCCCGGTAAAGAGGTCTGGGTAAAAGTGGTGAACGGATACGTCTATCCAGGTTGCACATTGAACGCGGATTCGATTCTCTATGGCCATGTGATGTCCTCAACTTCGTCCAGGAATCCCGACACATCGGAGTTGTCGCTGCTGTTCAATCATGGCGACTGCGCGGGCAAAGGAAAGAGGGAACTTTCGCTGCGGCTGATTGGCCTGATTGCGCCGCCGTCGGATGCATCCCGGCACATGCATGAGGACCTGCCAACTGAAGTTGCGGGAGGAGTCCGTTCGGTATCCCAAGCCATTGCCGGTCTGGTCAATGCCGACGACGAGGATCTCAACCCTGGCGGCCCTCCGCACACCATCCATCCTGGGGCTGTTGTCCGCATGCCCAATGTAAAACTCGAGCCGGAAGGCGGCCCCGGGTGCAGCGCCAGAATCAGCGGCCCGGTTCGCAGCATTCAGTTGGGAGCGGGTGCGGAACTCATCCTGACCATGTCAGGCCCGCTGTAAGTGCGGGGATAACTTGTGCTCTCCCGAGCTATCATTGCCGGGATCGCCGATTCATCTCTAGAAGGCTTAGTGGCTCGGCGCCTCACGGAGCGGCTCATGCGAGGCGTACCGGGCTAAGTGCGCCTTGAGTCTGGTTGCGAGCGCGGAATCCCCTTGTTGCGCAGCCAATGTGAGCGCCTGCTCTTCGATCTCGCTTGCTTGAGCGAAGCTTCCAGTTTCAGCGTAGGCGGCGGATAACGTGTCGAGAAAAGTGGGGTCTTTCCCTCCCGTCAGTTCCTTGGCCCGATCCGCCAATCGAACGGCCTCTTCCCCATTGCGGACGGAAGCGTCTGGGCAAGTTGCAAGCAGCCTCGCGGCCAGATTGAGCGCGAAGAGCCGATTGGGTTCTTCCTCCAACGCCAGCCGCAATTGCGTCAGCGCATCGGAGAACCTGGCCTGCGTGTAATACGCGTAACCAAGATTCTCATGCCCCTGCGCGAATTCTGGCCGGATGCGAACTACATTCTGCCACGCATCGATGGCCTCATTGTTCCGGTTTTCTTGCGTAAGTATGAGTCCTAAATTGTAGGAAGCCTCAAAGAAGTCCCCTTGAGTTTGAATGGCCTTCTGGAAGTATGGAATGGCGTCGTCGGATTTTCCCTGGAGCCCCAGCGCGATCCCCATTCCGTTGTTGGCCCGCGCGTCGGCCGGATCCAGCTCAAGGGCTTTTTGCCACTTGGTGAGCGCGGCGGCAAGGTCTCCCTTGCCCTGCAAATCCATCGCCTCATCCACGACACGATAGAAGTCGGACGCCGGCACGTCTATGCTCTCGATGAAATCCGGCGGAACATTCACAAACTCTGGAATATTGACCGCCCGGTTTGCGGCCGTCGAATTATCTACATAGATAGGCGGGCTGTCATTCCCTTTCGCGTCCATGTGCGTAAGAAACATCTGCGTGTAAGGCGAGCGGCTCTTGGAAGAAAACACCAGCCAGCGGCCGTTGGGCGAGAAGCTATGCCATGAATTCATCCGCGAAGTGTTACAACGCATGCGTCGCGCAACGCCGCCGTTGAACGGAACGATATATAACTCGCTGTCGGGCCGCATCAACTGTCCATTCCGGTTCTTGACGAACACAATCCAGCGGCCGTCGGGAGAAACCTTGGGAAAGTTGTTGCTCATGCCGTTGTTCGATGCGCCCGCGATCGGCTCGGCCTTGCCGCCCAGCCCGCCATTGAATGGAACGCGGTAAAGGCTGTACTGTATCTGCACTTCCTTCGGGTCGTTGGCCTGGAGCGGCAGTGTCTGTCCCTCCGGGGTGGGATCCTTCGCTTCCGCGCGCGCAAATACCACATACTTTCCGTCCGGGCTCCAAACGCCATCGGTCTGCACGTAGCGTGGATCGTCGGCCCCGGGCAGCGGCTGTCTGCGTTCTGTGGCGCGGCTGTACCATGCAAGGATGCCGCGCGTCGGATAAAAAACCTGGAGAAAGCGATAGTCCTTGAAGTTATTCACGAAGTAAGAGCTCGGAATGCTCTGGTCCGGCCCGGCAAAGGTGGACAGAACATACTCCCCGTCCGGCGAAACCTGCGACATGAACCCCACCCGCGACTGCCCCACGCGCAGATCGGAATTCCAGGAGACTGTATCCTGGTTGCGAATGGACATATGCTTCTGGACGGAAACAATTGCGTACAGGCCTTTGTCGTTGCCGGGACCGTCCACGTCCATGCCCATGGTCTTGCCGTCCGTGGAGAACGAGTGGCAGTTGCCGCACGTATGCATATCGTGGATCAATAACCGGCTCTCCGGCTTGGCTATGTCGCGAAGGCGCCAATTGATGAGATAGAGCAACGATGGCGACAGCGGCTGCACGATGCCCTTCCTTCCCTCAGCAGGCATCAGCGGGACATCGCGATAAAAGATTTGGCCGTCCACCGGATCTCTGGAGGTGGACAGGGAGATGCGACTATGGCTCACGGGGCGATTGGAGGTGTCGAGGCCAGTGATGACCACCGTGGCCTTGTGGACCAGCGACCTCTCCTTGACCAACGCCCAGGTTTCCTTGTCCGGCTTCCATGTGTGTGTCGCGGCCTGTTCCGGCGTCAGGGATGGAAGTTGATTGGTGCTGGAGATACAGCGCGGATCGATCTCGCCAATCTGTATCGGCTCGCCGTGAGAAAGCGCGTGAAGCGGCTTGGCGCCATTGGCGAAGGAAATGTCGATGCGCCATGTCTTCGTGGCGGCATCCGCGTCCCGCCAGATGAAAGTGGGCGGGGTAATCTCCTGCGGGAAGATGGAGCCGTCTTCTGGATAGTCGATGGTAAGCAACGCGCTAGTGGAGTCCGGCAATGCCAGACGCTCGCCCGGAACCAGCCAGGACGGCTTGGAGGCGGCCAGCACGTTGACAGCCCCTGGACGAAAAGTGTGCCATGTCGGTTCACGCGACAGCTCAAGCATGGAAAGGAACACGGCGCCGGTGAAGAGAACACTACCGATAGTCAGGCGCCATTTGCGGGGAAGGAGCAATTGTTATTCACCTCAATCGCAATACAGACGGGCTGGCCATCGCTTACCATCATGCGAAATGCCAGGCCGTCGCTTGCAGACGTCCCTCAACTGCCCGTCGCTTAGCGCACGACAGCCGCGTCCTCGCTGGCGCCGGGCTCCGACCTGCCCAGAGTATCGTAAAGCGGCTGCGCGGGACTCACACTCGGTTCTTCCTTCGCTACGGAAACTGCCAGAATGCGAATCTTCTCGTTGGCCGGCAGGGTCAGCGTCTTTGCATGCGCGGGCAGATCCATCGCATAGACGAAAAGATAGCTGTATTGATACGGCTCGTTCAGCCCCTCCGCCGTGTGATGGTGTGAGGCGTACCACGCCAGCGTTGCCGGCTTGATGTAGCCGGGGCGCAGGCCCAGATAGTCTTTCGGATAGCTCGGCGCCCAGTCCGGTGAGCCCTCGTTCGCCAGATCCCACGTGGCGTGGTTGGCCGATACCGCCCAGTCCTTCCTCAACGGAACTTGATGCGCGGGCTCGCGGCTATACTGTCCTCCGCCCTTGGTCACCGAGTCCGGCCTGGGCTTCCACAGGCGCGTGTCCCATTGCCCGATGAAGCCGCCCCAATCCTCGATGGTGAGTTTCACAGGATGATCGCCCACGTGGAAGACGGCCTGCTGATCGCCCTGGGCCGATGCGGCAAGCACATAGACCTTGTTGAAGCTGCCCTCGGGCAGATCGATGGCCTGGCCCCGGGCCACGACCGCATCGGGCTTTCCCGCGCCCGCAGGAGCCAGTTGGAAGTCCACGCCGCTCACGTTCAGCTGCGAGGGGAGCATCTCGGCGGGCAGCGCGTTGCCCTGCTGGTCGAATCCGCCTGTCGATTTCGTGTCGTCTTCGCTGGCCGCGGCAAGGTCGTACTGCAACGCAACCGGCTGCGACACGACACCATTGATGCGCGCGGGCGGCGCGCCCAGCCGCAGCGCAAACGTGCGCGGCTGATACGGCTTGAACGAAGTTGCAAGCGCCCCATCCACAATCGATGCCGAGTCCACCGGCAACTCCTGTCCATTCACTTCGCGGGCTGCAACCACCGGCCCGGCAAACCTCACCTTCACCTGCGGCTCCGGCCTTCCGTCCATCTCCACCAGCCGCACAACGATTTCATCGCTCATCTCGGCCTTCTTCAACGCCAGCACCCGCACATGCGGGTCGTCAACGGTCAACAGGCTGAAGCTGCGGCCCAGCGTTCCCGCGTGTTTCTCCGTATCAAAGGCCATCAGCGGTGTGCTCAGCCGATAGGCTTGCCAGTCCGTCTTGCCCTCGCGCCAGTCGCCGGCGTGACCGGCAATCCCGAACAGTATCTCGTGATGCCCCCAGTCCTGGCTCAGTTGATCGGTATACGCGCCTTTCATCTGCGCAGCCTCCCCCGGAGTGCGCAGCAGCGTCAGCCGGATGGTACGGTCATCGCGCTTGTCTGAACCGTTCTTGACATCGGTAAGGATGGTCGCGCCCCAGGAACCGCTCTCATCGGTCTGATCTACCCAGTGGTGCGATGCTACTTCGAACTGCCGCTCGCTGGCGACGGGCCGCTCAATCGTGCCGATCTCCCAGTTATACGTGGCCACCTTGTTGGCAGCCGCAAGGGGGAACGCCACCTTGAGATTCGCGGCCAGCGTCTTCCAGTCGATTGATTCGCCGAACTCCACCCGATTGCCGGAGTCGCCGCTTGACAGCCGAACCGTCTGCACAAACCTCGAGCCTTCGCCCTCGCGGGAGACTTCCACCGCGACCCGGACCGGGCCGTTTTCGACCACGCGAATCTTTGCCGGACCGCCCACGTAAGCGCGCGGCGCCGCCTGCTCCTGGTCAAAATCCATGTTCCAGGCCGGCCACCGTTTGGGCGCATCGTTGTTGATGGCCAGCCGCACAGGCCCGGCCAGCAGATCCTTCTTCAGCGACTTGTCCACGATGCTCGTCACATCGCCATCCGGACTGAGCGAGACGCGGTAACGCGCGTTCTCCAGCGTCAACTCGCTCACCTTCAATTCCTTCGAGGGCGCGGAAGTTTCTGCGCGGCGAACATCGTAAACGGCATAGCCGACCGACGGCGCCTCGGCGAGAAACAGCACCTTGCCGTTCTCCAACTGCGAAGGAACCTCGTGCCCATCGGGACCGAACACCCGAACCGCCTTCGGTGCTTCGCCGGGAAAGGTAACAGCAGCTTCCACCACATCCTCTCGTGCGATGTTGAGCGGGTTGTAAACCACGACCGGCATTCCGCTCACCTGGGTGTCCAGCGCGGAAGCCACCGACTGAGTGGCGCTGGTGAGCACGTCGGCAAACTGATTCAGCGCAATCACATCGTCGTTCTGCGCGAACTCATAGGAACGGGGAGTCGCCGTGCCCGCGCCTGTATCGTGAAACTGCCCGGCCATCACCAGCGTCCATGCATCGTTCAGGCGTTGCTGCGGGTAAGTGCGGCCACCCATCCATGCGGCCGCGACCGAAGCTTTCTCGGCGGCATCGGCCAGGATTTCATTCTTGCGATTCCATCGTTTGTGGTAGGCCTGCGATGTCAGCGACCCGGCCGAGTGATTGATCAGTTCCAGATCGCCTTTGTACCGCGGCATCTTCGACTCCATCTCCGGCTTGATGTCGAGGAACATCTGATCGGCAGCCGAGGAGATCACGCGGACCGGCCCATCGCCTACGCGAACCGGCTTGGCCGCGGTCTCGGCAGAGAGGGATTCGCCGGTGAAGGCGCTAATGTCGATCACCGCGGGAGGGAGCACGGCCTCGCCCTTGGTGACCATTGCTTCCAGCAACTTCACGGACTCTTCGTCCACGGCGCCGCCAATGTCGCCGGTGCCGATGTAGTGATAATCGGCATAAACACCGGTCACCTTTCCATCCAGATTGATGCGCGTGTTCCAGTCAGGCTCTTGCATTTCCTTTACAAAGGCTTTGACTTCCTCTGGCGAGAACCCACCTGGATTGTTGCCATGCAACGGCGGCAATTTGAACTCCGGCGGCGTTTTGCTCAGGTCGGAGCGAATCCGGCTCCCATAGTCGCCTGGATTCAGCGCTGCGAGCACGGTCTCTCCATCCGGTCCTTCCCATATCCCGACATTGAACGGAATGCCCTCGGGCGTCTTTTCCGGAGAATCGGGCCCGCCGATCAGTGGCGCAGGCTGCCACGCCGCGCTGAGCTTCTGTGTCGAAAACCCTTTCACGCCGGCGTGCGCCAGAATCGTGGGCAGCGACGCGGGAAAGCCGAAGCAGTCGGGCAGCATGTATTCTGCACTGGCTTTGCCGAACTCGCTGCGGAAGTATGTATTGCCATAAAGAACCTGGCGAATGATCGACTCCGCGCTGGGCAGATTCACATCGCCCTCCTCCACCGAGGAGCCGGCCGGATACCAGTTGCCCTTGGCCACGTACTGCTTCAGGCGCGCATAGTCTGACGGGAAATACTCCTTCATCAGCCGATAGCGGTTGGAGCCCGTCCAGTTGAAGACATAATGCGGATATTTATCGATGTAGTCGAAGTTCACCCGCATCGTCTTCAAAAGATACTCGCTGATCACCTGGGGAAACTCCCAGCGCCACTGGGTGTCGAGGTGGGCATAGGGGACCACGTAAAGCGTGGGTTGCCTGGTGATGTCCGGCGCAGTCATGGTCTGGGCCTCGACAGGGGCGTGCGCGGCCGGCGCCAGTGCACAAGTGAGCAGGAGCAACTTGAAGAAGCGGGACATGGAACCTCCAATCGATGGAGCCCTGAAAGGCCGCGGTGATCGCATGACGCGGCCGGGTGGCGGGCAGGTGGAAGCGGGGCTCGATGGTATCGTTTCCACCGGCTCATGGTAAGTCCCTCGCTTCCCCCTGTCAAGCGAAACTGCGTGCGTCTCGGCCGCGGCAGAATGGCTCCCCCGCGGCCCTCGGATAGCTCTCCAAGCTTATTGGCATGGAACCATCCTCGCCGCCCGCTAAGCGGGCATTTCATTTGCTACCACCGGCCGGCATCCTGATCGTCCGCGGAAATCGGCATCAAACGGATCTGCTCAATTTTGTCGCTGAGTGGATAAGCATACTCCTTAAGCGAAATACGGCCGTCCTCGCAAATCGCATAGCACGCGAGAGGACGACCCGTCTTGGGTTGGCCAAGACTGCCCGGACTCACGATGGTCGTCTTGCCTACCGTGTGGACCAAGGGTGACCTTGACAATACGCCTCAAGTGGTGTGGGCGGCCCGAAGATGGTGCATGCGGCATGTTGGAGCCACTCGAGGCGGAAGTTTGTCGACGCGATCAAGCCCAACAAGCTGGATGCCGCCTCGATCAGCATCGTAGAGCTGATGGATAAGCTGTTTGCCATCGACGCCCGGGCTCGCGACGAGAAGATGAATCACACAGCGCGTCATGCCCTGCGTCAGCAAAACGCACCGCCCCTGCTCGAAAAGATCCGGGAACATATCCTGGAGATGAGCAAGACTGTGTTGCCCCAGAGCGCGGCAGGCAAAGCTTGCCGCTATACGCTCGCGCTATGGAAGAAACTGAAGCGCTTCCTGGACTATACAAAACTGGAGTTATCAA
>Ga0224558_1001449_pt1 | contig 24844 bp, 29 predicted proteins | sample 714S32024metaG_FD_180682 | JGI IMG/M metagenome (GOLD analysis project Ga0224558, IMG submission 180682) | Peat soil microbial communities from Stordalen Mire, Sweden - 717 S3 20-24 | ecosystem: Environmental > Terrestrial > Soil > Wetlands > Peat | place: Sweden: Norrbotten County, Stordalen... | reverse complement strand
TTTGTCCTTTTCGCTTGGCGGTTGCTTCTTGGGCGGAGGTGGCGGAGTCTTCGGCTTAGCCTCCGGCGCCGCCGGACGCGGTGCCTGCCTTTGAGTTTGCGGCGTAGCCGGCCTGGCTTCCGCCTTCGGGGCCGGTTGCTGTGGAGCAGGCTTGGTCTGCTGTTGCTGTGGAGCAGGCTTGGTCTGCTGTTGCTGCGGAGCGGGCCTGGTCTGCTGTTGCTGTGGAGCGGGCTTGGTCTGCTGTTGCTGTAGAGCAGGCTTGGTCTGCTGTTGCTGCGGAGCAAGCTTGGTCTGCTGTTGCCGCGGAGCAGGCTTGGTCTGTTGTTGCTGTGGAGCGGGCTTGGTCTGCTGTTGCTGCGGAGCAGGCCTGGTCTGCTGTTGCTGTGGAACGGGCTTGGTCTGCTGTTGCTGTGGAACGGGCTTGGTCTGCTGCTGCTGTGGAACGGGCTTGGTCTGCTGCTGCTGCGGAACGGACTTGGTCTGCTGTTGCTGTGGAGCAGGCTGTGTCTGAACCTGTGGTTTAGTCTGTGTCACAGGCGTCTGCGGTTGGGAACGATTCGGCTGCGCCGGACTCGCGGCTGGAGCGGGGCGAGCAGGAATCACCGGAGCGATTGGTTTGCCTTCGGGGATAGGCTTCGTCGCTGCAAGAACAGCGGGCCGCCCTTGATTGACAGAGGCAAACTGCTGCCGGTTCTGTGCTGCTGACTGCCGCTGCTGTAACTGCGTGGTCATCGGAGGAATGCGCTGCTCACGGGTTGCGGCGACTTCCGTCGGCAGAGGCCGGCGAGTGATGCCTCCCGGCCCGTTGTAGCTGGAGCGGTTATTCGTAATGTTGACGGTGGTGTTGTTGACGATGACCGTATTCGTTACCGTGCGGTTATAGACTTGAACGTTGGTGATGTTCACATTGTTGACGGAACGGTTATAGTCGAAACGATCTCCGTTCCAGTACCCGCCCTGATAGCCGACTCCGACGTAGCCGAATCCATAGTTAATGCCGCCGTAGTAGCCGATATGTCGGCCCCAATAGCCATGGTTATAGCGGTACCTGCCGCGGACAAATCCCCAATATCCCGGCGTCCACAGGAAGCCCACTTGCGGCGGCCGCGCCCAGGCCCCGGGCACCCAGTAGTAACCCTGAGGAGCATAGCTCCAATATCCGGGCGTCCACAGATAGCCATCGCCGGGGCAGTCAGGCTGTGCATATTCCGGCAACGGGGGCGGGGGTTGGGTGGCCTCCATCACGGGCTGGCCGTAGTTCCGATCCTCGTCGCCAGCATCGTAATCGTTATTGGAATAGTTTTGGTCTGGCGCGGGCTGCTGATAGTTCTGCTGCGGCGCCTGATTTGCTGGCTGCTGCTGATCGTTGCTCCCCGTCGCTTGGGTCGCGTCCGCAGGGGCCAGGTTGGCCGCAGCTGCTGGATCCTGCGACTCGTCGGTCTGCGCCGGTTGACTCTGGCTGCTCGTGTCCTGCGTGGCGTTTTTCTGGCATCCTACAACTCCAAACGTCAGTGCGATGGACACGATTCCCAGAACCACAAAAGAAGGTGCTTTGTTGGTCTCGCTCATAAAGGTCGTCCTCTTTGAGATCAGGATACAGGATTTCCAGGGCGACTACCTTCCCATGGAGACGCTGCTCGCCGACTTCGCAGCGTCAGACTATGCCGTCGTTAACGTAACATCCCCAATTTCACTCATTGCCGGTCGCCGCTTTTCCTCCGGCAAAGTGGTCGATTCTGACCATACATCTCGAACGACGGGGATTAGTCTGGAAACTGCCGCCTCCGTCGTTTCTGCTCATCGCGAAGGCCCGCATCGTTGGGAGTCCTATGACACATGAAGAATTTACTCGTCGTGTTGTTGAACCGATTGAGATGGTTCCCATCCCGGGATCGAAGGACCAGGACCGGAGCAAGGGCGCTGTGGAGCAGGATCAACAGAATGAAGGCGGCAACATTTGTATGAGCGGCCAGTTAGGACACCGCGACGCGGATGTAGACTTGAAAGACGCGGACTCCCATTTGTCCGGTTGACGGATGGGTACTCAAAAAACTGCGACCATGCCATCGCCCCGCAACCAACGAACTCGCAATCTCGGCGTCGGATCGACCCAGCTTCGCGGACGAACTGGGCGATCCACGTCAGACTGGTCCGGATAATTGCATGAATCACCTCGAAGTTCTACGGGAAAAGGTCGCGCATCTCCGGGTGGAGATTGCTGAGATTCACGAGTTGAACGAGCAGTATCGGCGTCAGGACAGAAATGACCGGGATGCTCACGTCGCTCACGGCCAGAGGCACGAACGCCTGCAAGCGATCCAGAAAGAACTTTCCCAACTCGCCAGCCTGGGCAGGAAGGTCCGTTCCATCGAAGAGATGAAGGAGCAGCACCGCTCCCGCTTGCATCCCGTCAAACCGGTTCCTCCCGCGACCACACCGTCGTAGCATTACCTCACTGGCACAGCGTAGCGACCGGCGTCCCCCCTCGGCCCCGCCAGTCGTAGAAAAACCTCTCGCGGCCACAGCACTAGTCGCTATTGAGAACCTCCTGCAATCTGCAAGCCGAGTCCCGCACCGCCCACCTGATTTAGCCTTCCCTTGATGCGCACACGAATGATGCGCACACGAAAAAAGGGCGGGACCGAAGTCCCGCCCATTCCAGTTCCACTTTCATTTCTTACTTAGCTTACTTGCCAGTCCCCGTCAGCGGAAGAGCCTGCGGGCTGCCCGGTGCGTTGTCGGTGAAGTTCACATCCCCCGAGCGCGCTCCCGTCTGTGTCGGATCAAAGGTGACCTTGATCTCGCAGCTCGCTCCCGCTGCCAACGCGGTTCCGTTGACGCAAGGAGTCACCTTCTTCGTCTTCGTCACCGTCGCCAGCGCGAAGTCGCCCGTGGTCGCGATGCTCGTGATGTTCAGGGTCGCAGTTCCAGGATTCGAAACAATGACCTTCTTAGCCCCGCTCTTCGAGCCCACCGTGACCTTGCCAAACTTCAGCGAAGCCGGCGAGAAGCTGATTTCTGCTCCGCCGCCGCCACCGCCCACCAGCGCCGCGATCAGTCCGTCGTAGTTCGAACTGCCCCAGCCCGTCGCCAGGTCGTAGCCCGTTGTGGCCGCGTACCCGTTGCTCCCAGTCGTGATGTCGTGGAAGGCCGACGTGTAGCCCGACCCCAACCCGATCGTGTAAAGTGCCGGGTCGATGAAGCCGAGCAATGGCTTGCCGTTCGCCACCGCTTGCTGGTTGGCCAACGCGTTGTAGCCCGCCCACATCGGGGCCGCAAAACTGGTCCCGCCGTAGTCGTTCGCCGTGCACGTCGTTTGATCCGCGCACACGTAGAAGCTCCAGTACGAGTTCGCCGAAACGTCCGGGCCATTCCGATAGCTCTTCGAGCAGTTCGAGCAGCCATTGGCCGTCGTCACCTGCCACGAAGGAATTGGAATTTTGTTCGGCGAAATGCCGCCGCCGCCGTCAGCCCACGTCGTCTCCGACTTCCACGGCCCGCCCGCGGCCGACGTGAACACCTGCGTTCCGCCCACCGAGATGACATACGCGTCATCCGCCGGCCAGATCGACCCGCTGCGTTGCCAATCGGCGCCGTCGCCCGCCGCGTCATAGAACGTCTGTCCCTGCGCCCCCATCTCTTTGAAGTACGGATCGTCGGTTCCCGGATCCGCCGGGTTCCAATACCACGACGAGCTCAGGTTCGCGTTCAACGGCTTGGCTGTTGCCATTCCGTTCAGAATCGCCGAGTCCGTGCCTCCAATGTACATCGACAGCCCCGCCATTCCCGGCGCCATGCCGCACGCCTGCGTCATGTCCAGTGTCTGTTCCGTATCGTCGCAGCCGTTCTTTGCATAGCACGTTGTCGGGCTTCCGTCCGTCGAGACCAGCGTGATCGGAACCGTCAGCGTCTGGTTCACGTTCTTGTAGTAGGTGGTCAGGTCGGCCAGGTCCGTGCCCAGGTACTCCAGCAATCCCAGCGTCTGTCCCGCGCCCGTCAACGAGCCCGTCCCGTAATACGCCGCTCTCATGTCGCTGCCCAGGAACGACGCTCCCGGTCCCGAACCGATGCTCGCGTTCTTGCCCCCCCCGTTCGGGTTACGCGTCAAATTCGGTTTCGGAATCGAATAGTTGTCCAGGCCCGCAATCGACCAAAGCTGGAACGGCAGGTCCACGCTCGGCTCCCGGTCCGGCGCGAAGAACGTCCGGTTTTCCGTCGGGTGCTGGTATACGCCCATCTCTACGTGGAACGCTTTCTCGATCGCTCCCACGGTTCCCGTCACTTGCACGATCATGCGGTTGCGCGATCCCGCCGTCACTTTGAAGCCGTTCGCTTGCGCAAAGTGCATCACCGCTTGGTAGTCTTCCTTGCTCGCCCCGAACCGCTCCGTGAACTCTTCCACCGTCAGAAAATGACGATACGACGAGCTCGAAGGGTCATAAAGTTCCGTTAAAAAGTTATCGAGTTCCGGCTGATGGCGCAGCCCGAGCGCGAGGACGATATGCATGGTTTGATTGGCCGGCATCCGGCCGAGCGACACAGCTTCTCCACTTACCACTACGTCCCGCGTATGACGCGTCTGTAGCGGCAGCGGCTGAGCCTGTAATGCGACACTCACGATTATCAATGTCGCGAGCAGCGCCAGCGTGTACACACTTATTCTTCGAATCATGAACTTCTCCTTTTGACTTTTGCTTCGTCCTGGAAGTTCCGTCTAGCCCTCGAGGGGTCAGACCCACAGCCCGGAACTTCACGCAAGTCTACCTCTATTTCCTCGTCAACAACAGACTGAAAGACTTTTCACTACAGTCGCAATGTACTAACGAGTACTACTACCCAGCCTCGTATCCTCCGTCTCTTACCCAGCCCACATCCCGCACGTATCAAGCCATTCCGCCCAAAATCACCGCACAATATTTCACACCATCCCGGACATTGACTCTAGCCGCCTCGCCACGCCGAGAGGCACGCGGAAAAGAATGCGCGCCCACGGCATCGCTTCAGTCGTGATTTTGGGTGGTGCAGCTGCGCCGCTGAGGGCCAGGCATCTCAACCCCAACATCACCGAGGCGTTTGCGCGCCGTCAGAGCCGCGCGCCGAAATCCCGAGCGCCGCCGAGATAGCTTGAATCCCGATGCCTGAAAACCACGCGCCTCCTCCGCAGGCCGTTCCCATCCTCCCCGCCCGAACGATGTAGAATTATCCCCAGGCACGATCCCAGCACTGGATGCAAGATTACAGAACAGAAAAGAGCCCACGCCATGTCCCAGAATAACGGTCATCCCACCAGCCTTCGCCTCAAAACCGGCCTCGCCGAAATGCTCAAAGGCGGCGTAATCATGGACGTCACCAACGCCGACCAGGCCGCCATCGCCGAGCGTGCCGGCGCCGTCGCCGTCATGGCCCTCGAGCGCGTCCCCGCCCAAATCCGCGCCGAAGGCGGCGTGGCCCGCATGGCCAGCCCCAAGAAAATTCGCGAGATCATGGCTACCGTCTCCATCCCCGTCATGGCCAAGTGCCGCATCGGCCATTTCGCCGAAGCCCAAATCCTGCAAGAACTCGGCGTCGACTACATCGACGAGTCCGAAGTCCTCACCCCCGCCGACGAGGCCCACCACGTCGATAAGCACGCCTTCAGCGTCCCCTTCGTCTGCGGCGCCCGCAACCTCGGCGAAGCTCTCCGCCGCATCGCCGAAGGCGCCGCCATGATCCGCACCAAAGGTGAGGCCGGCACCGGTGACGTAGTTCACGCCGTCAAGCACATCCGCCAAATTGTGCTGGAGATGAAAATCCTGACCGTCCTAAGCGATCAGGAACTCTACGCCAAAGCCAAAGAGCACGGCGCCCCCTACGAACTAATAAAGATGGTAGCCAAAGAAGGCAAGCTCCCAGTCCCCAACTTCAGCGCCGGAGGCATAGCCACCCCAGCCGACGCCAGCCTGGTAATGCAACTAGGAGCCGAAGCAGTCTTCGTAGGCAGCGGCATCTTCATGAAGAACTCCACAGAGTTCGCCGACCCGCAAGAAGCAGAGAAGCGCGCGCGGGCAATTGTGAAGGCCGCCACACATTATCAAGACCCGAAGGTGTTGCTTGAAGTAAGTGAGGATCTGGCCGGAGCGATGAAGGGTTTAGCAGTGGCCGGGTTGGACGAAGCGCACATGCTGCAGACGCGGGGCTGGTAGGGCCCCAAGGGTTTTTCCGGAGCAACAGTGGAACCACAGGCATCCACAGGATCGGAAATTACCTGATGTGCTAGCCTCCTAGGTATGACCATGGTCGTAGAGAATCTGGTTGGGCTAACAGCTGCACGATGTTTAAGCGTTCTCATTTCTCGTCTCCGTAACATAGACACGATTCGATTAGCGACGTGCGCTCCTCTTCCGCTACTGCAAGAGAGGTTCGAGATGACGGAGGTTGAGCGGGCGATTTGTGAAAACGCCAATGATCTTCGTCGTAGCCTGGGACTTTCATTCTGGAGCGCAGCATTGCTGCAGCTTTCCGACAAGCCGGATGCTTCGCGACTTCTGGATGCGGCGATGACGCACGTGTCGTTACACGGCAAAGAGCGCAGCCTCTCCTGGTCCGAAGCGGTCGGGGGTGGGATCGAACGAGCGTGCGCAGATTTTCAAGTAGGAGCAGCGGCAAGCTTAACCATGTTGTCCGAAGTTGTTCTTCGGGACGGCTCATTAGGCCATATTCCGATGCTTGATTTCCATTCACCCAAGTCCGTCGGAAATCAATGGATAGTTGAAGCCGCGGCCAAAAAGTTGCTGCCCGAAGGGGCAATCATCGTCGAGTCGGGGGAGTCCTACCACGCTTATGGCATGAAAATCCTGACACAACCCGAGTTCGAGAAATTTTTAGGAACTGCCCTTCTGCTGGCACCGATTGTGGACCGTGCGTATATAGCGCACCAACTCATAGAAGGCAGATGTGCTCTTCGCCTGACACCCGGCGGCGGGAAGTCGCAGGTTCCTACCGTCGTAGCTGTTCTGCTCAAAGGCTAGTAGATGTTTAGGAAGAGAAAAGGCGAGCGATATGCAGGAATCTGGAAGAGATTAGTGTCGCCCCAACGCCTCCGCCCGTCACGCGTAACGGGAAGATCACAATTAGACGCTCGGAGTGAATTCGAGAACGACTTTGATAGAGTAGTGTTCAGTTCCTCATTCCGGAGACTTCGGAACAAGGCTCAGGTCTTCTCCTTAGAGGCCCACGACTTCGTTAGAACCCGACTCACCCACTCTATCGAGGTATCCACCATTGGTCGCTCGCTCGGCGAGGGAGCCACCGCAGGAGTGATCGCCAAGTATCCCGAACTTTCGGCGCTACATCCTCGCGATATTGGGACGATCCTAGCCACATCCTGCTTACTCCATGACATTGGTAATCCCCCGTTCGGCCACTCAGGAGAAAAAGCCATAGGAAGGTGGTTTGCAGCTAACATCGATTCCGGCGCGAAGCTAAAAATCTCGGATCGCGCCGAAAAAGGAGACCTTATAAATTTTGAGGGAAATGCACAGTCGCTTCGCATCGCGACACGCCTGCAGTGGAGTGGACAGGATTACGGAATGAACCTGACGGTAGCCACCCTCTCCTCCCTGATCAAGTATCCCTGCTCGTCCGGTGAAGTACAGCCTGGCGGAAAGAAGACGTTAAAGAAGTTCGGCTATTTTAAGTCGGATGCATTGGCATTTGATCTAGTGCGTTCCGAGACCGGCCTCGAGGACCATAATCGGCACCCGCTGACCTACTTGATGGAAGCCGCAGATGATATCGCATATGCAACGGGAGACATCGAAGATGTTTTGAAGAAGGGTTTCGTTGACTTCAATAGCATTCGCGACTGTCTGAAAACGGCGGAAAACAAGGAATCGAAAGACTGTGTTGAGAAGTTCTTGGACGAACCCTACAACCGCGACTTTAAGAGGATAGAACTTCGAGAACGACAGCAGCTCAGTGTTCAGCGGTTTTGCCAGATGGCAGTCCGGCTCATGATGAAGTCTGCCATCGCAGCATTCCTTCAGAACTTTGAGCATATTATGGACGGAACCTTCGACGGTGACCTCGTTGGCGAGATGTTGATGGGCGACCTTTGTGACGCGCTTAAGTCCATAATGACAAAATATGTCTATTCCCACATAGAAATAGCTCACCGCGAACAAACGGCAAGAAATGTGATTGCGGGTCTGCTCTCAGCAATAGTCGAAGAGATCCAGGATCGGCCGAATGGCGCACTGGCGTTATCCGCCTACCGGGCGGCACCTCTCCATCAAAGAGAAGACGAATCGAGGGTTAGCTCAAACTACGCACTCTCGCAGCGCGCCGCAGACTACGTGGCAGGTATGACGGATGGGCATGCGCTAGCCCAGTATCAACGCATTTCCGGGATGCGGCCTTTTTAGGCTTATTTCGATATCGGAGTCGGCTTGAGGCGGCCGAATAGAGTTTGGCCGGTGGCCCACTCAAGCCCGGTTTTGGCTTGAGCGGGATAGTTCGAGGCGTAAAATACGTCAATGACCCAAGAGCTTACCGAACTTCTAAAGAAGGCCCTGGCCCTCCCGCCCGCGGCGCGCGCCGCCCTAGCAGGTTCGCTGCTCGAAAGTCTTGATGACACCGTGGACGGCTCGGCCGAGGAAGAGTGGAGCCGCGAAATCGCCCGCCGCATCGAAGAGCTCGACTCCGGCAAAGTGAAGCCGATTCCATGGGAGGAAGCGCGCCGGCAAATCTCAGCTCTCCGCAATGGTCGCTAAGCCGCTTGATATCCACCCCGCCGCACTCGCGGAGCTGAAGTCTCGCGGTGGTCTGGTACGACGAGCGCAGCGAAAGCGCCGGCGATGCATTCGTCGCTGAGATAGATCACGCGATCGAGCTCATTACAGCCACCCCGACGCGCTGGCCTCGGGGAGAACGTGGCACCAAGATTTGTCCTCTCACGATTTCCGTACGCGGTTGTCTATTACGAAAAATCGACGACGATCCGAATTCTAGCCTTCGCGCACGGTCACCGTAGCCCCGGATATTGGGAACGACGTCTCTAAAACGGGGCGGGTTCTATAAAAGGGGATGTCAAGAGAAAACACCTTTAGCCTCGCTGGCGAGGAAACAATTCTCTGACATCCAGGCCGGTGGCCCACTCAAGCCCGGTGTTGGCTTGAGTTGCGCAGTCCGAGGTCCGCACGCCTTGATTGTCAATGATTGACAATCCTTGCCAGCCATGCCATTCTGGCTTCGGAACGGACCGAGCCACTCCATGCCTCTAAACATCAATCTGACACCACAACTCGAAAAGCTAGTCCGCCAGAAAGTCTCCTCCGGACGCTACAACTCCGCCAGCGAAGTCGTTCGCGAGGCATTGCGCCTCATGGAAACCCAAGACGAGTTGCGCTCGTTGAAACTGGAGCAGTTGCGCCGCGACATCCGCGAAGGCATGGATAGCGGCCTCGCTCGCCCCTGGAGCCCCGCGGAAATCAAACGCGAAGGCCGAAAGCTTCTCAAGAGCCGCTCCGCCGCCGCGAAGTAGATGCCCACTCTAGTCCTGCGTCCGCGCGCCCTCACCGACTTAGCGGAGATTTGGGCATACATCGCGGAAGATAGCCCGGATCGGGCCGACGCCTTTGTCGACCTCGTAGATAGCAAGCTCCAAACCCTGTCCCGCAGGCCCGGTTTGGGCCGACGGCGGCCAGAGCTACATTCAGACGTCCGAAGTTTCGCCGTCGGTCGCTACGTCGTTTTCTACCTGCCACTCTCTAGCGGAATCGAAGTCGTTCGCGTGATACACGGCTCCCGCGACATTGAGTCGTTATTTACAACGGACGAGTGAGGACAAAAACGCCTCGTGCCCCACCCTTCGCGCTTTTCGAAGGGTGGGATTCCACGACCGCGCGCATCATAAGTTTTCGATTTTACCGGGAAGGGCACGACTTCCAGTCGTGCCGAGCGTCTACCAACAAACGTCGCGGCTTCAGCCGCTGAGGGCATGCACTCTCCGAGGCTTCCTTCCGCCTCAATCGCTTCACGCAGGAATCCCGCCAGCTCTCTCCACAAAAACCAAAAGCCCCTCTAGTCGGGCGGGGCTCGGCAAAATTGCCAGTCGGTATCTACCTTTCAACGGAGCTATCTACCGCACCCGCTCACCCTCTCGCCTTGGTCGCGCCGGGTTCTTCGCTGATTACGTATTGCTCGAGCGTATGCAGCTGATGACGGTACTTCTCCATCATTTCCTGCAGCAGGTTGCGGATGGATAGGACTCCGCGCAATCTTCCTCGGTCATCCACCACCGGCAAATGACGGAAGTGATGTTCCAGCATCGTCGCCAGCGCATCGGTCGGATCGGCTTTCGGGTCCACGGTTTTGACCGGAGCGGTCATCAGCTCCGAAACCGGAATCTGCGCCGGATCGCGCCCACTCAGCGCCAGCTTTCGCAGCACGTCGCGCTCGGTGAAAATGCCCAGAACTTTTCTCTCTTCCACCACCACCACCGAGCCCACGCGGCGATCCAGCATCAACTGGATCGCGGCTTTGGCCGTGGTTTGTGGAGGAACGGTGATGGATTCCCGGTCTACTAGACGCAGTACGCTCATGATTGCCTCTTTCGGGCCTTGGCCCCGCAAAATTATAGCCGCCATTCTAGCACCTTAGCCGCCTGCCCCACTCCTTCGCGTTCCGTGCCGGGTGTCCCACTCATCGCGCACTTTGCGATGTGTGGAATTCCGCGAAGGCCTGCATCTGGGGATTTTGACTTCGCGGGCCGGGTGCCGCAGGTTTCGCGCCTTTCGAAACGTGGGATTCCACGACTGCATCCATCGGGGTTTTTAATTTCGTCCAAAGCGGGGGCTGACTCGCCTTCCCTCCCGCACTACCTTTCCGAGGCTGCCCCACCCTTGCGTTCTTGGCAAGGGTGGGACTTCTGCGCAAGGGGGACTGGCTGCGGTTTATGTGAGACCCAGACCGGACGGGATGAACGATGAATGAAGCGCGCACCGCCCCGCGCTTCTCTTTGGGAGTGAGTCAAACGAGTGACCGGGCACGCTCCCCCGTCCCCGAATCCACTATCCCATTTCCCAATCTGACACCTACTCTCCGAACGGTGCCCCATTCAAGCCTTCTTTTGGCTTGAGTGGGGCCGTTCGTCGGGCATAATCTGGCCTCATGCCTTGGGCATTGCAACGATTCCAGGAAACCGGGCACAGTCACTTCGTTACATTCTCCTGTTATCATCGGTGCCCGTTGCTTATCGCCGACCCTGCCAAGCGCATCTTCGAGCTTGCGCTGGAGCGTATGCGGCGCAGTTTCCGCCTCCGCGTTTACGCCTATGTGGTCATGCCCGAGCACGTTCACTTACTGCTCAGCGAACCCGAGCGCGGCCTCCTCGCCGATGCTCTCAAGTCGCTCAAGCAAGGCGTGTCCCGCCGCCTGCTCGCGGGTGCCCCGTCGGGTGCCCCACTCAAGCCTTCCTTTGGCTTGAGGGGGAACTTTCCCCAGGCAGGTGCCCCATTCAAGCCCGGTTTTGTGGGTGCCCCATTCAAGCCCGGTTTTGTGGGTGCCCCATTCAAGCCCGGTTTTGGCTTGAGTGGGGAACTTTCCCACCATTTCTGGCAAAAGCGTTATTACGATTTCAACGTCCGGAACTATCCCCAGTTTGTCGAGAAACTCCGTTACATCCATCGGAACCCAGTCAAGCGCGGACTATGTGAACGTCCGGAAGATTGGGAATGAGCAGCTTTCGCCAATACGCAACGGGCTGCGAAGGACCAGTGGAGATCGAGTGCGAGTGGACGGCAAGAAGCCGCGAGCGAGCGTCAGGGACACTCCGTCCAGCTGTCGAACTACCCCACTCAAGCCAAAAGCGGGCTTGGACGGCCCACCCGCCCAGCGTTCGATGCGTGTCGTAGTTGACGGTGCCCCATTCAAGCCTTCTTTTGGCTTGAGTGGGGAAGTTCTGCGGGTGCCCCATTCAAGCCCGGTGTTGGCTTGAGTGGGGAACTTTCCCACCATTTCTGGCAAAAGCGTTATTACGATTTCAACGTCCGCAACCATCCCCAGTTTGTGGAGAAACTCCGTTACATCCATCGCAACCCGGGGCCCCCAGCGAGCCCGGTTTTGGCTTGCTGGGGTGGAGTCCAGTCAAGCGCGGATTATGTGAACGTCCGCAAGACTGGGAGTGGAGCAGCTTCCGTCAATACGCGACGGGGTGCGCAGGACCAGTGGAGATCGAGTGCGAGTGGACGGCAAGAAGCCGCGAGCGAGCGGCAGGAACACTCCGTCCAGCCGTAGAACTGCCCCACTCAAGCCGACAGAGGGCTTGAACGGCCCACCCGCCCAGCGTTCGATGCGTGTCGTAGTTGACGGTGCCCCATTCAAGCCTTCTTTTGGCTTGAGTGGGGCCTTTAGCCGCGGCGGTTGCTGGTATGTGGAGCTGACACTCGGCTCCGCCTCCGTTGCCCTCGCACGTGCGAGTTTCCACCTCTCACTTCCGACTTCTGATTTCCGACTTCTCACTTCTCAGAGGTTGCGGAAAAACTGATTGTCGATAGGACCGGGAAGGGCACGAGTTCCACTCGTGCCAGTAACTCGCTGAAAATGTGTCCGCGCTTCAGCGCCTGCGGCAGCCTCTTCGCGGACTGCCCGACTTCCCCCGCGGCCTCTTCAGCCGCCCTGATCAGGACCAATACACACGCGGGCTTCCGCCTTCAGGTCAGCACGTCGCCGCTCCACTTAGCTGCTATACTCGCAGTTCGCTTTCTTCTCCCGGGCCCCGATCATTCCGCTGTGGAGGCGCATCGCCCATGGTCCAGCCTCGTCCCCGCCGACGAGATTTCACCTTGTTACTCGCGGCCTTGCTATGCCTAGCCAGCGGCATGGCCCGGGCGGAATCGGGTTATCTGGTCGTCCATGTCGAAGACACAAAGGGGCATCCGATCGGCGGCGTGCGAATAGGAACAAAGGGCGACGGCGGAACGGCAAGTACCGCGGATGACGGCAAGGCGCGGATTCGGTTGGCCAAGGAGACAAAGGAAGGGAGTTTCGTCCCTTTGCAGATTGTGGAATCCCAGCCGGGCAAGGATTTCGAGATGATCTCACCATGGGACCGCGAGATTATCGTGCCGTCGTTCGCGAACGAGTCGAAGAATTTTGTCAACGTTGTGGTAGTGCAGCGCGGGGACCGCATGGCTCTCGAAAGCGGCACCGCCCTGGCCGCCCTGGCCGCGCAAATCAACAAGGCAAATGCCCCGAAGAGCGCAGACAAGCAAGCCCCGCCGGAAGACCCGAAAGCCAACCTAGCCGCCGTCGCCAAACAGTACGGACTGTCCCCGGAGGACCTGGATCAAGCGATACGCGTCTGGGGAGCCAAGGCAACCGATCCCTACGAAGCAGGACTGGCGGCCCTATATGAGCGCAACTATCCTAAGGCCTCGGCGCAGCTCGCGGACTCGCTGCAGAAGAGAGAAGAGAAATTAACAGCGGATCAGAAGGCGGTGGCCGATGCCGCGTTTTTTTTGGGCCTCTCGCTTTATGGGGAAGGTAAGTACAAGGAAGCAGCTACGGATTTTCAGCGCTGTCTCCAGTTCCGGCCCGCCGATACCGTGACAATGAACTTCTTGGAAGTGAGCCTTGCCGCTGCAGGGGAATACGCAGCCGCGGAACCCCTGGCCAGGCGGGCACTAATAATTGACGAGAACGCGTTCGGGCACGATCACCCCACGGTTGCATCAGACCTGAATAACCTCGCATCATTGCTACAGGACATGGGGCAGTATCCAGAGGCCGAGTCGCTTTTCCAGCGCTCTCTGGCCATCTATGAAATGACGTTGCCGCGGGGCCATCCTTTGATCGCGACGGGCATTAACAACCTCGGTTTAATCCATCAATACAGGGGAGACTACGCCGGGGCCGAGCAATGCTACCGGAGAGCGCTCGCTATCGATGAAAAGTTGAGCCCCGAGAGTCTCGATCTGGCAATAGACCTAAATAACCTCGGGATAATCTTGGAAGCGAAGCACGAATTTGCCGAAGCGGAGACGTTTCTACGACGAGCGCTCGCCATCAATGAGAAGATTCTGGGCTCGAACCATCCGGAAGTAGCTAGAAGTCTGAACAACCTTGCGTCGCTGCTACAGGCCAAGGGAGATTACGCCGGCGCCGAAGCTCTTTTCCGTCAAGCCCTGGCGATCAAGACGGCAACTCTGGGCCCAAACCACCCCTCAGTAGCCACGAGTTTGATCAACATCGCGTCTTTGTTGGAAACCGAAGGGGACTATGCGGGAGCGGAACCGCTTTTTCGGCGGGCGCTGGCCATAGATGAGAGAGCTCTGGGTTCCGACCATCCGGGACTCGCTATCGACTTGGACGATCTCGCCGTACTTCTGACGCGCAAGAAGGACTATGCGGGAGCGGAGCCCCTTCTACTGCGGGAGGTCGCTGTTGACGAGAGATCGCTGGGGTCTGACCATCTCGAAATAGCCAGAGTTCTAAACAACCTGGCTGAGTTGTTAGAGAAGGAAGGGGAATATAGCCGAGCGGAACCATTCTTGCGCCAGGCGCTTGGGATCACTGAAAGAACTCTGGGCCCAGACCATCCGATAACGAAGAGGGTCAGGCAGAAATTGCAGGCGCTCCTCGACAAAGAGTCCGCCAAGAAGACGGAGCGGTGAGAAATGGATTGGGAAAAAGCGCTCGAATTCGCGAGCCACATAACTCATCCCGTAACCCTTGCGGCACTCGCTGCCGTTCTTGCGGCGTACCTATTCAGTATCGCGATCAAGAAAAGACAGCCGCGCCTCCCGTGGCTCCTGGCTGTCGCAGTTCTGGTTCTCGGGCTCGCTCCTCTGCTGTCGTCCACGTACCTGCAGTCGAGAGGGTTGTACACCGTTCGAGTTTTCGTGCTCGGGCTTGATAAACAGCCGGTCGATGACGCCCGCGTGACCTCATCCAACGGCGGAGAGCCAAAGAAGATTGAGGGCGGATGGGAGTTTGACATTCCTCCGCAATCGCGCCCGGCAGACGGCAAGCTGACGTTATTTGCGTCGGAGAAAAACGCCTTTCTCGTCGGCAACTCCACGCTCGTTTTGGACGAAGATTATTTTCCCGCCGTGGAGATTCAGTTGGAGCACGATACCTCAGCAATTGTTCGAGGAGTTGTGCTCGACGATCACAACAGATCGGTAGCCGGAGCACGAGTGTCGGTTCCCGGCTATCCACAAGTAGCCGTCACGGACGAAATGGGCAACTTCGTCTTACCCGCGCACGCCGCCGATGGCCAAATCGTTCAAGTGCGCGCACAAAAAGATCAGCAAGTCGGAACCCTATCCGTCCCGGCCGGCACACCAGTAGAACTAGTCGTTAGGCACCCATGACGCCTTCCCTGTTTGAGTCTGTGTCATAACTAATGCAGAATTCGAAAAGTAGACTGTGCCCTATAGCCGCGAAGCGGGGCCATGGCCCACCCTTTCCTTCCTGCATTACCTCTCTTGAGGCTGCCCCACCCTTGCGTTCTTGGCAAGGGTGGGAATTCCGCGGGGCTCATCATGCTACCGGCGCGTAGCCCGACCGATCCATTCGCGTCGGACCCGCCCTCGGTCAACTTGAAGTCGCGCTGCGGAAACTTCCCCTGGGAAGCCGGGGATGCCATCCCCTAAAAGAACGGGACCAACCCCGATGTAGCAACTCCTGAGGGTGCCCCATCCTTGTCGCGTTCTGTGCGACAGGGCGGGGATGTTGACTTCCTTCCCCACCACAACTCCCATCCACCCCCGTCTCCGCGACTCAATTCCCCCCCCTGTCCATCCCGTCCTGCAATTTCCCCGCTTTGTTATCTAACTGAGTAACAACCACCCACAGGCACGTTAACCATCCAATTACTAAAATCCACCCTCCCGAGCCTCGCAAGACTCAATTTTCCCATAGCACATTTCACACCCTCCAGGTGCTATTTAAATGGTAAAAAATGCAAAGGCACAAATTTAACAAGTAGTAAATACCCGCCGGCCCCCAATTTTGCGTCGATTGCAACGCCTCGGTAGCGCCGGCATCCTGCCGGCTGTCGCGAGGGCATCCTGCCGCCGCACTGCCCGCGCCACTAGGTCCCCGCTGCCAGTCACCCCGCCTCGCCATGAAACACTCCCGCCCCGTGCTCCCCGGAAGCCCGCAACCGGACCCCGTTTTGCCTCATCCCCCGTGGTTTACTCGTTTGGCGCTCTTAACCCTCGGCGCTACTTCCACCTATCCGAAATTATACATATATAACTATACGTACAGTTATACATGTACAAAATGTTCCACGTGAAACATTGCTCCACGTGGAACATCGCCGTCTCCGGGGAGCCGGTCCCCGAAAAAACGACCAGGGTTCTATAAGGTCCAGTTTGTTCAATGGGATAGGGGTCGCGCAACCGGCCCGCTTAGGGGACGCAGGCGCTCCGCTCGGCCGGTTCGAAGTTGTCCAGTTGGGCTTCGTGCTGGGTCGTGAAGTAGCCATCCGGCGACTTGCCATATAACTCGTCGCCCCCGCAGTAGTACAGCGCCGCGTGCGGGTCCACCCATACCTTTATGTTCGGATCTCCATGATACTGAATGGTCGACGAGGGAGCCTCCGCAATCCCCACCGCCACCAGCACCCGCTCCCACGGCCGCAACCGGCTGTGTGGAGACATGGCCGACGGCCACAACAGCGCCACCACCGCAACCGCAATCGCCAGAGCAAGATACAAGTCCGATCGACGATAACGCAGCCGAACCCAAACCGACTGCCTCCGCGCCGCCTCGGCCCCAGTGTCTGCCGCTTCGGTCGCCTCTCCGCCATCCCGCGCGCCCGCGCCTTCACCTTGGCGGACGTCTTCCCGTAACGAGCGCGCCAGCCATTCGTAAGACTCAGAATTGCGGGCACTTAACTCACTCGCGCTCTCCCCGAATGCCTCCCCCGGCTCCGCTTCTTCCATCCCCAGCGCAGGCGAGGAGTCAATCAGATCGGAAGACTCGAGCGCAGGCGGATCCATAGTCGGGAATCCAGCGGCAGAATTCCGCTCCTGGCTCATCGTCCACATGGTCGCCCAGGTGCGCTGCAACCGCTCCCCAGGACGGAACTCATCCGATGGGCAGACTGGACACGCCGCCCCCGGTGCCGCCAGTTCGGCTCCACAGGTCCGGCAAACCTCCACCGCCGTCTTGGAGACCCCATCCCCGTTGCTGCCAGGGGCCTGGCCGTAAAGGCCCCCCGAGCCGTAGGGCCCACCCCCATTACCGTTTCCCCCACCGCCCGAGCCGATCGCGCCGCCCCGGTCACCCTCGCCCCCCGAGCTCCCCGTGTTGCCCTCGCCCCCCTCGCCGATTGTGCCGCCCCCCTCGCTCTCGGCACTTGACACAAGTCGAGCCACCCTTTGCCGTTCATTGTACTGCTGGACGGTAAAGGCGGCGGCGAGCAAATCCTGAAAGGATTGCTCGTCGAGAATGAGTTTGGATCGGGTCGCCGACATAGCTTTCGACGGGGAGGAACGCGACTGGCTAACCGTTATTGTAGTGCAAGTCTGGCGCTGGCGGACGAAGAAAAAGAGCGCCCGGACGTGAATCGGGCCACCAGTCAGGCATTGTCAAACTTCCGCTGGCCGGCTCAGAGTACCCCGCAGAGTAAATAACAATCGAGAAAGAGGATTCCTGAAACGGGAGTTCAAAGCGGGAACGGATTCGTGAGACGGCTATAAGAAATGAGTAAAACGCCGGTGCGAAGGTTAGTAAGTCAATGATTTAGCGGCGATTTTTGGTGGGCGAAACTTTGGCGAATAGGTTGCTATCAGGGTTATAGGACGCGCCCCCAAGATTAAACCGAAGGAGCAAACGAAAAGGCGATGATCAATCTGAATGAAATCAAGATTACGCCGCGTGACCAGGAAGTGTTGCATTTGCTTGTGCAGGGATGCAGCAATAAGGAGATCGCGATGCAATTGAATATCAGCCCGCGCACCGTGAAACAGCACCTGCGGACGCTGTTTCTGCGAGCCGGTATCAAAGAAGGCCGGAAGCGAGTAAAACTTGCGACCGCCATGTTCATTAAGGAGCAGGTGCAGCCATGCAACCCCGTGACCGATTGACGCTGAAAGAAATTCAGGTGGCAACCCTAGTTTGGCAGGGTTTGACCAATAAAGACATTGCCGCAGTACTCGGGACGAGCGAGCAGGTAGTGAAAAACTATTTGCGAACGACATTCGACAAACTGGGCGTGTGGACGCGGCTGGAACTGGCGCTCTATGTGGCCGGCCACGGCGGCGCAAACTGGCAGACGCAACTGGGGCGCGCGGCCAACGCGTCGGCGGCGCCGCCATGGAATCCGGTGGCCGCAGGGGAAGCCCGGCCGCTCGCAGAGGAGAAGGCGAAGGCGGCAGCCGCTTCGGGCGGGACGACGTAGTTCGGCGTCAAGTTGGCCGAGGTCGAGTGACGGCCGTTCGGGTCGAGCGGCGGGCCCGTTTAGCTCGAGCGACGAGCCGGTTCGATTCGGGTAACAAGGGTCCGGTTTGAGTGATAGACAGGGCCGGGTCGAGCGGCGGCCCATTTACCTCGAATCGACGGCCGGATCGAATGGGAAGGCGTCTCGTAGCGAGTGACGGGCGGTTCGCGTCGAGCGACAGGCACATCGCGTCTAGCGACAAACAGGTTCAGGGTCGGCGGAAAGTTGCGAAAGTTGCGAGTCTCTTCAATCGAGGTGAGTGCGGCGAGCCATGCGTTGGCCCAAGCGAGACGTGAAGGTGAAGGGCAATCTACCTTTGCGGGTTGCCATGTAGTGGTGCAGTCAAACCGCACCACTACCGATTGCCATGAGGTCGTCTTGCTTGGCCTCGGGCACGTGTATGATCTACGACTGGCGGCCGAATGCAGCGGTCAGTTCGCTCCTTCTTCTATTGCCTGCTTCACCGCGCTTGAATTGCCGACGGCGAAGTGCGCGGGGCCGCGGTAGACGGGCCTTGACCGTCGTTGCGCCCACCCTAAGCGTCGAGACATGCTCCGAGGTCCTAACGCGGCCAATCGGGACGGCATCTCCCGAATTGTTCCCAATGCTTACTCAGTGGCCGCATGGATGCGGGGACGTTTAGGAATTCGACGCAAAGGACTGACCGTTGATAGTTTCCACTTGCTGCCCGCTCAGGGCGTTCCCGTTCCGCTCAACCCCACGGTTTGCGGGCTGCCACCCCCGTCATCGCCAATTGAAACCTGCGCGGTTCGGTTACCCTGAGCGACAGGTGTGAATGTCACCTTGATAAAGCAACTTGCCCCGGATGCCACGCTTGCGCCGCAAGTGTTGGTTTGGGCAAAGTCGCTGGCATTCGCTCCCGTGATCGAAATACCCGTGATGTTGACCGTCACCGCGCCTTTGTTGGTCAGTGTAATTTTCTTGGGCAGGCTTTTGGTGCCAACCGGCTGATTGCCGAAATTCAAACTCGCAGGCTTGAGTTGGACATAGGTTCCCGTGCCGTTCAGTGGCACTGTTTGCGGATTGCCCGGAGCATTGTCGCTGACGGAAACGGAACCTGTTAGCGGGCCAATGGTCGTAGGTGCGAACGCGACGCTGATCGTGCATTTGGCCTTAGGGCTAAGCGTGGCAGCGCAGGTATTCGTCTGGCTGAATTGGCTGGTTGCCGCGATGCTTGAGATGGTCAGGATTCCAAGACCGGTGTTGGTGAGCATGACTTTCTGCGCCTTGCTCTTTGTGTAGACCACTTGATTTGGGAAGGTCAGGCTCGCAGGGGAGAATGCCACTGCGGGCAACACACCCACTCCACTAAGCGGAATTGACTGCGGACTGTTGGGTGCATTGTCTGTGATGCTTACCGACGCAGTTTGAGTTCCCGTTGTCGCGGGCGTAAAGGTAACAGTGATTTTGCAACTGCCTCCTGCCGGGACAGATGTGCCGCAGGTATTAGTTTCGGCAAATTCGCTGCTGTCCGACCCTGTGACGCCGATGGATGTAATCGTCAGCGTGCCAGTACCAGAGTTCATCAGGGTCGAAACCTTCGGACTGCTGGTCATGCCCACGGTCTGATTGCCGAAATTGAGGCTGGCAGGAGAGAGCGTCACCGCCGGTTGCGTGCCGATGCCGGTCAGTGAAACTGATTGCGGACTGCCAGCGCCGCTATCCGAGACGGTCAGCGTTCCATTCTGAACGCCGGTAGCGGTGGGCGTAAAGGTAACGCTGATCTGGCAGCTTCCACCTGCGGGCAGACCATTACCACAGTTGTTGGTCTGGGCGAACTCCGTGCTCGTCGCAATCGAAGTAATGCTAAGAGGGCCGTTCGTGCTGAACTGGACAATTTGCGGTTGGCTGGTTGTGCCGACCGGTTGCTGACCAAAGTTCAGGCTCGATGGGGAGAGTGTCACGTTCGGTAGCGTGCCGACGCCAGTTAGTGGAAGCGATTGCGGGCTGTCGGACAAGCTGTCCGCTATGCTCACGGCTGCGTTTCTTGTGCCGGCTGCCGCGGGGGTGAAGGTGACGGAGATGGTGCAGCTGCCGCCTACCGGGATGGATGTGCCGCAGTTGTCGGTCTCCGCAAAATCGCCACTGTTCGCTCCGGTAACGCCAATGGACGTAATGGTCAATGTCGCGTTGCCAATATTGGTCAACGTTGAAACCTGCGGACCGCTGCTCGTGCCCACGACTTGGTTGGCGAAAGTTAGATTAGGGGGAAAGAGCGTTAGGGTATCGAACTTGGTCACGAAGGCGTCGCTTGGACCGCCGGCATTGGCTGCCTGTAAGGGATTCATGGTCGGAAAGTTGGTTGAACTGGTATAGCCGATGACGTAAGCGTTGCCTGAGCTGTCTACGGCGATGCCAGCGCCGCCGTCTACTGCCGAGCCACCTAGATAAGTGGAGTAAACCAACGCCGATCCCGGGGGATTGATCTTGGCCACGAATGCATCCGAGTCACCGCCGCCGTAGGTTGGCTGAAAGGGATTCATGGTCGGAAAGTCGGTTGAAGTAGTCCAGCCAGTGACATATGCATTGCCAGAGCTGTCCACGGCAATGCCGTTGCCATAGTCGGTCCCACTCCCGCCCAGATAGGTGGAGTAAACCAACGTCGATCCCGAGGAATTGAACTCCGTCACGAAGGCGTTAGAACATTCGTTGGGGTTGCCGCAAACCGTCTTGAAGGCACCGGGCGTTACGGGAAAGTTGTCTGAGTAGGCTTCACCGACGACGTAAGCATTGCCCGAGCTGTTCACAGCGATGCCGATGCCCTCGTCGCTTCCGCTGCCGCCAAGGTAGGTGGAGTAAACCAGGGCTGACCCGGTGGGGTTGAACTCGGTCACGAAGGCGTCACCAGAAGCACACCCGACGTCGCCACAGGCTGTTTGGAAAGCACCGGGCGTCGTTGGAAAGTTGGTGGAGTCGGTTCGGCCGGTGACGTACGCGTCTCCGGAGCTGTCGACGGCGATAGCATAACCGTAATCACCATTCTCTCCGCTGCCCCCCAGATAGGTCGAGTAAACCAAGGCTGACCCGGTGGGGTTGAACTCGGTCACGAAGACGTTATAACAAAAGCTGGGGTTGCCGCAGATTGTCTGGAAAGCACCGGGCGTGGTTGGAAAGTTCGTGGAAGTTGTGGAGCCGGTGACGTAAGCATCGCCCGAACCGTCCAATGCGATGCCTATACCGTAGCCGCCGAAATTGCCACCCAGATAAGTGGAATAGACCAAGGCTGACCCGGTGGGGTTGAACTCGGTCACGAAGACGTCACCGAACTGGTTACAGTTACTGGGGTTGCCGCAGGCTGTCTGGAAGGCACCGGGCGTGGTTGGAAAGTTCGTGGAGGTGGTGTACCCAGTAACGTATGCATCGCCTAAACTGTCCACTGCGATGCCGCTGCCCCATTCATTCCCGCTGCCGCCCAGATAAGTGGAATAGACCAACGTCGATCCCGAGGCATTGATCTTAGCCACGAGAACGTCGTAGCCACCGGCATTGGCTGCCTGCAAGGGATTCGTGGTCGGAAAGTTGGTTGAGGCTGTTCGCCCGGTGACGTAGGCGTTGCCCGCGCCATCCACTGCGATACTGTAACCCTCATCATCCCCGCTGCCGCCCAAGTACGTCGAGTAAATCAGCGGGTCAATGTATAGCGGCCTCCCTACATCATATTTCGTCAGCTCGAACCTCACTCGGTTTGTATTCGTGATGGCATAACGGGCAGCAATCTCCTGCCTCGTTCCATTCTTCTCCTGATACACGACGGGCTTACGCCAGCGAATCTCTTCCTCGCCCACCTTGAACACTAACTCGCCGTTCTCGTCTTGACGAATGCGCTTCGCCCCACGAACGTCAAACTGTATGCGACGTGGGTTCGCGGCTGGCGCCACGATAAAGTCATATTCGAGTTGGCGCTGGCTGCCGTAGTACACCAAGTCAATGCCCGAATACACCCCTTCATACTTCACCTTCGCGTAGGTCGGAACGTTCGTCCACCACTTCTTGGGGTCGTTGCCGATGAAGTAGTTGCTCTTGCCCGACAATTCATCCACGCCAGTGGCCCTAGCCGCAGAATTGGCATTGCGGAGCTTCATCCGCAGCACAGCACCGCCTTTGGACGCAGCTGCACTGGACGGCAACTTGTGAGCGGTGCCCACGATTTCGCCTCGGGTGTTCGCCTTCTTGCCCTTAAACGCCAGCACCGCTTCATCCCCGGTGAGGAACAGCATGTATCCGCTGGTGCGGGACAAGAACTTTACGCGCGCATCGGCCTGCCCGTGATTTGCCTCGAAGCTCAGCGGCAACTTGCCGTAGCTGTCGAGAATCTTGGCCTGAGCTTTTGGGTCGGGTTGGGGCGCGCTGATTGTAGACGCAACTCCCGCCGCCTTATTGACAAGAGGCACAGGATTTGACTGGGGCACTAGAAATGTGGCGGTCAAGAACAGAAACAGGCAGACGAAGCAGGCGCGCTTCATAAGGAACCTCCGGCGCGCATCTGAGGAGCGCGCGGACAAAAGACCCGTCTCGGCTACCGGCCATGTGGGGGAAGTTTCGCGGCTTGTCGAGACGGGGGAATTTTCCTACTGTTAAGGCGAGGCGGTCAAGGTGAAACGCTTTACGGTGCTTGTTGCGCGTGAAGCCTTGGGCAGCGCCGGAAAAAGCGTAGAACGGAGGCGGCAATGGATTGCACATGCGCGCTTGGGGTGGGCGCGGCGGCGATTGTGCCGCGGGATGGTGGGGCTGGCTAAGTTGCATCATTTCAGGCGGATAATCGGCGATCATGGCGGCGCTTGGATCGGGGAGACTGGGCGCTCGCGTAGGGCGCGTCGGTCATTGAATTGCGGTAACTTAAAATGGCGGTGTCTCGATTTGCAGGTTGTTGAGATGGGGATCGTTTGGGGCGGCTGTCTTTATTCTGTGCGCTCGGGGTCTGGCAGGTATGGAGTACAAAGACATTTTCTGGATGGCATGCGACTCGACCGAGCAATTGCGGGCCGAGTATGGGCCGTTTCACACGCGCGAGGAGGCCGAGGTGGAGGCCCGCAAGCTGGGCTTTGGATACCTGTTGCGCTACGAGCACATCGTGGGCGAAAACGACGAGATACTAGAAGTACGCTGCGTGTTTGTGGAGTTACAGGAAACGGCGCAGGGGCGGAAGCCAGGAGTGACGTTCCACACGCGGTGCGCGTCGTGCGGGGAATCGGCGACGCATGAGATGGGCTGGCAGGCGGAGGTGTGGGCAGACATTCACGAGTTCGAGCACCTGCGGCATAAAGTGAGATTGTTTGAGCACTCGCGCGCGGAGGGGCTGCGCGAGATAGCGGACTGGCGCAGCGCGGCATAGCAGCCGCCGGGCCCTGCACTCTGCAATCACCATCTTTGTGCTGAGCCTTATTGGTTGGCGTCTTTGGCCGACTGTTGTTAAGACGGTGACTCTTCAATAACTACGGCCATTCCTGAATAACCGCGGCCATTCCCGGTTGCGGGCATCGATCAGCGCGACAATTTAGCGGCGGCGGGAGCGTCGAGCATCCAGAGCAGGCGACCGTTAGTAGGTTGGACCTGTTGGGATGGGAGCGGCGGGGTGGGCTTGCCTTCGAGGACTTCGTGGACCATGGCGGCTTTGTCGGGGCCGCTGGCGAGAAAGATTACTTCGTCGGCGTTGTTGAGGACTGGGAAGGTGAAGCTGATGCGGTGGGTCTTGAATTTCTCTACCCAGTTGGCGATGACGAGCTTTGAGTTTTCTTTGAGGCCTGGGGAATCGGGGAAGAGCGAGGCTGTGTGGCCGTCTGGGCCTAGGCCTAACAGGATCAGATCAAAGCGGGGAAACTCGGCGGGTGTCAGCGCGAAGAATCTTCTGATTTGTTTTTCGTAGTTGGCTGCTGCGGCTGTGGCGTCGGGATTTTCCGCTTTGACTCGAAAGACATTTTGCGCGGGAATGGCAATTCTTGTAAGCAGCGATTCGCTGACCATACGGTAGTTGCTTTCGGGATCGGTGGGCGGAACGTGGCGCTCGTCGCCGAAGAAGAGGTAAGTGCGAGCCCAAGGGAAATCGGGGTAGCTGGCAGCGAGCAGGGAATAGAGGGCTTTGGGCGTGGAGCCTCCGGAGAGGGCGACGGCGAAACGGCCCTGGGCAGCGATGGCCTGGCGGCCGACGCGAGTAAATTCTTCGGCGGCGGCGTGGAAGAGGTCGGCGGCGGTGGGGAGGATTTGGATTGTGCGTTCGGCAGCCATTTTTGAATTGGGTAATTACGTAATTTTGTAATTGAGTAATTCTAGTGGGCTGTCCCGGTGATTGCGTTAGTACGGATTCGCTTCTGAGGATCGGTGTAAGTCCATCGGAATGGTCTTGCGGATTTGGCATAAGCGTCAATGTACTTGCGTAGCTTTCGTGCCAGATCG
>Ga0224558_1001447_pt1 | contig 24855 bp, 24 predicted proteins | sample 714S32024metaG_FD_180682 | JGI IMG/M metagenome (GOLD analysis project Ga0224558, IMG submission 180682) | Peat soil microbial communities from Stordalen Mire, Sweden - 717 S3 20-24 | ecosystem: Environmental > Terrestrial > Soil > Wetlands > Peat | place: Sweden: Norrbotten County, Stordalen... | reverse complement strand
GGTTTGCCACCGACGCCGACGCCTATATTCCGAGTGTGCTCTTGCTCGTGGCCGCCTTTCACGTCTTGTGCACAAGTTCGAAGCCTCGGCCTCTGCTGGTCGGAATCCTGCACGTCGGCGCCATCCTTATTCATCAGCTTGCGATCTTCTTTTTTCCCGCGGCTGCGTTAGGCGTCTATTGGAAGGGTGGCCGCCGCAGCCTGTTGCAATATTGTGCGCTGGCTGCGGGCGTCACGCTGCCTGTGTATTACGCCGGGTTTTGGCTCCAGCAATGTTCCACCCGCCTGGGCACTTTCGCGCGCTGGCTAACCTTTCATTCCCCGGATGTGACGTTCACCTTCACGCTGTCCAAGAACCTGGCCATCACGCTGATGAATTATCCGCGGTTGTTTTTCGGAGGGACCGGACACCTGCTTCAGTTCTTTGGACCGTTCATGGCGGTTACCTTCCTCCTCCTTGCGGTGGTGTTGGCCGCGCTGCTAACTAGCACCCTCCGCCACCCGGAGGAACTGCGCTTGCTGCACCTCAGGCTTGCGCCAACTGTAGCGCTGCGCATGGCGGTCGTCTGGTTCGCCGCGTATGCTGTCTTTCTTTTCTTCTGGTTGCCCTGGAATACTTTCTATAAGTTGTTTTGTCTACCCGCTATCATCGTCATCATTGCTCTCGTCTTCGCCGAATATAGGGGCCCGCGCCGTTACCGGCTGGCGCTGTTCGTTGCCACCATGGCGCTGGCGAATCTCGCTTTCTATATCTTCCCCTACTCACGTCCGGACTATCACCAGGCGCTGCGCTTTGCCCACCGGATGGGTCAGGTGTGGCCGGATGGTACCGTGGTCTACTATAGCGATTTCATTGTGGACGACTGGTTCATCCGCTATTTCAATCCGCGGACGACATGGAAACAGATCGATCCGGTGAACGGCGTGGCGAACTTCGCCGAGGACGCGGAACGCGATCTCGCCGCTGGACACGAGGTCTGGGTGGATGGCACTACGGCAGCAGTGCTCGTCCAGACTTGGCCCGGCGTCACGGCGCACTTCGATGCCGCCGAGGAAGACGAGTTTCCCAAACATCCGATTCGCTTCTACCGCTGGAGCAAGGTGGGCCCAGGCTTCTGAGTGAGGCAGGGGTCAGGTCTTAGGTCTCAGGTCTCAGGTCTCAGGTCTTAGGTCTCAGGTCTTAGGGATCGCACCGCACCCGATGCCAGGGAGATTTTCCTGAGACCTGACACCTTTCTCCTAGGGCGTGTTCATAAATGCCTTTCAGCTCGGAAGGCACGTCCCTCAGGCGCTAAAGCCCGCATTTTCACGGGCCCTAAACGGCACGGCTAAAGCCGTGCCCTACCCAAAACCGATTTATGAAACACGCTCTAGTTCATCTTGAGGCGAACGGTTTGGGCAAGCTTCCTCTGCTGTTGGTCGAAGCTGTATAGGTAGTCCACGGCCAATTCGAGCGCCGCCGCCACATGCAGCAGGTCCGCGGTGCGTGTTCCCATTTTCGCCGACGTTTGTTGAGAGAGTTGGCGCGCCCGTTCGAAGATTGGATCCGATAAATCCCGCAGTTGCAGACTCCCATCGCGCAAATCCTTCTCGAAGTCCCTCAGTGACTCTTGGGCTTGTGCGGCCGAAACTTCTTTGCGAAAGACCCGCAACCCGAATGCATTGACGACCTCAAGCTCTCCAAGAGTAGTAACAAAGCATTCTCCCGAGGAAATCTCCATCGTGCGTGCGGCGGCTGCCCAATTGGAATCGGCGCTGTACAGCGACACGAGAAAACTGGAATCGGCGTAGATCTTCAATACCGGTCCCGATCGGCGGATATCAAGTCCGCTCCGCTAACCGCCAGCACCTTGTCGCCATAGATCTTGCGCACTCGCGCACGGAAATCAGGGAACTTTTTCGCGCCTTCAATGTTCTCCGGCACCAGTCGGGCGATAACCCGCCGGTGCTTGGTGATGTAAACTTCCTCACCCTTTAGCAAAAGGCGTTCTATTTTCTTGAAATCGTAACGCAGGTCCCGAACCGAGGCTTTGGTCATGTGATACATATTAGCATCACAAATGAAGATTGGCAATCATTCCGCTGTTGCCCCCAGCGGCTAAAGCCGTCGCTGAAAAGAGGCCAGTTATCGCAGCGGTGAACCGCTGCGCCACCCAAAAGCAAGAGCAAAATCGAGTTTTTCAGCGCTCTGTTTAGGCCCTGGATTTGGGCCTGCGAGTTTCGCGGCGGGCACTCAATGCTTCACCAAATCGTCGGCCAGCAAGTGTGCCTTCTGCGCCAGCAAACTCGCTCTGCGCAAATCGCCTTCCTGCAACGCCGAACGCGCGCCGCCCATATAGTTTCGGATTTGTCCCACCGTCTCCTGCTGTCGCGCGTCGAGCGTGCGTTCTGCCAGCAGTTTCAGTTGGTCGGCGGAGGAGCCCAGCAACCGTTCCGCGTTCTGGCGCTGGCGGGCGGCTTCCGCGGGAGTCATGTCGGGCGCAATCTGCGCCGCCGGTTCGCTCGCTCCGCCCTCGCGAACCACAATCTTCCGCGGGCCCCCATCCTGCGGCGGCGCGGCGCGCTTGCGGAGTTTCACGGTTCCACTCGCCGAAACCCCACTCGCCGAAGTTCCGGTCGAAGTCCCGGCCGAAGTCCCGCTCCCCGAACCCGCATCCGTCTTGTCCTTCGACGCGCTTTCCGCTGCTTTCTGCCCCGCTGCCGGCGCGGCCTCTGCTGGCGCCTGCTCTGCGGGAGCGGCCTCTGCCGGCGACCTTTCTGTCGGCGACTTCGCCGCGGGCGCCGTCTCTGCTGGCGCCGCGGGCGCAGCCGGAGCTTGTCCCGCGGAATTCGCGGAGCCCGCCGAATCCTGTTGCGGGGCCATCCCCGCAGCTGGGAGACCCAGACAAAGCGCAATCGCCAGTCCGCAGGCAAGTCGCATAAGAGTGCCAAAAGAATTGTTTCCCACCCTAACCAAGAACGCAAGGGTAGGCGATCGGGGTAGCTCAGTCCCCGACAAACCGCGTGTGCTTCCGCAACCTGCCCAATGGCAATTCTCCCACCGATTCCGGGGTGTCTGTTTCCGGCAGGGACTAAGTCTTCACCAGGCACGGCAAAGATTTCAGTTGACAAGTATATCATTTACTGATATATCAGTCAGACATATAGCACTGGTTGGTAGTGGTGCAGTTTGAGAATTGCCGTCCCTCAGCGGCTAAAGCCGCAATGAAAATACGACGCTTACGGCACGGCTGAAGCCGTGCCCTTTCAAAACCGACTCAAACGGCACCACTACCCGCTGGTCCATGCATTTCTGAACAAGGATTTTTGGACAAGGTCTGCCGATGCCTTCCAAGACGAACAATATTCCCGAGGATCTGCGGCACTTGCTTCCGCTCACGCCGTCCGTGTTCTATATCCTGTTCGCCCTGGTCGATGGTGAGAAACACGGGTATGCCATTATGCAGGATGTTCTGACGCTGTCTGAGGATCGGTTTCGGATGGGCCCCGGGACGCTCTATACCACAATTCAGCGGCTGCTGAATCTCTCGGTCATCGAAGAAACCACGGGCTCTGGTGACGCCTCAGATCACGAAGCCAGACGGCGATATTACCGGCTTACTCGAAAGGGAAAGATCCTGCTGGAGGCCGAGATCAGTGGGATGGAATCAGTGGTACGCCGTGCTCGAAGAAAGAAGCTGACGCCAAGAACTGCGGAGTGAGCCGTATGCCGAACGCTCTTACAATGTGTTGCTCCCTTTACCGCTTATTACTCGGTTTTTACCCGCGCGAATTCAGTCAACGGTTCGGTGCGGAGATGACGCAAATTTTCGCGGACCAGATGCAAGAAGAATGGAAGCGGCACCGGGTGGTTGGTATCGTTCGAGTAAGCCTCATTGCCGGATGGGAGGTTGTGAGTGTGGCTGTACCTCTCCAACTGCACAACTCGGTCGTGATTGCGGTTGCATTGGCGTTCGTCAGTTCATCCGCTCTTTTCCTGGCGCTCTTCCGCGCAGTCTCACGGTAGTGCGCGAGAGTCGTGTGAGGAACCGTCCGCTGAGAGAGGCTGTCGAACATCTCTCTCCGATTCTGTCGTTAGTCTGTCGTTAGGAGGTGTCGCAATGCGTGGTCAAATGCCCGTCGCCTTACTGGCCGTTGTGCTCGCTACCCTGGAAACCGCCGGGGGAACGCAAGAATTCGTCTATCTCGGCATCTTGAGGAGCGAGACCTACCCCCTCGTTGCCGGAGCGTTCGGGATGCTTGCCGGCGTCCTGCTGCTGGCAGCGGGAGTCGCTCTGCTGCTCGGTTCCCCGCTCGTCGCTGTTCTGGCGCCAGCCACGGCATGGATATCCATACCCGTTTTCATTCTGTGTGGCATCATCACCCACAGAGCCGGCTGGCCAATAACAGCTGCTGGCATCCTTTTCCCGTTGTTCCTGGTTTTCTTCTGCCAGAAGGCCGGCAAAGCTGGCAATGTACTCTCCAAGACCTGAGTGCGACCAGGCCAGGGCAATGCACTCATTCGCAAGAAAAACCGGGGAAGCGTTTCCCGCTTCCCCGGCTCGTGTTTCAGCTTGAGTCTTAGTTTTACTCGGTGCTGCCAGATTCGGCGGCGGAGCTGATGGATTCGTTTTCCGGTTGCAGTATGACGCCGTCAAAGGGAGTCGCGCCCACGAGGCGTCCGCCAATCACGCTGACCCGGCGCAGCGGAAATCCGCTGTCCGGACCGCGCTGCCAGGAACGTCCACCGTCGCGGCTCTCGAAGATCACGCCGGTCGCGTCGCTGGTAGCCAGCAGGCGATGGTGGGTGGAATCGAGGCTGACGGAAGTGATGTCCTTGGCGGGCAGGCCGTTGACGACATGCTCCCAGGTCGCGCCCCCGTCTCCGCTGCGGAACGCGCCTTCGCGGGCGGCGATCATGATCTGGCTATCGGAAGCAATGGCCGCGTTGCGGATGCCGACCAGATACGATGGCAGACCGGCATGTTTCCAGGTCGCCCCACGGTCATTCGAGACCAGCACGCTGGAACGCGTAGCCGCGACCACCGTGGAACCTTCCGCTCGCACCGAAACGAAGTCGAGCTCGCCCAGAATCGGTCCGCCCTTCCAGGTTTTGCCCTGGTCGGTGCTGGAGTAGATGCCGCTGGTCGTTGCCGCCAGCCAGCGTCCGGAACCGACTTCCAGATCGCCGAGTTCAAGATCGTTGACGCGCGATACGAGCTCTTTCTTCTCTATGCTGGTTTTGGTGACCGCTTTGCCCGAACCTTTGCTCGTGATTTTCGAAGTATGCTCGATCACCACGACGTTCATGGAATGCCATTCGCTGCCATTGCGCTCCAGCGAATACACGCCGTGGTTGGTGCCGGCAACCAGCACTCCGCTCGGAGCCTGCTTGAGCGCGAACACGTCTTTTCCGCCGAGCCCGGCCGCTTTCTGCTGCCAGTGCTGCCCAGCGTCACGGGAATGGAACACACCGCCGTATTCGCGGTCGTTGACCACGCCGACATAGAGCGAGCTGGCATCTTTGTTATCGGCCAGGATCGCAGATACATAGCGATGCGCATAGCCATGGTTGGAAGTGGTCCAACTGGAGGCGCCATCGCTCGAGGCCATGACGCCGCTGCGGTCGGTGGCGAGCAGCACGCGATTGGAATCCCGCGGATCGATGAGTACATCATTGACGACGACCTCGGGATCGCTTACACGCTTCCACGCCTTGCCCAGATCGGTCGTCTTCCACAGGCCTTCGGTGGTTCCGGCGTAAACGATCTTTTCGTTTGTCGGATCCTGCTTGAGCACGCGGGTGCGGCGCGCCGAAAACGGAATGCCCTGAATCTTCGAAAACAGGTTGCCCGCGGTCTCGCTCTTATAAATTCCCGAGCAGGCGCTGGCGAAAACGACCGAGGGATTGTGATGGTCGACGATGACCGAGAACACGTCGGAGTCGTCGATCATACCCTTATTAATGTGCTGCCAATTGGCGCCGCCGTCGGAAGTTTTCCAGGCCAGGTGCCAGGTTCCGGCATAGACGGTGTTCGGATCTTTGGGATCGACCGCGATCGATTCAATATTCTTGATGTCGGCGGAGTTCGCGGGCGACAGGCGCTCCCAGCTATCGCCGCCATCGTTGCTGCGGAACACGCCATCGAGGGCGCCTGCAACCAGGACTTTCGAATCGCTCCTGTACATGGCCAGAGCGCGGATGGATTTGCCGTGCATGGCGGGCAGCGTCTCCCAATTGCGGCCGCCGTCGCGGGTGCGGAAAATTTCGCCGATCTGCTGGCTCGATCCACTCCACGCCGACACATAAATACGGTTGGAATCCTGCGGATCGATGGCGATGTGGTCGAGCACGTAGTCATCGCCGCCCAGGCGCGCCAGGCGCGACCAGGTGCGTCCGCCATCATTCGAAGCAAACATCTGGCCGGTGCTGGTGCCGAGCAGGATGCAATCCGGATTGTGCGCGTCGTAAGCCAGACTGCGGGCGTCGCCGCCATCCGGACCCAACACCTGCCAGGGCCCGGAGGCCAGCAGTGCGGTGCTCATAAGAGTAACGGCGAGACTGACGGCAAGAACCAGTAAACTTGTGCGGAGAACTTTCCCTTTCACCGTGAAATCCATGCGCGTAGATTGACCCCTGCGAACGATATTCGCCTGCGCTCAACTGTAGACAGGCTAGCACGGCTGGGGCAAGGTTACTGAAGGGCAAAAAAAATAGAAAGGCCGGCAGGATTACCCCCACCGGCCTTTCGTGCTCTTCCTACTCAGTTATTCGGCCTTTTTCGCCGCTTTCTTCCTGGCCACCGGTTTCGGATGATCCGGGACCGCCTTTACCTTCGTTTCGTCGACCGGGGTCGTGCTGTCGGCGTTGGGGAAGGTCGCGCCCGCCGGAACGATCCACTGTTCCGTAGCGGCCGTGCCTGTGTTTCCGGTGCGGGTCTCGATGCGGCTGGGGTCGATGTTCTGTTTCGCCTCGCCTCCCGAGATGTAGAACTTCACGTCGACTGCCCGTTCGCCCGCCAGGTTCTTCCGCTTTTCCTTCGGATCGGCGTTCCCGACAACCACCAGCTTGGCGTCTGGATCCTGTTGCAACTTCAGTGCAACATCGTCCAGCTCAGCCTTGCAGGTGTTGTCGACGCGCCACGGCTTCTTGAGGTTCGGATACGCGCACTCGTTCACCTTGGTGGCCTGCGGTGGCGCCGGTGGCGGATTTTCAACCGTCACCGAGCTCGAAGTCGAGGCCGTCAAGCCGCGCGAGTCGGTACAAGTAGCGTGGATCGTGATGGGGCCCGACGAAGCTCCGGTGGTGTTCAGAATCGCGGAGTTTCCGCTGCCCGAAATGCTGCCGCCGCTCGCGGTCCATCCACCGACCGTTACCGGAACGTTATCCGGACTGGTGCAACTGCAGGTGATGGTGGACGGAGTGCCGGCCTGGACCATCGCCGGATTCGCCGAGCAGGAAATCTGCGGCGGGTTCTTGGGCAGTTCCTTCACGGTGAAGTTCGCGGTACAACTGGCCACGTTGTTCTTCGAGGCCCTGGGATCGGTGACGGTGGCGGTGACGGTGTAGCTGCCGCCGCTCACGCCCGTGGTATCGACGCTCGCACCCGTGTCCTTGCCCGCGATCTTGCCCCCGTTGCTCGCCCAGGTGTAAGTGAGCGCGTGCTTGGGGTTAAAGTTGCTGGCAACAACGGTGGCGTTCACCGGCTCGCCCACCATGACTTCGGCGGGCTGCACCGAGCACGCCGCCGCTACCGGTACTTCGGGAGGCCCGCCGCCAAAGTTGAACACCAGACCGGTGCGCAGCAGGGCGCCGTCATAGTTCGGACGGCGCAGCGAGGGATCGTCAGGCGGCACGACCGAGGCATAGCCTTCGTGCGCCCACTGGAAGTCGGCTTCAAACACGCGCCACGAGACCGCCTTGCAGATCTTGATATCCATGCCGCCGCCAAGTAGCGCTCCGACGCCGAGGCTGTGGCGGATACCGTCCGGCCTGATGCGATCAAATCCGATTAGCGTGTGAATGAAAAAGTCCACATTCTCGCCGCGCCAAGTGGCCTTTGGGCCGAGGCCGCCGAAGATGTCATTGCCGACGCCGTTCCTCCAGTTCTCGCCGTAAGTGCCTTCGAAGGCCAGATACTTGGTGAAGTTGTAGGCCGCACCGAAACCAAAGCCGTCGGCCATCGATTTCAGCTGGATGGCATTGGGCGGGCTGTTCGTATCGGGGACGTTGCCGCCCGGGTTCAACCACTGATAGCCAACGAACACCTCCACCTTCGGGTACGTGTCGTCCCACTGCACACTCGGCGTCTTAGGCGCAGCAGTTTGTGCGTTCAGCATAGACGGCAAGCAAATCAGAACGAGGGCCAGGACGAGCGCGACGCTCGCGCATCTCCGGTAAGTTTCGCGACAAAGTGACATTTGAGTTCCTCCCAATCGAATCCACGACAAACTATTTAATAGAACTGGAATCCATAAAGCCTTACGGCATGCACGGATAGCGGCATCTTGGGAACACAGAATTCTACAGCAACCGGGTATTTTTGCAAATGATTGGCGGATATCTTTATCGCTTCCTCGGGTCGAGGATCCATCAGCTTTTGCGGATGATTGCGCCAAAATGATCTCAAATTGATATGCTTGCATTCCGGGCCGGGTTGCGAGGCAGCTCCCTTCCTTGAATAATGCTGGTGGGGACATAGCACAGGATATGACACACGAACGCGTACTGATTGTTGAAGACGAAGAGAACGAACGAACCGGGCTGGCCGAACTGGTCTCGGGATGGGGCTATCGCACCGACACGGCGGCCGACGGCGTGGAAGCTCTGGAAAAAATTCCCGTCTTTGCTCCCTCCATCGTGATCACGGACGTGAAGATGCCCCGCATGGGCGGCATGGAACTGGTAGAGAAGCTGGCGGACGACGTGGCCCAGTCGATCGCGGTGGTGATGGTGACCGCCCAGAAGGCGACCGACACCGCATTTCACGCGGGCCGGCTGGGCGTGCACGATTACATCGAGAAGCCCATCGACTTCCGCCGGCTGCGCTCCATCCTGACCAACATCGGCGAGATCCTGAACACCCGCACGGAAAACGAATCGCTGCGCCGCCGCTTGCGCGACAAAGGAGCCCTTGGTCTTCTGGTGGGCGCCTCCGCTCCCATGCAGGAGATTTTCCGCCTCATCGAGCTGGTGGCTCCGAGCACGGCCTCGGTGCTGATCACCGGGGCGAGCGGAACCGGCAAGGAATTGGTGGCGCGCACCATCCACGATCTGAGTCCGCGGCGCAATAAACCTTTCGTCCCCATTAATTGTGCCGCCATTCCCGAGACGCTGATGGAGAGCGAAATTTTTGGCCACGAAAGAGGGGCATTCACGGGCGCGATGGAGCGCCGCACCGGCTGCTTTGAACTGGCCGAAGGGGGCACCCTGCTGCTCGACGAGATCGGGGAAATGCCGGTGGGCACGCAGGCCAAGCTCCTGCGCGTGCTCGAAGATCACAAACTGCGGCGGCTCGGCAGCAAGGTCGAAACTTCGGTGGACGTGCGCGTGCTCGCCTCCACCAACAAAGTTCCCGACGATGCCGTGGCCAACGGAGAGCTGCGCGAGGATCTTTATTACCGGCTCAACGTTTTCAATATTCATTTGCCGGCGCTGCGCGAGCATAAGGAAGATATCCCCGAGTTGGTCAAGAGCCTGCTCGCCGATATGAACCTGAAGCACGATCGCAAGGTGGCGGACGTGAGCGAAGCCGTGCTCAATATGTTCCAGACTTACTCCTGGCCGGGCAATGTGCGCGAGTTGCGCAATACCCTGGAACGCGCTGTGATCGTCTGCGAAGGCGGACTGGTGGAAACCAAGCACTTGCCCCCGGGCTTTGGCCAGAGCGTGCGGCAGGTGGCGAACGATCCCGATGCCGTGCACCTGGGCGTGGGCACGACCGTCGGGGAAGCGGAGAAGTTGCTCATCCTGAAAACTCTGCAGGCGACCAATAACAACAAAACGCGATCCGCGGAGATGCTCGGCATCAGCTTGAAGACGCTGCATAACAAGCTGAAAGAATACGGCCGCCCGCAGGATGCACAGGATACAGAAGAAGGTCTCAGCTCTTAGGTCTCAGGTCTTAGAGAGCGCAAAAGCATTTCCGAGACCTGAGACCTAAGACCTGAGACCTGCCTTTCGATGACGCGCAAATTCATCATCGTGTTCGTGATCACCACCCTGTTCACGGCGCTGGTCGTCGGCTTCTCCTGGATTTACCTGTCGCAACTGCTGCGCCAGCGCTTGCTGTGGGCCGACGAAACCGCTTCCCAGCTCACCAACCAACTGGAGTACGCCGCCTCCAAAGCCGTGCCTGACCTGACCAGCACGCGGGTTGACACCAACAATCCCAAGGCCATGCGCGCCGCCATCACCAAATATCTGCAGACCGACACCAACCTCAACGACATGCTGGAATCCGTGGTGGGGAATTCTCGCATCATCTACGATGCCGCCATCCTTGATCCGAATGGAGTGGCGATTCTCGACACCAATCCGGCGCTGAATGGCAAGCCGCTTCCCCACCGCGCTGCTTTGGGCGTGTTGCGCGACGCCGGCTTCCGCCGCCAGTTGCGCCTGCTCTACGCCCCCTCCACCGTTTATGACGTGAGCATCGGGCTGGAACTGGATGGGCATGCCTTCGGCAGCGTTCGGGTGGGCGTCTCCACGGTTTTTCTGCGCAACGAACTGACGCCGAGACTGCAGCAGGCGGCTTTCTTTTCCGTGCTCGCGATTTTTTGTTCGCTGGTGCTGGCCGCCGTGGTTTCGAATGTTGCGCTCGGCCCCTTGAAGGCCATCAGCCGCAACCTGGACAGCGCCAGCGCCGGAGATCTGTTGCCGGCGGAGGAAACCAGCGCCGGCGACGAAGTTGGACTGGTGTCGCTGAAGATCGCCCACCTCGGCCGGCAGATTCGCGATACCAACCAGATTTTCTCCGCCCTCAAAGACAACGTCGAGCAGGTCATGACCAAGCTGCAGGACGGGCTCATGCTGTTCACGCGCGATACCCGGGTCGTGCTCGTGAGCGCCTCCGCGGAAAAATTTCTGGGACGCCCGCGCCGCGAAATTCTGGGACGCACCGCGGAAGAAATTTTTTCCGATGGAACAGTTCTCGGCGCCGTGGTTCTGCCCGCATTCCAGAGGCAACTGCCCCTGCTGCAGTACGAATTCGACGCCGTCGATGGCCGCCGGGTTCAGGTTTCGCTCGACTTCATTCAGGAAAAGGGGACGCCGATTGGCGCGCTGCTCACCATGCGCGATGCCGAATCGGCGCGCCGCATTGAAAACGACATCGAAATGTCGCGGCGCCTTTCCGCCAGCGGACGCCTGACCCGAGGCGTGGCCCACGAAGTCAAGAACCCCATCAACGCCATTGTGCTGCACCTGCAGTTGCTGCAAAACAAATTGCAGCAGGACGACCCCGAAACCCGCCGCCACATGGACATCATCGGCAACGAAATTCACCGCCTCGACCGCGTTGTACAAATTTTGGTGGACTTCACCCGTCCCCGCGATTTGCGTTTGGAAGACGTGGATTTGCGCAAAATTCTGGAGAGCGTATCGGCGCTGACCGCGCCCGAGGCCGCGCGTCACGGCGTGCGTGTGGTGCAGCAGCTGCCCCACCAGGACCTGTCAAACGAAAACCTGCCCCACCGCGATGACGCACTCATGGTGCGCGTGGATTCCGATCTGATAAAGCAGGCGATTCTGAACCTGGTGCTGAACGGAGTGCAGTCCATGACCGCGGGAGGAACGCTCACTCTGAAGGCGCGGCGCGATGGCGAAACGATTCTCGCCGAAGTGCTTGACCAGGGCTGCGGCATTCCTCCCGAAGCGCAGGAGAAAATTTTCGAACTTTACTACACCACCAAAAGCGACAAAGGCGGCAGCGGAATCGGCCTGGCGCAAACCTACCAGATCATGCAGTGGCACTATGGCTCGGTAGAATTCGATTCCATCGTCGGAGCCGGCACAACCTTCCGCCTGCGGCTGCCGGCGGCCGCGGCAAAATCGGAGAGCCGCGAAGAAGTAACGGCCTGAGCGAGCGCCAGGCGCGAATATCTGCGGATCATGGTTATTGCACATCAGCGCTATTGCAAATCAGCGCTATTGCAAATCAATTTCATTGCAAATCAACCGTCTGGGCGAGACGGAAGTTGAGACGGCGATCGATGCCGAAGACGATATCTTTGTCTTTATCTTTCTGACTATCTTGCTGACTGGCGCCAGAAACCGCTCCATTAGCGGGGTTTCGCTCGTCGCGGGAGCCGCCTTTGGCAAAGATGCTGGAGGTCTCGATCATGACCGCCTTGCCGCCGACCTTCAAACTCACCAGCACGATCCGCAGATAGCCCGGTTCAAGCGAGCTTTCGGGCGAGCCCCCGGGCGAGCTTTCGAGCAAACGCTCGGAAGGCTTGGCTTCGAGCACGCGGCCCGTGGCGGGAGTGCCGCGGGCGACGAGCGTCTGGCCGTCGATCACCACCGGCTCGTCGATGGTTGCGCTGAAAGTGTCTCCCGCATGCGACGACGCGCTCGAAAGTGCGCTCTGCAGGCGAATCGGGAGGGGCGTTCCTTCGGGCAGTTTCGTGGCCGATGGAATCAGCGCCTGGCTGGGCGAAATGCCGGTCGGGTGCGGCGGGCGATCGAAGGGAAGCTTCTGTGAATCCGCCGGGTTCGAAGCGTTGTCACCCGTAGGCCGGCCGCAGGCGCACATGAAGCTGAGCATCACCAGAACGATGGCGATGCGATGGACAGGGGACGCCATGAGCTTCTCCATCATGTGGTTGCCCGCATGTGGCTGCCCGCGCTTTCAGGCCTCGTTGCTGGATGCCATTCCAATGTTGTCCCTTTTTGCCGGCGTAACTCCATGTAAATTCTAAATCGAATTAAAAGAAAACACAGGCTGGGTTTTCTCGAACCATCCGCTGGCGCGCCATCCCATTAATTAGAGTAGACTTTGCGTCGAGCGAGCCGCGTCTTTCGGCAGCACTGCGGGGAGAGTCACCATGAAACCGCGCATCCAGGCAATTGCGTTCGACGCTTACGGCACGTTGTTCGACGTGCACTCGGTGATTGCACTGTGCAACCGCAAGTTTCCCGGCCAAGGCGCTGAACTGAGCAAGCTCTGGCGCGCCAAGCAACTGGAGTACACCTGGCTGCGCAGCCTCATGGGGCGGTACGAAGACTTCTGGATGGTGACCGAGTCGGCGCTGGTGTTCGCCTGCCGCAGTCTCGGCCTCGCTTGCCCGGCCGAGACCCGCAGAGAGTTGATGGAATCTTATCTGCACCTCGAAACCTTTCCCGAGGTGAAGTCGGCATTGGGTAAGCTGGCGCAATATAAGTTGGCCGTTTTGTCGAATGGCTCGCCGAAAATGCTCGCTGCCGCGGTGGAAAACTCCGGTCTGAAAGGCGTTTTCGCCGACGTCATCAGCGTTGACGAAGTGCAGATCTACAAGTCGAGCCCACGTGTGTACGCCCTGGCTTCCGAGCACCTGGCCGTGCCCGACAACGCGATCGCGTTCGTGTCGTCGAATTTCTGGGACATCGCGGGCGCCAAGTGTTTCGGGCTCTGGACGTGCTGGGTGAACCGGGGCAAGCTTCCTGAAGATGAACTGGGAGTCAGGCCGGACGCCACGGTGGATGCGCTCGATGGGCTCATCACTGTCCTGGGTTGAATCACTGTCCTGGGTTGAACGCCAGTCTTGCAAGCCGCCTGATCGTGATTGCGAGGCCGCTAGCGGTTCCGAATTGGGGCGGCTGTGCTCGCCCGTATCGGCATTCCGCACCCCGCGCCACCATCTCGATTCCGTCCGCATCATCGCCCGAATCATCACAAATTGAATGTGATGGCTCGCACTTAGCGGCGATGGCTTTAGCACTACTCTTTCCCTAATCAGGTTTAGCGCGGTTCATTCGTGGAAAATTGGGCGCTCGCTTTTCCCAGTTTGGAATCGAACCGAGGTCGCAGGTTTAGACCATTGTTTTCCTGAGACCTGAGACCTAAGAACTGAGACCTGAAGATTCAGAGGAGCGGTATCGGCATGAACGTCATTCATCAATTTCCGGCGGCGCGCGATTCCGACCGCGATCTGTGCTTCCAGGCGATGTTTGAAGGGGCTGCGATTGGAATCGGGATTTGCCGGCTCGATGGCCGGATTCTGCAGGCGAATCCGGCGTTGAGCAGACTGCTTGGCTACAGCCAACAGGAACTGACGGGCAAGCACGCGGGCGAACTCTATCCGGAACGTCGTTGCGAAATTGGCCGCGAACTTCGTCGCCCGCTCGATCCCGGCAATCTTTCGCAAGACGAACGTTTGTTGGGTGAGCTAATGCGGGACGAGCGCGGCTGGTTCGAAATCGAAAAAAGCTACCGGCGCAAAAATGGTTCCGAACTCTGGGGGCATCTGACGGTGTCCTTGGCGCGTGACGCGCGACGCCAGCCCGCCTTCCTGATCGCGATGCTGGAGGACGCAACCGGGCACAAGCGGCTGGAAGAACAGCTGCGCGAAGCCGAGAAGATGGAAGTCATCGGACGGCTGGCGGGAGGAATCGCCCACGACTTTAACAACTTGCTGACCGGCATTCTGCTGCACTGCGACCTGCTGACCGCCGGATTGGAGAGCGGCGGGCTCGAGAACACTGCATTGGCGAACACCGAATTGGCAAACACTGCATTGGCGGACGCTGCATTGACGAACACTGCATTGGAGCGGAGCCGGCTGAGCCAGCACGTTGAAGAAGTCCGCCTGGCAGGCGAGCAAGGGTCGGCGCTGACGCAGCAACTATTGGCGATCGCGCGCAAGCAAGCGGCGCAGCCACGCCCGGTCCCGATCCACGAAATTGTGGCTTCCACGGAAAATCTGTTGCGGCGGCTGCTCGGCGAGCAGATTGAACTGGTCGTAGATTTGGACCCCGCGCTCGACCCGGCGCTCAACTCCGGCGCCGGACTTGTGCTCGCCGATCCAGCGCAGTTGCGGCAGATCCTGATGAACCTGGTGCTGAACGCGCGCGATGCGATGCCGCAGGGCGGAAAGATCTGGTTGATCACGCGGGCCGCCGAGTTTCCCGGCAAAGCTTCCAGTAACGCTGGACCCCGGATTGCCCGCCGCGCCGTCTCGCTCACGGTGAAAGACAACGGCTGCGGCATGGACGCGGAGACACGCGCGCGCCTGTTCGAGCCTTTCTTCACTACCAAGAAGGAAGGCGCAGGCACGGGCCTGGGTCTGGCGACGGTGCAACGCATCGTCAATGAAGCGGGCGGGATGATCGAGGTCGAGAGCCAACCGGGACAAGGCGCCTCGATCGAAGTGTTCCTTCCCGCGTCCGTTTTCCCGTAGAGACGCGGCAAGCCGCGTCTCTACATGTGGCATAGCTAAAGCTGCAAGTTGGCCATGAAGGTTGGGCCCGTAAAGTTATGAATCGCCAGGGAGATTCGCCATGTTCACCGCATCGAACGCCGCCGTCCTCAACCATACTCCAAGCTATCCCGCGCAAATCGAGGGAGCGACTTTCTTGAACCTCCTGATCGTGGACGATGACCGCACCATCCGCGAGGCCTGCCGTGAGGTGGCGCAGTCGCTCGGCTTCAACGCGCAGGTGGCGGAGTCGGCCGAACATGCCTACCGCCTGCTCGACACCTCCAGCACCGACGCCGTGCTGCTCGACTTAAGGCTGCCGGGCGCGGATGGCCTGGAAGCCCTGCATGCCATCAAGAAGCGTCGCGCGGAGGCGCTGGTGATCGTTGTAACCGGCTATGGCACGGTGCAGTCGGCGGTGCAGGCCATGAAAGATGGCGCCTACGACTACGTCACCAAGCCCTTCAGCATGGAAGAACTGCGTCTGCTGCTGGAGCGGGTGGCGACTCATCTGCGGCTGAAGACCGAGAACCGCTTGCTCCGGGAAACAATCAAGTCGCGGCAGGGTTTCGGCAACATCGTTGGGCGCGCCCCGGAGATGGAGAAGCTCTACCGCATCATCGCCAAAGCCGGACAGAGCGCGCACCCCGTGCTGATTCTGGGCGAAAGCGGCACGGGCAAGGAGCTGGTCGCGAAGTCGATTCACTTCGCCGGCACGTTTCGAAACAAGCCGTTCATTCCGGTCGACTGCGGGTCGCTGGTGCCGACGCTGATCGAAAGCGAACTGTTCGGCCACGTGCGCGGCGCCTTCACCGGCGCGACCAATCCCAAGGACGGACTGCTCGCGATCGCCGAAGGGGGCACGGTATTTCTCGACGAAATTGGCGAGCTGCCGGTCGACTTGCAGGCCAAGCTGTTGCGCGCGATTCAGGAGAAAGAAATTCGTCCGGTGGGAAGCGTGAAGCGCGTTCCCATCAACGTGCGGATTCTGGCCGCGACCAATCGCAACCTGGAACGGGCCGTGACCGAGGGCACTTTCCGCCGCGATCTTTATTTCCGGCTGAACGTGCTCACCCTGCGCATTCCCCCCTTGCGCGAGCGCCGGCAGGACATCCCGCTGCTGGTGGCGCATTTCCTCGAGCGCATCGCGCGCGACGCCGGCGTGGAGAAGACGATTTCGGACGAGTCCCTCAAGGCGCTGCTGAATTACGACTGGCCCGGCAACGTGCGCGAACTGGAGAACTCGCTGGAGCGGGCGTGTGCGCTGAGCAGCGCCAACGAAATTCAGATACGCGATCTTCCCACTCAGATTTACAGCGCGCCCATCGACGTGCTGGCGATCAGCCAGCCGAACAATGGCATCGTGCCCATGGCAGAACTGGAGAGACAGACCATCTTGAACGCACTCACCCAGGTGAACGGAGACAAGATGCTGGCAGCGCGGCTGCTCGGCATCGGCAAGACGACCTTGTACCGGAAGTTGAAAGAGTACGAGTCCCAAAACTGAGCTCCCGGCCAAGCGCGCGTGCCAGAACGGGAGGTCAAGCGCCAGCCCGAGCGCGTAACTCATTTATTTCCACGCCAAACCAATTGGCCCGGAAGTTGCAAAACTGTTCAGCATGATCCTTCTGGTGACGCCGAGCGAGCGGGCATCCGAGTGCGCCAAGGCGCTGCATGAGGCGACGGGCGAGGGCGTCGCGGTGGCGGAAAGTCTGTCCCGGGCAGCCGCACTTTTGCGAGCGGAATGCTACCGGGCGGTGGTGCTCGATCAATATCTGCTCGAAACCGAGCCCCATGAAACGGAGACCACGCTCGAGCATCTGGGCACCGCCATCCTGGTGCAGGTCAATCTGGCGGTCACTGGCATGGAGCGTCTGCTGCGGGAAGTCCGGGCGGCCATGCAGCGCCGCCAGCGCGACGAAGTGCGGGCCCGCCAAGCCGCGCTCGCCAAGCTCCAGAGTGAACTGAATGGCACGATCACGGCGCTGCTGCTCTCCAGCGAACTGGCCCTCGCGACCCCGGACCTGCGCCCGGCGGCAGCCGAAAAGCTCCACTCGATTCACGAACTGGTGAAGAAACTCCGCCAGCAATTGGAGAGCGCGGGTGCAACCGGAGAGCCCGAACCGCTGGCACACGTCTAGTACCGTGACCGCATTATTTGTACCGTTTTACCACGGAGAGTAGCGCCGCCGTCCCGGCGGCTGTCCGGCGGGCGTCCTCGCCCGCCGCTCCGAGGGCGAGACGCCCTCGGGACAGCCGGCAGGATGCCGGCGCTACTCGTTTCACGGACTGTGGAAAAACTCGGGTTCGTATCAGGGCATCGCTTTAGCGATGCCGTAAGCTCTTTGAAATCATCCGCCCCTTTAGGGGCGCTCGTAGTCTTCTGAATCCATCCCAACAGTTACAAATCTCTACCAAACTATTCGCAAGGCCAGTGCGCGGGCTTCGTTCTTCGGGGAAAGAAACGGAGGCTTGTGATGGAGAACAGAACGACGGTGTTTTACGTAGACGACAATCCCAAATCCAGCCGATTGCTAACCAGTGTTCTTGAAGAATGCGGGTTCCGAGTCATCGCAAAAAATGACCCCATCGAAGCGCTCGCGCTTTGCCAACGGATCTATTTTGATCTGGCACTTCTCGATTACGAAATGCCAGCGATGTCGGGCTCGAAACTGGCTCAGGAGATCAAAGGTCTGGTGCCGGATGTTCCTGTAGTGCTGATCTCTGGCCGCTCAGCTCTGCCCGCTTCCGAATTGGAGTTTGTGGATGCTCATTTCGGGTTTGGAACGGCGCTCGACGATCTCCTATGGACGATGCGGATATTGGCGCGCCCAAAGCCGGTCACGATGGAGGACCATCTGGCGGGTCAGAGGGAAATGACAAAGTGGGCGGACTCAACCTGACGGGGCGGGCGCTAACCGGGAAGGACGCCGACGCGCTACACACGCCCAAGACTGGGGCGGGGGAAGCGTCACAAGTCCCCTTCTAGTCCCTGTCGGCATCTTCCGTTTTGCGGACGCTAGACGCTGGCGTCCGCTGCTTCTTCGGTTCAGCCTCGGGCTTGGGAGTTTGGAAAAGAATCTTCATTGCCTGCTCGAACTTCTCCGCGACTTCTGGCCCTTTACTGTATTCAATGCGTTTCATATCAATCTCGATGAATCTTTGAGTCAGTGTGAGCATGGCGTGCAAGTGTCAGTATTACAGTGGCTCGCGCTATTGTCAGGCCCTCTATAATCTCGTCAATCTTTGCAGAGAACATAGCTTCATTAATGTTACCGGCAATAGGTAAGGTCGACTGGACCACGATACTTTGCAGTCCAATAGCTTGTTGCGTTCCAGCAGTCTGCGGGCCTCCAACAAATACATATCCGATCTTTGATCGCGCAAGCTCTAGTAGTATCTCTTCCATCACGATGTTTGCTTCCTCGACGGTCAACTTTGCTAGAGCGGCTTGATGTTCTGGCGCTATAACCAGCGGTGACTGGAATTGTAAGAACCCAGATTTATCTTTTGCACGGGCAACTGCCACCACATTACCGCCCTTCAATGTTATCGCATCGTTGAAGAACACATCTGGCGTACTTGGGGCTGGAGAAACCGCCATTCCTAGATCATTTGCCCAAGCCTTGATGTGAGATTCTACGTTGTCGTTTGTGATTTCAACTGATTGCTTGAAAGAAAAAACCTCCCTTCCCATAACCGTGTAAATGAGAATGGCAACACAGGCCGCGCCAACAATTCCGTAAAGTGCTATCGGTGCCTTCTCGGCATGTTTGCTTCTTAAATGTGCGAACAAAAGACCCCCGAGTATAACGATCAAACTCGCTATAATGCTGCTGATAATCCCGACGCCCATCGCAAACACCTCCGCTGTACTTGGAATATAATCCAAGTGATTGACTCAGCGGGGTTAATCAAATTAGACATGCGCGCCACGTGATTTGACACCCTCCTAACTCTATGATTCCAAAAGGACCTGGAGAAATAATTTCGCAAGTGTCGGTTATTGCCTCAAGACTATACAGGCAAATAAAAGGCGAATGAGCTCGCGCCGAAGCGGGCGGCCTCGGCTACGGAAGAACCCCGATTCTCGCGCGTCTGGCCAAGAGCGGTCAGCTCTCAGTTTTCCCGGACGTGAGCTTCTACTGATAGCTGACAGGGAGAGCTGAGAGCTGCCCCCACAGCGGACCGCAAGAAAACTCTTCCCTAAGCACGGCCCGCGCCCTAAACTGATGGCAACTGGCCCGAGGGTTTCCCAGCCCTCGATCCCCCGAGGCTTCTGTGCGCGTACTGGTGACGGCGGACACTTTCAGCGGAGTATGGACATACTCGCGCGAACTGGTTTCGGGTCTGGTGACCCACGGGGCGCAGGTCACGCTCGTCAGCTTTGGAGAAATTCCGCTTCCCCATCAGACCGCCTGGATGGATGGGCTGCACGGCCTCGAATATCATCCCACCGCGTTTCGTCTCGACTGGATGCAGGAAGGGGAGCAGGACTTCCACGCGGCCCAGGATTATCTGTGCGCGATTGTCCGCGACACGCGCCCTGATTTTCTGCATTTGAATCAGCTGAGTTTTGGGGCGATGCCGGTGGCGACGCCGCGACTGGTGGTGGCGCACGGCGATGTGATCACGTGGTGGTTGGGTATCCATGGACACGAACCAGCCGGGTCGGCATGGCTGAAGTGGTATCGCGAGACGATTGTCGCGAGCTTGAAGCGGGCCGAGGCCGTGGTCACCACTTCGCGCTGGATGGGAGAGATGCTGCGTCTGGCCTACGGCGACGATTTCGATGGCTACGTCATTCCGCCCGGACGCAATCCGATCTACTTCAATCCGTTCGTGACCAAGGAAGAGTCGGTGCTGGCGATCGGGCGCCTGTGGGATACGGGAAAGCAGGTGGCGTTGCTGACCCAGCATAAGCACGGCCAGCCGGTGTGCATAGTGGGGGCGGATAACCCGATACCCATGCCCACGGTGCCGATCCGCGCCGACGTGCGCGTCTCCACCGGCGAGCACGAGATTTCGGTGAAGGGAGCGCAGACCGAATCGCAACTGCGTTCGCTCTACAGCAAGTCAACAATTTTTGCGGCAACTTCGTGCTACGAGCCTACGGGATTGGCGTCGATCGAGGCGGCGTTCTCGCGCTGTGCGCTGGTCGCCAATGACACCGAAGTGTATCGCGAACTGTGGGGCGACGCGGCTTTGTACTTCGAGCGCAATGATGCCGAGAGCCTCAGCGAAGTGCTCGGGCAACTGGACGCAGACCGCGAACTCGTCCGCCTCTACGGGACGCGAGCCTACAACCGGGCGCGCGAACGCTTCACGGCGCGACGGATGGTGGACGACTATCTGCGGCTGTATCGGCAGCTGCGGGCTTCAAAAGTGGCGGTGGCGTAGGACCGCTAACTGGCTGGGTAGAAATTCTGGTTTCGCATCAGGGCACCGTTTTAGCGGCGCCGTAACTTCGACCCGCTCGTAGCTCGCGCTCGAATACAGCGCTCACCGGCCGCATGCTATACTTTTCAAGCATCTTTCCTGTCAGATCAGTAGACGGAGGACAGTATCGACAAGCGTTTTATCCGCATGAACGAGCGCATACGGGCGCGGGAAGTCCGCGTCATCGGTGACGAAGGGGAACAGATTGGCGTAATGCCTCCCTTCGAGGCGCTCAAGATGGCCCGCGAACGAAACTTGGATCTGGTGGAAATTTCCCCGACTGCGCAACCTCCAGTTTGCCGCATCATGGACTACGGGAAATTTCTGTACCAGAACGAAAAGCGCGAGCGCGAAGCCAAGAAAAAGCAGAAGACCATTACGGTCAAGGAAGTAAAGTTTCGTATCAACGTGGACGATCACGACTACGAAACCAAAAAGAATCACGTGTTGCGCTTCCTCGACGAAGGAGACAAGGTAAAAGCGACCATCTTCTTCCGCGGACGCGAAATGACGCGGCAAAGCCTGGGCCGCCAGATTCTGGAACGTCTGATCAAGGATGTTGACCAGAAAGGTTTGGTGGAGTTCCGTCCACGGCAGGAAGGCAATACGCTGCACCTGATTCTGGCGCCGAGCAAGAAGGAAGGCGGAGCGAAAGAAAAGCCGGCGGCTCATCCGAAGCCAGCGCCTCCCGCGCCGCAAGGCGGCGCGCAGACAGCGTAAAAAAGCAGCTGTCAGCTCTCAGCTATCAGCCCTCAGGAAAATCTCTTGGTGCGATCGCTGCGAGCTGATGAGATACTGCGCTTATGACGCTGAGAGCTCTAACTGAGAGCTGACAACTGAGAGCTGAGAGCTATTTATTTATGCCTAAACTAAAAACACACAAAGGCGCTGCCAAGCGCTTCAAGAAGACCGGGACGGGAAAGGTGAAACGGCACAAAGCGTTTCTCCGCCATATCCTGACCTCGAAGGCCAAGAAGCGCAAGAAAAAGCTGGGGAACTCCGTGCTGGTGAGTGATGCGGATCTTCACAAAGTGAAGCGGATGATCCCGTACTAAAAGCGGTGGCCAGTGGTCAGTGGCCAGTGGCCAGTGAAACCACAACCCTGAAAAGTCTGCGGAGCGAAATGCCCCGCAGCGGCGCGTGAAGAGGTCGGGCTTTAGAAATCCCTTGCGGGTAGAAGCCTCCTTGCCTCCAGCCGCCAGATGCAATGAAAAAGGAGAACAGCAATGCCTCGTGTAAAACGCGGAACCAAACGCCGCGCCAAGCGCAAAAAGATTCTGGAACGCGCCAGTGGATATTTCCTAACTAAATCCAAACTTTACCGTTCGGCGAAAGAAGCCGTCGACCGCGCGCTGAAGTTTGCCTACTCCGGCCGCAAGCAGAAGAAGCGCCAGTATCGTTCGATCTGGATCGTGCGCATCGGCGCCGCCGCCCGCTTGAACGGTCTGAACTACAACCAGTTCATCAGCGGACTGAAGAAAGCCGGCGTGGAACTGGACCGCAAAATCCTGGCGGATTTGGCGGTGAACGATCCGGCAGGATTTGGCAGTCTCGCCGAACAGGCGAAGAAGGCGAACGCAGCGACAGCGACCGCTTAGCATCCAGCTCTTAGCTTTGGTAGCGCCGGCATCCTTGCCGGCTGTCGCGAGGGCATCTTGCCCTCGCACGTGCGGGCGAGGACGCCCGCACGACAGCCGCCGAGACGGCGGCGCTACAATCTCAGATCTCATGTACACAGTCCCCAAACTGACCGACTTCTCAGCGGCAGCGCTCGACAGCGCCGTGCGCGAGCTTCTGTCTACGCTCGAGCAAGAGTCGGCAGCGGTAGGTTCCGAAAACGACTGGAAGGCATTTCGCGATCGCTGGATGGCGCGCAAGAACGGCATCCTCACTCAACTCAACGATCTGTGGTTGAAAACCGCGCCGGGACCGAATAAGCGCGACGTCGGTCAGCGCGTCAACGATCTCAAGACCAAAGTCGAACAGGCGGTTGATGCGACGCTTACCCGCATTCAGAGCGGAACTTCCTCGGGCAAACTCGCCGCCGAGCGGCTCGACATCACCCTTCCCGGCATTCGGCGTCCCATCGGCGCCGAGCATCCCGTCATCAAGACGATGAACGAGATGATTGGCGTCTTCCGCAATCTGGGCTACTCGGTCGAGGAAGGCCCAGAGATTGAAACCGATTTTTATAACTTTGAGGCGCTGAACTTTCCGCCGAATCATCCGGCGCGCGACACGCAGGATACGCTGTTCATCGCCGGTCAGGAATCGAAACCGCTGCGCGACCGCTTGCTGCTGCGCACGCATACTTCACCGGTGCAGATTCGCACCATGCAGAAGATGAAGCCGCCGGTGCGCGTCGTGTGTCCGGGAAAAGTTCACCGCAACGATGCGCTGGACGCGACGCACTCGCCCATCTTTCACCAGATCGAAGGACTGGCGGTCGACACCAACATCACCTTCTGCGATCTGAAGGGCACGCTCGACCACGCCATGAAAGCGATGTTCGGATCGAGCGTGAAGACGCGCTTCTATCCGTCGTTCTTTCCGTTTACCGAACCGAGCGCCGACGTACAGATCAGTTGCATTTTCTGCGATGGCAAGGGCGTGCGCGACGGCGCTCCATGCCGCAACTGCAAGGCCAGCGGATGGATTGAGTTACTCGGCTGCGGCATGGTCGATCCGAATGTGTACGGCTTCGTGGATTACGATGCGACAAAGGTTTCGGGATTTGCTTTCGGCATGGGCGTGGAGCGGATTGCGATTCTGAAGTACGGCGTAGATGATATTCAGCTTTTCTTCCAGGGCGATGTGCGGTTTTTGGAGCAGTTTGGGTAGAAAAGCTTTTAGCTGTTAGCTCTTGGCTTTTAGCTAACTCCAAACCCGCAAAGAATCTATCGCTGTACGAAAAGAAAACTGCAGATCCCTCGCTTCGCTCGGGATGACAACTGAGGAAAGTGAAGGGCTTGGGCTAAAAGCTAACAGCTAAGAGCTGCTCTCATGAAAATCTCTCCCCATTGGCTGCGCGACTTCGTTGACCTTCCGGTCGACTACCTCCGGCTTGCGTACGAACTTACCCTTGCGGGCGTTGCCGTCGAAGGTATTTCGGGCGAAGGCGAGGCGACCGTCTACGAGATGGAGATCACGACCAACCGTCCCGATGCGATGAATCATTATGGCGTGGCTCGCGAGGCCTCGGCGCTTTACGATTTGCCGCTCAAGCCGATCGCGCCGAAGCTGCCGCCGTCGGAGGGCAAGTCTGACGTCACCATCGACATTCAGGAGCCAGAGCTGTGTCCGCGCTTCACGGCGCGCGAAATTCGCGGAGCGACCATCAGGCCTTCGCCCGCAAACATTGCCGGGCGCTTGCAACTGATCGATCAACGGCCCATCAGCAACGCCGTGGACGCTACCAACTACGTTCTGTGGGAAAGCGGCAAGCCGACGCACGTGTTCGATCTCGACCTGCTCGAAGGACGGCGCCTGGTCATTCGCAAAGCTCAGGCCGGCGAAACCCTGAAGACTCTGGATGGCATCGAGCGCAAGCTCTCGACCGATGACCTCGTTGTTGCCGACGCGAAAAAGCCGGTGGGACTGGCCGGCGTGATGGGCGGCTTCGACACGATGATCACCGAACGCACGAAGAACATCCTGATCGAATCCGCGTGGTGGGACCCGGTCACGGTGCGCCGGATGTCGAAGCGGCACGGTCTGCACACCGACGCCTCGCACCGATTTGAGCGCGGCGCCGACTTCGAATCGACCGTCGTTTCGACCAACCGCGTTGCCGAGCTCATTCTCAATTCCGGCGGCGGCAAGCTCATCGGCGACGTGGTTGACGTAATCGCGCGCCAGCTTGACCTTGCTCCGGTAGAACTCGACCTCCGGGAAGTACACCGGATTCTCGGCGAAGAACTCAGTACGCTGGAAATCAGCCGCATCCTTGCTCGTCTCGGTTTTACGATGCTTCCCGGCAGCGAGGGTACTTACCTGGTCCACATCCCGAGCTGGCGCCTCGACATCGAGCGCGAGATCGACA
>Ga0224558_1001445_pt1 | contig 24871 bp, 15 predicted proteins | sample 714S32024metaG_FD_180682 | JGI IMG/M metagenome (GOLD analysis project Ga0224558, IMG submission 180682) | Peat soil microbial communities from Stordalen Mire, Sweden - 717 S3 20-24 | ecosystem: Environmental > Terrestrial > Soil > Wetlands > Peat | place: Sweden: Norrbotten County, Stordalen... | reverse complement strand
TCGAGCGCCTGCAAACTATCGATTCCCAGCGTCTTGAAGAAGTCGTCATCGCCAGAAAGCTTCTCCCGTGGGACCTTAAAGTGGGTCGCGGCAAGATCGAGAATCTGGTCGAGTGTGTGATCGGTCGCCGGCATGAATATTGCGCCTCTAAAATCACCAATTACAAATTACCAATTCACGGCAAATACGGCTGCACTCCCTCGTTCTCCACAAACTTGCGCAGCCCCTCTTCGACGGCTGGACGCGAATAAAGGTCGCAGAAAATATCAATCTCCCGCTTCAACTCTTCATACGGAATCGGCTTCACAAATTCCTTCGCCGTCGCTGCCGTCCGCCGGTCAAATTTTCCGACTTGGCTGGCCGTTGCGCGTGCTATCCGCAGCGCCTCCCCTTCGGCGGCAATCTGGCTCACCAGTCCGATCTGCTGCGCCTTCATCACATTGAAACTGCGCCCGGTGAGAAGCAGATCGCGCACCACCGCATTGCCCAAATCCCGCTTCAGTCGCGGAATCCCGCCGAATCCCGGAATCAGGCCCAGCCGCAGCTCGGGGAAGCAAAATCGCGCCATGCGGTCCGCAATAATAATGTCGCAAACCAGCGCCAACTCAAACCCGCCGCCAAATGTCACGCCGTGCACCGCTGCAATCGTTGTCAGCGGCGCCGCATCGAGCGCGTTCATCACGGAGTGAATGCGCTCCAAAAAGTCCCGCACCCCGCGCAGGGCTGCGGTCCTTTCCATTTCTTGTCCGCGCTGAAACAGCTCGCGCAAATCTGCTCCGGCTGAAAACCCGGCCTTCAACGTCGAGTGGACAATTAACGCGTGGGCCTCGTTCGCCATTCCAGGTAAAGCCGCTGCAAACTTTTCTAATTCCTCCAGTGTGAGCGACCCGATCTCGTTGCAAGGATCACGATGCAATGCAAGCTCAGTCACTCCATTCGCGATTTGCCACGAAAGCGTCTGCCCTTTGAAGTCGTTCATGCCGTCTTCGCCGCCTGGTTCTTCGGAACCTGGTTCTGCGAGGTCAGGTACATCGCGTCAATTTCGTTGCGAAAGCGCTCGGCAATCAAGTCGCGCTTCAGTTTCCCGTTCGCCGTTAGCAGGCCGCTCTCGATGGTGAACGCTTCCTTCACCAGATGAAACGCTCGCACCTGCTTGTAATGCGGCAGGTCCTGATTCACAAGGTCCAACGCTGCCTGCGTCTTCTCGCCGCTCACCGTGCCCGTGACCAGCGCCGCCAGATATCCGCGCGCGTTGCCCACGAGCACCACCTGACTCGCGCCCGGCAACTCGTGCAGAACCTTGTCCTCAATCGGCTCGGGCGCAATGTTATGCCCCGACCCAAGAATAATGAGGTTCTTGAGGCGCCCGACAATCTTCCAGTTTCCGTTCGCGTCCACTTCGCCCTGATCGCCCGTATGAAACCAGCCGTCGCGCAGCACTTTCGCCGTCTCCTCTGGACGATTCCAGTATCCTGGAAAAATATTCGGCCCGCGCACCACGATCTCCGCATTCTCCGCGACCTTCATCTCCACGCCCGCAATCGCCGGCCCCGCGCGGCCCGGAATCACTGGCGCATTCGGATCATCCATGGTGCAGATCGCCGTCGTCTCGGTCAGGCCGTACACTTGCAAAACGGGAATGCCCAGCATCATAAAAAAGAGTTGCGTCTCCTCACTCAGCGGCGCCGAGCCACAAATCAGCGCGCGCAGTTTTCCGCCGATCATCTTTTTGCGGATGGTAGGAAACACCAGCCGATTCGCCAGCCCGAGCCAGATCCCGTCCCCGGCGCGCGATTTTCCCTCCTGCCGCCGCACCCACGCGCCCTTTGCCTTGGTGTGCACCTTCAACGAAAATCCACCCGTATTCCAAAGCTGCTCGTCGACCGCCTTGCGCATGCGTTCGAGAAGCGCGGGAACATTCAGGAAATAATCCGGCGCCCCCAGCCGCATCTCGGTAGCAATCTTTCCCAGGTCCGTATTCAATGTCAGCTTACTTCCGCGCAGCAGGCAGGTCAGCATCATGATCCACGAGCCGGCAAAGCAAAGCGGCAAGTAATGAAACACCGCGTCCCCCGGCCGCGTCTTCCCCGTGTCCCCCAGCATCGTGCGACCCTTCATAAGGTGATCCAGCCGCCCCGAAGTGCAGCCCAGCATGTGCCCGACGTTGCCCGCGTTCAACATCACGCCCTTCGCCTCGCCCGAGGTGCCCGAGGTGTAGATGATCGTCACCACATCTCCTTCCGCAACCTCCAGCGCCGGATCCTCCGCCGGCTCGCGCCCTGCTGTGAAAACATTTTCGAAGCAGAAACCCGGCGGCGCCTCGGGCCAAGCTTCCGCGATGGCATCGGCCAACGACTTCTCGCCGCAGGCAATCACCGAGGGCCAGCAATTCTTCATCATCGCGACCAGTTCGGCCGGCGCCTGTCGCGCATACAGCGGCACCACCGTCAACCCCTCCGCCATGATGGCCAAATCCATCGCCACCCATTGCAGCGAGTTATGCGCCAGCAGCGCACACCGGTCGCCCTTCTTCAGCCGCAACCGCCGCAGATAAGCACGCGCCACCAGTACCTGCGCCAGCAACTGCCGCGCCGTAAGCCGAACCGCCTGCCCGTCGCGCATTTCCTGCAGCACGATGGCATCGCCGCTGCGCTCGAGGCTCGCAAAAAGTTGTTCGAGGAATGGCATGCGATTCTGGTCTATCAGGATTGCCGATCGAAATCTTGGGGATTTCCTTCGTGAACCTTCTCGTCCTTTGTGGGTTCCGCACTCTTAACCACGGAGGACACGAAGATTCACGGAGGAGCCCCACCTACCCATACGCCGCCACCAATTGGTTCAACCCGTCGCTCATCACCGGCAAATAATCGTCCCAGCTCCATTCTCCGCGCCGAGTGGGAAACTCCGGATACCGTCGCTGCACTTCTTCTTCGAAATACACGCCCATACGCGCCATCAATTTCAAATTCCGCACCACGCTCCGCGCGATCCCGTCGGCAATCCGCTCACCGTTGCGATCCAGAATTTCGAGCGCCGCCAGAGTCCGTGCCTCCAGGTCCGGATCATCCACATTCATCAGCAACTCCGGATGTCCGCGCTCGTTCATCAGATTCCGTATACGCTCATCCATCGTGATTCCCGCCGACGCCACCAGCGCCGGCATCGAAGTCACAATCCCGTGGTAGCGCGAAGACACCATCAGCCGGCACGCCCGCAGAATGCTGACCAGTTGGTACATGTTGTGATCGTCCGAAGTCAGCACCGGAACTCCGCCCAGCTTCTCCGAGATACGGCGGCAAGGCCGGGCATCCATGCGCTCGGTCGCCGCCATGATCACGAATACATTCCTTTTCTGCCGAAACGCGGCCACCGCCTTTGCGATCGAACTCAAGTAATGTTCGTACGCTCGCTCCGCCTCCGGCCCCGCATGATGAAAATACGGTCCGCGATAATGGCTCTCTTTGTACGCGCCGGCAAGGCTGTGCAGCGCCGCCTTCCCCACCGACGCCTTCACCGGCCACTCAAACGGATTGATCGGACACAGCACCAGCACCGGCGTCTTCCCATCCCAACCCACATCGCGCAGTGCTTTCTGCCCATATTCCGCGCCCAGCGGCTCAAATGTCCACGCCGTATCCGTACCCAATTCCGTCGGCACGCCCATCTCGCGCAGAATTTTCCGCGACTCGTCATTGCGCGTGATCACCAGCGAATTCCTGCAATAGCGCTCACACATCTTCGCGACCAGCGGATCCATGTGGCCGGCCTCCGCGCCGTAGCCGATCGACAACTTGTTCTCCGCCGCCGCAATACCCAGCGATCCGATCATCATTGTCGTCAGCGCGTTCGCAAATTTGGACTTGAACATCGAACCTTCACACGCCACCACCCCATGATGTTTCGGCACTTCATTGGCCAGGAACGGCGGAAAAATATCCGGCAGCCGCACCTGCGACGTACCTTCGAAATATCCGCGCGACCGGTCAAAATTAAACGTCATCATGCTCAGGTCAACGTTCTCCGGCCCAAGAATTCGCCGGATCTGCCGCAGCATTTCTTCCACGCGCACATCCGATCCCGTATTACGCGTTCCGTTGTAGCCCGCAAACAGCAGCTTCAGTTTTTCCCCCGGCTGCCACGGCTCCCGCTTGCCCAGCATCCACTGAATTTTTTTGCCCTCGATGATGCTCGATACCCACGCTTCCAGAACGAAGTCCATCATGCGGCGGACCCTCCTGCGTTCGTGCTCTCCGGCCAGACTCGATACGGGTATTCAAAATTGTGCTCGCGGCTGAACCGGAGCAGCGGAAAACTGTATCGCGAAAACGGCGCCGGCTTGCGTCCTATTTCCGTTGTGACGCGCGCGTTGTCGAACACCGTGTTCCAGGTCAAGTACGGCAGAAAGACCATCATCAGTGCCGCCCCGAGCCCCACCGGTCCTTTGCGGTTCGCCAGAGTATTGACGATGGAGCCGAACGGCCTTTCGAGGATCGGCAAGAACAGCGGCCCACGCTTGTTCTGTTCCGCCGCAAGCGCCCGAGTCAATTCCCGAAACGTCTGTGAATCGTTGCCCGAAGAAAGATGATAGGTATCGTATTCAGGATTCGCCTTCATGTGCAAAGTCGCGATCGCGTCCGCCACGAAATCCACATTCACAATGTCGATCTTGTCATGTGGACGAAACGGCAGCACCGGCAATCCCGCCAGAAACACGAACGACCGTACCATGTCGAACTGCGTCGTTTGCGGATACCGGCTGTCCCCCAACACGATGCTGGGGCGGAAAATCGTCAGCGGTACGTCCGGCAGCAACTCGCGCACCATGTGCTCGCAGAATTTCTTCGTCCGCGCATATGGATCGTAATCCGATCGTTCCCACTCAATCGACCGGTCTTCCAAAACAACTTCGTGGCTGCGTTTCCCCGCCACCGCCACCGTGCTGACGGTCGAAAACCGTCGCAGTCCGTGATAGTACTGCGATTGCCGCGCCAACTGCAGCACTTCGAGAGTCCCGCGCAGATTCACATTTAGACAACTTTTTTCCGACTTCCGATTCAGCGAGGCCGCGCAGTGGATCACGGAATCGGTGGTGTGCACCAGTCGGTCGTAATCGCCAGGTTCGAGCCCGAGCTGTAGCGAAGTGAGATCGCCCCGAAAAATCCGGATTTTCGCCTGCAGGTATTCATAGAATTTCGGAAATGGCAGGTGCAGCTGCAAGGCATTCCAAAGCCGCAGCTCCGCGTCACGCGGATCGCGGCCGCGCACCAGCATATTCAAGGTCGCGTCATGCTGCTCCAGCAGATTGGCGGCGACATGCGCGCCGATGTATCCAGTCCCACCGGTCAGGAATATTGCCACGTTGCTCCGTTCGTCCCCGTCTTCAAACCATCGCCATTTCCGCGCGTTGAAGTTGTCGTTGTCGTTGTCGAGGGCGGCATCTGCAGCACTCGCGGCGCTCGCGCTTCCAGCGGACGCCCTTCAATCAGCGGATACGTCCATCGCCGCAATGCCGGAATATGAATGTCGATCCAATACTCCCACCAATCCAGTCCCGCCGTATCGTAGCCAAAGATTTCCTTCTCCTCGGGCGGCAGCGCCTGCGACAACTTCTCTACATTATCCGCGGCAAAATCGTGCTCGTTGTGCAGAATAAACGGCTCGAACAGTTCCACCAATTTTTCCACCCGCTCCAGATTGCGCTCAGTCTTCGCCAGAGGCTTCGTCATCGCAGATGGCAGCGGAGACATCACCCGCTGAATCGACTTGATAATCATCTTCTGCGCCGGCGCCGACATGCGGTTATAACGCTCCTTCGAAACCGAAATCGCATCCATGCGCAAGCGCAACCAGCATTCCAAACCTTCCTGTGCGCGATAGTGCCGCCGGTGCCCCAGCGAGGTCAACTCAATCGACCGCCCCATGTCGCAGGGATTCGTGCGCGACGTCGCCAGTTGATACAGCGGATCGTGCCGCCGCCCCACCAGCGCCGCGCTAATCAGCGTCATCCCGGCGCACACCGCATCCACCGGAATAATGTCCAGCAGTTTGCGTTCGTTCGAAGGCAGTTGCCGGAACGCTGTCCCCAGCAGATACGACAGCGACGCCGAAGTATTTATCCCCTCATTCCACCCGCGAAACGGCTTTGTCACCGAAGTCTCGACTATTGACGGACGCACAATCGCAATCGGCAGCCCCGCGCCATGTTTCGCGATCAGCGATTCCGCCAGGCTCTTGGTGAACGTGTAAGTATTCGGCCAGCCTAACTCCTGCGCGCGCCGGGTGGCTTCTTCGGTAAGATGATTTTTCAGCCAGCGAACCTTATTCTTGCGGATCTGGTTTTCCAGCGCCTGCCCGCTCAAACCTTTCGCCGCATGCTCTTTGTTCAACGCCTGCTTCTTCAATTCCTCGGCAACTTCCGGCCCTTCCACCCGCGCCTCCGCCCACTCCACCAGCTCATGCAGGCGATACCATTCTTTTTCCGCATCGAAGTCGGCCACGCCCGCCGGCGTGTAATTCGCACTCACCTGCTCACTCACCCGCCCATCGCGCCGCCCCGCCACATAGCACGTCGAAAGATGCAGTAACGCCGCATGATCCGACCCGCGGATGAATTCGATCAGGTGATACGCCGCATCCACATTCGCCGCCAAAGCGTCCCGCAGATCGGGATTGAAATCCGTCAGCCCCGAGCTGTTGATGATCAGGTCCAGGTCGGCGTGCAGCCGCGTCGCCGTCTCCGAATCCAGCCCCAAGCCCGGCTGCGAAACATCGCCCTCCACCACCTCAATTTTTTCCGCCAACAGAGCGCCTAGTTGGTCACCGTACTTCTCAAACAACGGATCGAAAACCGGCGATCCTTCGATCATTTTCTCGAAGCGTTCTTGCGCCGGACTCGACTTCTGCGACCGGATCAGCAGATAGAGTTTCCCGATCTCGGGTAGATCCATCAACGTATTCGCCAGCCACACCTTGCCGATAAATCCGGTGACGCCGATCAGCATCACTCGCTTTCCGCCCAGCCCCTTCCGCACCGAAAACCGCTCCGGATGCCGCTTTTCGTCGAAATACACAATCGGACGAACCCGCGGCGTCTCCACCCGCACCGCCGGCACAATCGCCGACGCCAGCGCCTTCGGACCACGCAAACCGAGAGCGCGCACCCATCGCGCCGGACTTTGCTGCCCGTCCGGCCCCGCTTCGCGAATCCGCGCAAACAATCCCCGCGGCCGGATCACCGGACTCAGCAGCCGTCCGGTCGCAACTCCATCGCGGAAATCGAGGCGGTTCGCAATAATCCACCGCACTCCCAGATGCCGCGCCAGCGGGCGCATCACATGCTCCAACCCCTGGCTCACCAGCACCACATCCACGCCCGTCGCCTGCAACGCCTTCAGGTGCCGCACTCCTTCGTCTTTGAGCAGCGGCTTCAGCTTATATTCGAATTCTTCTTCGCCCAGCAGATCAAGCCGGTCGCGCGTAATCCCGCGCAGCACGGCATGAACGATCCGAGTCGCAGCCACGCGGTTCGCCGCATACAAAAATGGCCGCAGCAATGCCATCAAGAGCACCAGACTGCGCCGCGCCGCCCGCGCGATATACGTCTGGCTGTTCCAGGTAAAAAAGGCGATCGGCCGGACCGTGGTCAGCTCCAGCAGGCTTCCTTCCACTCGCCAATAGACCGGCGACGAAGGCCGCGGACGCCCAGAGGGCAAAGCGCCGGCGTCAAGCGACGTCCGCGCCCGCACTCCTTCGAGATGGTTGACAGGTTCCACGAATCAATAGCCGGCACGCCTTGTTGCAAGACGCCTGGTTGCAAGACCAAAGTCCGAGACAACGTTACAAGAGGACTATCTCCCGTCTCACAGTGCCCCCCAGGAATCGGGGCGCAATCATCTATTCTAACCTCTCCTTTGCAAAGGACGAAGAAGAACTGCGTCACCCGGCCCGCTCTACCCAGCACACATCCCAGTACTTCCCAAACTTCCGCCCATTCTCGCTGAACACGCCCACCACCTTGAATCCGAATCGCCGATGCAGCGCTTCGGTAGCCGCATTCGGCAACACATACACCCCTACAAAACGATGAATGTCCTCGCCCTTCAACACTTCAAACAACCTCGCGTACAACAGCTTCCCAACGCCCTTCCCCACCGCCTCGGGCGCGCAATAAATCGTCGTCTCCACCGTCGTGTCGTACGCCGCCTTCGGACGAAAGCGCGTCGTCCCCGCGTATCCCACCACCACCCCATTTTCCTCGGCCACCACCAGACGATACCGCCCCGTCGCGCTGAACTGCGCAAACCAGGCCTCCCGCCGCTCCACCGTGTAAGCCTCCACGTCAAACGTCACCGGAGTATTCAGAACGTAATAGTTATAGATCTCGGTAATTCGCGCCAGATCCCCACGTTCCGCAGTCCGAATTCCCATCTCGCTCATGGCCGCCCTCGAATCTGTGTTCCGCAATCACCGCATGACCCAGCCTACGACGCCTGCCGCCGCAATCACCCAGGCCGAGTTCACGCGAAACCGGAGCAACGCAATCAAGCTCACGCCGAACACGACCAGCGTTGTCCAGTCCACCAGCGATGCCTTCCCCAACCGCCACGTCACCACCGCTATCAACGCGAGCGAGCCCGCCACCACTCCATCGAGCGCTGCCGCCGCCACTGCCGATCTTCGCAGCCGCGGAATCAGAGGCCCGCTCGCCGCCACCAGCACGAATCCCGGCAGGAAAATTCCGACCGTCGCCACCGCCGCGCCCGCCCAGCCCGCCACCAAATATCCGATAAACGTAGCGGTCGTAAACACCGGACCAGGCGTAAACTGCCCCACCGCGACCGCGTCAAGCAACTGCTTCTCCGTCAGCCAGTGCAGACGCTCCACAAACTCGGTCTGAAGAAATGCCAGCAAGACATATCCGCTGCCGAACACCACCGACCCAATTTTCAGAAACGACAAAAACAACCGAGCCAACCCGACCGGAAAAGCCGTGCCCACAGCCGCCACCGCCATCGCCCCAGCCACAACTTTCGGAAGCCCCAAAGCTTTCTGAAGCCCGGCTATTGTCGGAAACCCAACCGCATCCAGCAGTCGATTCTTCATCGCCCAAGCCGACGCCGATGCCACTCCGGCAAATACCAGCACCAGAACCGGACCGACTCCCATAAAACTCAACCCCACCGCTAGCACGGCAATCACCGCCAGCAGAGTCGTTCGCACGCCCGTTCGTCCCAGATGCCCCAGCGCCTGAATCACGATCGCAACCACCGCCGGCTTGATCGCGGAGAGCACGCCCTCAGCCTTCGGCAGCGAGCCAAAGCGCACATAGGCCCACGCAATCACCGAAACCATCACCGCCGCCGGAATGATGAAGCAACACCCCGCTACAATCAGTCCGCGCCAGCCGCGTTTCAACTGCCCCACAAAAATCGCAACTTCGGTCGAACTCGGTCCCGGAATCAAATTCGCCGTAGCCAGCCGGTCCAGAAAATCGGCCTGGGTGATCCACCGCCGCCGCCGCACGAATTCCTCTTCCATCATCGCCAGATGCGCCGCTGGCCCGCCAAACGCAATCGTGCCCAGTTTCAGAAACACCAGGGCAATCTCCCCCAGCGACGCCTCCCGGATTTCCAAAGCCTCAGCCATAGCCTTGTGGCGCGGGCGCCCCCGCCCGCGAACTCTCCGCCGCTAAAGAAACTTCGAGGTTATCGCAAATTACCCCAAGCAAGAAAATTAGTAGGATGATTCACTACACAATAAGGAGCACCGCGCGCGAAGCAATAATGTGCGGCTAATAAATTCGTATCTTTGAAATGGCATGGCCAGAGGTTGCGAAAACAACAACATGGAGCGTGACTCTGTCCGCCAATTCTCACTTCACGCAGAAAGCAACAATCGTCCGCCCACGCGCACCCTGACTCTCCTCGAGTTTAGCCAGCACTTTCGCCTCCAGGTCCTCCGGATCAGCAACCATCTCGCAGCCAGCAATCTGTTCGTCCGTCGCGCCGTGAAAACACAATTCGCAGACTCCCAGCCCGCCGTCCGATCGCATGGGCGGACCGAACGTGCGGCACGTCATTGGCCGGGCATCGTAAAGGTCGCACAACCCCGTTTCCGGATCGAGCACCGGACAGGGCTCGTCGTTCGCAAATGCCGCGAAGCTCTCTTCCGCCTCCGAACCTTCGTCGAGCACGCCCGTTTTCGCGTCGCCGGGAAACTCCGCCGACAAACGCTGAATCGAATTTCTCGTCCGCTCCCGAATACGGCGCGCCCGCTGCGGGTCTGCCTTTTCGAGGTCAGAGAGCCCCTGCTGCAACCGGACCGCATCCAGTTGATTAATGGCAAACACACCCACGCAGCACTGCGTGCATCCCGGACGACACACCAACCACTCGCCGCTACGCCGCGTGGCCTCGGCCAGAGTAGCATCCACGATCTGGATCAGCGCACCATCCGCAGCCGGCAATCGCCGTGAAGACATAGCGGAAGCATATCGCATGGCCACGCCGGCGCAGAGTGTGCGAAATCACAACCATGAAATGGAGGGGCAACCACGGAGTAATGGCTAGATACGAATGAAGGATGGGCGGATTCGCCGATCTCCACCCGCTGGTCCTAGCAGCAACAGCAAATGAGAAGCAAAAGAACACCGACGCCTTGCGACAAGAGCCTACGAAACCGCAACCCAATTCCGCCGTTCAATAAAGGTTGGAGGTTCGTACGTGCATCCTTTCGCCAACCGGCGTTCTTCCCGGCGTGTGGACCACCACAAGATTGGACCGAGCGATGCAGCGCAGAGGCGCGCGACGACCGGGAACTCTTTCTCGACTTCGCGGCGCAGCGTGTGAATGCGCTCACTCACGCTGCGATTGACTTTCTTGAATTCCCGCTCCATCACCCAAAGCGCCGCATTGTAAGCGCTGTTCAACTTCTTCACTTCTCGCGCAAACCGCTCCCGGATGCGTGGATCTGGGTGGTCCTTGTAGCGTTGCCAACCCAGGAGTGTGGTCTGGCACATGCGATAAAGACTCGGCCCATTATTTTCGAAATCGCGCCAGAACGCCCAATCCAGAAACCTCTTTGAATCCTCGCGCGAGATGGCCGCGTGCCGGAAGTTGAATTTGAACTGCCCATGGATATCGGCGGGATCCATGTCCGTCAGCAAACGACCCTGTTCGGCCATTTCCTTGTAAAGCGGCGTGCCCGGAACCGGCGTGTAGAGCATGAACTGGTGGAAGTCGGTCTGGTAGCCGACCGCGGATTCGATTTCCTCGACGATATTGTCGGGCGTATGGTGCTCCAGTCCGATGATCGTCGAGCCCTGCACTCGTATCCCGTGTTTACGAAGCTCCCGCGTGAGTTGTCCAACTTCCTCACCCTGCAGTTTGCTGTAGCTGGATCTGGGAGACTCCAATCCCATCCATACCCAGGAAACGCCGAGTTCGACCAGTTCCAGCATAGTGTATTTGCGAATCGCATTGGCGGAAGCAAAGATGGAAAGCTCCCAGCTCTTGCCTGCCTGCTTCATGAGCTCCAGCAGGCGCAGGGCGCGCGTACGGTGCAGCAGGAAGTTTTCGTCCATTACAAAAAAGGAATGTACTTTGAGTTCGGATTCGATGCGGCACATCACCTCAAACAGTTCATCGCCGGTCTCGTAAAAGTTGACAAACTTTCCTTTGCCGCCAAAAAAAGAAGAAGTGGTGCAGAAGTTGCACCCCATCGGGCAACCCACCGACGGAATAATGGTTGCTGCCGTCCCGCCTTTTCGATTCGGCAGGCGGATTCCCATGATGCGCGTCTCCAGACCCGAAACAATCAAGGGATGCCGGATCGGAGCGTGCTCGTCTTCTCCCAGGTACCGCCGCATCCACGAAATCCCTTCTCCGCGCACAATGTGGTCGGCGTCGATCATCGTCTCCACACCGGGAATGGCAGCTACATGTCCTCCCACTACGATCACCGAATCCGGCGATAGTTCCCGCACCATGCGGCACATCTCCCGCACCTTGCCAACATTCACGATGATCGAAGAGATCCCGACGACGTCGTAGTGGTTCTTGGTCAATTCACTAGCAAACGCTTTGCGGGTAGGAAAGTCGAGCAGGCTGCACGGCGCCGAAATATTTTCCTGAATCATCATAATGCCCCAGGAGCGATGAAACATGCGAAGCGAGAAGCTGCCTTGTGCGCGCGTTACCTGATTGTGATAGAGCTCCATCGGATTGATTGTCCGACTGCCGAATTCGTCGTCTTGCGCATAGGGCCCGAAGACCGAACTCAGCAGAATGCGAGCGTGACTCCCCTTGGGGTGAGTTTCCATTTGTTTGGGTTTCATAGATTGTTACCTCAAGGATAGTTGCTCGGCAGAGTTCTGCGCGGTGACCTTGGTTACATTACAAAACTATTACGTGCACGCTGGAGTGCATGTCCTCGAGCACATGTCTTCTGGCAACCTGCGGACAAACTCGGGCCTCGTATGGTTAGCATCGCTCCTCCAGTAGGCGGCGGGAAAGTTGAGGTCGCACTTGACTTGGGGGACGCAGCGGTTCACCGCTGCGATAGCCGTTTTCAATGCGGTCACGCAAATAATTTCTTCTGGTTTAATGTCCTATTAGGTCCCGTAGGCCTCTCGGCGCGCATAAGAATTTCTGATGACACGAATAAATAATTCCGATTTACTTAAGAACACCCAACCATTAGCGTTATGACGCATTCATTTGATCACGTAAGGAGTCAACAGCTCTCAATGCGAAAGTCCCTGACGGTTTGCCTCTTGCTGGCGATGGTAAGCCTGTTTCGCCTCTGCGCGCTGGCGCAGACTTCCAGCGCGAACCCGAACCCCAGCGGCGCGAAAGCGGTGAGCGACGCTCAATCCGAACGAATCGCAAAACTAGAGCAGGCAGTGGCCGATGCCAAGAGTTCCGGCGACAACGCCTGGATGCTGACCAGTTCCGCCCTGGTCCTAATGATGACCGGCCCCGGCTTGGCCTTGTTCTACGGCGGCCTGGTGCGCAAGAAAAACGTCCTCTCGACGATGCTGCAAAGCTTCGCCCTAATGGCGATCGTGACGCTGCTCTGGGGGATAGCTGAGTACAGCCTCGCTTTTGGTTCGGGCAACAGCTTTATTGGCGGGCTGCACAACGTTTTTTTACGCGGCGTCGGAGCGCAACCCGATCCCGACTACGCCGCGACCATCCCCCTGCAGACGTACATGATTTACCAGTTGATGTTTGCCATCATCACCCCGGCGCTCATCACCGGAGCGTTTGCGGAAAGAATGAAGTTCAGCGCCATGACCCTGTTCATGATTCTCTGGTCGCTGATCGTCTATGCTCCGATGGCCCACATGGTCTGGGGCAAGGGCGGCTTCTTGAATGCAGCGCTGGGCGGCCACTTCCCTACTCTGGATTTCGCCGGCGGTACGGTGGTTCACGTTACCTCGGGCGTTTCGGCCTTGGTCTGCGCGCTCTACCTCGGCCGTCGTATTGGATATCCCAAGCAGAACATGCCACCGCACAGTGTGGTGCTGAGCTTCATTGGCGCCTGTCTGCTGTGGGTGGGATGGTTCGGATTCAACGCTGGGAGCGCGTTGTCGGCGGGAAGTCTTGCGACCAGCGCATTCGTAGCCACCCATTTTGGCGCCGCCTCCGCCGCTCTCGGTTGGAGTGCCGCGGAGTGGTCGCGGAACGGCAAACCAAGTGCTCTGGGAGCCATCTCGGGAGCGGTGGCGGGATTAGTCGCCATTACACCGGCCGCGGGTTTCGTGTCGCCGATGTCGGCGATTGTCATCGGGTTGCTGGCGGGAGTCGGCTGCTACTTCATGGTGGCCAAGGTCAAGATGCGCTTCGGTTATGACGACTCGCTCGACGCCTTCGGCGTCCACGGCGCGGGCGGCACGCTCGGCGCTCTGCTGACCGGGGTCTTCGCTTCCAGCGCCGTGAACCCCATCTTCAAGGATGCCCAGGGCAACACACTCGCATCGGGATTGCTGGAAGGTAACACCCATCAGTTGCTCAACCAGTTAGCCGGCGTAGTAATTGCCTGGGGCCTGGCCATCGTAGGGACTGTGGTGATCCTGAAGGTCGTCGATCTTACAATCGGGCTGCGAGTGAAGGAAGACGATGAAATCCAGGGTCTTGATCTCTCCCAGCACGGCGAGGAAGGTTATAACTGGGAAGCGCCAGAGTAGTTACGACCGGCCCTAGCAGCCCGTCGTGCAACTGAGATTCGTATCAGGGCATGCCTTCAGGCCGGTTTCCTCCGGTCGCCGACTCAGGCTCAGGATAGGCAATCGAACCCCGAAAGGCCGACTTGTCGGCGGCCGCGAAATCAGGGAAGGGCAGCTTGTGCTGGTCTCGCCATTGCTGCACCTGCTGCTCGGCGGCGCCGGCTTTCTCCTTGTCGATGCCGGAATCGCGCGAGAAGTATATGGTCTGCGACGGGAAAGCGAAGCCGCTGCCCGATTTCTCCACAATCTCGATGATACGCAACAACAGGTCTTCGCGGATCGCGGCGAATTCGTTGGCGTCGCGCGTGAGCACGTAGCTGAAAATCTCAAGGCGCAAAGCGCTGTTGTCGAAATTGGCGAAGCGGATGCTGGCGCTGTCACTTTCGACTTTCGCGTGTTCGTACAACATCCGGCGCGTTTCAGCCAGTAGATAGCGTAATTGGTCCCGCGTGGTCTCATACCTGATCGCGAGCACAGGATTGAACAGAATTTTGTCGCGACGGGTGAAATTTTCAATGCTCATGGTAGCGAGGGTGCCGTTGGGAATGGAGAGCTCGGTGCGTGCGTCAGTGCGAACGCGGGTGGAGCGTAGGCTGATGTCTTCTACTGTCCCGGTGCGGTCGCCAAAGCGGCAGTAGTCGCCTACGCGGATGACTTCGTCGGCCAGTACGGAAATTCCGCCAAAAAGATTTTCGAGCGTCTTCTGCGCGGCGAAGGCGATGGCAATGCCGCCGATGCCGAGGCCGGCGAGCACGGTGGTCAGGTTGAACCCCAGGATGGCCAGTATCGCAAGGAACCCTGCGACCACCACCAGCGCTGCGAGCAGACGCTCGGCCAGCACCATCAGCGTTCCCGTGCCGGTGCGGCCCCCGCTTATGGCATGCATGCGCAGCCGCTGCATGGTGAGGCCGGTGACGCGGAGCAGGAACCAGAAGAAGCCGATGCTGACCAGCACGCCGATGGTCCGATAGTAATAAAGACGTGGCAGGAGCGGCAGGCCGAGGTAGGCGGCAATTACGCGGTGAGCAAGCGCGCTGAATGAGACCAGCAATGGCTTGGACAGGCGGCTGTAAGAATGCAGGTTGGGGCGATTTCTGAACTTGAGCCAAAGCCGGCGCGGAATCGTCAGCAGCAGAACCACCGCCCATCCGATCGCGAAAGCTACTGGAATCGCAATGAAAAGCGCCAGCCACTGCCAGAGCGGCATCCCGAGAAAAACATTTCGCACCAGGCTCTGCGGGAGCTTGTTTTCGACCTGGTGAGCCTCAACATTCTCATACAGGTCGGGGACTTTGCCGAGCGTGTCCGCCGAAAAGAGCCAAATGTTCCCAGCATTTGGATCTGTGACCCGGACGAGGACAACGGGAACATCCGCATCGCGGGTGGAAAAATTTCCGATGGTTTGCTGGTCGGTGGTGCCGTAATTCGGATCGCCTTCGGGACTGGTGCTGATCCGTCGCACGCTGCCCACGAAGGCGCTGTCCATCAGCACTTTCAGTTTGCCGGCGATGTCGGGGCCCTGCGACTGGCGGCGCGCGGCGCTCATTTGCAGGTAGTCGGCGGCGGTCCTTTCATTTCCGTCTTGCGCGGCTTTCAGGAATCCAAGCACGGTTCCCGAAGGCGTAGCGCGTCCCAGTGGATCGGCGGATGCGGAACTCGCTGCCTGAGGCTGAGTGCCAGACTTCAGCAGGCTGGGGACGGACTGGGCCGCCAAGCTGTGAAAGGAAAGAGAAACGGCAAGAATCAACAGACCTAGTCTTCTCATCATTGTTCCAACAAGGTTCCAACAAGTGCCAGCGCCGAGTAGCGCCGGCATCTTGCCGGCTGTTCCGAGAGCGTCCCGCTCTCGGCGGGCAGGCGAGGACGTCCGCCGGACAGCCACCGGGACGGTTGCGCTACAACGTGATCACAATGCTACCTCTTGGGACGATAGATGTCGGTGGCCTGCCCATAGAAGACCTCCGCCGATTCCATCATCGTCTCCGACAGCGTCGGGTGCGGATGGATGGTCAAGCCAACATCGGCCGCCAGGACGCACATTTCGATGGCTAGCACACCTTCGGCGATCAGTTCGCCCGCACCCGCGCCCACGATGCCCACACCGAGCACGCGTTCTGTCTTCGGATCGATGAGCAACTTGGTGAGACCTTCGGGCCGGTCGAGGGTGATGGCGCGCCCAGAAGCTGCCCACGGAAACTTGGCGACGGTGATTTCGCGTCCTTGTTCTTTGGCCTGCGTTTCCGTCAGCCCGGCCCACGCGATCTCCGGATCGGTGAAGACGACCGCGGGAATTGCGTTCGGCTCGAACGCAACTTTGTGGCCGGCGATGGCTTCGACGGCGGTCCTTCCCTCATGCATTGCTTTGTGGGCGAGCATCGGTTCTCCGGCTACGTCGCCGATGGCGTAGATTGTGGGATCCGCGGTCTGGCGCTGCTCGTTGATTTCGATGAATCCCTTCTGGTTGACTTTGACTTTCGTTTGATCAAGTCCGGGGATCTCGGAATTCGGCCGGCGTCCCACCGACATCAGCACGCGGTCGAAGACCTGTTCTTTTTCTTTCACTGCCGGACCCTCAAGCGTTACGCGAATGCCAGTCTTCTCGTCTTTGAGCGATTTAACCGTGGTATTCAGCAGAATCGAGGAGAAAAGTTTCTCCAGACGCTTGTGCAAAGGCAGCACCAAGTCGCGGTCGGCGCCGGGCAGCAAGCCGGGCATCATTTCGACGCAGGTCACTTTGGTGCCGAGTGTGGCGTACACCGATCCCAGTTCCAATCCGATGTAGCCGCCGCCGATGACGAGAAGCGTTTTCGGAACGTCAGGCAGGTCGAGAGCGCCGGTCGAATCCATAAGGCGCGGGCTGTCGAGTTTGAGGCTGGGCACGACGGTCGGACGCGATCCGGTCGCGATTATGATGCGGTCGAAAGTCAGGTTCTCTTCGCCGCCGGCCGCGGTCTTTGTCACTTTCAGCGTCGTCGAATTCACGAATGACGCTGTGCCTTGCACGAACTGGACCGACCGCTGTTTGGATAACTGCCCAAGTCCGCCAGTCAGCTTCTTGACCACACTCTCTTTCCATCCCCGAAGCTTGTTGAGGTCAACCTTAGGCTCGCCGAATTCGATGCCCCAGTTCTTGGCCTGTTCGGCTTCTTCAAGCAGCTTGGCCACATGGAGCAGGGCCTTGGACGGGATGCAGCCGCGATAGAGGCAGACGCCGCCCGGGTTTACTTCCGGATCGATCAGCGTAACTTTCATGCCCAGGTCGGCAGCCAGAAATGCGGCGGCATATCCGCCAGGACCGCCGCCGATTACAGCCACACGGAGATTCGATGAGTTCGCCATGACGTTTCGATGTCCTTAAAGAGTTGTTGGAACTATCCTAAAATTCTGCGATCGACCGGCTCGGATTATTCGGGTAAACCCGAACCGTTACTTTGCTCCGACCGGGAAGTGAGCAGTAACCTTTCCGGTCTGTGACTCGACCGATGAGAAACCGAAAAGAAGCCACTTCCGCCACTCGCTGAAAAACTTCTGCATTCGAATTGGTAACTGTATAAAATGACTCCGATCTTTCATCCTTGCACCGAAAGCAAGAACGGCTGCTCAAACGCTTCCGCGATCCAGCGCAGGAAACGCGCGGCGTCGGCGCCATCGATCAACCGGTGATCGTACGAGAGTGAGAGCGGCAAGATCAAGCGCGGCTCGAATTTATCTTTATCGTGCACCCACTCCGGCTCCATCCGGGAATGCGAGAGGCCAAGAATCGCTACTTCGGGATGATTCACGATGGGAGAGAACCCGGTGCCGCCGATGCCGCCCAGATTGGTGATGGTGAATGTGCCGCCTTCCATCTCCTCGGGAGTGAGCTTGCGGTCGCGCGCCTTCTTGGAGAGTTGCGCCAGTTCGGCCGCCAGTTCGACAATGTTTTTCTTGTCTACGTCGCGAATGACCGGCACCAGCAGTCCGCGATCGGTGTCCACCGCAACGCCGATGCTGATGTACTGCTTGTAGATGATCTCTTCCTTCCCCATATCAATCGAGGCGTTGAACTGGGGGAAGACTTTCAGAGCCGACGCGCAGACTTTCAGCGCAATCGCCGTCACGGTCATCTTGCCGCCGGCTTCTTCCGCTCGCGGCGCGAAGCGGGCGCGCAACTGTTCGAGTTCGGTGATGTCGGCGCGATCCTGCTGGGTGACATGCGGAATCGTGTTCCATGCCTGACGAAGATGCGCAGCGGTTTTCCGCCGCACCCCGCGCATCGAAACCCGTTCCGTCTTCCCCCACTTGGCGAAGTCGGGCAGTTCGGGTTCCGCGAAGCTGCCGCGCGGAGTTTGCGAGGCCGCTGCCGCCGCCATTAGTGCACTCTTGGCGCACAGCTTCACGTCATCTTCACTGATGCGCCCACCCGGGCCGCTGCCTTGCACGCTGTGAATATCCACTCCGATTTCCCGCGCCAGACGACGCACGTGCGGCGCCGCCGCCGCCGGGTCGCGATGTTCCGTGCCCGCCACCTTGCCTAGCTGTACGGGCATGCTGAACGTTGGCGTCGCAGTTTGCGGCTGATCCGGGGGCAGCGCCTGTTCTTCCGTTTTGCCCTCGGCGCGCATGGCCAGGTGGAACCCGAGCCTCGCCGCTTGCTGTCCGGAAATGTGTTCCACCGGTTCGTGCCTGCGAGCAGGTTCCGCCTCGGCGACTGCACCGCCCTCCAGCGTAAAGACGACCTCACCAACTTTGACCTTCTGACCCTCTTTGACCTTGACCTCGCGCACCACGCCGCTGACCGTGGAAGGAACTTCGACAACGGCTTTTTCGGTTTCGAGTTCCATGACCGGCTGGCCTTCAGAGACGCGCGCGCCCGGCGAGATCATCAGCCGCAGCAGATCGCCGGAGTCAATGTTTTCTCCCAGTTCCGGCAGCTTGAACTCGCTGGCCGTGGGCGAAGCCGTCGGCTTTGCTTGCTGCTCCGGCGGAGGTGGAGATGGGGGGGCTGGCTGCGCTGGAGTTGCGGCAACTGGAGTTGCGGAAACTGGGGCTGCGGGAACTGGGGCTGCGGGAACTGGGACTGTGGGAACTGAGCTGGGCTGCGCGGCGGTTTTTTCCGTTTTCGAAGCAGGCGTCGTTCCACCTCCGGATCCGTTTTCAACAGTGAAGATGACCTGCCCCACCCGCAGCTTGTCGCCTTCCTTTACGCGGATTTCCCCGATGGTGCCAGTCACCGACGACGGCACTTCCACAACCGCCTTGTCGGTTTCGAGTTCCATCACCGGCTCGCCTTCGGTGATGCTGGCGCCGGGCTTGATCATCAAGCGGACCAGGTCGCCGCTCTCGATGTTCTCGCCCAGTTCAGGCAGTTTGAATTCCGTTGCCATTCTCTCTTTTTCCCTCTAGAGCCTGCATTCTCGGGCCGCCGCCCCCTCTTGCTCTGGTGGAGAGCCGGGCAATCTCGCCCGGTTGGACGGACGGGACGCCCGTCCCTCCACTAGCTGATGGCCGGGTTACGTTTTTCCGGATCGATTCCAAGATCGCGGATTGCCTTCTCCAGGAGTTTTGCGCTGACGCCGTCGGCGCCGTCCTTCTTATCGCCGTCCTTCTTATCTTTGTCAACGGACTTTTCTCCCGCCAGCGCATGCAGCGTGGCGAGCACGATGTGCTTGGCGTCCACTTCGAAAAAATCTCGCAGCGAGGCACGATTCTCGCTGCGCCCGAAACCGTCCGTGCCGAGCGACAACAGCTTGCCCGGAACCCACTGGGCAATGCTGTCCGGCAGAACCTTCATGTAATCCGATGCCGCGATGAACGGGCCGGACGCGCCCTTCAGTGTCTGGGTGACGTACGGCACCTTGGCTGTCTGTGTGGGGTGCAGCATGTTCCAGCGCGCGCAATCGGTCGCCTCACGATAGAGGGCTTTGTAACTGGTTACGCTCCACACATCCGCCGCTACGCCATAGTCCTTTTCCAGAATCGCCTGCGCCTTGAGCACCTCAAACATGATCGTGCCGCTGCCCAGCAACTGCGCGTGTAGCTTCGCGTTTTTCTTTTCGGAAGTCCGGTAGCGATACAAACCTTTGAGGATGCCCTCGCGGACGCCCGGCTGGCTGGGCATCTCGGGCATCGGCAGCGGCTCATTGGTGACCGTCAAGTAATAAAAGATGGATTCGCCGTCGACATACATGCGCTTGATGCCGTCCTGAATGATGATGGCGATCTCATAGGCGAAGGCCGGATCATAAGCCAGCAGGTTCGGCACCGGGAGAGCCAGTACATGGCTATGTCCGTCCTGATGCTGCAGGCCCTCGCCCGCCAGCGTCGTTCTTCCCGCCGTGCCGCCGATCAGGAAACCACGGCAGCGCATGTCCGCCGCTGCCCAGATCAGGTCGCCAATGCGCTGCAATCCGAACATCGAGTAATAAATAAAGAAGGGAATCGTGTTGATGCCGTGATTGGCATACGCGGTACCGGCGGCCATGAACGAGCACATCGATCCCGCCTCGGTGATGCCCTCCTCCAGAATCTGTCCGTTCTTCGCCTCCTTGTAATAGAGGAGCATATCCATATCGACCGGCTCGTAGAGCTGGCCCACGCTCGAATAGATCCCGACCTGGCGGAAGAGCGCCTCCATGCCGAAAGTGCGGGCTTCATCGGGAACCACGGGCACGATCAACCTGCCCACTTCGGGGTCGCGCAACAGCTTGGCGAGTATGCGGACGAAGACCATGGTGGTGGAAGCTTCGCGACCCTCGGTGCCCTTGTAGAACTCTTCGAAGAGCGCTTCAGAAACCGGCTTCAGCGGCGTAGCGCGCACTCTCCGCACCGGCAGGTAGCCGCCCAGTTGTTTTCGGCGTTCCTGCATGTACTTGATTTCCGCGCTGTCGTCCGCCGGGCGATAGAAGGGCGCATCGTGCAACTCGCCGTCCGCCACCGGAATGCCGAAGCGCGAGCGGAAGATTTGCAACTCATCGTCATTCAGCTTTTTCTGCTGGTGCGTAATGTTCTTGCCTTCGCCCGCTTCGCCCAGTCCATAGCCCTTGATGGTCTTGGCAAGAATGACGGTTGCAGTTCCCGTGTGCTCAACCGCCGCCTTGTACGCGGCATATACTTTGATGGGGTCGTGACCGCCGAGCCGCATGCGGGCGAGTTGTTCGTCCGAGAGATGTTCCACCATCTTCAGCAGCCGGGGATCGGTGCCGAAAAAATTCTGCCGGAAATACGCGCCGCTCTCGACGAAATATTTCTGATACTGTCCGTCCGTGATTTCGCCCATGCGCCGGACGAGCAGGCCGTCGCGATCCCGCTGAATGAGCGGATCCCAGTCGGTGCCCCAGATGAGCTTGATCACGTTCCATCCCGCGCCCCGGAAAATCGCCTCCAGTTCCTGGATGATCTTGCCATTGCCGCGCACCGGTCCGTCGAGGCGCTGTAGGTTGCAGTTGACCACGAAAATCAAGTTGTCGAGTCGCTCGCGCGAAGCCAGCGTAATCGAGCCGAGCGATTCCGGTTCGTCCATTTCGCCATCGCCCAGGAACGCCCAGACTTTGCCGCCGGTCGAGGTTTTCAGCCCGCGATTTTCAAGATATTTGATGAAGCGCGCGTGATAGATCGCCTGAATCGGGCCGAGTCCCATCGACACGGTCGGAAACTCCCAGAAATCGGGCATGAGCCAGGGATGCGGATACGACGAGAGTCCGCCGCCTGGTTTCAACTCCCGCCGGAAGTTCTCCAATTTCTCTTTGGGGATACGGCCCTCGAGGTAAGCACGGGCGTACATTCCGGGCGCGGCGTGTCCCTGGAAATAGACAGCGTCGCGGTCGCCGGATTCCGTGGATGCCTGAAAAAAGTGATTGAACGCCACTTCGTAGAGCGTGGCCGCCGACGCAAACGTGGAAATGTGTCCGCCAATGCCTTCTTGAATCTTATTAGCGCGGACCACCATGGCCAGGGCGTTCCAGCGCACCAGGCTCTTGATGCGGCGCTCCATTTCCTGGCTGCCGGGAAATGGCGGTTGCTGCCGGGAAGGGATCGTATTCTGATAGGGAGTCGTCGCCGAAAACGGCAGGTTGATCCCAGCCTCGCGCCGGGCATGCAGCGCCAGTTGCTGCAAAAGCCGCCCCGCACGGTCCGGTCCGCCGTGCGCGAGTACATAATCCAGCGAGTCCAGCCACTCCCGCGTTTCCAGTACTTCGATTCCGTTCGTCTGTTGGGTTTCGGCCACGCTGCCCCCACGAGTAAGAATGCAATTTTCCATCATAAGCAATCGGGAAGAATTTTGCTGCGGGGCCGGCGAAACTAGCCGTTGGTTGATAGTCATTGGCCAAGGCATCTGCTCTTGGGCGCTAAATCATTACCTGGGGCATTCCACACCGCCGACAAAAGTCCGCAGCACTTCCCCTTCCCGGCTCAAGACCACGAAGTCCGCGTCGGCTCCCACCGTCAGAACGCCCTTATTCGCGATTCGCGCCGCCCGCGCCGGATTTCGGCTCGCGGCTGCTATTGCCTGGCGCAGATCCCATTCCGCGAAATGCGCCAGATTCCGCACCGCACGGTCCATGGTCAAAACGCTTCCGGCCAGCTTCCCATCTGCCACGCACTTGCCATCTCGAACATCCACTTCGAAGGATCCAAGTCGATAGCGGCCATCCGGCATTCCGGTTGCGGACACAGCATCCGTAATCAGCACGGTTTGCTCCGGGCCTTTGGCCTCAGCAAAGAGCTTGACGATTGCCGGATCAAGATGAACGCCATCGGCGATAATATCCGCGCTCACCCGGCGATCCGTGAGGACCGCTCCCAAAATACCGGGACTGCGATGGTCCAACGTGCGATGGTCCAACGGACGCATGGCATTGAAGGTATGGGTCGCGTGCCGCGCTCCCGCCGCGATTCCACGTCCGGCCGCCGCAAAATCGGCGTCGGAATGTCCCAGACTAACGCAGACACCACGCCGCGCCGCTTCGGCAATGACCTCGGGCGCGTTCTCCAATTCAGGAGCAATCGTCATCATAAGGATCCGGCCGCGCGCCGCCTGCCAGAACTGCTCGAAAGTGCTCAACTTAGGAGCCAGCAGATTTTCCGGCGGATGCACTCCGCGGCGCGCATGGCTGATGAATGGCCCCTCAAGGTGAATTCCGAGCGGGAGGGATCGACCCTTGACGTCATCCTTCTTATTATTATCTTGCTCGCGATTTTCGATCGCATCCGCCAGCCGTTCGAGTGCGCGTAAAGTCGCATCCATCGGAGCGCTGACGGTGGTTGGGAAATAACTCGTGACCCCATGCCGCGCGAGCAGTTGCTCGATCGCCGGCAGCGCCTCGGCGTTATCGTCCATAACGTCGTATCCAGCGCTGCCGTGAATGTGCAGATCAACGTAACCCGGCGCCATCACGCCATCGCCGAAATCGGACACGGAAATTCCAGCGAGAGCCTGTCGCCCGCTCCGAGCTGAAACTTCGAGGACGCGCCCCTGCTCGACGAGCACGAGAGGATGCTCGACGGCATCCGTGGGAGTCAATAGCCTTCCAGCAGTAAAAGCCAGCATAGAAACGCTTTAATGCCGTAAGAAGACGACTTTCCAAGATTGTAACAGCCTTCGCGTCTCCCCCAGCAATCGCGACGGGACGGGTCGTCAGCAAAACAATCTTCTACACTTCCGGTAAACGTTAATGAACGCTATGGCATGGCGCGATACAGCATGGCAGAGTCCGAAACTCGATGCTCCCCGAATCAGTGCCTGCGAATCAGTGTCTGCAATAACAGCGGAGATTTAGCGGCTGCACTCACAGCATCGCGCAGCCCGCCCTAGCAAATCACCAGACCGCAGAATGCTATACTGTCTGAGTTCGAGTCGCCACGTCGTTCCTGTGGTGGCCGTGATCCAGTCGTCAGTCGGGGAGTGGCTCAGCCTGGTAGAGCACCTGGTTCGGGACCAGGGGGTCGGAGGTTCAAATCCTCTCTCCCCGACCAATTCTAAAGCACTTATCGGAACTCACAGTGGGCGCAATTGGGCGCAACTCAGGGAGAGTGAAGCCCAATCCTACCCTCTGTGCCGTCATTGTACGAAACATCCCGTCTATCTTTACCCCGGTACGAGCGTAGCGTTGTGAGATGTCCTTGTTCGAGTGTCCCATCCAAATGTGAACGAGGATCTCAGGTACCAACTCTTTATCGAGGTGAGCCGCTCGAAATCTCCTGAAGGCATGGAAGCCGCAAGGTGGCTTTCCCATCTCTAGGAGTATTGGGTGAAGCGACCTCCGCAACAGATTCGATTTACGTTGCGGAGTGCCGCGAGCCGATGGAAATACCAACCCGCTCTTACGAGAGCCAATGTGATCCCCTAACGCACTAGCCAACGAGGAGTGAATATCCACCTCTCGTTTTCCGGCCGCAGTCTTCGGACTGCCAAGGTCACCCTCCCACGCGCTGCGCTTCACACGGATTACTGTGTCGCATACGTCTTCGACTTGCAGCGCGAAGGCCTCCCCTATCCGAAGCCCAGAGCCGGCGAGCAAGGCATACAGAATCTTGTCTTGGCCGTTGGCGCTAGAGATTATCGTTTCGATCTCCGCAGCCGTGAAGCTGGGAGCGTTCTGTTCCTCCACAACAGGAAGATCCATGAAGTTGTGATTCCACTTCACAGAGTAGACCGGCTCTCCT
>Ga0224558_1001444_pt1 | contig 24882 bp, 15 predicted proteins | sample 714S32024metaG_FD_180682 | JGI IMG/M metagenome (GOLD analysis project Ga0224558, IMG submission 180682) | Peat soil microbial communities from Stordalen Mire, Sweden - 717 S3 20-24 | ecosystem: Environmental > Terrestrial > Soil > Wetlands > Peat | place: Sweden: Norrbotten County, Stordalen... | reverse complement strand
TCAATCCATAAACATGCGTGACATCGAACCCGAGACCCTGCATCTTCTCCAGGATCGCCGGCGGTGGGGCTGCGCCCGCGGTCATCACCCGGATGCCTCGCCGGATATCCCGCTTCTGCCCGGCTGGCGCGTTGACTATAGTTCCGAGGACAATCGGTGCGCCGCACAGATGCGTGACGCCGAGATCGGCGAATGCATCGTACATTCCCTTGGCCGTGACCTGCCGCAGGCATACATGTGTACCCGCCATGGCGGTGATGGTCCACGGGAAGCACCAGCCATTGCAGTGAAACATGGGCAGTGTCCACAAATAGACGGGGTGGTGTGGCATCGCCCAAGTCACGGCGTTGCCAAGGGCGTTCAGGTAAGCGCCGCGGTGGTGATACACCACTCCTTTGGGATTGCCCGTGGTGCCCGAGGTGTAATTGAGCGAGATCGCCTGCCATTCGTCGCGCGGCAGTTCCCAGGCGAAACCAGAGTTGCCCTCCGCCAGAAACTGCTCGTACGTCAACTCGCCCAGCAGTTCGCCGCCTTGCGCATATTGGTCGTCGATGTCAATAACCAGCGGCTTGTCGCCAACTCGATCGAGCGCCTTCGCAATCACGCCCGAATACTCGCGGTCTGTGATGAGCGCCTTGCAATCGCTATGCTGGAGGATGAAAGCGATCGTCTCGGCGTCCAGCCGGATGTTGAGCGCATTGAGCACCGCGCCCGCCATGGGCACGCCGAAATGTGCCTCCAGCAGCTCGGGTATGTTAGGCGCCATTACGCAAACCGTGTCGCCCACGCCGATGCCGCGCCCCTTCAAGGCTGCCGCCAGCCGAATGCACCGCTCGAAGGTTTCGCGCCAACTGCGCCGGATGGCGCCATGAATCACCGCTGTGCGCCCAGGAAACACTGCGGCCGTACGCCGGATGAAAGACAGCGGCGACAGCGGCGTGTAATTCGCGTCGTTCTTGTCCAGTGCGATTTCGTATGAATTCCGCGTATCCATGGGCACGAATCTCCTCTTTGCCGCGAAAACGGCACTAAGTTTACACCCATCGACACACCATTATCTATTGCGGCGATATCGGCAGGAGGGCGATGCCACCGTGCATAACGGGCGGCGTTTCCGCCGAACTCTGCTAGAATTTTCTAAATTCGAAGTCCGAGGGGTCGCGCATGAGCCGATGGTTCGTAATTTTAGCTGGACTTTTTTTGGTTGGAACTGCTTTTTCGATCTCATCTGCGTCTTCACCTCGCGCAGGCACACCGGAGACCGAGTTGAAGGGTGCTTTCCGGCGATCCGAGAATAACGGGTGGACATTCGTGCATCTGCAAGGCACACCGCACGAAATCGGCTTTCAGAACGGCTATCTGCTGGCGCCGGAGATTGCAGACACGCTAAAAGTCACGATTCTCGAACAGACACACGAAAGTAAGAAAGACTGGCAGTTTTTCCGGGATGCCGCGCAAAACATGATGTGGCCGCACATTGAGGCGGAGTACCGGGAGGAGTTGCAAGGAATCACCGATGGCGTCAATGCCCACGGCGTCGGAATGAAGATCGATCTGTGGGATGTGGTGGCTTTGAATGCCGCCGAGGAGTGGGAGTACTACGTCAAGGAATACGACCGGGCACACGGAATCAAGGCCACGGCTTCGCTGGGGGTTCCCGAGCATTGCAGTGCGTTTGTTGCTACGGGCAGCTATACGAAAGACGGCAAGGTTGTGATTGCTCACAATAATTGGACGAATTACCTGGACGGCGAGCGCTGGACAATCATTTTCGATATTGTTCCGGCCAAGGGCAGCCGCATGCTCATGGACGGACTGCCTGGCGTCATCCACAGTGCCGACGATTTCGTGTTGAACTCGGCGGGGATCATCATTACGGAAACGACGATTGGCCACTTCTCCGGATACGACCCGGCTGGGATTCCGGAATTCGTTCGGGCGCGCAAGGCGGCGCAGTATTCCGCTTCCATTGATGATTTTGCGCGCATCATGAAGGAAGGCAATAATGGCGGCTATGCCAATACCTGGCTGATCGCCGACATCGGAAAGAACGAAATCGGCCAGCTCGAATTAGGGTTAAAGAACGTGACGCTGGAGCGGAAAAAGGACGGCTATTTTGTGGGCTCGAACTTCCCGATTAACGAGAAACTCATCCGCGAGGAGACTGACTTCAACCCCCATGATATGAGCGAGAGCGCCAACGCCCGCCACGTGCGCTGGGAGCAGCTAATGGCGGAGAACAAGGGCAAGATCGACTTGTCGGCGGCGCAGCGCTTTCTCGCCGACCATTACGACACGTTCGAGAACAAAGAAGATGCGGACGAACGCACCCTGGACGGGCACATCGATCTTTCGCCGCGAGGCGATGAGCCTTGGCAGCCACCCTTCGGAATGGCTGGGGCGGTCCAGAACAAGGTTGCCGACGCCAGCCTGGCGGCAGAAATGAGTTTTAGCGCCGCCGCGGGTCATGCCTGTGGCAAGGACTTCAAGGCGGCTGAACATGTGCGCGCGCACCCGGAGTTCGCCTGGCAGAAAGATCTGCAGCGGGACATGAACGCGCATGCCTGGACGACTTTCAGCGTGGCAAAGTAAGCGGCAAGAAGCCCCTACACGAGGTCAAGTTCTCTAAGGTGGGCAACCAACTTCCCGGTATCGATTGGTTTGAACACGTAGGCATCGCACAACGACTTGAACGACTCGACGACATTCTTTACATCGTCCAGCGCCGTGGTCATGATGATCTTTACGCCTTGCGTGCAGGGCGTTCCTCCGGCTTCTTCGAGAGCCCGGATTTCCTTGACCGCGGTCTGTCCATCCATTTCCGGCATCATGATATCCATGCAGATCAGGTCGTACTTTTGCCCGCTCTCTTGGGCGGCGCGAAACGCTGTCAGCGCCTCTTTGCCGTTAACCGCGATGCGGCATTCGCCATATTTTGAGAGGAAGGACTGCAGCAGAAACCGGCTAGTGAAGTCATCTTCGACGATAAGTGTGCGCATTTTAGTGATCCCCTCCGGAGGTTTGACTGCACCACCCTGACTGCTGCAGGGCGGTCTTGAGCAGTTCGAATTGTTCTTGCAGCCGTGGCAGCAGAGCCAAAGCGCGGCTCAAATCCATCGATGTTGCCGCGTCCTGCGCTTCGGAGCAGAGCGCTCGCAGGGCCTCGGCCGACATCGTGGCCGCCGCTCCTTTGAGGCTATGCGTCTGGCGCCGCGCGCCGTCGGCATCGCCCTCCTCCAGCATTTTCTTCAGGGTGCGCAACTGTCGCGGGGTATCGTCCAGGAACCCGGCAATGACCTTGCTGGCAAGGTCTTTGTCGCCCATGAGGCGAGTGAGCAGATCTTCCTGGTTGAAAACAGCCTGGTTGAAAACAGCTTCCGTGTTTGCGGGCGGCGGGCCGGCGGGAGGACTTACCTCGCTGGCGGGCGGGTTCAGCCATTTTTCTAAGACGTCAGCCAATTTCCGCAGCTCAACCGGCTTGGCTATGTAGTCGCTCATTCCCGCCTGCAGGCATTTGTCTCGGTCTCCGGTCATCGCGTCGGCGGTAACGGCGATGATAGGAATGCGAGGCTGGCGCGTCCCTGCACGAAGGTCCCGGATGCGTTTCGTCGCCTCGTAGCCGTCCATCTCGGGCATCTCGCAGTCCATCAGGACCACGTCGTAGTCGGCCTCGCGGAGCGCTTCGAGGGCCGCCGCACCATTGGCGACCAGATCGGTGCTATAGCCGAGTTTTCTCAACATCGCAACCGCCACTTCCTGGTTAGTCAAGTTATCTTCGGCCAGCAGGATCCGCGCTTGGCGGTTTGCCCGGACTGTGCTGGCGGGCTCAGCCGCATGCTCGCCACGGGTCACGGCGCTGTTTCCCTTCGCGCGCAAGGCAAGCAAAGCTTCTCTCAGAGTGCGTTCCCAAATCGGCTTGATAACGTGGCCGGAGAACCCAAGCGCTTGCAGGCGTGCCAAGTCGCTGTGTCGGCCAAAGCCGGTCATCAAGACGACCGCAATGGGGTAACTCCGGGCGAAGGCGGCAGCATGGTGTGTACAACGCGGCGGACGAATCGCAGAGACTTCAACTGAAACCGAGGACAGGATGCGGCGCGTACGACTCTTCGAGAGACGCAACTTCTTCCGATGTCAGGCGGAGCGACAACGCTGCCACGGCGTCCTGAAGATGATGCGCCTTGGTTGCGCCAACAATGGGCGAGGTGATGGCCGGTTTGCTGAGCAGCCAGGCGAGAGCAAGCTGCGCGCGGGCAACGCCACGTTGTTCTGCGATCTGACCCAGGCGGTCCACAACCTTGCGGTCGGCTTCCTCGCTCTGCGAGTACATCTTCTTCCCGAACTGGTCCGTTTCGTAGCGTTTGGTGGGTTCGCTTTGCCACGGACGAGTCAGGCGGCCACGCGCCAGAGGGCTCCAGGGAATAACGCCGATACCTTCGGACTGGCAAAGGGGAATCATCTCGCGTTCCTCTTCGCGATAAAGCAGGTTGTAATGATTCTGCATGGAAACGAAGCGGGTCCTGCCGTGAAGGCCGGCGAGATAGAGAGCTTTGGTGAATTGCCATGCGTACATGGACGAGGCGCCGATGTAACGTACCTTGCCGGATTTCACCGCGTCGTGCAGCGCTTCCAGAGTTTCTTCGATCGGTGTTTCGTAATCCCAGCGGTGAATCTGGTAGAGGTCGACATAGTCGGTCTGCAGACGGCGGAGGCTCTGGTCGAGTTCGTAAAAGATGGCCTTGCGGGAGAGACCGCGGCCGTTGGGTTCGTCGCGCATGACGCCGTGCGCCTTGGTGGCGATGACAACGGCTTCGCGGCGGATATTGGCCTTCAAGAACCGCCCCAGCACCTCCTCGCTGGCCCCGCCGGAATAAACATTAGCCGTGTCAAAAAAGTTGATCCCGAAATCAAGCGCCTGACGAAAGAAGGGTTCGCTCTCTCGTTCGTTCAGAGCCCAGGCATGGCTGCCGGGCTTAAGTTCACCGGTAGCAGGCGCTCCGTAGCTCATGCAGCCGAGACAGATGCGGGAAACCTTGAGGCCGGTCTTGCCCAGATTGACGTAGTTCATAGTCCCGTTCATAGTTTTGCTCATCGCTTCTCCTGAGGTGCACGTCGTGGCTCAAGCCATCGTGCCCCGTCGAGATTTGTTCCCTCTGAATAAGAGCATACCGCGCAAAGAAAGCTATGCAATCCGCCGCCTAACTTTTTTCATCACAAATCATCTGTGAGCACCATCACAGACATTCAAACCGCCATGCACAACAATGGAAGTCTGATTGGGGCAGCCAGAAGTGTGCCCGTCTCCCAAGACGGCCCTCGAAGCTGCCCCAAACCCATTTTCAGCGCTCTTTGACAACCTAAGTTGAGGCGTTTAGCGGGCGTGAGCCCGCTGCCGAAATCCTGAGCGAAGCGAACGGATCTCGTAAGTCCTTATTCGGGAATATTTTACGAATAAGTCCTTTAGAATAAAAGATCTGGCGGGAATTTCCTCCTAACCCCATGATTCCAATAGCCGGGTGGGTAGGGGTACCCATACCAAGTTATTGCCTTCAGAGTTAATAGGAAAGAATTACCAGCTGTTCCGACGTGAGGCGTAGCGCCAGCCATCGTTTACAATCAAGAATTCTCTCTCGATTGGAAAGTAAAACTGATTCGATGACTTCCTCGTCCAGCAGAAAACACGCGGGCGCTGGCTCGGCGAGTGATCAGCCCGCGGTTCCCGAGCCTTCGTTCGCCGAGCGAGCGCGCACTTTGATGTACTTGGCTCGTATCGGAAGCCTCTCGACCCTTTCGCGCAAACAGCCGGGGTTTCCTTTCGGATCAGTGATGCCCTACGGCTTGGACGATCACGGGCGTCCTATCTTCCTTATCAGCACCATGGCCATGCATACCCAGAACTTGCAGGCGGACCCTCGCGCCAGCTTGCTGGTGACCCAGAATGACGCCGGCGGTGATCCGCTGGGATCATCCAGGGTAACGCTGGTAGGAAATGTTCTGCCGCTACCGGAGCCGGAAGTGGCCGAGGCTCGCAAGCTCTACTTGGCGCGCTACGCCAACAGCAAGTATTGGGTAGATTATGAAGACTTTTCTTTTTATCGCCTGGACGCGGTCGACGTTTACTACGTAGGCGGCTTCGGAGTGATGGGCTGGGTATCTGCCGCTGAATATGACCGTGCACAGCCCGACCCTCTCGCCGACTCAATGGCCGAAATCATTCGGCACATGAATGCCGACCACAAGGATGCACTCATTCTGCTCGCCCGGATATTTGCAGGCATTGAGTCGCAGGAAGCAACGATGACCGCGGTCGACCGCCTCGGGTTTCATGCGCGCTTGAAAACCCAGGATGGCATAAAGGGCGCTCGCATTGCATTCTTGCGAGAAGTGAGCAACCCGGCGGAAACCAGAGAGGTTCTGGTAGAGATGGTGCGGCAGGCGCGCTCGGCAGAGTGATGTCCGTAGGGAAATCCCTTATTATGGAAGGCTCCTGATGACACAATCCCGTTCAGACGCGCTGGTGCTCTTCGGTGTGACGGGAGATCTCGCCCACAAGATGATCTTCCCGGCACTCTATGCGATGGCGAAACGAGGCACCCTCAAGGTCCCCCTGATCGGTGTCGCCTTCCCGAAGTGGAGTCTGGAGCGTCTGCGCAAACGCGTGACCGACAGCATAAAGCGATCAGGCGGGATCGATAACCCGCGTGCCCTGCGCCATCTTTTGTCCCTGCTCACGTACGTGAGTGGGGACTATAGGGATCAGGGGACGTTCGCGGCGATAAAACGGGCGCTGGGCAGCGCTCGGCGCCCCGCGCACTACCTCGCTATTCCGCCCTCATTCTTCGAGACAGTGATCAAAGGACTCGGTGCCGCGAACTTAGCCGAGCATGCGCGCGTCATTGTCGAAAAGCCGTTTGGACGTGACCTGGCCTCCGCGCGGGAACTCAACCGCGTCGCGCACTCGGTGTTCCCGGAAAACTCGATCTTCCGCATCGACCACTTCCTCGGGAAGGAGGCGATCATGAATATCCTCTATTTCCGCTTCGCCAACTCGTTCCTCGAGCCGATCTGGAACCGCAACTACGTGGCCAGCGTCCAGATAACCATGTCCGAGGATTTCGGCGTCGGGAAGCGTGGCGCGTTTTACGAAACTGCCGGCTGTCTGCGCGATGTGGTCGAGAACCACCTCTTCCAAATCGTCGCGCTACTTGCAATGGAGCCCCCGGCCGGCAGGGATTTTGGAGCCGTGCAAAACGAGAAGGCTAAGATCTTTCAAGCCATGCGCCCTCTGGAGACCGACGACTTGGTGCGCGGCCAGTACGCTGGCTACCGTAAGGAGCCAGACGTGGCGAAGAACTCCGACGTCGAGACTTTCTGCGCCTTGCGGCTTTTCATCGACTCATGGCGATGGGAGGGTGTGCCCTGGTACCTGCGTTCCGGCAAATACCTGGCCGATACCGCGACTGAGGTCATGGTGGAGCTGAAGCCGCCGCCGCAGAGGCTTTTCGCCGATTCAGCTCCAACTCCAAAGACTGGGCCGGCCAACTACGTGCGCTTTCGGCTCTCTCCCAGTTCGGCCATCGCCCTCGCCGCTCGCGTCAAACTCGCCGGGAAGGAGTTCATCGGGGACCAGCGAGAACTCTACCTGTTCGAAGAACAGCAGGGACAAGAATCGCCATACGAGCGTCTCTTGGGCGACGCCATGTGCGGCGATGGAGCGCTATTTACCCGTGAGGACGCAGTTGAGGCCGCCTGGGCGGTGGTCGATCCAGTTCTTAAGAACCACCACCGATCTCGCCCTTATAGGCGCGGCAGTTGGGGGCCGAAAGAGGCTGACGCGCTCATCGCTTCAGACGGCTGCTGGCACAACCCCAGCCCCAAGGAGGTCGCCGCATCACGGGTGCAATCTCAACTTCCGTGTAGCAGATAAACCGGGTTGATGCGAGCACAAACCAGAGCCCTCAGACGCTCAGAACTGGAATCGGCACCGCGCAAATGATTGCGTAGCCGTGGATCCGCAGGTTACCGCCATAGGGGTAGCACACGGTCACCAACAAATCCGCCTTTGTCTGCTGCGCAGCTTGACTCAGCACCTTAGGCACTTCACCACTGCCGATGAATACGTCCGCCGTGATGCCCATGTCTTGCTGAAGCTCTGCGAGATGCCGAGAAGCATCGCCGACAAGCGACTCTTTCCAACCCGGAACTACGTAGCTGCCGCCAGGTCCCCAAAGCTCCACTGAGGGAGTGACGTGGGCGAGCGTAAGATGGGCGCCGAATTCAGCGGCCATTTGGGCGGCCCACGACACAGTTTTGTGACTGCGTGGGCCGAAATCGACCGCGCACAAGACGTTGCGGATCGCAAACTCCTGCGCTGGCGATTCTTCCACGTGGGCGCCGGTCCAAACCGGGCACTCGGTCCCGTGCAGTACTTTCGCGGTCACGGAGCCCAGTAGAAACTGGTTGAACGTGAAGCCATGGGACGGCATCATGATCAGGTCGGCGTTTTCCTCCTGAGCCGTCTCCACGATTGCCTGGGCCGGGTTGCCTTTGAGCAACATCGGCCGGATGGCAAGGCCCTCAAGCTCGGGCCCGAGAGACTGGTCCTGGTTTTTCTGCGCTCCTCGAACCAGCTCAGCGAGCAAATCCCACCGAGCGAGCTCGGGGCCGTCCTCGGGCACACCGGCGGCATGGCTCCGCGCTGTGACGACGTGCAGCATCACGATCTCAGAATGGAAATGGCGCGCTAGTGTCGCAGCCTGATGAACCACACGCAGCGAGGCGTTCGGGAAATCGACCGGCAGAAGAATCTTCTTAATACTCAGCATCGCGCACCAGCCGGAAAGTCAAAATGCCCTGACCAACGCCCTTAAGACGTTCCCAGCCCAGTTTATTGACCCGGGCAGCCATATCGCGGAAGAGCTAACCGCAGCGAGATTATCTTTGGCGTGTGTTCAGCTTGTCGAGTGCGCGTTTCAACTCTTCAAGCTTCTGTCCAGCCTCGCCGAGCTTGCCTTCCGCCGTCAGGCGCTGGTAGTCGGCAAGATCTTTGGCGGCTTCCGCGATGAGCGCGTTAAGATCCCCTGGCGATTGGGGAGACGACTGAGGCGACGCCGCGGATGGCTGCGCGCCTCGCACGGGCTCGGCCGGGACTGCCGCGGCGGTCGTCGTTGGCGCACTCGTCGATGGTGCACTCAGCGACGAGGCCGCCCCGCCAAAAAGGGCCGCCATCGCCGACTCGAAGGTTGGGCCGTAGGCGAGCTTATCTTGCAGCGCGAGCACGACCAGACGCAACTCCGGCATCGGACTGCGCTCGGCCTGCAGGTAAATCGGCTCCGCATACAAGAGCGCGCGCCCCGACGGAATCACCAGCAGAGCCCCGCGCCGCACGTGTGAGCCTTGCTGATTCCACAGCGTCAATTGTCCGGAAAGCTGCGCGTTCTGATCGATTCGCGCCTCAATTTGCAGCGGTCCGTCGACCAGCTTCGTCTTGGGAAAGTTGTAGACCACTGAGGTACCGTATTTTGCGCCGTCGCTGCGCCCGGCAATCCAGCCGATCAGATTGTTCCGGTTGGCTGGCGTGAAGGGCAGAATCTCCACGAACTCCACGCCGGTTTCGCCCGGCAGTTTCATCAGCACGAAGTTTGGCTGCATCGCCTGGGTCGTTTGCTCACCTCCCGAGCCCATGCCGACTTCGGTGGCGACCGTCCACAGATCTTCACGGTTGTAGAACGCTTCCGCATCCGTCATGTGATAGAGGCCGTACACTTCCGCCTGCAGTTTGAGCAGCAACTCGGGGTAGCGCACGTGCTTGCGCAGCCCGGGCGGCATCAGGGCCGCATCCTTGAACAGACTCGGAAAGATGCGGCGGTAGGCTGCGATGATCGGATCCTCGGTGTCAAATACGTAAAAGGTAGTCGTCCCATCGTAGGCGTCGACGACCACCTTGACGCTGTTCCGCATGTAGTTAACGAGATTGTTGCCGAGACGATAATGGGTCGAGTACGGATAGCTGTCTGAAAACGTGAACGCATCCATGATCCACGACAGACGGCCATCGTCGCCGAGCACGATGTACGGATCCGGTTCGTAGGTGAGGAACGGCGCCAATGCCGATACGCGATCGTGCAGGTTGCGGCGCATCAGCAGCCGGCTATCCGGGGTCACGTCATCGCTGAACGGCAGCTTGGCGAGGTCGTCGCGGTCGAGCGCGATAACGATGCGGCGCAGGAAACCGCCGAGGACGATGCCGCCGGTGCCCTCATACGACGTGAGGCTGTTGCTCGCGCCTTGCGGGTAGTTGAATTCCTTCTGCCGTGTCTTCACGTAGACGTCGGTATTGGTCAACTCGCCGAAATAGATCTCTGGGCGCGTCACAGTTAGACTACGCACCGTGCTCTGGACCGGCATGTTGCTCAGGATCAGCGTGGGCAGCCCTTCCGGCGTGAACCCATTGACCGGGTTCATCGTGATGCCATAGCCGTGGGTGTAGATCAGCTTGTCGTTAATCCAGTTGCGGCTGCTCTCCGGAAGCTTATCGACGTTCAGTTCGCGCGTGGCCAGCATCACCTCGCGAGTCGTGCCGTCGATTTCATAACGATCAATGTCTATGTCGGGGAAGTCGTAGTAGGTGCGGATTTCCTGAATCTGCCGCAGCGTGTCCTGGAGTGCGCGCCAGTCCCATAGCCGGATGTTCTGAAGTGTAGCCTGATTGTTTTCCGGGTCGGCCGCGTCGACGGTCGTCTCCGCGGGAAACTCGCGCTGCGAGACCCGGTTCAATCCGTAAGCCTGCCGCGTCAATTCGGTGTTGTGGACAATGTAGGGCTTCTCGCGAACCAGTTCGTTCGGTTTGACGATAAAGCTGCTGACGTACCAGGCGACTGCTTGAACGGCAACATAACAGACCGCAGCCGGAAGGACAGCCGCGACCAGCCAGCGTCCGCGTGGCAACCGCACGGCGTTGACGGCTGCGATCGCCGCGCCGAGAACGAGCGCCGCGCAGACGACGAGCAACCCCGTGAGCGTGACGTGCGCGTCCGTGTAGGTCACTCCCCCGAAGATCGTATGATCATCGAGCAATAACTCGAACCGGCTGATATACACGCGCATCGCGACGATCAGCAGCAGGAACGCAAACGCGATGGAGAACCCGCGCCAAGGCAATGTGACGGAGCGGCTAAGACGCCCGGCGAGCACACGGCTTCCACCCGTGATGAGGACAAAGAAAGCGGCGAGCACACAGGTGAGGATGGCTAGCGTAAGCAACCAGCCGGCAATGAGTTGCCACGCGGGCAGCGTGAACAGAAAGAAGTTCAGCGGCTTGCCAAAAATCGGATCAAAGACGCTGACACCACCAGTGGCGGAGTGGGCGTACCAAAAGAGCGCGAGCGTCGGCCATTCCACCATCATGCTAGCGCCGGTGGCAACGGCGATAACGAGCGAAACACCGAGCGCAATGAGGCGCAACACAGGCTCAACCGGCAGCTTCACCTGCTGTCCGCCGATGGTTATCGTGTGGCCGCTCGGCAAGTCGGGGAGATGCGCCCGCTTCAGAGCCAGGAACGACCCATACAGAATGAGAAATGTGGCGGCTGTAAATGCCGCGAAGATTCCCCACTGCAGGCTCAGGCTTTTCCAGAAGACGTCCCCGTAGCCGAGCGACCCGAACCAGAGCACATCCACGTAATACGACAACGCGGTCCGACCGCCGAAGACGATGAAGGCAAGGACGGCGAGAATGAGAAGCAAGCGTCGGCGGCGGCGTGGTGGGTGCGTCGGCGGCCAGTCAATGGACTCAGGCATTGCTCCACTCCGTTCTTGCCAGCATTTCCATGATCAGAGTTCCAAGAAACGGTAATTGTACAGTGCCTGGAAGAAGAGTAACTACTTTGCGGTTCCCAGTCTCGCTAATCGCCATCTCAGGGCGTCCCTGCTTTGCGTTCGTACGGTACGTACACTGGTTCCCAGATATTCGCCTGGAGTTCGCGGTTTAGGCTATCTTCGCCGGCAACCTGCGCCTGGCCGTCTTGAATCGCCTGCCTGCCGACGGCCTGTGCGATCGAGCGACTGAGCTGACGCGAATCCGAAAGTGACGGCAGGAGGCTTGCCTTCTTATCTTTTTGTGTGGGGACGAGACGTGCCAGTTCCTTAGCCGCAGCCATGACCATCGCATCCGTGACGCGTCTGGCTTTGGAGGCAACAATCCCGAGAGCAAGCCCGGGAAATATGTACGAGTTATTGGTCTGGTCGATGCGAACCTTCTTCCCCCAAATAGTCACCGGTTCGAACGGACTCCCGGTGCCGATCAGCGCCCGTCCTTCGGTCCAGTCCAACAAGTCCTGAGGCGTCGCTTCGCAGCGTGCGGTGGGGTTCGAAAGCGGGAAGATGACGGGTCGAACTGTGTTCCTGGCCATTTCGCGCACCGCATCTTCTGTGAAGGCTCCCCCTTGACCAGACACTCCGATGAGGACCGAAGGCTTGGCATGGCGGATCACATCCTGCAAGGCGATCTCTCCATCCGGTTGTCTCCAACCCCGCACTTCCTCTTCTTTGCGGGCGTAGGGGAGCTGCTCGGGCCGCACATCCTTGCCCTTTTCTGTGATCAGACCGTAGCGGTCGATAGCGTAGAAGTGTTTGCGGGCTTCCTCTTCGGGAATGCCCTTGTCATGCATGAACTGTTCTAGCAGGTTGGTGATGCCTATGCCCGCGGTGCCGAAGCCAAACACAACGATCTTCTGTTGCTCTAGTGGCACGCCCGTAACGTTGATTGCAGAGAGTAGCGTCGCGGCCGCTACCGCCGCAGTGCCTTGAATATCGTCGTTAAAAGTGCATAGTTGGTCTTTGTAGCGAGCCAGAAGTCGAGCGGCATTCGAACCGGCAAAATCCTCCCATTGCAAAAGAACGTGCGGCCAGCGCTTCTTCACGCTGTTTACAAAAACATCTACGAAAGCGTCGTACTCTTCGCCGCGAACCCGATGATGCGTCCATCCGATGTAAATTGGACTCTTTAACCTGTCCTCATTGTCCGTTCCCACATCGAGCAGAATCGGAAGACAATGCTCCGGATGGATGCCGCCGAGCGCGGTGTAAAGGGCCATCTTCCCGATGGGGATACCCATGCCTCCCGCACCTTGATCGCCGAGCCCCAGGATTCGTTCACCATCGCTGACCACGATGCATTTCACACCGTCGTAACGGGAATGACTCAGGATCTGATCGATGCGATGTTTATTCGGATAGCTGAGGAACAAACCTCGTGGCTTTCTCCATATCTCACTGAAGCGCTGGCAACCCTCACCCACCGTTGGCGTATACACCACGGGGAGCATCTCTTCGATATTGCGCAGCAAGAGCGCATAGAAAAGTGTCTCGTTCGTATTCTGCAGGTCGCGGAGAAAGCTGTATTTATGGAAGGAGTTCGGCTGCTCCCGGAATGCTTTAATCCGCCTCTCAATCTGTTCATCAAGACTCCCCACATGCGGTGGCAATAAACCGTGCAGGCCAAATACATCGCGTTCGTGATCCGAGAAGGCTGTTCCCTTATTGAGACGCGGAGAATTGATCAGGCCATATCCTGAAAGAGAAATCTGGTAGGTCTTATTGCTTGCTGTCTGCTGTAATTGCTCGTTCATCTCTATCCCCTTCCAAATCCGGTTTAGCTTCATCAGCTTCGAGGCCGCGCGATAGAGACCACGGAGTGATCCCGTTCGCTTTACTCCCGTACGACAAGCTCAGAGCTGGATAATGACTGGCTAACGCAGCGGTACGGATTGTTTGCAACCTGCGTAGCTGTGGTCAGCCGTTTCAATTCAGTATGCCAGAGCCAGCGGGCCTGTTTGTCGGTGCAACAGCTCTTTCCCTCTGGTACCCTGCATTCACCTATGCTCCTTTACCATAGCGTGTTTTTCGTAGTCGCCATAGCCGGTTGCGTCTTTGCCCAAGATGTCAAACCAGCTGCCGACCGCCTCGCCGCCCAGAACGCCCTTTTCGAAGAGCAGTACGAGTCGGATCTCCGCAACTTTCCTGAGCGCGCTACCGCCTTCGGCGACTACCGCTACAACGACAAGCTCGCCGAGTACTCACTCGCAGCCATCGGCCAGCGCCACAGTACCGACGAGGCCTTCCTTAGCCGACTTGAAGCCATCCCGCATACGGGCTTCTCCGGCCCGGACCAGCTCTCCCGCGACCTCCTGGTGCGTGTCCTCCAGCAGCGCATCGCCGACTTCGACCTCAAGGAGTACGAGATGCCAATCAACCAGCAGAATGGCATCCATACCAGCCTCGCCGATCTACCGCTGTCCGTTCCCCTCGACTCCGTCAAGCACTACGAGGACTACATCGCCCGACTTCACCAGATCCCCCGCGTCCTCAGCCAGACCACCGAAGTCCTTCGCGCTGGCATGAAGGACAAGCTCATGCCCGTCCGATTCATCCTGGAGAAGCTTCCCGTCCAGTGTCAGGGCATCATCGACGCCGACCCTTTTCTGGTCCCGACAACAAAGTATCCCGCGAGCATCTCCCCCGAAGACCAGAAGCGCTTGACCCAACAGATCACTGACGCGATCAACGTCGACGTCATCCCGGCCTACAAGAGCTTCGCTGATTTTCTGCGTACGGTGTACGCCCCTGAGGGCCGTACCACCCTCTCGGTCACGTCTCTGCCAGACGGCCAGAAGCGCTACGAAAACGACATCTACGCGCGGACCACCACCCGCATGACGCCGGACGAGATACACCAACTCGGTTTCCGCGAGATCGACCGCATCCAGGCGGCGATGTTGGTGATCGCCAAACAGGAGGGCTTCGCCGACCTTGCCTCTTTCCGGGCATCTCTCAAAACGAATCCCAAGTACATTCCAACTTCCGCGGAGCAGATCCTCGACGATTTCCGCCGCTACAATGCCCAGATGGAGCTCAAACTCCCGGAGCTCTTCACCCTCCTTCCGAAGTCGCCGGTCACCGTCGAAGCCATACCCGCCTTCCAGTCGGCCGCTGCGACCCACTATGTTACCGGCACGCCGGACGGCAAGCGCCCCGGCCGCGTCGTCGTGGCCACCTCCGACTTCGCGCACCGCTCGCTCATCAACGACGAGGCAATCGCTTACCACGAGGGCATCCCTGGACATCACATGCAGCTCTCCGTACAGCAGCAACTCACCGGGTTGCCCAAGTTTCGCCTCCATGGTCTCAGCTTCAACGCGTACATCGAAGGCTGGGCCCTGTACGCGGAGGAACTCGGCAAAGAGGTGGGTTTCTACCAGGATCCAGTTTCGGACTACGGCCGCCTCTCCTCCGAACTCTTCCGTGCCGTACGTCTGGTTGTCGACACCGGAATCCATTCCAAAGGATGGACGCGCGATCAAGTCGTGGACTTCATGCGCAAGTCCGGCGCTGTCGACGAGCCCACCATACAGTCCGAGACCGACCGCTACATCGCGTGGCCCGCACAAGCCCTCAGCTACAAGCTCGGGCAGCTCAAGTTCCGCGAACTCCGCGAGCGCGCCCAGAAAGGATTGGGCCCCAAGTTTGACATCCGCACATTTCACGACCAGATGCTCGACGGCGGAACCCTCCCCCCTCGATCTCCTCGACGCAGGCACCGACCAATGGATCGCACAACAAAGATCAAAGTGACGTTCTGGGAAATAGCTCCGGGGCCCTAGAGCCGTGTTGCAAGCATTTCAGACTTGGCGGGTGGCTCGGACATGATCGGGCATTAGCGGATTGTGCAGCGGATTGTGCAAGCGGTCGAGGCATGAGTGCAATAAGACTTACACCCTACTTATCGGCAGCGTCTCATTCCTCCTGCCGTCTCTGACGTCCAGCAAGTTGTAAATAAATTGTCAAATTGATGTCACTTTCTTCCCCAGAATGTGCCATTAACCCGATATCAGGCTAGAGTTTAGGGGTATGATTCATGGCAATTACGGCGTGGGGGTGGTCGTGACCAAGAGCGTATCTTCAGCGACGACGACGATGGACGCGGTTCCGGCTGGTTCGGAGCGGATATTGGTGATCGAGGACGATCCTGCCGTGCAAAGAGCCCTAAAGCGATTGTTTGAAGCCGAAGGCTTTGCGGTGGATATTGCAGGGAACGGCGCAGCGGGTCTGGAGATGTTTCGGGCGGGGGCGCCGTCCGTGCTGGTGCTGGACTTGAGTTTGCCGGGGACGCCGGGGCAGGATGTGTGCCGGGAAATCAGCCAGGCAGCTCCCTCGTTGCCGATCATCGTCCTCAGTGCGCGAACGGAAGTGATGGACAAGGTGCTGCTGCTGGAGTTGGGCGCGCATGACTACGTGACGAAGCCCTTCAGTCCGCGGGAACTTCTGGCGCGGGTGCGAACGGCGATGCGGCGCTCGACACGGACTCCGCTGACCGAGACTTTCAAGTTTGGCGATGTGAAAGTCGATTTCACGAAGATGGAATTGTGGCGGGAAGGGAATTTGGTGCAGCTGACTTCGCAAGAGTTCAAGGTGCTGAAGTTCATGATCCAGAACGCGGAGCGCGTGTTATCGCGTGAGGAGTTACTGAACCAGGTTTGGGGTTACCGGAATTATCCGAGCACACGGACGGTCGATAATCACATCCTGCGGCTGCGGCAGAAGCTGGAAAAGGATTCCGCGAACCCCTTGCACTTTCGCACCGTGCACAGTTCGGGATACAAGTTTGTGCCGTAAGCGGAACGAGGTCAGAGGTAAGAGGTCAGATTGCAGAGGTGAAGATCACAACGGCTTTTACCTTTGCAATCTGACCTCTCACCTCTGACCTTTTATAACCTAGTATCCTGTAACACTTTCGAGGTTTTGACCATGGGCGGAATTCGGTTGCGGACCAAGTTCCTGCTTTCCATGGTCGCGGTATCTGCGGCGCTGACCTTCACGACGCTGCTGGTGGTGCGGCACACTGTGCAGCAGGAGGTGCGCCTCGGAATCCAGCGCGACCTCGAGAATTCCGTTTCCGCATTCCACAATTTTCAGCAGCAGAGGGAAGTGACGCTGGAGCGATCGGCGGCGCTCTTGGCCGACCTGCCGAATGTGCGGGCGCTGATGACCACGCACGATCCCGCAACCATTCAGGACGCATCGCGGGATTTGTGGCAACTGGCGGGCAGCGACTTGCTGCTGCTGGCCGATTCTTCCGGCAAGGTGATGGCGCTGCAGGCCGCTCCGCCGGAGATCACGGTTCGTGAGGCGCAGGATTTCTTCCCGCAGGTGGTGTCGCGCGACGAGACGCGACACTGGTGGTATGTGGAAGGCCACCTCTACGAAGTTTTTCTCCAGGATATTAATTTTGGTCCCGCGAGCGGGCGTCAGGTTCTGGGATACCTGCTGCTGGGTTACGAAATTGACGACCGCGTTACCCGCGACCTGAGCCGCGTGGCTGCGAGCGAAGTGGCGTTTCGCTATGGAGACGCGATTGTACGCAGCACTCTGAAACCTGCCCAGGAATCGGAGTTGCTGCGCGTGGCGCCGAGAACTACCGCGGGCGCCCCGCAAGGAGATCAGATGTCGCTGGGCGGGGAACGATTCCTGGCGACGTCCGTGGTTTTGCCCACGCCGGGCTCACCAGCGCTGAACCTGTGGGTGTTGAAGTCGTTCGATCAGGCAACCGCATTTTTGAGCAGCCTGAACGAATTGCTGCTGGCGCTCGGCCTGACGGCGGTGCTGGCGGGGAGCCTGCTGGTCTTTCTGATCTCGCATACCTTCACGCGTCCGCTGGAGAATCTGGTCGCGGGCGTGCGGGCCCTGGAGCAGGGGGATTATGCGTACCCGCTGCAGGCGCATGGCGGAGACGAAGTCGCCGAGGTCACGGGAACGTTCGACCGGATGAGAAAGAATCTGCAGAAAACTCAGCGAGAGTTGCTGGATGCGGAACGGCTAGCGACGATCGGACGGATGGCGAGTTCGATCTCGCACGATCTGCGGCATTCATTGGCGGCGGTTATAGCGAATGCGGAATTTCTTTGCGAGAGCAACCTGACGCCGGGGCAGCGCGAAGATCTTTACTCCGAGATACGAATTGCGGTCAACCAGATGACGGACTTGATCGAGTCACTGCTGGAATTCTCGCGCACACGAGAGTCGCTGCGTCCCACGTACGGCGACGTCCGCTCGGCGGTAGATCGGGCGGTGCAGGGGGTAAAGGCGCATCCGGAATTCCAGCGCATACGGATCCGGATTTCCGCGGAAGGGCCAACCGAGGGCTGGTTCGATTTCAAGAAGCTAGAGCGCGCCTTGCTCAACTTGCTGCTGAACGCGTGCGAAGTGGTGCCGGCGGAATCCGGGAAAATCGATATCGAGCTGAAACGCCAGGGCGGGAGTCTGGAAATTCGCATTGAGGACAACGGTCCCGGAATCGCGGAGGCGGTGCGCGAACGGTTGTTCGAACCGTTTGTGAGCCACGGCAAGGAAAATGGCACCGGGATGGGATTGACGGTGGTGCAGAAGATTCTGCAGGACCACGGGGGCGACGTCACGGTGGAGCAGACTTCGGCATCGGGAACGACCTTCCGCGTGAATATTCCGCTGAATCCCTCGGCAGAAAATGCTTTGGCGGCCCGGCATGTCAACTAGACGCCATGGTGCGGTTGCGAACTCCCTGAATGCATATCCGGAATCGAACTTGAAGTGCAAACCTGAAATTCGGAATGAAGTGCGGAGATTGGCAGGAGGCGACATGAGTATGAGCGAGACGCGCTGGTTCGAATGGTTGCGATGGGGGATGCTGCTAGGTGTGACGACTTGGAGTGCATTCGGCGCCGCGCAGGAACCTGCGAATCGGACGCAGCCACTTTCTCCGGAATCGTTGCATGAGTCGGTGAATGACTCGGTTCGCGAGTTGCAGGAGCAGGTTCGCGAGTTGCAGGCGGCGGTTGCTGGGATGCGCTCCGATTGGCAGCGAACGCGCGCGGAAACAGCGGAACTGCGCCGGGAGCTCGAGGAAGTCCGCGCAGGAACGGGACTGCGGAATGCGGTGTTAAGAGATGCCGTGGCGAAGCCGGCGACGTCGACGGCCAACCCCGTGGCGATGGGAAGCTTACGGAACGTCTTAGAGAACTGGGCGCCGCAAGATCAAAGAGCGGAAGATCCGAAAGACGATCGGAAAGAAGATCAGAAAAAAAGCGAGCATGCAGCGCGCCTGGAAGAGGAATACCAACTGCTGAGCGGAAAAGTGGACGATCAGTATCAGACGAAAGTGGAAAGCGCATCGAAGTACCGGGTGCGGCTGTCGGGCATTGTTTTGATGAATCTGGTAAGCAATCAGGGTGTGGTGGATAGCGTTGATCTCCCCACCCTCGCGTATGCGCGGCCGCCCGGCGGCTCAGGAGGAAGTTTCGGTGCGACGCTGCGCCAATCGGAGATCGGGTTCGAGGCCTTCGGGCCGACCGTGGCGGGTGCGAGGACGACGGCGGACCTGCAAGTCGATCTGGCGGGTGGGTTCCCGTCGGTTCCAAACGGGATCAACTCCGGACTCGTGCGCTTGCGGACGGCCACGCTGCGAATGGATTGGACAAACACCTCGGTTGTGGCCGGGCAAGATGCGATTTTCTTCTCACCGAACTCGCCGACATCGTTTGCTACGCTGGCGATTCCGGCGCTGACCTATGCGGGGAATTTGTGGAACTGGGTGCCGCAGATAAGAGTGGAGCACAAAGTGGCGCTGGGGGAAGGGTCCAGCCTGATATTCCAGGGAGGGATTCTCGATCCGGTGAGCGGAGAAGTGCCGGGCACAGTTCCGGGCGAAGTAGCGGGCGAAGCGCCAGGCACCAGTTATTACCGGCAGGCGGGGCCTGGGGAGGCATCGCGCCAACCGGCATACGGCACACGGATTGCATGGACGCGGAATGTTTTCGGACAACCGTTGCGGGTGGGCGTCGGCGGGTACTTCACGCGGCAGGACTATGGTTTCAGCCGGAACGTTGACGGCTGGGCCGGAATGACAGACTTCGATCTGCCGCTCAATCACCAGTTTTCGTTGAGCGGAAAATTCTATCGCGGAAGGGCCCTTGGCGGACTGTATGGCGGCATTGGTCGCAGTGTGTTGTTCAGCGGCGATCCGACGTTGGCCAGCACGGAAGTGCAAGCCTTGGACTCGATTGGTGGCTGGGCGCAATTGAAGTACCGGCCCGCGAATAAATGGGAGTTCAATGCAGCGTTTGGGGTGGATAATCCGTATGCCAGCGATCTGAAATACTTCGAATATCCGCAGTCCTACGGCGATCCGACGCTGGCGAGAAATCAGGGGAGCTTTGTGAACATGATTTACCGTCCCCGATCGGACTTGTTGTTTTCCGCTGAGTATCGACACCTGAAGACGTATTCGCTTACCGACGGCGGGAACAGCGCAGGGCATCTCAACTTGATGATGGGAGTTCTTTTTTGAGCGAGAAGCTGGCATGGTAGGAAGCCGAAGCAAAGAAACGCAGCGAAGAACCTTAAGATAGGCCACCGACGATGAGCCATAGGAAAATCCTGATCTGGGTCGCGATGTGGTGTTCCAGCGCGGCCGGATTGCACGCGCAGCCCCCGACGCAGATAACGACGCAGATCACGACGCAAATAACAAGAACGACTGTGCGCGGGCGCGTCGAGGTCATCGGTGCAAGCGGCGCGGGCAAGAGGCGCCATGGAACGATTCCCGGGACAGTGGTGTGGCTGACGCCAATAACGACGACGGGAGCGGCAGCCGAAGCCGCTACGGCGGCGCCAAATTCCTCCGCCGGTCCGCCGGCAAGTCCGGCGCAAAACCCACGCCTGGTGCAGAAGAACAAGAGTTTCGAGCCGCACATCCTGGTGGTTCCGGCGGGGTCGATGGTGGAATTTCCCAATCGCGATCCTTTCTTCCACAATGTCTTTTCACTTTTCGAAGGAAAGCGGTTTGATCTCGGTCTGTACGAGGCGGGTACCTCGCGGATGGTGCGATTCGACCGGCCCGGAATCAGCTACATTTTTTGCAATATCCACCCCGAGATGAGTGCAGTGGTCATTACTCTGACAACACCGCTGTATGCCGTTTCAAATGCGGACGGGCAACTCAGCCTGGCGGGCGTTCCCTACGGGCGTTACATGTTGAATGTCTGGAGCGAGGGCATGGGTCCGGAAAATACGCAGCCGCTGGCGCGGGAGATCACGGTCGCGGAGAATGCTTCGTCTTTGGGAGTGATTCGAGTTCCGGAAGCGAATGGGCAGCGCATTGCGCATAAGAACAAGTATGGCCGCGAGTACGACGAGCCTACGCCCAACAACTCTGTCTACGAGCAGCAACGCTAGGCCGCGCAAAAGGCGCCTGCTCTCGGGCGGCCTTCGCGTCATTTTCTCTTCACGTTCTTCTTATCTTGTATTTTCGTTTCGAGCGCTTGCGGCTACTTCAAACTGATCACACCAAACGTTCCAGCCAGGTTGTTGTACGGACCATCCCTGGCCGTTGTAGATTGTCGACCAGCCGGAGCCTTGATCGCTGACCCAGAATGGTCCGCCCGAGCCGTAAGCAAGTCCCCAGCCGTTCACTTGCAGCGGATCCATAAACTTGGCCGTTTTCGCCTGATTCGAATCCAGATTCTTGAGTTGATCCTGCGCCAGGGCCGCGCTCGAAACGAGCATTACCCCGAGCCCGAGGCAAATTGTGAAAGCAATCTTGCGACGCTGCATGCAGAATCCTCCTTGGATTGTGGGAGCCGGCGTAGAGAGCAAGTGAGTCGCGGAGCGCAAGACGTTTGAACGATACTTTCTCCGATCCGGCTTGCAATCGAATGCTAGTTCCGCAACGTCAGGCAGGTTGTCAACGCGGTGTCATCTGTTTGCACAATTCTTGTCGGGCAGGTGGAGCGTTCGTGAGCGATTTGGCGCTGTTCGCGAAACGCACACGCTGCTCGATGAACTTGCTGAAGCTGGCCTCGAACTTCCTCTTGTGAGGTTCGACACCGATCTTGCGCGCACATTGGTTTATAATTCCGCGATCTCAAGTGGGACTGTTTTTGCTCGCGGGTCGTAGGTCCGTTCCAGTGCCCGCGACCAAGGAGGATCGGGATGAAACTGCATTTATTGGTTCTGTTCGTTCTGCTTTCGACGGCCGTGCTCGTGGGCCAGACGTTTCGTGGCACAATCCTTGGGTCCGTGACCGACCCCTCCGGAGCATTCGTGGCCGGAGCGACAGTCAAGGTGCGCAACGAGGGCACTGGGCTGGAGCGCACGACCGTAACCAGCGGGGACGGCAGCTACACTGTCTCTGAGTTGCCCATCGGCACATACTCTGTCACCGTCTCGCTGACTGGCTTCCAGACCGCCGTCACCAACAAAGTCGAAGTGGACGTGGCCACGGAGCGGCGCGTGGACGCGCAGTTGAGAACCGGCCAGGTCACGCAGACAGTTGAAGTATCTGGCGGAGACCTTCCCCAGATCGAAACTCAGACCAATGAACTGGGAGGGGTGCTCACCAGCAAGGCGGTCGAGGACATGCCCATCAACGGCCGCGATTACACGAAGTTGATCTACTTGAACCCCGGCGTCGCCGGTTCGCCCGATCAGATCACCGATTCCCCAGGGTCGTTTGGCGAGTTCTCGATGAACGGTGCCCGCGGACGCTCCAACAATTACCTGCTCGATGGGACCGACATGAACGACGGCTATCGCAACGACCCCGCCATCAACCAGGGTGGCGTCTTCGCGGTTCCGTCCGCCATTTTGCCCATCGGCGCAGTTGACGAAATGAAGGTGCTCTCCAACTTCCAGCCCGAGTACGGCCGCAACGCCGGTGCCGTCGTGAACATCGTCACCAAGAGCGGAACGAATAAATTGCACGGAGAGCTCTTCGAATATTTTCGCAACGACGCCCTCGATGCTCGCAATTACTTCGATAATGTGCCGCAGCGGGCGCCTTTCCATAACAATCAGTTCGGCGGCGCTTTGGGTGGTCCGATCGTCAAGAACAAGACCTTCTTCTTCATGGACTATGAAGGCCAGCGCGAGTCGGTGGGAACGGTGACCCTCGCGTGTGTGCCCGATCCAGCCCAGATCTCGGCTGACCTTACAGCGCTGGGACCTTTAGCCAACTCTGTTACCCAGAAGATGCTTAAGTTTTGGCCTGCGCCAAATATTCCTGGAACATACAATAATCCCAGCCTCACCCCAGGAACGGGTGAAGATGCTGGATGCCCCTTGGGACCCAATGCTTCGCTCATCACCCCTTCGTTCAACAACCTGAGCAGTGTGATCGCTAAGATCGACCACAATTTCAACACTAACAACATCCTGACTGGTCGTTATTTCTTTGGGGACAGCACACAGTCTTTCCCGCTGGCGCTAACGGCTTCGGGCGGACAACTTCCCGGCTTCAATACCGTCACCCCGACTCGTGTCCAATTGGTCGCTCTCTCCTACGTCCACACTATCGGCGTGAATAAAGTGAACGAGCTGCGCTATGGCTGGAACCGCTTCGCTGAAGGATTCTTCCCCCAGGACGCAAGCTTCCATCCCCACTCAATCGGACTCTGTGCTGCAAGCTCAACCGCCGATTGCTCGGACGGCGGGCCACACGACTCCGGCCTGCCCATCACCCTGGTTTCGGTGACGCCTACGGGTGCGACCAGTTTCTTTGCACAACCCGGCACGACCTCCGGCGATCCGCGCTCTCGCGTCGACACCAACAACCAGTTCGTCGACAGCTTCTCCTGGAAGATCGGAAAACACGACGTCAAAATGGGCTTTGAATTCCGCCGCACCAGCATTAATCAACAGGAATTCCAGAAGTACTTTCGCGGGAGACTCAAATTCTCAAACCTGACGACTTTCCTCGAAGGAACGCCTCTAGGAGGCGGCTTTGGCAGTCTCCAGTATTCGTCATCCGGCTCGACCGGGCGCCATACTTTCGAAAACAGTTACGGCTTGTACGTTCAGGACGGCTTCCGCCTAAATCCGCGGCTCACGCTGAACTACGGTCTCCGGTGGGACTACTACGGTGTGGTTCAGGAAAAAAACAACCTCTTCGCCAACTATATTGTATCGAGCTTCAACCCTTCGACCGACATCGGCACCGGTGCATTGCAGCAGGTCGGCACCAATGGATTGAATACCCTTTATCAACCCGACTATAGAAATTTTTCACCCCGTGCCAGCATCGCCTGGGACGTCACCGGCAAAAGCAAGACCGTCGTCCGCGCCGGAGTCGGTCTTCTCTATGATGCCTTCTCCCAGGATATGTTTCTTGGCCACTTGCCCTATCCTGCCTATTACGCCCCCGGCCCGGCGTACGGCAACTTCGGACCTGCTCCGATAACGGCGGCCGGACTCAGTCCGGCTTCTGCGACGATCACTGCCGGGACGCCGGTTTACGAACAATCCGGATGCGTGCCGGGAGGCGTTATTTTTACAAATGTCGAGTGCGATATTTTCGGCGTTGACCCCCACATCAAGACGCCCTACATGGAGAACTACAACATCAATATCCAACAACAGATCACCAACAAGACAACGCTCCAGATCGGCTATGTGGGCTCGCAAGGCCATCGACTCTTCCGCTTCTACGACATTAACCAGCCGACACACGCAATTGTGACCCAGTGCGACACCGGCATACCCACCCCACTCCCAGGGTGCACCCCCGGAGGTACCAGCGCAGGCGCAAACGATTATTTCGTGCCTCGACCCTTCAGCTCCCCCTACGGTGGTGGCAATATGACGCAGGAGGGCGCGATCTACATCTTCCAGGAGAAGTCCACCGGGAAGTCAAATTACAACTCCCTGCAGGTCAGCTTCAAAGTTAACGGATGGCACGGTATCACATCGGTGGCTAACTACGTCTTTTCGAAGTCCCTCGACAACTCCAGCGACCTCGAAGACTTCGTGGTCAACGCGGCTCAGCCTCAGGACAGCAACAACCCGCAGGCGGAAAAAGGG
>Ga0224558_1001443_pt1 | contig 24909 bp, 25 predicted proteins | sample 714S32024metaG_FD_180682 | JGI IMG/M metagenome (GOLD analysis project Ga0224558, IMG submission 180682) | Peat soil microbial communities from Stordalen Mire, Sweden - 717 S3 20-24 | ecosystem: Environmental > Terrestrial > Soil > Wetlands > Peat | place: Sweden: Norrbotten County, Stordalen... | reverse complement strand
CGTCGTACTAGGACCGAGGTCCTTTTCGTAAACAATATCATTCTTGGTGACTATGAAAGTCTTGACCCCCGACGACCGGTACTCCGCGGGATACGCCACCAAAACCAAGCCACCTTTCTTATGGCTGCCGGAAACATAGCCATTCGTCCCGGCCGCAGAGTTTCCATTCACGAGTCGAAAGTAGTATCCGTGGAACGGAGAGGAGTCATTGCTGCCGGCATTTGCCAAGCCGGCGGATACGAGGCTTTGGGCGAATTGCGTAATCGGGTCGTAGCTAGCTGGCTTTGCGTCCTGGTCCTTCTTCGTGATCGCAAACTCCTCACAGACTCCAATCGCTGCCGCCTCATTTTCTCCAATTCTTCGGAACAGAATCTCCTGCGTACCGGTCTTGGAATCGAAATACCACGCGCCGTTCTTTGAGATCAGAGGGATCGGAAAAGGCCAGTTTTCTGCTCCGACGTACAGCACCGTGCTTCCATCGGGCTCTTGGACCAGACGGTGCATCTCCTGATATTTCTTGCTGAACTGCTCGCGTTCCAGCTTGTCTTCAACTTCGTCGTTCGAGGAAGTGACCTCTTTTCCAGCTCCGAGGATGCCTTCCAAAGCCGGTTCATCTTTCTTTTGCGCAGCCTGAAAGAGAGCGTCAGCAGCTTCACCCGGAGACGAGAACGTTCTTGGTTGTGAATCCTGAGCAAAGCTCAATCCAGCGAAGCCCGCGACCAGCAGCGGCAAGCCCACCACCAGCAGAAAAACAACGGTGGATGCGAATCCGCAGGCCAGCCTCAGAGTGAATGTTTCGATCTTCATGTTATCCGTGCGCATGAGTTCTTCCTCCATATCATCAGTCTAGTTAGTCTCGTTTGCAGTAATTGATCCGAATTACCGGCGACCGCCTCCGCCTCCGTGGAAACCTCCCCCTCCGAAACCTCCTCCATGGAAGCCGCCGCCAAAACTCGACTGCCCACGAGCGGAGAAAGCTCTGGCGATTCCCCCGTGATTAAAGCCGCTGAATGCACTGGAGCGGGTGCCGCTGAATCCACGCTGCGATGCGCCGAAACCTCGCCCGCCGGCGAAGCCACCGCCATGAAATCCACCGGCGCGAGCGAAGTTGTTGCGATTGACGAAAATTCTGCTGTGAGACACGTAGGCGCGGCGGTCGAAAAGAATGCCGTGGTGGTGCCAGTCGTATCCCCAGTGTCCCCACCCCCAGCCAAAACCGCCAAAGAAGCCGATTCCAAAGCCGAGCCCAAACGCAATTCCCGGACCATCAAAGAACAGACCCGGATACCAATACCAGCCCGGCCAGATCCCGATGGGCTCTCCATACGCGAGCCACGGGTCGTATTCAGGAACGTAAACAATCTCAGGGTCGGCCGGTTCGATCACAATGGTTTGCCCATGCTTGCTCACCTTTTCCTGCGATGTGCTCTTTAAGTTGCCGGCCTTCTCCGCACGGTCGCGCATTACCTGCACGGCGTTCATCACGTCCTGCTGTTGGTTGACGTAAGCATCGCCAAGCGACGAGGTCCATGAGAGATTCTTGTCCATGTTGGCGAGCACCGAAGGAAACTCCACGAGGGCCTTCACACTGGGATCCCAGGGCTGCTTGTCGACTTCTGTGCCGAGTTGTTCGCCCTTTAGATCGCTATGTTGCTGCAACCATCGGTCGGCTTCTACAACTTGGTCGGGAGAAGTCGCGGCTGCGAGGATCTGCGCCACCAGCGCATCCGGATACAATGCGATCGGCGCTACCAGTTGCTGCAACTGTTCCGGCGTCTGTTGCGCGGCCTGAACCGGCGGTTGTACGGCGGATTGGTCAGCCTGCGCCACTAATACTCCCGGCATTGTGGCGAACACAAGGCAACATGAAAGCAAAAGCGACAAACTCTCTTTTAGAAATTTCACAATTAATCCTCCTCCGGCGGCGCCGCCGCGTCACGACTTACGGCTCTACCAGATCTGCGATTATTGGCTGGCAAAGTCACCGGCACTGCGAGCTGCGAACTGCCGAACTGTTAGTGGACACGCCGGATGGTCGCATTGACACGCGATTTCCACGTCTTCACTTCCCGCGTCTCGGCAAGCTTCTCCACAGTATTCTTCTCCGCTGGGTACATTGCAAAGACACGGTATGTGCGCGCACTTTTTCGTCTCTTGATTCGCCATTGCAATTCCATCCTTTCGAATTCAGATCCACCCGCTCCGATTACTGAAGCAACTTGCGACTCTTGGCGCAGCGCCGTTCCCTGCACCGACCGAGGTGTTTCGAGGGAATCCTCTAGGCGGTCAGGTTTCGGCAACTACTTCATTTCGAGTGATTGCATCCAGCTCTCCAAACGTCGCGATGCCGCTAAGCCCATGCGTTCCAAGGTTGTTCGGTTGGCGACGTGAAGAGAACTAGCTGTCCCGAGTGTCAACAGGCTGATAGTGCTGTCGGCATTTGGACGGGTCTCGGTCGTGTACGGGTGCTTTGGTCTCGACTCGCCTGTGCGATAGCTGGCGAGCCGCTGTTACAACGTACGAATTCCTGTTCCCGAAAACCTGCTCTCCCAACACCGGAACTCATCGCCTGACCCGTTTTTGAGGACTGAGGACACTGCGTTATCATGTTCTCCCGTTCAGGATTTGGATAAGAACATGCTCGACGAGGACGAGGCCACGCTGTGATCCCGCATAAATGGCGAGAAGTTGTTCACTTTCTTCCCGGCGCCATTGCTCTCAGATTGCTCACCAAGATCGAGGCGGCTAAATGACGCAGGCGGCCACCCCCACGGTGTTTGTGGTTGATGACGATGAATTGGTGCGTGCCTCCATCCACGGCATGCTGAAGTCGGTTGGCTTGCGTTCCGAGACCTTCGGTACAGCGCAAGAGTTTCTACTCAGCAAGCGGACGGACGGGCCAAGTTGCCTGGTCCTCGACGTGAGACTTCCCGGAGTCAGCGGTCTGGATTTTCAGCGGGAGTTGGCTGATGCGGGCATCCGGATTCCCATCATCTTTATCACTGGTCATGGAGACATTCCGATGACGGTGAAAGCGATGAAATCGGGTGCGGTGGAGTTTCTGACCAAGCCGTTCCGGGACCAGGATTTGCTGGATGCGATTCATCAGGCATTGGATCGTGACCGGATAGCGCGTCAACAGCAGAGCGAACTTGGCGAGTTGCGAAAGCACTACGAGTCGCTGACCACACGCGAGCGTGAAGTTATGGCTCTGGTAGTTTCAGGCATGCTCAATAAGCAAATAGCGTTTGAACTCGGAACCAGCGAAATCACCGTGAAGATCCATCGCGGGCATGTGATGCGGAAGATGCAGGCTGAATCACTGGCGGACTTGGTCAGAATGGCGGCGAAACTTGAACCGACGAGCAGTCGCGAGTGAACGTCCCACAAAAATTCAAGGTTACGGTCAGGCCGCAATTTCCTGCGGCGCCGCCGTGGCGGTTCGGCGGCCCGGGGTCATCCATTGCTACGCCTCGGTACTGGGAAGTGTGAAGTTAAAAGTGGCGCCGCGTCCGGAGTTGGACGTGGCCCACAATCGGCCGCCGTGCGACTCAACGATTGAGCGGCTGATCGGCAGCCCCATGCCAGTCCCGTTTCCCTTGGTTGTAAAGAATGGGTCAAAGACGCGTTCGGCCTGGCCCGGCGGCAATCCCGAGCCGGTATCGCGGACCGAGATGAGTAGTTGACCATCGCAAACCTCCGACCGGATCGTCAGCTCATCGCCACGGTTCGAATCCTTCATTGCATCGAAGCCGTTCAGCATCAGATTCATGAAAACCTGCTGTAGTTGCACACGGTCTGCCAAAACCATAGGCACATTCTCAGCAAGGTCGGTGCGAATCGAAATCGAGTGCCGGATCGCCTCGTTACGCAATACGACAATCATTTCTCTGACGAGTTCATTTACGTCCAGCAACTCCCGCTGCAGAGCACCCTTTCTGAAGAACGAGCTGATTTTGCCAATGACGTCGCCCGCGCGCGTTACGGCCTGAACGACTCTCGTTGCGGCTTCGCTTGCCTGTACCAAATCGGGGACATCGCGTTTAAGGCACCGCAAGCAGGTTCCGGCGCTTATACTTGCCGCGGAGATCGGCTGCTTGATTTCGTGCGCGATCGAGGCCGCAAACTCGCCCATTGTGGTCACCCGATTGATATGCGCCAGTTCGGCTTGAGCCAGGCTCAGTTGTTGATTGGCGGCCTCAAGCTCTGCGGTGCGCTGAAGTACACGCGATTCGAGCTCGTCATTCATTTTCTTGATTTCTTCCTTGGCAACTCTCAGTTCCGGAGTCTCAATCAGTTCCCAGGCGCCGCGTCGCCTCGCCGTTGCAAACTGGTGGGTGCCCACCACATCCAAGAGCTCATTCGCCCCGCACGAATTCAGAGAATAGGTACACAGCAAAACCATTAGCCGTCCGCCTACACTGTCATTGACCACCTGTTCGTATTCCGAAAAGGCATTCCAGTCCTTCTTCTGCAACCAAGCCGTGTTTCCGGTGCCTCGAAGTCCCGCATATCCCCGGTCTAACGCTCGATCGAGTTTCTCATTCCACGAAGTCATGACTCGGTTTGAATCGAAGGTTCCACCTTTCAGGTACCAGTCCCGGCCATCGAAGATTTCGATGCTTCGCTTCGACCGATAGTGATCAAACTCAGGCACCGCCTCGCGCAATCCATCCCAGGCTTCCTGCTCGGAAAGGGGTTCGGAGAGAACCCACACACAGAACTCGTTATCTTCCAGTCCGGCTTTGAAAAACGACAACAGCATGTCGAGCAAGTCTTTCTTGCTCTCGTAAAAGTTGCAAAAATGGGTTCCCCAAGGCCGGTCTCCCACTACGTCGATTCCCGATCTTCGGATCTCACGGGTTGGTGTCATAGACGTGCCCCCCAGATTCGCAAAAGTATACTCCCTTCACGGGCCAATCTGGCCCCTATACCAAGGTATGATTGCGCCGCCACCTAAGCATGATTGTGCCATCGTTGACCGCACTGCTAAGGTTGCGTCATGGTGATCCGAAAGAAGGGGAATATGGTAGCAATTGTTGATGACGATGATTTGATGCGCAGCGCATTGCAGGGCCTGCTGAAATCAGTCGGCCTGCCGGCACAAGCGTTTGCGTCGGCTGAGGAATTTCTGAAGTCTGGCCAACAGCACCAGGTTGGATGCCTGGTCGCAGATATCCGCATGCCGGGAATGTCCGGTTTGGAATTGCAGGCCAAGCTCAACGCTGATCAATGCAGGATTCCGACCATCTTCATCACGGCACACGGTGACGAGAAAATGCGGATGCAGGCCTTAAGAGCAGGCGCCGTAGAGTTCATGGCAAAACCATTCGACGATGAGGTCTTGCTCGAAAATGTCCGAGCAGCTCTAGAGAGTTGAGCCCAATAAGAAGCGTGCGTGGGGCACGAGGGGGTCCTCTGTGGCAGCTACCGAGATATTGCGGACTAGTGATCAATATTCTTACGAACGCAGATTCCAGCAGATCATAGGCAATAGTCGTGCGCTGGAAGCAGTGCTCGAACAAGTCGAACGCGTCGCGACGACGGGTTCCACCGTGTTGATCCAGGGAGAAACGGGCACCGGCAAGGAACTCATCGCACAAGCGATTCACAACATCAGCTCAAGGTGCGGGCGGCCTTTTGTAAGATTGAATTGTGCTGCCATTCCACTGGACCTGCTGGAAAGTGAGCTCTTTGGCCACGAGAAGGGGGCGTTCACCGGAGCCATAGCGCAAAAGATTGGCCGTTTCGAGTTGGCTGACAAAGGTACGCTTTTCCTCGACGAGGTGGGTGATATTCCATCGGCACTGCAGCCCAAACTGCTGCGCGTACTGCAGGAACAGGAATTCGAGCGCCTGGGCAGCACGCGGACTCACCAGGTGGACGTGCGCCTGGTAGCTGCAACCAATCGGGATCTGACACAGATGGCGAATCGAGGCGAATTTCGCAGCGACCTCTACTATCGTCTGAATGTTTTCCCCGTCCTGCTGCCGCCATTGAGGGATCGCCGCGAAGACATTCCGGCACTAGTGACGCATTTTGCCGAGACTTTAGGCCGCCGGATTGGGAGGGAAATTGAACACATTCCTGCAGAAACGATGTCTGCACTCAGTTCCTATCAGTGGCCGGGAAATATCCGCGAACTGCAGAACCTGATCGAGCGTGCCGTAATCCTTTCAAACGATGGCGTGCTTCCCAATCCTTTGCCCACCGCAGAAACTGAGCAGCGCGCCGCTATCTCGCTGGGTGCAACAACGTTGCGCGACTCCGAACGGACTCTGATTCTGGGGACACTGGAAACAGTCGGCTGGATAATCGGCGGCCCGAAAGGCGCAGCAGTCAAACTTGGTTTGAAACGCACTACGCTGATCCACAAGATGCAGAAGCTGGGGATCGCCCGGCCTGGTTTTCAAAGCAGCGAGAATGTGATGGGGCCAGCACCGCAGGCATAAGATTCTCCGCCACAATCGCCGCAGCGGAGTAACCATTCTCTGCCACTCTTTCGGCATCAAACGACGTCCGCCAACACCGTTTGATGGCCCTCAGCCAGACCACCGGCTCCGGCGCAGGTCTTTCCAGGGACCGCCATCCGCGTAACGCTCGGGATGCAGTATCTTCGAACGAGGGTCTTCCGCGGTGTCAAGTTGAAGGACCATCCACTTCGGATACGGAACGCCCGGATCAGACGCCGCGTCAAGGAGTCGGGTGTCGTCCTCCGAGAGCTGAAGGTCTACGGCGCCAATATTATCCTCCAGTTGCTCAGCCTTGCGGGCAGCGATGACCACGCTGCTAACGGCCGGCCGTCCCAGCACCCACGAGAGCGCCACACGGGCCGGGCTAGCGTCATGCCGTGCGGCCACTTCCTTCAGCGCGTCCACGACGCGGTAGCCCATATCCTTTTCGAACGGCACGAATGCCCCTGCCTCCGCGAATCGTGAGCCGGGAGGAGCAGGATTGGCGCGGCTGTACTTCCCTGTGAGGAAGCCGCCGGCAAGCGGGCTCCAGACCAGGATGCCGATGTTGTGATACTCAGCGAACGACTGGAACTCGTATTCGAGACTTCGACCGACGAGGCTGTAGTGCATCTGCGCCGTTACGTATTTCTCTAACCCCAGGTGCTCCTGCAGCATTACCGCAGTGGCCGCCTGCCATGCCATGAGGTTGGACAGACCGATATAGCGAACCTTTCCCTGGCGCACAAGATCGTCGAGCGTCCGCACCGTCTCCTCGAGCGGCGTGTTGCTGTCCCATCCATGCACCTGGTATAGATCGATGTAATCGGTCTGCAGCCGTCGTAGACTGCCCTCCACTTCGCGCATGATGTTCACGCGGGTCGCTCCGCTCCGGTTAAAATTCTCGCTCATAGGGAGCCGGACTTTGGTGGCGAGGACAATCTCGTCCCTCACGCCCTTCAAGGCATTCCCGACCTGAGTCTCGCTCTCCCCGAGGCTGTACACGTCCGCCGTATCGATGAAGTTAATTCCTCTGTCCAAGGCTAGCTTCACCATGCGCGTAGTGTCCTCCTGGCCCAGGTTGCCCATGTTCATCTTGCCGCCGAACTGCATCGTGCCAAGTGCCACGCTGCTGACGATGAGTCCGGTATTCCCCAGCTTCCTATACCTCATCTCTCATACTCCTTTCGCTGCAAACGAGAATTGCGATAGCAACTGCGAATTCGCCCCAGGTAACGAGTGGCAACCCATTAAATCCGGGCTTTCGCGCCCAACGCCAGATCTACCGCCATGAGGCATCGTGATTGTGTCAAGCATGCGACGTTCCAATCGGCGTCCGTGTGGGATACTCCAATACCACAACTTTACTGGGGACGAACTGCAGAGGCTGAGTCGATGATGTCGAACGATAAGCCAAGCACCGTCCAACAGTTGACACCCTGACACGCTTGCTGACGCCTTTCGCTTTTCCGCAAAGCTTTGTCGCCGGTTTCGTCCGCGTTCTCAATAATCTGAAGTTTTGGTGCCACGATTGCACTCTAACGGCAGATGTAAGCACGTTTGCGGCAACTAGCAAAGAGGATGATCATTGCGGCTTTAGTCGATCTAATGGAGGACAGACATGAAAGTCGGAATCGTTGGAGCGGGCGCAGTCGGCTCCGCGTGCTTTTTGTCGATGGTCATGCGCGGAAGTGCGCGCGAGGTCGTGCTGGTTAACCGAGACCGCAAGCGGGCCAAGGGCGTCGTGACGGACGTCCAATACGGCGCGGTCCTGTCGCCGCCGATTACACTGCGCGACGGCGACTATTCCGATCTGGCCGGCTCGTCGGTGGTGATGATCACTGCCGGAGTCAACGAGAAAGCTGGAGGCGCAACCGATCGCAGCGATCCCGTCGGAAGGCTCCGCTTGCTCGATGCGAATGCTGCAGTCTTTCAGGGCATCGTCCCCCAGATCCACCAGTTCGCTCCCGATGCGCTGATTCTGGTCGTAACCGATCCACCGGACGCGCTGGCTGACGTAGTGCGTATGTTGGGGCACGAGCGCGTGCTGAGCACTGGCACATCACTCGACACGTTACGGTTCCGGTTTCACCTGGGGAAGCGTCTTAACGTCAGTGCGTCGGACGTGGAGGCACTGGTCTTAGGTGAGCACGGTGCTTCGGAGGTTTTCCTGTGGTCATCAGCGCGAGTGGGTGGCAGGAAGGTATTGGACGTCCTTGGGGAGAGCCAAACGGTACAGACAGTGCGTGAGGAACTCGAGCGTGAGGTTCGTTACGCCAACATCACGGTCATTGAAGGTATCGGAGCGAGCCAGTATGGCATAGGAATGGTCTCCGCGCGACTCACTGAGATGATCTTGCGCGATGAGGGGGCGGTGATTCCTATCGGCTGTTACAACGTAACATTCGGAGTTACGCTTTCCTTGCCAAGTATCGTTGGCCGGGAAGGCGTGCGTCGCGTGCTCGAGCCCGAAATGTCTGCCGCGGAACAACAAGGTTTGCAGCGCAGCGCCGATGCGATCAAGGCGGCGCTGTCTCGCCTCAGTCTGAAGGAATCCCAGCGGAGAACAGCTTGAGACCTGTCTGGAGCACAAATGTTCTTCGGTGCAACCATGATCGTCTCGCGATGCAATTGTGCGTAAATCTTCGTAATCATTATTGGATCGCCTGGGAAACAGTTATGCTCACGTGTCCGCAGGTTGACACGTTGCTCCTCTGACGAAAAACAAATCGATTCCAGCCGGATCTCGAATCGTTTACTACGAGTTGGTATGCGAGATCCTGTGTAATAAGTAGTGGAACCTACGCCGGGCCCTTAAGGGACTTCAGGTAAGTGACAATTTGCCATCGTTGCCGCGCGGGTAGGCCGGCCCAAGACGGCATCCCGTTATCGACGGCTCCGGTTGTGATGAACCAAAAGACCTCTCCGTCCGATGCTGATTGCGTGGGTCCTTCGGAGAGTGGAGGGATATTCCCAGTTCCGCGCCCTTTAATTCCATGGCAGGAGCCGCAGTTCGTGGCGTACACACGCGAGCCAGCTGCGGCCGCGGGAGGTTGCCCGGCGTACGGGTTTTTCAGTTGACTGCTGGATGCGGGTGCGTTATGAAAGTGCGCGTCTTGCGCTAGCAGCATTGAAACCGGAAAGCTAAATACAATTGCGCCTATTGCCGCAATTAGAAAATGAGAACGAATATCGACCATGACTCTCCTCCAGCGACCTGTCCATTACCATCCAAAGTGGGTGAAGCGTCGGCCGCTCCCGAATAGAAGCAAGTTCCTCGCCATTCTCGCGGCCATGTTTCCGCAACGAAATGCCCGTTCGCTCCGGACCCGTGACCGCCGCTCAACAGCTGCGTCGAAAGACTGACACCATCGAGCGGAAATTCTTCCTCATACCGGATCCAAACTGATGGTGAGCTGGGCTTTACCTTCAATTGGTTTCTATTTGACGTGGCACGTAGAATGCTTCACTGATAAAGGAAAGGGGGAGATCCCGATGGTGAAGCTCAAGGTGAATGGGATAGATCGCACGTTCGATGGTGATTCCAACATGCCCCTGCTGTGGTACGTACGGGACGTCTTGGGGTTAACGGGAACAAAGTTTGGCTGTGGCATGGCTCTCTGCGGAGCTTGTACGGTTCATAAGAACGGAGAGGCGATCCGATCGTGCATTACGCCGGTGAGCGCGGCAGCGGGTAGCGAGATTCGAACCATTGAGGACCTTGGGGCAAACGGGTTCCAGGCGGTCCAGCAAGCCTGGATGGAGCTGAACGTCCCGCAGTGCGGATATTGCCAGTCGGGTCAGATCATGCAGGCTGTTTCCTTCCTGAAAACCACTCCTCATCCCACAGATCAGCAGATCGATGACGCCATGGCAGGCAACATCTGCCGCTGCGGAACCTACCAACGAATTCGCCAGGCGATCAAGCTGGCGGCGGGGAAAATCGCATGAGGCAAATCGAAAATGTAAGCCGGCGGAGATTCCTCAAAGGCGCGTTTGGGGCGGGCGCGTTCATTCTCGCGGTTCGGTATGTCCCACCGATGCTGGCGCAAGGACAGACGACGGATGGCCAAACCGACGCGGATAGGGCAACCCTTCATCCCAATCTTTTTGTCGGGATTCAGCAGAATGGAACCGTCTACATCGTGGCCCACCGGTCAGAGATGGGAACAGTCATCCGTACGTCGTTGCCGCTCGTGCTTGCAGACGAGCTTGACGCCGACTGGAAGCGGGTGAAGATCGACCAGGCGATTGGCGATAAGCGCTACGGTGATCAAAATACGGACGGCTCACAATCCGTAAGGAGATTCTTCAACACCCTGCGAGAGTGCGGCGCTGCGGCACGCTTGATGTTGATCCAGGCGGCGGCGCTACAGTGGGATGTTCCTGCATCGGAGTGTTCCACCGAACTGCATGCGGTGGTTCACAAAGCAACGGGTCGGCGCCTGGGTTACGGTGAACTGGCTGCCGGTGCGGCGCAGCTCGCAGTGCCAACGAAAGAACAGCTCCAGCTGAAGAAGCCCTCGGAGTGGCGGTATATCGGAAAGGGAATGACCAGCGTTGACCTGGAGAAGCTCTGCACGGGAAAAGCGATGTATGGAATGGATGCACGCCTGGATGGCATGGTGTACGCATCGGTCGAACACCCCCCGGTGTTCGGCGGGAAAATAAAAACTCTCGACGATCAGGATGCGCTGCAGGTCGCGGGAGTGCACCAGACCATTCGCATCGATCCATTCAAGCCTCCCGCTGCCTTCCAGCCTCTGGGCGGAGTTGCCGTGATTGCTGACAACACCTGGGCTGCGTTTCAAGGCCGTAAGAAGCTGAAGATAACTTGGGACAACGGGCCGAACGAATCCTACGACTCCGTCGAATACAAGAAGGAACTGCGGGAGACAGCGCACAAGCCGGGGAAGGTTATCCGCAGCGTGGGCGACTCCAACAAAGCGTTCCCCACCGAGAATGTGTTTGAAGCAGACTACTACGTTCCGCTGCTGGCCCACGCCCCGATGGAACCCATGGTGGCGCTGGCGGAATTCAAGGATGGAAAAGTCACAGCCTGGGCGCCAACCCAGAATCCTCAGGCGGTACAGGCAATTGTGTCCTCCGAACTCGGCATTCCGCCTGGGGACGTGATTTGCCACGTCACGTTGTTGGGCGGCGGATTCGGAAGAAAGTCCAAGCCTGATTACGTTGCGGAAGCTGCAGTTTTATCGAAGAAGCTAGGCCGCCCCGTAAAGGTTGTGTGGACGCGGGAAGACGACGTGAAGTTTGACTATTACAACGCCGTGGCTGCGATGTATTTGAAGGCAGCGGTCGACGACAAGGGGAAGCCCACGGCGTGGCTGCAGAGATCAGTCTTTCCACCGATCACCTCCATTTTCGATGTGAACGCTGTCTATGGCGATCCGCCGCACCTGGCACAGGGTTGGACGGATCTTCCCTATGATTTGCCCAACATACGCATCGAGAATGGTCCTGCGCAGGCACATGTCAGGATTGGATGGTTGCGATCAGTGGCCAACATTTATCACGCATTTGGAGTTCAGTGTTTCACCGATGAGCTGGCCCATCGCGCAAATCGCGATCCAGTGGAGTATCTGTTGGACCTTATCGGACCGCCGCGCACATTGGACTTCACCAACGTGCAGTATCCGAACTACGGTGCGGATTACAAAACGTATCCCTGGGAAACCGGCCGCCTGCGGAAGGTCATTGAAATGGTTGCCGATAAGTCCGGTTGGGCCGGAAAGAAGAGCGGAAAGGGACATGGGTTTGGTTTCGCTGCCCATCGCAGTTTCCTGACTTATGTGGCCACGGTCGTGGAAGTGGAGGTAAGTGATGACGGCGAGATCCGCATCCCGCGCGTCGACACAGCGGTAGATGCGGGGATTGTCGTGAATCCGGAAGCGACTCGGGCGCAATTCGAAGGCGCCGTGGTTTTCGGCACGAGCATCGTGCGCAGCGGGGAGATCACTGCCAAAAACGGCGTAATCCAGCAATCCAATTTCAATGATTACCCCGTGGCTCGGATCAACGAGGTTCCGGCTCAGACGAACGTTTACATTGCGGAGAGCTCGGCCCCGCCCGCCGGCGTCGGAGAGCCGGGAGTACCGCCGTTCGTCGCCGCGTTTTGTAATGCGATTTTCGCCGCAACCGGCACGCGGGTCCGCGATCTGCCGCTCTCGAGCAATAGCAATTTCGGCTAAGATTACTCGGTGACGCTGAATAAGATAGTTTGTAATAGGATTTGAATGAATCACGGATTTGAAACTATGAGACGCGATGTCCAGCCGTTTTGCGTCACTGCGGCAATGGGTGCCATTCTGTTGATCTTTCCGGCTTCGAGGCTGGCAGCCCAGGTCGCGCACTTTCATAACGCGCCAACGTCCAGCTCTCAACTGAAGAACCCTTACGCAGGGCAGAAGGCGGCCGCCACGGCCGGCTCAAGACTGTACGCGATGAACTGCGGCTCCTGCCACGGAATTGGTGGACGCGGGACCGGGAACATCCCCGCGCTATCCCAAGGGCCCACACAATCAGCGCCCGACGGAGAAGTCTTCTGGTTCATCACAACTGGATCGGTCAATAACGGAATGCCAGCTTGGGGAAGCCTTTCCGAGCAGAAACGATGGCAGATTGTCACTTACTTGAAGTCACTCGAGAATTCCTCGAGCGCAAAAACAAACGGTCCTGCACCTGTCGTCCTGAAACCAGTCAAGACGGATGCCCCGCTGCCGCACGCACCCTTTACCGATTTTCGCCTTGAGGAACCTGGAAAGGTCCGCAAAATCACCGCGCAAGATCTTCCGGCGCCGTATGCTACCGATTCAGCCGCCAATGGACCGCAGGTGGTTTCACGTCCCCGCGATGCGTGGCCGAAGGCTCCAGCCGGCTTTGGCGTGCAGCAATATGCCACGGGACTCGATAATCCGCGGCTGATCCGCACCGCCCCCAACGGCGACATTTTCCTGGCGGAAAGCAGCAGCGGAAAAATCAGGGTGTTCCGCGGAGTCACCGCCAATGGCAAACCAGAGCAGGTTGAAATTTTCGCCGCAGGCCTTAACGAACCCTATGGCATTGCGTTCTACCCTCCCGGAGTCAATCCTCAATGGATCTACATAGGCGACACCGACGCAGTCGTCCGGTTTCCGTATCGAGATGGGGACTTGAAGGCGAGCGCACCGCCGCAGCACATTGTTGACCTTCCCCATGGCACCGGGCACTGGACCCGCGACGTGCGGTTCACATCCGATGGCAAGAAGATGTTCGTCGCTGTCGGATCGGCGTCGAATGCCGACGACCCCGATACCACGCCGGATGAAAAGAATCGCGCCGATATCCTGGAGTTCAATCCCGATGGCTCCGGGATGCGAGTGCACGCATATGGCATCCGTAATGCCGGCGGCGGGCTGGCAATAAATCCCACGACGGGAGAGTTGTGGTGCTCGGTAAACGAACGTGATGGCTTGGGTGACAACCTTGTGCCCGATTACATCACGCATGTTGAGGAAGGTGGTTTCTATGGCTGGCCATGGTGGTACATCGGCAGCCATCAGGATCCGCGCCATGAAGGTAAGCATCCGGAGTTGAGAGATAAGGTCATAGTTCCCGATGTGCTGTTGCAGCCTCACAACGCCTCACTCGAGATGACGTTTTATCAAGGCACACAATTCCCGGCGGAATATCGGGGAGATATTTTTGCATCCGAGCACGGTTCGTGGAACCGATCAGTGCGTGTTGGATATGAAGTGATTCGCGTGCCGATGCACCAGACAAGCCGGGCCAGCGGCGACTACGAAGATTTTCTAACCGGCTTTGTGGTCGACAACGGACACGTCTGGGGAAGGCCCGTCGGAATCACCGAGGCTCGGGACGGATCACTGCTGGTAACCGATGATGGTTCGAACTCCATCTGGCGCATCCGCTACACCGGCGCTAATAACAGAGGCGGCCTAAACCATGCTGGGCATGCTAGTGCGACCCTTACCACGAAGAAAGCGTCGAAGTAGAAAGCCGGTTGGAGCGTTGCTCAGCACAATCGCGACTTTGGGATTGTGTGCTTTCCAATTCGGAGATCGTAATGAGCTGAACAAGATGCCATTCGATCAAGTGCAGGCCCTGGTTTCCAACCTGGCAAAGGCGCGGAGTTTGGCCAAGCAAGGGAACATTGATCTGCTTGTCGGACAAGTTGAGTCCGGCAAGACCGTGAGCATGCGCGGTGAGGTCACTGATGCAAATTGCTACCTGGGCACTCACACTCACGCGTATGATCATGCCTTCTGCGCGAAGCTGTGCGCGGCGGCCGGGGGGCCTTTAGTTTTCATTTCCGACCAAGGCGGCCAGCTCTATCTTGTGCTCAACGAACAAAACGGCGTCCCGCTGCCTGAGAATGTTCTTAATCGCATAGGCGTTCCTGGGATCGTGATCAAAGGCAAAGTTCTCGATACCATCGGGATGCGCGCGCTGGCGGTTGAGGGGTTGGCAAGTTCTCCCCTTGTTCATGATTGACCTCCGACATTATGAATTTGCGACCGGCGTCTTTGATGGATATCGTTTGCCCGCCCACAACACATAAGTTGGAAGCGCGGAAGGGCAAGGTCCAAGCGCATCGGTCGGCAACCCTTTCTGCTCAGGCCCGCCGCTTTCCAGGTTGCTGGATACCCTCGATCGTCGCTATTTCGGCAGCGTGATGTCAGGGACGAAGCACGTCGAACTGCCTGTCGAAATGCGGACATCTATCCCCAGAGCGAGTCAAGCGCAGGACACTCAGCCTAGTAATCTCAATCTTTGGCTCCAACCCTGCTCTGGTTTTCCAGCACTTCCACCAATTTTGCCGAAGACTTAATTTGGCATGCCAAGTGCCTTCGCTCCACTCGAGGCCTGCTTCGATCGCGAATCGGGTGTCAAAGCATATTTGCATTCACCGGAGAACAAATATGAAAGTGCTCTTGCTGGCCGCCGCTACAATTCTCGGCCTCTCCGTCGTTCTTCTGCCACTTACAACCAGCGCTTCGGCCGCGCAGACGCCGGCGGCGAGTGCGCCCAACGCTTCACTCGGGCCGGCCGACACCTACTTCGTCACTCAAACATCGCTGGGCACCCCGTTTCAGGTTGATTCCGGCCGCCTTGCCGAAGCCAAGGGTACAACCCAAGCCATTCGCAGCTATGCGGAGTTGATGGTGAGTTCCCACATCACCGTGAATAACGCGCTCTTGGGGATTCTGAAAAACAAGGCACCGGTGCCGCCGCCAACACTTCTGAAAGCCGCATACGCAACGATGGTTTCTACTCTCCAGCATGAAACCGGCGAGACGCTTGATGCTGATTACGTTAGGGGGCAGGTCAATTACCAGAGGGCCAACACCGCTCTCTATGAATATGAAATTGCGAATGGCACAGATCCTGATCTGAAGGCGTTTGCACAAGAAACCCTGCCAAAGATTCAGGATCATTTGGCACGTGCCCTAAAGCTTCAAGGTGGTGCGGACTAAAGCTGGCTGACCAGAAGGAATCGCGTAAAAGGAGCGTTATGAGTGAAGCGCCGCATTCAAATTCACGCCGAAATTTTCTGCGGTCAAGCCTTGTCTTGATTTCAACTGCGACGCTGGCAGGAGAAGCTCCCGCGTTGCTCGGGAATCTCCGTACCGAGGAAACACATCGTTTTCTGAACGAATCGGAAAGTCGATTTCTGCTGGCGGCCGTAGATCGCCTGATTCCGCCAGACGAAAGCTGGCCGGGCGCCGCGGAAGCGGATGTCGTGAATTACATCGACCTTCAAATGGCGGGAGCTTGGGGTCGTGGCGAAATGCTTTATCGTCACGGACCATTTCGAAAAGGCACTCCCATGCAAGGGTATCAACTCGAGTACACGCCCGCGGAGCTCTTCCGCCGATCCATTCTCGCGATCAACGCGCACTTTACTTCTCAGGCAAAGTCCTTCGACCAGTTGCCTGCCGAAGAAAAAGACGCATACCTCTCGAGTCTCGAAAAAGGAGATATCGACCTTAACGGCGTACCGTCGAACACATTCTTCGACTTCCTCTTGCAACACACGGTAGAAGGATTCTTCTCCGATCCGATTTATGGCGGCAACAAGAACAAAATCGCCTGGAAGATGATCGGATTCCCCGGTGCCTATGCAGATTACCACGACCTCATTGATAAGCATGGTCTGGAATTTCATCGAGAACCGTTGAGCATCGCCGATCGCACGAGCTACCACTCGATGACCTCCAGCACGGAAAGGAAATAGGCCGGTGCCGCAAAAGTTAAAAGGGGTTGATGTGGTCGTCATCGGAGTCGGCTTCGCCGGCTCCATTCTCGCCAAGGAACTCGCGGCCTCCGGTCTCAAAGTCGTCGGCCTCGAGCGGGGCCACGGCCGCCATTCGGTTCCGGACTTTCAGGCGCCTGCGATCCATGACGAACTGAAGTATTCGATCCGCAAGGGAATGATGCAGGACGTGACCCGCGAAGCAATGACCTTCCGCAACCACCACCGGGAGGTCGCCTTGCCGATGCGACAGTGGGAGGCGTTTCTGCCCGGCACAGGTCTCGGCGGGTGTGGAGTTCACTGGAACGGACAGGCGTGGCGATATCAAGAAGCGGATTTCATTTACAAGACACATATCGAGCAGCGCTACGGGAAGAAAATCCTGGACCCGGATCTTCGCATTCAAGACTGGGGCGTCACCTACCAGGAACTGGAGCCGTACTACGATCGCTTCGAGCATCTCCTCGGCGTTTGTGGCAAAGCCGGAAACCTGAACGGCAAGATCGAACCGGGTGGAAACCCTCTGGAGGCGCCCCGCTCGCGCGAGTATCCCAATCCACCGATGAAGGAACAATACTCCGGAGCGCTGTTTCGGAAGGCAGCGTTGGAGCTGGGGTATCACCCGTTCCTTCAGCCATCCGCCAACACGACGCGCCCGTATACGAATCCCGAGGGACTAACCTTGAATCCCTGCGTCTACTGCGGGTTTTGCGAACGGTACGGTTGCGAGCACTTCGCCAAGGCGAGCCCGCAGACGGTAATCTTGCCGGTGCTCATGAAGAATCCCAATTTTGAGCTGCGCACTGAGTCGCAAGTTCTCCGCATCAACCTGGACAGCACGGGCAAAAAGGCGACGGGCGTCAGTTACATGGACGCTCAAGGGCGAGAATTTGAGCAGCCGGCGGGCCTGGTGCTTTTGACCGCGTTTGCTTTGAACGACGTTCGCATGTTGCTGCTCTCCGGCATTGGCAAACCGTACGACCCCACGACCGAAACAGGAGTAGTGGGGAGGAATTACGCCTATCAGACACAGAGTTACGTCCCGACTTTTCTCGGCGAGGACGTTCACTTGAATTCCTACATGGCGGGCGGGGCTAGTGGAACCGTCATCGACGATTTCAGCGTCGACAATTTCGACCACAGTTCCCTCGGATTTATTGGAGGATGCTACGTGCTGTGCGGCAGCACGAACGCCCGCCCGGTCGAATTTCATCCCACACCTCCCGGGACGCCGCGCTGGGGAAGGAAATGGAAGGACGCCGTGCGGCGGCATTATAACCACACCGCGATTTTCAATTTGTCCGGTACGTCCACCGCCATGCGGGGGAACTATCTCGATCTGGATCCGACCTACCGCGACGCATGGGGGCTGCCGCTCCTGAGAATCACGTTTGATTTTCCCGACAACGATGTCCGCATGAGTAGGTTCGTCACCCACAAGGCCAGTGAAATCGCCCGGCGCATGGGTGCCACGATTGTGGTCGATTCTCCGAGAACGGGTCCATTCACGACCACGTCGTATCAGAGCACCCATAACACTGGAGGTGCGGTAATAGGGGCCGATCCTTCGACAAGCGTGGTGAATCGCTACTGCCAGAGCTGGGATGTCCCGAATGTGTTTGTGGTGGGAGCCTGCAACTATCCCCAAAATTCCAGCTACAACCCAACCGTTACTCTGGGCGCGCTGATCTACTGGACTGCGGACGCGTTGAAGACCCGCTACCTGAAACGTCCTGGACCTCTGGTGTAACCGATGACGAAGATTCACATCACCGTGCGGACTGTGGTTGTACTCGTTGTCGCGGGAATCATCGTCGCGAGCTACCCGGCCGCGCAGACCACGATCCCGAATAAATCGACCTCGAATAAATCACAAATGGCAGTCCGGATTGTGGCGGAGGGAACCGCGAGCGGTGCGGTTGCCTGTGCTCGTTGTCACGGTTTTGATGGAGCTTCCGACGGAAGCGGCGCCTTCCCTAGGTTGGACGGACAATCCCCACAGTATCTAGCTGAACAGTTGCGGCACTTCGCTTCCGGCGCTCGCCAGAACGCACTCATGCAGCCGATCGCCAAAGGATTGAAGAACGATGAGATCGACGCTGTCGCGCAATACTACGCGGGTCTTCATACCGTTCCTTTCCCTTCACGCCCGGTGCCGGCACAGCTCCGTGATCGTGGAAAGCAAGTCGCAGAAGTTGGTGATTTGAGTGTGCGCGTCCAGGCATGCGAGAGCTGCCACGGGCCAAACGGCGAGGGCGAGCCCATTTCCGGCGTACCGTACCTGGGCGGGCAATACAGTCACTACATCAGCGTTCAGATTCAAATGTTTCGCCAAGGCTATCGGAAGAGCCAGCAGATGGTCATCCCCGCTCATAACCTCAGCGAACAAGACATCATTGCCGTCGCGGCCTATTTCGAGCAAGCATCTCGTCCAGCGGTGAAGTGAAGCCTCGGGAGAAAGCAGGATGGAAGAAGAATTTCATTACACGTCAGCGAGCAAAGCAGAGAGCGTGGCGCCCGGCGCCGCTCGCGCTGCGGCCAATGAAGCTCTCAAAGATGGTCCACGCGGAGCCCTGGTGATTGCAGCCTGCGCGGTGGGTCTGCTTTTCGCAGCTTGGCTGTTTTTCTATTTTGTGTTGTTCATGAGCAGGGGGCACGTTGGCTAACCAGTTCAATAACGAAGGCGCGGCCGGTCTGATTCCGGAACCAGTCATCGTCAAGACGGAGCGGCGTTGGTTCCTCGTCATGGCCGCCATGCTCGGTGTGATGCTGGCGGTGATCGTCCTTACCGGCATCGGCCAGATGCTCCATCCCTTAAGCGACGTGGAAACCATCGACCCGGCGACTTTGCACCTGCAAGGGGAGTTTGTCGAGAGCAATCTCGGCTCCGCTGTCGAACCTGATGGTTCAATCACGGTTCGCATAATTGCCGAGCAGTATATGTTTGTTCCGCAGTGCGCGGTCGTGCCGGCCTCGACGCCCGTTCGTTTTCGGCTAACCAGCGCCGATGTGACGCACGGCTTCTTCGTACAGAGTACGAACACCAATGCCATGGTTGTACCGGGCTATATCACGAACGTAAGGACAAGCTTTGAGCGCCCGGGAACGTACCAAATGCCCTGTGACGAATTTTGCGGTTTCGGTCATCACGCGATGGCCGCGCGCGTTGTAGTTGTGCCGAGAGATCAATTCACGACCCTGCGGCCGGACGAAAGGATGAATTGTGGAACGCAGTAGAGTGCTTTCGCTCGCCCACTTGTGGACCGCATTTTTTTGCTTCTTGCCCGCCATTGGACTGGGCTTCTGGCAAATGCTGATGCGCAGTCCGCTGCCGGTCCCCGTCGACGACCCGAACACGTACTACGCCTCCGTGACGGCACACGGGTCCATCATGGCCTACGTTTTTCCAACGTTTTTCGCAATGGGATTCGGGTACGCCATTGCCGTCTCGGCGCTCGGAAGGCCGCTCCAGGGAGAAAAATGGGCCTGGGTGGGTTTTTCCCTGGCACTGATCGGCACTGTGATGGCTCTCGTGCCGGTTGCCGCAGGACGGTCTTCAGTCTTGTACACCTTTTATCCGCCTCTGGTAGGAAGCCCGTGGTACTACCTGGGCGTTGCGCTGGTCATCATCGGATCTTATTTTTGGATCGGGTTGATGGTCGTCAATTTCCGTGCCTGGAAACGAGAAAACCCAGGGAAACCGGTTCCGCTTGCCATGTTTGCCATCACAGCGTGCGCCATCCTGTGGGGATGGACTGCACTCGGGGCGGTCAGCGAGGTCCTCTTCCAAATCCTGCCTGTGACATTCGGATGGAGGCACACCATCGATGCCGGGCTGGCCCGGACGCTGTTCTCTGTGACGTTGCACGCGATTGTCTATTTCTGGCTCATTCCGGCTTACATCGCTTACTACACGTTAATGCCGCAAGCGGCTGGCGGACGCCTCTATAGCGATACGATGGGACGCATCACCTTCATATTGTTCCTGGTTTTTTCCATTCCTGTTGGGTTACACCATCTTTTTATGGACCCCGAACATGGCTCGGGTTTCAAGTTCGTTCAGTCCGTGCTTACTTTCATGGTCGCCCTCCCCACTTTGCTCACGGTATTCACGATCACGGCATCCCTGGAAATAGCCGGGCGTGTACGCGGAGGTAAAGGCCTATTCGGCTGGATCCGGGCACTGCCCTGGGATGAACCTATGGTTCTTGCGGTCGGTCTTTCGCTGCTTCTGCTTGGACCGGGTGGATTCGGCGGACTGATCAACATGAGTTACGCCATGAACGCGATGATCCATAACACCTCTTGGGTTACCGCCCACTTCCACCTTATTTTTGGTGGCGCCGTGGTCATCGTCTACTTCGCCATCGCGTATGAACTCTGGCCTCGGTTGACGCAACGGCCGCTGGTCTCAAAGCGTCTTGCGAACATTCAGCTGTGGCTTTGGTTCTGGGGCATCCTGATCACGACGGTGCCTTGGCACATCGCGGGCCTGATGGGCCAGCCTCGACGCTACGCGATATTCGACTACTCGGATCCGGTTGTTGCGAAGACAGCGTCCCTCGTTATCTTGTCGGTGATCGGTGGCTGCGTCGTGCTCGGCTCAGTTCTGCTGTTCTTTTGCGTCCTGGTTCGATCGAGCTTCGCTCCCGTGGCCGAATCCATGCCTCCCATTCGCTACGCGTTGTCGGTGAATCCACCAGCGACGGTTCCTTCGCTCCTCAACGGGTTCGGACTCTGGAACGTGATCCTGCTGGCGCTCGTGCTGATTGCTTATGGCTATCCCATCGGCCAATTCTTTTTTCTCCACAATCAAGATGCGCCCGCGTATTCCTTGACCCGGGAGATCACGAAATGAGATCTCGTCTCCACAATCCATGGGGTTTTATCCTGATCGCCGTTCTTTCGGCAACGGTGGTGGTCGCGTTCGGATTGGGCTTCTTACTCTTGCCGCGGTATCAAGAGACTCGTGCACCGCTTTCCACGAAGGATGCTGTGTACCACGCTCTCGGCTTTCATATTCACGGCAACGCCTTCAACACCATCCAGCCTCCGCTCAAGATCCCAACCTACATTGCATGGACGGAAACGACAATTCGGCAAGCGACCACCGGTGACCGGACGAGCGGAGAGTTTATCGCAACCAATTGCACGGCATGCCATGGTGAAAAGGGACTAAGCACCCAAGCTTGGGTTCCCAGTCTGGCAGGGCTCGACCGGCTCGTGCTGTACAAACAACTCGACGATTTTCGCTCCGGGACACGCCTGTCGGGTCCGATGTCCGCGATTGCGCAATCGCTCACGCCGCAACAGTACGCGGACGTGTCTGCGTACTTTGCATCGCTGCCCGGGTTGCCGGAAAACCGTGGCGAACGGACGCCGCGCCCCCACAGCAGTTATCGCAACCGCGATCCTGTGCAAAGGCTCATTTATGCCGGTGACCCGAAACGCGGCATCGCGGCATGCGCTTCTTGCCACGGCCCCGGCGGCTATCGCGTCGGCGTGCCAGCCCTTGCGAAACAAAACGAACTTTATATCGAGCAGCAGTTGCAAGCATTTGCTCAGGGCACGCGCGCCAACGACATGGACATGCCGATGCGAACGATCGCTGGCGTGCTTACCGAATCGGAGATCCGAGCGCTCGCGCGGGCATACGCAAACGAGAACGCAAACGGACCGTAAGAAGACGGTCCGGGAAAACAGGATTCTACGATCGAGGAAGAGAGGATCTCCGATGGAAAAATTGATTGGCTGCCTGCTTGCAGCTTCCCTGTTGCTCTTTTCTGCGTCGACGAAGTCCGGCAACACTCCGGTCGGCGCTGAACTGGTCCCGGCTGGCACGCCCTACAGTCCGGGAATCCTGGCTGGGGACACTCTGTACGTCTCTGGTTTGCAGGGAACGGACCCGAAAACCCATGCATTGCCAGCCGATTTCGGCCAGGAGGCCAGAAACTGTTTGGAAAATATCGGGCGCGTTCTGAACGACGTCCATATGAGCTACTCCGATGTCGTTTCAGTTCAGATCTATCTGGACGATATGTCGCAGTTCCAGGAAGTGAACACCATCTACAAGGAGTACTTCAAGAATCCCTTTCCATCTCGAACGACCGTGCAGGTCGCCAAATTGTCCTTGGGTGCTCACATCGAGGTCTCGGCCATCGCACGCAAGTGAAGTTGTGGTTAGCCGGCGCAAAAATCGGTATATGTTCCCGGCAGGCGGACACCCTGCTGAACAATCCAAACCGTTGGCTGGCTGAGCACGGCAGGACGACATGCGCTATGATGATTGCCCAGTCTCGGGCAAGACAATCAGAATCTAGCCATCGTGGGCGAGTCATGCCGCAAGCGAAACCGCCGTTGCCGAACATCTCCTCCCCGTTTCAACGCTACGGTCTCGCGGTTTTGTCAGTCGCGATTGCTCTCGGGGTCGCCCTTCTCCTGGAACGCTACCACTTCCGCGGCGTAGAGTTCCCACTCTTCCTGTTTGCCATCGCCTTAACCGTCTGGTATGCCGGGGTGGGGCCCGCGATTCTCGCGGTTATATTTTCAAGTTTAGCCTTCGATTACTTTTTCACTGAGCCGCTTTACAGCCTTTACGTCAGACGTTCTGATCTCTCGTACTACATCGTTTTCGTACTGTTTGCGTCACTTCTCACCTGGTTCAGCGCGGTCCGCCATCGCGCCGAGCGAGACCTTCGGCAATCCCGCGACGAACTTGAGGAAGAAGCGGCGGTACGAACGCAGCAGGCCAGCCTGCTCAATCTCACACATGACACGATTTTCGTCCGTGATATCAGTGATGTCATTACGTACTGGAATCATGGCGCGCAGGAATTGTACGGGTGGACGACGGAGGACGCGATCGGAAGGCGTTCTCACGATCTCTTGCGGACGGCTTTTCCGGCGCCGCTTGACGACATCAACGCCGAGCTGCTGCGGACGGGGCGATGGGAGGGCGAACTCAGACATGTGAAGGCCGACGAAACCCAGGTGGTGGTGTCGAGCCGGTGGTCCTTGCGGCGTGACGAGCAGGGGCGACCCGTTGCCATCCTGGAGACGAACAATGACATCACGGAGCGCAAGCGTCGGGAGCAAGAAATTGAAAGTCTCAATCAAGAACTCGTAAAGCGCTCCACGGAGCTTGAATCCATCAACAAAGAACTGGAAGCGTTTGCCTATTCTGTCTCGCATGACCTGCGTGCGCCGCTTCGACACATGGCTGGCTATACTGAGCTGCTTCAAAAGAGGGCATCTTCTGGGTTGGATCAGAAGAGCAACCACTACATCTTGATGATGCTGGAGTCAGCCAAGCGTATGGGCAATCTGATTGACGATCTCCTGGCTTTTTCGAGAATCGGGCGGGCTGAAACGCAGAAGACGGTGGTAAGTCTGGCGCAGCTGGTAAGAGAAGCTCTTACCGAAGTTCGGCAAGACACAGGGGAACGCAACATTGTCTGGAAAATCGGTGCGCTGCCCGATTTCTACGGAGACCGTTCAATGCTAAGGCTTGTGCTGGTGAATCTTATTTCCAATGCGATTAAATTCACGCGCACGCGCACCCACCCCGAGATCGAAATCGGATGCTCCGAGGGAAACGGAAATGAATTGGTAGTATTCGTAAGGGACAACGGAGTGGGCTTTGATATGAAGTACGTAAGTAAATTGTTTGGCGTGTTTCAACGACTGCACCAGTCTGATGAATTTGAAGGCACCGGCATTGGACTGGCGACGGTTCAGCGCATAATACATCGTCACGGAGGGAAGGTCTGGGCCGAGGGCATGGTTGATAGCGGTGCGACTTTCTATTTTTCGGCTCCAAGACCGCAAGGACAATTATGGACAGCATGAACAAACTGGGGCGCATCTTGATGGTTGAAGATGACCCCAAAGACGTGGAGCTTACTCTGACGGCCCTTGAGGAATACAACCTTGCCAACGAGGTCGTTGTTACTCGCGATGGCGAACAGGCCCTCGATTACTTGTATTGCCGTGGGGAATACAAGACACGCTCCAGCGGCAACCCTGCAGTCATGCTGCTCGATCTGAAACTACCCAAAGTCGATGGGTTGGAGGTCTTGAAGCAAATTAAGTCCGATGGGGAGCTGAGAATGATTCCTGTAGTTGTGCTGACCTCATCGAAGGAAGAAAAGGACATGGTGGCGAGCTACAAACTCGGCGTGAACG
>Ga0224558_1001442_pt1 | contig 24912 bp, 20 predicted proteins | sample 714S32024metaG_FD_180682 | JGI IMG/M metagenome (GOLD analysis project Ga0224558, IMG submission 180682) | Peat soil microbial communities from Stordalen Mire, Sweden - 717 S3 20-24 | ecosystem: Environmental > Terrestrial > Soil > Wetlands > Peat | place: Sweden: Norrbotten County, Stordalen... | reverse complement strand
CCTCTCCCAGCGCTCCGTTCCGGTTCGCTACGCTCACCTCCACGGAGCGCTGGGAGAGGGGGGAAGGAAACAAAGACAACAACCAACAGGGTTTCCCAAGTACCAAATTTATTTCAGGACTTGACCGGGTTGCCTGGGGCAAAGCCACCCAAAGCCACATCAAAGCCACCCCAATGCGTGTTGATAGCCAGGGGATAGGCACCCCAAAGCCTTAAAGCTACCCCAATGCGACCCCAAGGCCACCTTCATGCGACCGTAAAGCCATCCCTGAGCGAATGCAGAATGCAGATTGCAGGATGCGAAGCCGCCCAAAGCCAGCTCAAAGCCAGGGGAACGTGCCAGGAGTATCGGGGGATTGGGGGTGGAAATCGCGGGGAAAGCGGGGGCGTCAATTGATGGCGTTGCAGTAAGAGAGCACTGCGTGGCGCTCCCATGCATAACCGATCAGCTACCTGGTGCCATTACTGTTCCTTGGAGCACGAGTGGACCTCAATCCGCCGGTTTGGATCTGATTGTTACGCTGGCGGACTTCAGGCCGTCGCATTTCGCGGTGAGTTTGATTGGTCCGGCCTGGCCGGGTTTGGCGCGAACGATTGCCAAAGCGAGGCCATTGAAGGCGTCATGCTCCGGGGCCTGGAAGGGTTCGAAGCTGGTCGGGTCGCCGTTGTCGGTGGCCACGATCTCGGCAGGCCCTTCGATTTCAAAACGGATGTGGTTTTTGGAGCGCGGCACGATCACGCCGTTCTTGTCGGCGACGGTGACGGTGACCCACGACAGGTCCTTTCCATCTGCCGTAATTCTGCCGCGGTCGAGGTGCAACTCCAGTTTAGCAGCGGGACCGGCGGTCTTAACGGTGTCGCTAGCCCATTTCTTCCCGTGCTTGTAAGCGACCACGTTGAGTTCGCCCGGCTGATACACGACGTCGTCCCAGCGCAGGCGATATTCGAATCTGGCCTTCTGCCTTTTGCCGAGAGACTTGCCGTTCAGGAAAAGCTCGGCTTCATCGCCAGAGGTATAGACGAATACGGGAGTGACTTGTCCCACGCGCTCGGGCCAGGTCCAATGTGGAACAATGTGCGCCATCGGGAAGTCGGGGCGCCAGTGTGCCTGGTAAAGGTAAAACCGGTCCTTCTTGAAACCTGCCAGGTCAATGATCCCAAAATACGAGCTGCGGGAAGGGTCTTTTTCGTCCCCCCACGGGGTCGGTTCACCAAGGTAATCAAAGCCTGTCCAAACGAACTCGCCCGCCACCGACGGGTTGTGTTCCTGGCCGCTGAACTCAGCGTCGGGCGAACTGGCCCAGGGTGGATAATAGAGGTCATACGAACTGACCTGGTGCGCAGGCAGGTCCAGTCCGGGCGGCGGCTCGGCAGGCGCGTTCGTGCCTCTTCTCCCCCCGCCCGGATTAGTAATGGCGCCAGCCGGACCGGCGACCGGGAAAGTGTAAACCCCGCGCGAACTGACGGTCGAGGCGGTCTCACTGCCGAAAAGCGGCAGATCGGGATTGGCTTCGCGCGCCTTCGCATAGCCCTTGGGTTTGTAATTATAACCAAAAACATCCACAACTTTCTGAAAGCCATTGAAGGCGGCGTTAAGGTTGTCGCAAGCGGCGGTGACGGGCCGAGTCGTGTCTTCCACATGGACGATCCCGGCCAATTCCGTGCCGATCTTTACGCCAGCCGCGGAGCCCTGCTCGGGAATCTCATTGCCGATGCTCCAAAGGATGACGCACGGATGATTGCGGTCGCGGCGCACCAACATGCGAAGATCCTTTTCGTGCCAATCCGCGAAGAGAAGGTGATAATCATTCCGCGTCTTCTGCCGGCTCCAGCAATCGAAAGCCTCATCCATCACCACCACTCCCAGGCGGTCGCACACTTCGAGCAATTCTGGTGCGGGCGGGTTGTGGCTGGTGCGAATGGCGTTGCAGCCCATTTCCTTCAGCAACTGGACCTGCCTTTCCAGTGCCCGCGTGTTGATGGCTGAGCCTAGCGCGCCGAGGTCGTGATGGTCGCACACGCCGTTGAGAGGCACGCGCTCCCCGTTGAGCAGGAAGCCGTTGTCCGCAGTGAACTTGATCGAGCGGACGCCGAACGGCGTTTCGCAGGTGTCCACCACTTTGCCGCCCTGCTGAATAGTCGTAACGGCGGCGTAACGGGACGGTTGGTTGATGCTCCAGAGCGCGGGATTTCTCACTTCCATGGCAACGTCGCACGCGCTGCTGGCGTTGGCCGCGACTTTGAGGGAAATCGGTGTGGCGGATGCGACTGCCGTGCGAGCCTTCTTGCCATGCGAATCGAGCGCGTAAATCTCAGTCGCGACCATCACCTCGGCATCACGGGAGGAATCGTTGTCAACCTTGACCTTGACGTTGACCCTTGCCGAAGTCTTTGTCACCTGGGGCGTGGTGACAAAGGTACCCCATTGGCCGACGTGGACCGGCCCGGTCTTGAGCAGCCAGACATTCCGATAAATGCCGCCGCCCGGATACCAACGCGATGAATTCGGCGGGTTGTCCAATCGGATCGCGAGGATGTTTTCGGCGCCCAACTTGATGAACGGCGTGAGATCGAGGCAAAACGAGGAATAGCCGTAAGGCCAGCCACCGACAAATTTGCCGTTCAGCCAAACCGTCGCGTAGGCCATAGCTCCGTCCACTTCCAGTCGAAACTGTTTGCCCTGGTCTTCCGCGGCCACCGTGAAATGCTTGCGATACCAACCGATACCCGCCCAAGGGAGCCGGCCGGTGTTGCCGGACAGCTCCTGTTTGAAGGCGCCTTCGATACCCCAATCGTGCGGCAGGTTCAGGGTGCGCCAGGCGCTGTCGTCAAAGGCCGCCTGGGCGTAGGTCACGTCCGCGCCGAGGCCACCCTCCGGTTTCGGAACCGGTGCGTTAGTGGTGAAGTCGGCGCCGGTCGCAACGACCCAAGGCTTTATGGTTGAATAACGCAGTTTGTCGCCCACTTCGGCGGGGTCGCCCTTTATGAAACGCCAGGCTTCGTTGAACGAAAGGCGCGCGCGGACCGGAGGGGTCTCCTGCACGGCGCCGGCTTGGAAACTTGATGCCGCAAGGAGTGCGGCCACGACGGGCCCACCGAAGATTGAGAGCGCCGGCTGGAATCTGCGTTTGAGCGAAGCTATATGGAAGGACGTAGTCTTCATATTCGTGTGGTTCTGTTGTCAGGCTGATAGTGTCACAAACTGCGCGACTATTTGAGCTGGAACACCAGCGTTGGGTCGAGGGGGTAACGGCCAAACCGTTCCCCGTAAAGCGCCAGGCCGCCAGGAAAGGAGGAGTCCACCTCAAATCGGATGACGATGGTTTTGGCATCCGCGGCGGCCTGCAAGGCGTGGGCGGGGACAGCGGCGCTCAGGAGATAGCCGTAGGACCCGGCTTCGTGTAGGGTCTTGTCGCGCTTTTGGGCGTGCCAGGAGAGGATGCCACGATGGTCAGCCGGGTCGTTGGGCAAATCAAACTGGCCGATGGCTTCGCCGCCGATGCGGATGCGGACGGCGCTGGGCGAGCGGACGGTGTCGGTCATGGGGTAGGCGTTGGGGTTGGCGCTGGGATCGTGGGTGCCTTTGCCGCGCATGAAATCGCCGTCCTGGGTATTGGCTCCGGTTCTGTCTTTGCCAAGGAGTCGCTTGGCAGAGGCTTCAAGCACGAGAGTCGCGCCCGCCACGGAACCAGCATCGAGCCCGGCGGGCCAGGGCAGGCGAAACTCGAAGTACCCCGAGCCCGCGCCGTTGACCTTCAGGCCGTCCAGGACATTCCACTGCTTGAGCGACCACTGCGCGGAGCTGAAGGTGGCGGGGGAGAAACGCACGACTCGGGCGCGCGTGCCGTCCAGGTCAAGCTGTTCGTCCCGCGGGGCGGGGCCATCGCCGACCAGGAAGGTCGTGAAGTTGCGGTGGAGCACCTGGCCGGCCTGGTCTTCGAGGATCAAAGTCAACACGGCGAGTGCCCGATGGTCCGGCATGGTGACGCGCAGCGGCTCAACCTCTTTGGAAAGCCAGGGCTGGAATTCAATGGCCTGGACGGTTTGGGAGAACCATTGGGACCGGCCCAAAGTGTCCCAACCGGTGAGCCGCGCGCGCAAGCGTAATTGCGGGCTGGGGGCCTGGCCAGTGAGGAAGGAGGCCCACAGCGGAACGGTGACTTCTTCGCCAGACTTGACGTCGCGACATAGGTCGCTGCCAGTCGAGAGGTAGAACGGACCGTGGAGGTCGCGCAAGCTCATGCCGGGGACGATCTCATCGAGGCCGGTGATTTTCTCGGTGCGGTCGTAGCGGTAGTAGCCATTCCACTCGTTGATGACGTCGTGATGCTCGGTGTAGAGCCAGCCGCAGATCTTGGGATGGCGGCGGAACTCGTTCATCATGATGTGATAATCCCAGCTCCAGTCACAGTCGCCGGTGCTGCCCTCATAGCCCCAGACATTGCCGCACTCGCTGTTAAGCAGCGGTTGGGCCTCCTGGGCGCGCCCGCCGATGAAATTCCATTTGGAGCCCGGGAAGGTGTCTTTGGATACCTGGTCGAGGTGCTCGCGCCAGGCATAGCCCGGCAAGTAGGAATGCCAGGAATTAATGTCGGTCATGACGTGATCGTTGTTACAGGGCGAGTTGTCTTCCACGAGCCTGCTGGGGTCCAGTTGCTTGGCCAGGTGATAAACCGAGGCGACCCAGTCCTGGGTTTCCGGCCGGTACCGCCGATCCTGGTCTTTTCCGATGAACAGGCCCCAGGTCTCGTTGAAGGGGACCCAGGCGAAGATCGAGGGGTGGTTGAAATCGCGGCGGATCATGCCCCGGAGAGTGCTCTCGATTTCCTGGCGCATGTCAGCATCGGGTTCGCCCCAACTGTTAGGAACGTCGGCCATCAGGAGCAGCCCGAGCCGGTCGGCCCAATAGAGTTTGCGGGGCACGTCCACCTTGACGTGCAGCCGATTGGCGTTCAAGCCGATCTGGCGGGAGCGCAGGATCTCGTCCCGCATGAAGGCATCGCTGGGGAAGGTGTAAAACCCTTCCGGATGGTAGGATTGGTCGAGGGTGATGCGAAGATAGATGGGCTGGTTGTTCAAGGCGATATAGGGGAAGCCCAAACCCGGCAGATTGACCACGCTGATCTTCCGCATCCCGAAATAGGAAGAGACCCGGTCTTGCGCGCCGGAGACACGCAGGACGGTGTCCAGTTCATAAAGATGAGGGTCGTCAAGTTGCCAGAGATGGGGGTTCGGGACGGGCACTTCGAATTTTGCCTCGGTCGCGCCTTCGGTCACAGGCGTGACTACCGTGGGCAAGCTGGCGGACTTGAAATGCAGTTCCAAAGCGGCGCCGGCGGGAGCGGGGGCGCTCAGGGTAGCCCGGACCATTACCCGGCCTTGGTCAATGTCCGGGGTGAACTGGAGAGTCTGCAAGAACGTCTGCGGCCGCGCTTCGAGATAGACGGTCTGCCAAATGCCGCGGGCGTTGCCGTAGCCCTGCTTGCCCTCGAGCTTGAAGGCGCGAGGACTGTCATCCACGCGCAGCACGAGGCGGTGGTCCTGGCCTGGCTTGAGGTACGGCGTGAGCTCGAATTCGAACGGAGTGTAGCCGCCGCGATGGGTCCCGAGCGGATGGCCATCCAGCCACGCCTGGGTTTCCCAATCGCAGGCGCCGATGACGAGGAAGACCCGCTGGCCCTGCCACGCCTCGGGCGCGCGCACAATCCGCTCATACCAGGCAATAGGCGCCTGGTCCGGCACTCCTGACAGGGGCGATCCCCAAGGGAACGGCACGAGAATAGTGGCCGGGAAAGGAGTTTGGCCGACGGACCATTGCTCGGAAAGCCCATGGTTCTCCGGGTCAAACCGGAATTGCCAGGGGCCGTTGAGGTTGAGCCAGGCGTCGCGCTGGAAATCGGGGCGTGGAGGTTCGGGCAGGGGGATCGGCGGTTCCGCCGCGGGCGCCGAACGGTTCGCAATCAAGAGAAAGGCCAGGGCGAGCCAAGGTCGGAGCAGGCGATGAGTCATACTTGCGCGCAAGGATATACAAAGCCTTCACAGGTCAAAAGTCCAAAAGGAGAGTGCACTGGCCCGTGGGCGCATCCGGACGCTACCCCTGGACCACGAGTCGTCTCCGGCTCGCCGCGGCCACCAATGCGATACGGCGGTCGAACCACTGGTCCGGTATTCCCTGACGCAGCGTATCTTCGTCTCGTGAACGTCAGCCCTCGATCTTCCAAGGGGCCCGCATGGGCTGACTGATGAAGGAATTGGCCTTCTCGTCGTCAATGAACCGTTCGGCCTTGGAATCGTAACGGAGCGGACGGCCGGTCTGGACTGCAATCTTCGCGAGGTTCACCAAAGTGCAGGAACGGTGGCCGTTAATCTCATTGAGTGCGAACTTCTGGCGGGTCCTGACGGCTTTGATGAAGTCGGTGAGTTGAGGTTCGGGATCAGGAAGGGCGCTGAGCTTATCCTCCAGGTTGGGGATATTCGACTCGAGGTCCTTCGCGAGCTTGCCTTTCGGGCCGGTGATATATGCGGCGCCGCTTTCTTTGTTTTCACCGTCGAGCAGGATCTCGCAGCCATCGGCGTATTTAAGCGAGATTCGGCGCCAGGTCAGCACAGCGTCGGGGTCTTGGGGGTTGGTGTCAGCCTCGATTTGGACGGGGCTTTCGTTATCCTTATTGAGGAAATACTGGACGGGGTCGAGGTAATGCTGGCCCATGTCGCCGAGGCCGCCGCCGTCGTAATCCCAATAACCGCGGAAGGTTTGGTGGACGCGGTGGGGATGGTAGGGCTTTTTGGGGGCGGGGCCCAACCACATATCGTAATCGAGCTCGGGCGGGACCGGTTGGGGGACCAGGTCGGTGCGGCCGCACCATTGATCTTGTTTCCAATCAAAACCGGTGGTGCCGCCGACGGTGACTTTGAGCGGCCAGCCGAGCAGGCCGCTTTGGACGACCTTCTTGATCTGCGACACGCGGACACCCATGCCGTAGAAGCTACCTTCGAAGCGGAACCAGGTGTTGAGCCGGAAAATCCGCTGGTACTTGGCGACCGCCGCTTTCACGGCCTGCCCTTCGCTGATGGTGCGGCTCATGGGCTTTTCGCACCAAATATCCTTGCCCGCTTTGGCGGCGGCGATGGAAATCAACGCATGCCAGTGCGGAGGGGTGGGGATATGGACAATGTCAATATCCTTGCGTGCGAGGACTTCACGGAAGTCCTTGTAGCCCTTTACGCCCGGCCCGGCCAGGTCGAGGCCATGCTGGAGGTGCTTTTCGTCCACATCACAAATGGCCAGTAGTTTGGAGGTTGGATTGATGTCTTTGAGATGACCCTGCCCCATGCCACCGACTCCGATGACGGCTTTGGTAAGGGTCTCATTGGGCGCGGTAAAGCCCGGGCCGCCGAGGACATGACGCGGCACGATACTTATCGTCCCGAAAGCGGCGATGGAGGTTCTGAGGAAGTCTCGGCGATTCAACAGCAGATGGTTTTTCATAAGCGAGTTTAGGTCTATCACAAGGACTGAACGGGGGCTATAGGAAATTGCCTGAATGAATGCGATTGGGTGCATTCGCGAGTCCTTGGCAAGCTGGGTAGAGACGCATTGCTGAGGCGTCCGTGTTGGTGCATACCCTTTCTGGGCCACCGGCGGCGGATGCAGGAGCAGGTAGGCGACAAAGAGGGGTGGAGTCCGGCGTGACTGCGCGTGTCACTGGGGAGCCCCGGCGATGATCTCCTCGGGGCTGGGCAGCTTGGGGAACGGTGCGTGCGGCTCGGTCTGATACCAATAGGCAACGCTATAGTAGTAGTTCCCGCTCTTGAAGGGCGGAGCGCCGCTGCCCTGCTCGATCAGAAAGCGGATAGACTTGTTGAATACAACCGGGTCGGGGATATGCCAGCGATAGGCTGTCGTGTAAGGTTCCTCCAGGATGGTGACACCAAAATAGGGGAAGCAGCCGGCGCGCAAGCCATAGGATTCGCAGAAGTAGTCTTCCGATCCGGTGCCCTGCATCGCGTGCCGGCCATCAATATAGACGATTTCGTCGCCTTCACCCCACCAGCCGCCGTCGTTGTTCTTAACGCTCAGCACGCAGCCGAGCAGATGGCCACGGCCGGTCGCTTCGAGAATAGTGTAGGGCCCAACAGGAGGTGGTGTGCCCTGGCGATATTGCGCGTGGAAGTAACCCTGGTCCTTGGGTGCGCGGGAGAAGCTGCGGTAGTTGACCTCGAACCAATGGAGGCCGGGCTTCTTGCCGAGGTTGGTGATCGTGAGGCGGGCGGAGCGCTTAAAGGGCATGGGGATATAACAGTTGCGAGCGGCGCCGCTGGCGGCGGGATCGGTGAGGTTGCCGCGCCGGGCATCAATGGCGAAGAGAGCGGAGTTGTACTTCTCGGTCAGGCCGAAGCCGACGCCGAAGAAGTCGCCGACGGGAGCCTCGACGCTCGGTTCGGTTTCGCCGTCCCAATAAGCGCGCAGGATATGGTATTGCAGATGGTGCGGTTCGTTGCCGGTGATGTTATCGCGGAGATGCGTGATGCACCCCGGGCCTTTGATGTCGGCGAGGACGAGGGTTTGGCCGGGTTGGAGTTCGCGGAAGTCGTTGTTTCCACCGGTGGGGTCGGCGGAGGTAATGCGGTGAGATTGGAATTTGTGCAGGGCGGGCAGGTTGTCCAGGGCGAACTCCTGGGCTTGGGCAAGCAACGCGGCGCTAAGCATGAGTGCCCCAAGGGATCGTGCGTTCATCACGCCAGTTTGCTGAGGGCGAGCTGGGGAAGCAAGGGTTGAGCGACGGCGGGGAGCGATGGAAGAGCCAGTGACACAGTCGCTTTGGAGTGCGGCGGCAAGCGAAGCGCGACGCCGCTTTCCCACGTGGTCGAGCGGGCTTGGGGCAGACCCGTGCCCCGCTCCCACCCAAAGCGGCGTCGCGCTTCGCTTGCCGCCGCAGTCCAAACATGCGGGACGAGGGGCCACGGCGAACTGGTCAGTGGCTCCGTGTCTGGTGGCCGGCTTGGGGTTGACAGTATTCCTGCGGGAGTCAAAATGAGCAAATGAACCGGCGGAACTTCCTTACTGCGGCTGGCGCGGGCGCGCTGGCAAGTCCTTCGCTGCTGGCGCTGGCGGAAGCGCCAATGGCGCTGACCAAACGCGACTCTAAACCTCTGGTCATCGCTTCGGCCAACGGCAACCTCTCCAAGGACGCCGCGGGCCTGACTTGCGTTGCCAAGGCGTTTCAAATGATCACCAGCGGGGCGGACGTGCTGGACGCAGTGGTTGCCGGGGTCAACATTGTCGAGCTGGACCCTGAGGACACCAGCGTCGGCTACGGCGGGTTGCCGAATGCCGATGGGGTGGTGCAACTGGATGCGTCCGTCATGCATGGCACTTTGAAGAAGGCCGGCGCAGTTGCTTGCCTGGAGGGCGTCCGCACCCCGTCGTTGGTGGCCAAGAAAGTGATGGAGGAAACGGACCACTTGCTGCTCGTCGGCAGAGACGCGCAGAGTTTCGCCCGGCAAATGGGCTTCCAGATCGAGGCTGATCTGAACACGGAAAAGTCCCGCAAGCTCTGGCTCGAATGGAAGCATCGGACCGACCCGGAGCATTATCCGGAGGCGAAGAAGCGGGCGGATGCGTGGCGCCAGGCTGGGATGGACATGATCGCCGAGGGCCTGGTTGATCCGGAGCATTTCTACGGCACGATCAACTGCAACGGATTAAGTCCGAAAGGCGCGCTCGCGGGAGTAACCACCACCAGCGGGCTGGCCTGGAAGATCCCTGGCCGGGTGGGGGATTCGCCCATTATTGGCGCAGGCTTGTACGTGGACGGAGAGGTCGGGGCCGCCGGGTCCACGGGTCGCGGCGAAGCGAATCTGTTTTCGCTGGGGTCATTTCTCATTGTCGAGTCCTTGCGCAACGGCCTGTCGCCGAAGGACGCCGGCATGGCGGCGTTAAAGCGCGTCGTGGCGAACACGGTGGAAAAGCGTCTTCTGAACAGCCGTGGCAGCCCAAACTTCAATGTTAGCTATTACATTTTAAACCGTGCCGGCGCACACGCTGGAGTTTCGCTCTACGAGTCTTCGGGCAAGCAACCGGCGCGGTATGCCATCTGCGCCGAAGACGGGCCGCGGACATTGCCCATGGAGCCACTCTTCGCTGGGACGCCGGAGAGCTAACGCCGAGCGCGGGACTCGCATCCAGTTAGATCAGTTCCCCTCTGCCTCACCCGCTCCCTTGCCCAGGAGCGGATTCAGCGTGCAACTGACCTGGAAGGTCGCCAGGCACACTCGTGCCTGCGCGGGGTCATTCAGGCAGAGGGCGCCCTCTCGGATCTTGGGCACGGGCTCGCCTTCCAGCCGCAGGGGAAAGCGCTCGCTCATTGAACGGGCGTAGCCGACAAAATCAGCAAAACCTTCCGCGCGCGCCTGCGCCCGGCTGACCAGGCGGAACAGGCCGCAGCTTCCCGCATACGTTCGTTTCATCAGCTCAACCGTCAGCCGGCCCATCGTGTAGCGGGGGTTGATCTCCACCACGGGCTTGAGCCGGGAGCCGCCCCGTGATGTGCGATAGACGAACGCGTCGATGCCAATCGGACCGACAAACCCGGCTCGCTGCAGTTCAACTTCGAGCAATGCAATGATAGTGCCGTATAGGCGCTGAAGACGGCCCGAAATGTCCGCCGGTTCATGGAATAGCGCCCCCACATTCGCTGGCAGGCGCCGGTCGTAATTGGCTGCCGCCCAGTTGGCCAGGAATTGTCCTCTATGGTCGTTGATCTGACCGGTGTAGCCGCAGAGCTTCAGGCTGCGCGGCCCCATCTCCAACTGGATGGAGAAATCCAACTCACGCTCCAACCATGGCTCAACCACCACTTGGCGGCCATTCTCCAAGGCACGAGCCAGCCACTGCCGCTGTGCCGCCAATACCTCCGGTTCCCACAGCCGAATTGCGTTATGGCCCGCCAGCCCGAGTGCTTCCTTGGCCACCACCCGGTGATGACCGCGCTGGCGAATGGTAGCGATGGCATCAAGTGCGCCTTCAAGAGAATCCACCGCCACGCCGGCCTCATCCTCGCTGCAAAGCCAGGGTTCCGTAGCAGCCGACTTAAGGAGGCTCTGACCTTCCACTCTGGGTGGGTGAGCCTCGTCACCTCGGCGGCTACGAGCTAACACGCTTCTTAGGAAGCCGGCGCTCCAGGCCTTGGAATAAAGCCGGGCGATGCTCTCGTTGAAACGCTTGCCCGCGGCACGGGTTTCGCCAGCCACCTTGTCAAAGAGCGGTCCGAGCAGTTCCAAGCTGTCCGGTCCCCAGGCCCAGGGCCGCAAACTGCCGATCTTCCGCTGATAGAGATTGCTGGTCGGGTCAACCCGCCCATCTTTGAGTTCGACGAACTCCGGCAGCGGGAACCCGGCTTGCTTGAGGGCGCTCAAGCACTCAACCGATGGCCTCTTCGCCAGCAGCACGACGTCGTCCGACTGGCAGAGGAATTGCGGCAGGTTGGCCAGATCGTTGGCGAGCATCGTCTGGTGCTTCCCTGGAGTGAAACTGTTGCCGTGAGCCATGTGCCCCTCGGCGAAAGGATTGAAAACAAAGACATTGGGGGTGCGGCCTTTGGACTGAGAATAGACGTTCAACTCGGCGATGAACGCCGGGTCTAGTCCAGCCGCGCGCCGGCCTTCAACGTTGAGCGTCGGTCCTTTGGCGCGCTGGGGCGAGAGGGGGAACTTCAATTGCTGGCAGAACGCCTCCCAGTCGCTCTGGTCAGGGTTCTTCCAGCGGCGAAACCATTTCAGGCCGTAAGCCACATGCCCGATTTCATCGTGGTAAATACGGTCGAGCAAGCCAGCCGTGTCGCCATCGCCCACCGCTTGAAATCCGCGTGCAAAGTAACGGCAGAAATCGAGGTTCGCCTGCTCGAAGGTCAGACAGAGCCCGGCCACGTAATCCAGCGGGCTTTCCATCGGAGCTACGGAGCGCCAGAAATAGCCACTGACGGGCAGCTCACCAAACTGAATCCCGCATTGCCGCATGCGCTGGACGTAAAGCCGAGTGTGAAGCTGCTCGTCCCTGAGCGTCTGCCAAACGCCACGGCGGAAGGCGGCGGGCGCGTCCGGAAACCGCAGGAGCGCCAGAGCCATCAGCTCGGTGGCGAGAAGCTCGTGGTTGGCGAAAAAATGCAGCAGGCGTCCGCGTTCCTGCTCCTGCTCGAGGCGATGCACTCCGGGAAAGTCCGCCTTGCCCGAACCCTGCGGTTTGAAGCGCAACTCCGCCGGCCGGCCGGGAGCCTCGGGCGTGAGCAGCGGCGTGCCTGGGCGGTCATCGGTGATGGTTGCGGGCGACTGAAGTTTCTCGTCCAGGGTCGTCGCAAACAAGACCTGTTCCGCAAAATCACGAAGTTCCATTACGCGCTAAGCTACCCCCACTCGTGTAACACCGCAAAAGACGGCGGCCAAGCATAGGGAATCAACCTCCTGGAAATCAACGCCTCAAATTCTGGGGGTTCGGCCGGCTGTTGCGGGCTTGATGGCAGTCGGAAAGCAGGGTAGCCTCTTGGCATGAAGCTGGAGAGGAATTGCTTCCACCAGCCTGGTATGAGATCCCTGTTCGATGAGAAGCAGCTCGTGATTGACGAACGGACATTAGCACAAATGAATGGCGAGTACGCGGTGCCGTCGGATGCCGGTCCAGCCTGGCGCGCGGCCCACAGGGCGGGCCTCGATATGTCGCTCATCGAGGGCAGCCTCAAGTTAACGTCGGAGCAGCGGTTGGCGGAACACCAGCAGGTGATAGATTTCCTGTTAGAAGTTCAAGCCGCAGGGAAGCTTCATGCCGCAGAATGACCAGGCTCTGCTCATCCGGCTCAAGGACAACGGCCTTGATTTCGTTGTGATTGGAGGAGTGTGCGCCGTTTTTCACGGCGCCCCGCTGGCCACGTTCGACCTCGACATCTGTTGCCCGTTTGGAGAGGAGAATGTCCGGCGAATCGAATCTGCGGTTGCAGATCTGCATCCGTTTCACCGCCTGACCACAAACAAAGTGCCGCTGGAGCGGTCGCGCAGCGCTTTCGGGGAACTGAAGAACCTGTACCTGGAAACGGATTTAGGCAGATTGGATTGTCTGAGCGAAGTTTCCGGGGTTGGAGATTTCGAGGCGGTTCTTAAACAGAGTGTCGTCGCCAGCTTCTCTTACGGCCAGTTTAGGTTTTTGGATCTGGATGCGTTGATCGCTTCAAAGAACGCCACTGGCCGGGAGCGGGATTTAGCCGCTGTGCGTTTTCTGCTGGCTATCAAAGAACGAAGCAAGCAAGAAGGACAGAAGAACAAAATAAGAATTGCTTGACAGTTGCAAAGAGTTTAATTCTCAGTCCATTCATATGAGCACAACTGCACCGAAGAAAGCGGCGCTAAGGATCGCCGCGTTGGCGGGTGATGGCATCGGGCCTGAAATCATGCGGGAGGCAATCAAGGTGTTAAAGGCCGTCCAGAGGAAGTTCGAGCTGGCGCTCGAAATAACGGAAGCGCCCATGGGCTGGGCGGCCATTGACAAGGAAGGCCGGGCCTTGCCCGACAGTACGCTGGCACTGTGCAAGAAGTCGGATGCGATTCTTTTCGGCGCTGTCGGGTTGTACTATCGTGATCCGGAAATCGCCAAAGAAAAGCGCCCGGAGCGGGCGATGCTGCGGTTACGTAAACAATTCGGGCTCTTTGCCAACCTCCGGCCGATCACACTCTATCCCGAATTGGCGCAGGCTAGCCCGCTGAAAGCGGAAATCCTGGGTGGGGGAATCGACATCCTCGTGGTGCGAGAAGCAACCGGAGGGCTCTACAATGCCTATCCCAAGAAGACCGAGGCGGTGATGGAATTCAGAGCCGAAGGGAGTCACGGCAAGGAAGTACTGCGAGCCGTGGACACGATGGCTTTGACGGCGACCGAAATCGAGCGCATTGCGCATGTGGCTTTTCGAGCGGCCTGGCTGCGGCGAAAGAAAGTGACCAGCATAGACAAAGCCAATATTCTGGAGACCAGCATCCTCTGGCGCCAGGTGGTGAGGGAAATAAGCCATGAATATCCACAAGTCATTCTGGAAAACGTGCTCGTGGACACCGCCGCCATGCAGCTTGTGTTGCGGCCCTCGCAATTCGATGTGGTGCTTTGTGACAGCGCTTTCGGAGATATCCTCTGCGATGAGGCAGGGGCTTTAGTGGGGTCTTTGGGCATGTTGCCGAGTGCCTATATCGGCTATCCTCGCAATGGTCAGACCTACGGCTTGTATGGACCCGCAGGGGGCACCGCGCCCGATATCGCCGGCAAGAACCTGGCCAATCCAATTTCCCTGATCCTCGCTGCCGCCTTAATGCTGCGATATAGCTTTGGGTTGGAGGAGGCGTCCCAGGCGCTCGAAACCGCGGTGGGCAAGGTGATTTCCGCTGGTTTCCGCACTGGTGACATCTTCAGTCCGGGCGTAGCCAATGTGCGCAAAGTCAGCACCTTGCAGATGGGCGATGCCATTGCCGAGGCGATTCTCTAGCCGGGAGCCGGCCAGTCCTTTGCCAAAGTCAGGTCCGAAGGTGAGCGCTTCTTCCCCGGTGGAATGCTTGCTGGGCCATCCTGTGACTTCAGGCGCCAGACTTTGCCTCGCCACTCGCCAATTGCCGCTTTCCCGCCTTTCGGCGACACCGCCAGACCCAGCTCGACTCCCCAAAAAGCCCGGCTTTGGGCCCCATCTCTGCACCAAGCTTGCACCAGACCCTCATGCGGGCCACGCCGGACCCTCGCCGGAGCCTCGCCGTAGTACCCTCGATCCGGATCGAGGGTACTACGGCGAGGCTCCGGCGAGGGTCCGGCGTGGCTATGGAGGTATGGGCGGTAGGGGACGTTACGCGCTTGCGTGCCCACGGAGAAGCGGAAGCAATCTGCGCCACCAGGCAAACGGCCAACAGAAGTAAGGCCCCGGCACGCGGGAAAGATAACACGTGGAGTGCGTGCAAGCGCACGCACTCCCTGGGGTTTGGACATTTCGGGCAATCCCGAAGGGATTGCATCACTCAGCCCTTCAGGATGATGGCAGAGGAACCCTGGAATATCTGTGTGCCGCTAAGGTCTATCCGATGGTGTGGAAGCCGCGCGGGTCCAGGAAACCTCAGCGCGCTGCGGGTTGCGCGTCCGGTCAACCATAACCCGGCATTGATACTGTTTGCCCTCGTACTCCAATGCAAAGCTTCCGGTCTTGGCCTTCGGGTCAGGGATTCTCCCGAGCAAGTAGTCCATCATCTCCTGACCCGACCAGCTCTCGAAGTCAATCTCGCCCGCCTGGGACGGCACGGAATAAGACGCCATGAAGTGCCGCGCGAAAGGCTCCAGCCGAAAGGCCGTCGCCCCAATCGCCACGGCATCCGCAAGAACCCCAATAAGCTGGGGCGGAACGGCGCCCGTCTTCTCAATTCGCTTCTTCGTCATAAGGAATCAGTCTAAGCCGTGACAATTCAAACCAACCACAGATGGACACAGATAAACACAGATAAGGACTACTCAACACCGCGCTTCTTGATGGCGGTACGCCGTTCACCGGACGGTGACCTAAAGCGAGGGGCAGCAAGACCGGAATCCAGCCCTCAGAATCTGTGTTCATCTGTGTCCATCTGTGGTTCTCTTCTGCATGGCTACGGCTAAGCAGCGGGATCCAGCCGCCAAGTCGTGTCACTGGTAGGCCTCCATTCCCGCCTTCATCGCGCCTTCAATTGTGCCATCCACCAAATCACTGCCAGGGAAAAAGCACTCCTCCGGGTCGTAACGGTCAGCACTGTACTTGTAGATGGCGATCTCCCAGAGCCGCTTCCGTCGTTTGTACTCCAGGCGGCAAATGGGTTCAACGCTACCCGAGTCTTCTCTGTGGAGGTAGAGGTACTTGCCTTTGAAGCGCGGCACGTAACGGCACTCGGTACCCGCGAGCACTTCCTGGTTAAACCGCGCAATGTCGCGCAGCGCTTCTTCTTTGGCTTCGACTGGAATCGCAGTTGCACTCATTTCGTAATCCGATTGGCCGTTAACGGGCAGAAGTTTAGTTACAAGCGGTCCCCTGTCGAGCACGCGCTTTCACCCGCACGATTGCATCTGGCCCGAGCCCGCAGATAACATAACTCATGCGTTGCCCTTCACCAGTTTGATCGCCTCCTCCGTCAGGCCGGCACCGCGAGTTCGCGGGCATGGGTGATCTCGCGCCGGGTCACAGGCCGGACCTGCGATGCTTCAAGCGTGACCACCGCCGCGGTGTGTCCGTCCAATGCCACGAATTCCACTTCGTAGGCGTGGCCATCACGATACACGTGGACCACCGTGCCCACGTCGCCAGCCTCCAGCCCTTCCGCCGGTACCGAGGTCTTCAGCACCACTCGTTCGTGTTCTTTGATCATAATTCTGCTCAAGGTTGATGCGGATAGGCGGTGACCAGACGCGGCGCTTCCGCGCCTCGGTCCACGATCCATACCGTGCGGACCCACGAGGTCCCGCCGCCAGGCATCTGGATACGACCATCCACAATATACTTCGTGCCGTGCGCTGACGCCAGACTTTTGGCAGCGGCACAACTTTCTGCCAACTCTCGCAACGCGGTTGCCAGCGCCCGCCAGCTTTCGCTGTGGAAACCCAGCGCCACGAAAAAGGCCGCCTTGCCCCCGTTGTCGGGATGTGCGGGGTTCAGGAGATAGCCGCAAATCTTCTCTTGCTCCACCTCGGCGAGATGGGCGTTCGGTAGGTTCATCACGCGTTGCCCTCCACCAGTTTGATTTCCTGTTCGGTCAGGCCGTAGAGCTCATAGACCAGCGCGTCAAATTGCTGGTCGGTAGCGGTGACCGCGTTCTGCAACGTCTGCCGCTCCGCGTCCGTTGTGGCCGCTCGCAGCTTTGGTGTCAATGGCAGCATCTTGTCCAAGGGGCACGCGAGTTCGCGCTGGAAGGAGTCGAAGATTGCGCCATCTGGCATCAGCGGAGGATAACGAACTCGGGCAGTTGGCTTCAACTGGTTTTTCCACAGGCTTTTGCGGTGGGCAAGATGAGCGATATTGAGATGGCAAAGGCGCCACGCGCCGGACTGGCAGGTTTGGCTGGCGGCGAGTCGTACGGCGCGGGTCAAGGCGGGTCGAGAGGGCGGGCAGACACTCGACAAGGGGTGCGACAGCAGGCTGACCCGCCGGCCAAAGCGTGCTCGAGGAACTACCCGTAAGGACGGGCGTGGTCCACCCTCCGCAGTCCATCCTCCGCAGTTTTGCTACGGAGGACGGCTCCGCTGTCCGCATCGTGCGACCGAACGGAGCAAACACGAAATTGCGAACGTGCGCAGACTGGTGTAGAGCAACCTATAGCGGCTCTCGCTTTTTTGGCAAAGACTGCACTTCTATTGGCGGGCGGATGGGACGGGGATGATGCGGGATTTAGGGGGCGGTTTGTGTTCCGTGGCCCCAGCTCTCGGATCGCCCAATTAGGGTTCGACGTAAAGGGAGGACTGAATTACTATCGGAGCTACATGAGTGAACCGAATCCCATTCCCATTTCAGGTGAAGTTGATTTCGGGAAGCTTCTGACGCAACTTGCGGATGACATAGTCACTGCGCCAGAGTTTCTGCGAATGGATGACCAACTAGGTGAATGTTTTGAAAAATATCGTGACGAGGTAAGCCAAGCTGCGTTCTTTTGGGATAGGGTGGCTATTGCGGTGCGTGAAACCGGGCGGTCAAGACTCGCCCGTATTTACGACCAGCAGAAAAACGCGCTTAGTCTTCGAACCTTGCTTGCTACAATCAAAGCCAACCCACCTCTTTTCGATGACAAGGCCGTGCAGAAAAGGGTGAACCCAGTGAATCCAGAATATGCGCAGACGATTCTCTACCCGACGTTGTCAGTGGGGGACCTAAAGGATGCATCATCCTTGGCTGGAAAGTTGAAGGCCCCTGCGGTGGAGGATCGGGTGTCCAGGTATATCCGTGACCGGTTGAGGGAATCCACTCGTCAGGACTTGGAGCAATGGCAAGGGCCTAAGGAAGTTCCACCAGCATTGCAACATTCAGTGATTGAGGATCTTAACGCGATCATTGGAGGACCCTCAATATGGGACGCGGATCGCTTCGCTAGGGTGAAAATCCGGCAGGGAACACGCAATCCGCACGGAGAGGACCCAGTTCGGCTAAACAGGCTCCTTTTGGAGGACGCCTACCCACTGGAATTGTCCCGTGGGAGTCATTTACCAGATCCAGACACATTAAAGAGGGACTTGGCTGAAGTTTCATGCGGCGATCCGTTGGTGCACAAAATTATGCTTTGGCGCCATCATTTCCAGGCACATATATCATCCGGCCAGATCATTAAGAAAAGTCTCCGGGACGAAGAATTGCCAACACAGGACGATGCATTCAAACTCTGCAAGCGAGCACTTGATGTTTTCAACCGGTATAGCTCTCTATTCCACGCTGTTAGCCTCTCGAAAACCATTGGCGAGCAAGGCAGCATAGAGTCAGTGTTCAGGCACTTAAGGTCTGGACTCGCCGCTGGTCGGAAGGAAGCCAAGGAGGTCGCGGAACGTTTGTTAAAAGCCATGGAGAGCAGCAACCAAGCATAAACGGCTGCGCTATGTTCGACGACATCAGCAGCAATCCCGCCGATTTGGTTCTCGACCTCCTCTGCGGCGGCACGATGATTGACGCCGCCGACGAGCACAAGCCTGGAAACGCCCCGTGGCCGCCCTATGCCACAAACCGCAGGGTGGCCCAGCACGGGCTGCGCTCAACGCGCTCGTTCATGGCTTGGCGTTTTTCCTCCACAACTCGACCAGTTGGCTCAGAAAATTATTGCGCCCGGCGAAGTACGCCGCTGAGAGAAGGGTGAGTGCAGCAGCAACAAGCCAAGTCCGTGTCTTACTTGTGCAATGCTGGAAGAACCACCAGGGGCCATGCTCGTCAGTGAGTGTGACAACGCCATTGTCAGACGGGTGAGCCGGGGTGAGGTCGTGCTCTAGGTCATGGGCAGCGCTCTCCGCAATCCCTAGGAGTTGAGCGATGTGCGCGTTCCAGTCCTTGTGGAGAGAATAAAAGTTGGGGGTCGCCAACGCCTGCGAATAGTTGAGGAACTGTTGACTTTTTCTGCCGTAGGTCCTGCTAAGAAGTTGACCTAGCCGCGTCACCCATGACGAGACCTCCGCGAGTTCTTCACCCTCCATCCGGCTTGTCGAACTTTGCGCCCTCCTGAGGATGTCAGTACCCTGTTCAACGAGGTTCTTCACCTCTGCTGTCAGTTTGTCATTGTACGGTTTCATTGTGTCATGTTGCCGGAGAAGTAATTGGCCTCATAAAGGGACGTGTTGCAGACTGCCACGGGGCAAGGGTATTCGTTGGGTTGGCCGCTGTCCAGGCTTTTTTGCGACGGGTCGAAAGCCGCCTATCGAAAGTGCAAAGGCGTCAGGTTGGCGAGTCGGCGTCGGGGGCGCGGCAGGCACCGAGAAGAATCGCGTGCCCGCCCCCGCACACCCGCTCACTGCATAAACGCCCGATAGAAACGCGCTGGTTGGCCGACTCCGCCAGAATCAAGGAACCGATACGGACTGGACGGCAAATTGGTCAGGGAAAGCAGATTCATCCAGTTGCTGCCCGCCAGATTGGTGCTGTACTGCACCACAAAGTTGTTGCTCAACATGCCATTCAAATATAGCAGCGGGTAACCGGCCCCAAATTGCAAGGACAAGCTCGGCGGGATAATCACCGTCAGCAGCGCATTGGAACTCGTCGCGCTGCCCGCCGAGTTGGTCACGACCACGGAATACTTTCCGGTGTTGGTCGTAGCAACGGCCTGAATCACGTAGGCGGCATTCGTGGCGTTCAGCAGGTTGGTTCCGTTGAACCGCCATTGATAACTAAAGGGAGGCGTGCCGCTGACCGATACGCTGAATGAGGCGCTGCTGCCCATCATCACTCGCTGACTGGACGGCTGAAGCCCTATGCTCGGCGGAAACACCTTCACTGTCAGCACCGCGTTGGAACTCGTCACATTGCCATAATCATTGACCACCAGCACGCTGTAATTGCCCGACTGATTGGTCCCCACGTTAGTCAGCGTGTAGGACGAAGAATTTGTTCCCGTGCTGGGCGAACCCACCGTCGTTCCATTGAAATACCATTGGAAAACAAACGGCGGTGCGCCATAGACGGTGGCGGTAAACGTTACGTTGCTCCCGAGGCCGACAGTTTGACTTTGCGGCTGTGAGGCAATGAACAGATAATCATTCACCGTCAGCACTGCATTGGAAGTCGTAACGCTGCCGGTCGCATCGCTCACGACCGCGCTGTAACTTGCCGCATCCGCATCCGAAACATTGGCGATGGTCAGGGTGCTGTTGGTGGTGCCCGAAAGCCTGCCGTCTTCCACGAGATTCGTGCCGTCCTTTTGCCATTGGTAATTCAACAATTCAGGGGTGAACGCTGCGGCGGTGAACGTAACCGCGCTGCTCGCATAATTGGTCTGGCTCTTGGGCGACAATACCACGGTCAGCACGGCGTTGGAACTCGTGGCGTTGCCCGCTACGTTGGTGATTACCACGGTATAATTTCCGGCATTGTTTGTTCCTACTGAGAGAATTGAGTAAATGGCGTTCGTGGCGTTAAGCAGGTTGGTACCGTTGAATCGCCATTGATAACGACATGGAGCCGTTCCGGTGCGTGAGACACCAAAGACGGCGTTGGTTCCGGGCAACACCAGCAGATTTGTCGGCTGTGCCGTGATGACCGGCGGGTCTATCACCGTCAACGTCGCGTTGGAACTGGTCACGCTGCCGTATAAGTTGCTGACAATGACCGAGTAAATGGCCGCATCGTTATCTGAAATGCTCGTAATGGTGAGTGTCCTTGTGGTTGCGCCAGAAATATTGCCGCCATTGAAGAGATTTGTGCCGTTCTTTTGCCACTGATAACCAGTCGGATTAGGGTCGATTGCGCCGATGAGCAAGGTCACGGTTGCGCCAGCATTATTGGTCTGGCTTAGCGGCTGAACCGTGATAGTCGGCGGAAGCAACAAATTGAACACCGTCCCCATCCCAGAGGCATCTGTGGCGTTAGTGATGCTACCTTGCGTAGTCGTGCCGTAGAGATTGCCGTCATTGCCCAGCGTTAAACTGGCACGCGGACGCACTCCATTGGCGGGGTTGAACGAAACAAGTGTAGTCAAGGTGCCGTTTGTTGTCACTTTGAACACAGTCCCCATGCCACTGGGGTAGGTAGAATTGGTGATGCCGCCGCCCTCTGTCGTGCCGTAGAAATTGCCGTCATAGCCGAGCGACAGCGAGGAGAGCGGAGTCGCCCCATCGTTTCCTCCCGTGAAGGAGTAGAGCTTGGTCAATGTGCCATTGGTCGCCACCTTGAATACCGTTCCCATGCCGTACCCGGATGTAGAATTAGTGATGCCGCCCCCAGCAGTCGTGCCGTAGAAATTGCCGTCGCTCCCCAGCGTCAGGGTGCCTTCCGGACACGCCCCATTGGTGAAGTTGAATGAAACCAACGTAGTCAACGTGCCACTGGTTGTCACTTTGAACACCGTCCCGCGATTCCCGCTACCGCCCGTGTACGCCGTGCCATAGAATTTGCCGTCGTTGCCGAGCGTCAGGGCAGCCCACGGAACTCCCGCTCCTGCCGGGAATGAATAGAGCGTGGTCAACGCGCCAGAGGTCGCCATTTGGAACAGCGTCCCTGCATTGCCGCTGCCTGCATTAACAGTCGTGCCATAGAAATTGCCGTCAGTGCCCGGCGTCAGCGAGGAGGGCGGAGTCGCCCCGTTGTTTCCTCCCGTGAACGAGTAGAGCGTGGTCAAGTCGCCATTGGTCGCCACTTTGAACACGGTTCCCAAGCCACCGGGCCATGTTAAATTAGTATTGCCGCCGCCCCAAGTAGTGCCGTAGAAATTGCCGTCAGCGCCCAGCGTCAGGGCGGCGTAGGGGTTCGCCCCATTGTTCCCGGTGAACGAAACAAGTGTAGTCAAGGTGCCGTTTGTCGTCACTTTGAACACAGTCCCCATGCCACTGGGGTAGGTAGAATTGGTGATGCCGCCGCCCTCAGTCGTGCCGTAGAAATTGCCGTCAGCGCCTAGCGTCAGGGCGGCTTGCGGATACGCCCCATCGGTGGAGTTGAACGCATAGAGCGTCTGCAACGTCTGCGCGCCAGTCAGTGGTGCGGATGCAAGAATCAGGAACGCAATTGCGGATTTGAGTGGGAGTTTTATCGAACTGCTTGTTCGTTTTGGCCTCATAGCAGTCTATTTCTAGGGCAAACCTGGAAGACTGGCAAGATTTTATTGTTGGCGCGACAAGTGAAGATCAGGCCAAGTTGCGGAAGATCGAACCTCGCCACTTGGTTTTTCTGAGATGGCCACGCTGCCCGCACTGCCGGGGGTTTGCGCCGCGATGGCGTGATTCACCGGGGTGGACGCGGGGACCGCATCGATGAGGTCTTCGAGCCGAGTGTACTGCGCTCTGCTCACAGCATGACAGCAAGGGCTACAGGGCGCCCTGCTAGTTGAATCGTACCGGTGGGAACTTGGGCGGGAGGGTTTTGAAGCCAGCAAGTGCGAGGATCATGTAACCGTAGAACCGGCTGAGGAAGGTTAGGTCCTCGATGGATCGGCACCATTCCGGCTTGGGGAGGGAGCCCTCCGGGTAGGTAATCCATTCTGGGTGAGCGTTTCGGTGACGAAGGCGCTCTCGAACCTGGAGTGCTTTTTTGCAGGCGTCTTCCCAGCCGGCATCGAAGTAGGTCTGGCGAAACCGTTCGAAGCTCTGTAGGATTTTCCACGAGTCGTGGCCGGATTTGAAGGGGTGGTTGTCCAGCGTGCGCAACGCTGCGTCGAGCGTAGTGGCGGCCAGCAGTTCACGAGATTGCCAAGTCTCCTGGCGAGAGGCTTCTGAGAGGCGACTGAAGATGGACCAGCAGACTTCTGCCCGAGGGTCACGGCTCGCGAAGAATCGGGTGAGCTGGATGAAAGCGGCTTTATTGAAGTTCCGCTGGTCCGGCGGGCCGAAGTCTTCGAGCGGTTGGAGGAAATGGCTGAGGGACTGGACTGTCTTCCTGGGCCTGAGTTCCGTGATCTCAGTAGTGCCACGGCTAGCAAACACCCTAACAATCCAGACGGTTTGAGCGAAAAGAATTGAGAGCGCCCGACGCCCAGCTTCTGCCCACTGCCAAGCTTCTGTCCTGGAAGAGGAGGACTTGGGAAGAGCCCAGCTCAGGGTGAAAGAACCGTCGCCTGTCTTCCAGCCCCAGACGGAGAACCCATTCTGCTCGTCAAGTGACAGGCCACCCCGGCTTTCGGAATGAATAGTCTGGCCGTTAAGGGTTGTCTCGGTCTTGAGGGTGTCCGGGAATTCCGGGTCCGTTTTGGTTAGGAGTACCGCCGAACCGGTCCAGCACTCATGCTCTCTCGCAGCCGCACTGAGGGCGGGAACCTGCTGAAAAAAGATGATACGGTCCGAGCGAATGGACAGGCGACCTTCGTGGAGGCTCTCGCTCAAGTCGGAAGGGAACACTCTTGGGACCACGGCGTGGCCGAATCTGCGGATCGCCAGGCGGATGGGGCCGGCACTGGTATGTTCGACTCGCACGAGGGGAGCGAGAAATGAAAGCGGATTGCCTTGGGGGACGGTTTGTTCAAGGAACGCCTCTATATGAATGCCTTTTTCTGGGTCCCAAGTGAGGAGGCCTCGACCGGTGAACTCCTTGGCCGCGTGCGTAAAACGGACGCGGTCCAAGATGTATTGGGCCACGCGGTTGGGGTCGATCATACCAAGCTGTTGCGCAGGGACTTGTATCCGAGCTTCATCGGGTCGTCGTTGCCGAACAAGTAATCGGCGCCATGTTGGACGGGTTACGAGACGTCACCGGGCGAGCGGACTCCCGGCCTTGATGTTCCCCAGCAGGATTCTGGGGTGGGCAAGAGGAGCGGTATTGAAATGGCAACGAAGACACCTCTTGTTGGGGGGGAACCAGGCTTCGACCGCGCCAGGACCCTACTCTAAAAGCCTTCCGGTTACTGGCCCGCATCTATCAAGATGCCCTTTGCTTTATCGGAGAGCTCAAAGATCACGTATCTGTCTTCAAATGGGGTGGTTTCTTGCGCGGATTTGTTCCAAGATTTCTTATCGCCTAACGAGATTAGCCCTTCTTGACTCATCCACCGAGCCTCTGCTTCTGTTAGTGCGGCGTCGCGCACGGTTGGCTTCACTCCGTAAGCGAGTCTTGTTTGAACCCTGCGCAAAACTTCAATAAGGCGCTCTTTTTCCATGCCCGAGAATATGTCTGGAAAACGGAAAGGTGTCAAGTGGCGAGTCGCAACGTTTGGACTACCACGCATGGGAAGGATGGCGGCGCTGTGTCGGGGAATGTGAGGGGCGTTGAGGGGCAAAGAAAGTTTTTGCGCGAGGGCAATGAACACAGATGACGCGCCATTGTGCTGCGATCCTTGAACCGCAACTAAATGCGTTCGGTCCAACAGCGTTCAAGCCAGCCGTGCCATCCCCCGAGTGGCCGGTGAGAAACGATTCTGCCCTCCGTGCCCAAAGGCAAAGGCGTCACGGGGTTGACTGCCCGGCTTTTTCGCGTCTGGAGGTCATCCCCGCAGCTTCGAGAATGAGGCGGAGAGCGGTGGACGGCGGAAAACGGCCAAAACGGGGGATATGGGGCGTAAATCGTTCATTTCCAGGGTTTTGCGCGCGTGTTTTTGGTTTGGCGCTGTTGTCAGTCGAATTTGGCTTAGGGAAAGCTCCGTTAGGAGCGCCATGGTTATAGAAGACGAGCCCCAGCACGCCATCCAAGCTCCATCGGGAGCGGCATTTTTTGCATTAAATGCGTGGCCACGACGGTGTTTGTAGGGTTCATTTCCATGCCGCTCCTGACGGAGCTTGTTT
>Ga0224558_1001441_pt1 | contig 24916 bp, 20 predicted proteins | sample 714S32024metaG_FD_180682 | JGI IMG/M metagenome (GOLD analysis project Ga0224558, IMG submission 180682) | Peat soil microbial communities from Stordalen Mire, Sweden - 717 S3 20-24 | ecosystem: Environmental > Terrestrial > Soil > Wetlands > Peat | place: Sweden: Norrbotten County, Stordalen... | reverse complement strand
TTTGCCGAAATTGTGGCTCAACACGTCCGCACGTCGGACGAGCGGCAGTGACGCCATAAACGGTGAAACTGACCCTCAACTTCTGGCCAGGATCGACCGACTACGCCGGCTCCACGGTGGATCCAGGCTTAAGGCGACTGATCGATGAGGATTCTCTCCGGTAGGCACGTTTAGCCATGAGGATGATAGCTCTGGTTCCAACAGGTTTCCGTCCCTCACGCATTGGCAATCAACTGGACAGTGCAACCACTTGGTCCAAGAACCGGGGTCCACTTCATTGCCTCGGCTTGATGGGCAGATTGAATTAAGGGACTCGCGTCTTTAGGGCCCGTGGAGTGCCCGAGACAAGAGAATGCGAAACCTTGGCCGCTAGAAATGCAACTTGATCAGTACTGTTGTATTCTCCGGCCCGAAAGAACTCCACCCTTTCAAGGTGGCAGCACGGGTTCGAATCCCGTTGGGGGTGCGGATTGGGGCGGGTACGAAACTGTGCGCAATACCGCTTTGCGCTGCTCATCTCACCTTTCTGTCGAGTTGAGCTAACCCTGCAAAAAGTTACCGGACAGTTCACTAACCAGTTCACTGAAGAGATCTGGATGTATGTCGTGTCCGAGTCCGGGTACCAGCTTGAGCCTCGCTCCAGGAATCGCCGCAGCGGTCGCTAACCCTCCCGAAGGGTCTACAAGCACGTCGGATTCACCGTGTATGACGAGAGTCGGGACTCTTACTCCAGCGAGAGCGTCGGTTCGATCCGGCTGCGTCACGATCGCGTTCAACTGACGTTCGGAACCCGATGGGTGGAACGCGCGATCGTAGTCGGCCGCCGCATGCGCGCTCAGCGCTTCTTCGTCTAGAGGGAAACCGGGGGATCCGATGACTCGCCAAACCGCGAGGCTCCCTTGGACGGCATCGGCACGCGAGTTGGCTGGTGGTGCCAGAAGGACCCCGAGTGCTTCCGGTTGAGGTTGGCCGACTGCGGAGTTCCCAGTGCTCGACGAGATCGATGTGAGAGTTCGAGTTCGTTCCGGGTGCTCGATGGCAAGTGTCTGAGCGATCATGCCGCCCATCGAATATCCAACCACGTGAGCTGATTCAAGACCCAAGAAGTCAAGAAGTCCAGCCGTGTCCGCGGCCATGTCCGACATGGAATAGGCCGAAGGCGCGCTTTGCTCTCCGGCGGCACCCGTGTCATCCTCCTGACCATTGTCGAACCACGTAGATAGGCCTACGTCGCGGTTGTCGAAGCAAATGACGTAGAAACCGCTCTCCGCCAGAGCCTGCAACAAAAGCGGATTCCATTCGGTGAGTTGACAGCTAAAACCGGTTATAAGCAAGACAGGTGGAGATTCCGGATTACCAATGGTCTCGTACTCAATCGTGATTCCGTTAGCAGGCGCACTCGGCATCAGCGAAGGATAACGCACGGGCTGTTGAGCCGCTTGGACAAACGCCGACAAAGAGTGCTCTCGCTCCGGCAGGCGACCCGCCAGCTGAGTTCCAGTCCCCTCTAGGAGGTTAGAACTAACGAAGATTCCCGGTGTTCTTCAGTGCTCATCCCGCTCTTTGATGAACTCTGCCAGGGCATCGAGCCATCTCACCCACTGCATGACAGGAGTTTGAACTACAACCGCTGTGGGGTGCTCCGGTGACTCAAGGTGTCACTGGTGTTTGTTGCGCGCCCGGACGGACTGCGAATCTGACTTCGTCCTGCGGCCTGAAGCAGCCCACTAAACCCTCAGCATCGGCAATCTCGAGTCAGAGACGCCACGAACAAAACCATTGGGGAGGCCTCGTGTTCGGTGTCTCCTCTTGGTAGGTCTGAAATCCTCCAGCGCCGGCGGGTAGGGGGGCGCTGGAGGGACGGTGCGGTTGGTGGCGCTGCCACAACCGGAACTTGGCAGATAGTAGGGTGCTTTGTGCGGCCAAGCAACGTGAGACACCTTTGCCAGTACTGCCTGGGGCCAGAGTGCATCGGATTCCAAATCTTGAATTCCTTCCCTTACGCGAATCGCCACGACGACTACTTCAGCGCCACGCCCGTCTCAGGGTGAAAGAGGTGAATCGCCTCGCTCGAAGCGCTCAGTGTCAGAGAGTCCCCAATGGTCAACGGCGTACGAGCGTCAACGATGGCGACGAGCTCATGGCTGCCGGACGAGAGGTGGACGTGTTCGTCGTTACCAAGAAACTCGATGACGTCGACGGAGGCTCGCAATTGCAAGCCGCGGCCACTTCGCGGCTGGTTATCGATATGCTCCGGTCGGACGCCCAGGACGACGTCGCTCACGCCAGCGTTACGGATCATCGCCGATTCGGCGTCGTCGAGAGTGACGTCCATGTCGCCTCCGGCGCTCACCACGCGAATGCCCCCGTCAGCCGACTCGACGTGCATTGGCACGAAGTTCATCGATGGCGAACCGATGAAGCCCGCGACGAACTGGTTCGCCGGCCGCTCGTAGAGCTCTCGCGGTGTGCCCACCTGTTCGAGCTTGCCCAGGTTGATGACGGCGATTCGATCGGCCATCGTCATGGCCTCGACCTGGTCGTGGGTCACGTAGATCATCGTCGCGCCCAGGCGCTGGTGCAACCGAGCGATCTCGGCGCGTGTTTGTACCCGCAGCTTGGCGTCGAGATTCGAAAGGGGCTCGTCCATCAAGAAGGCGGCGGGGTTTCGTACGATGGCGCGGCCCAAGGCGACACGCTGGCGCTGGCCGCCCGATAGCTGGGCCGGCTTGCGATCGAGGTACTGCTCGAGGTCGAGTATGCGCGCCGCGTCCGTGACGGCCGCGTCGATCTCGTCCTTGGGGACCTTGCGGAGTTTGAGACCAAAGCTCATGTTGCCGAAGACGGTCATGTGCGGGTAGAGAGCGTAGCTCTGGAACACGAGAGCGATGTCGCGATCGCGGGGCGCCAGATCATTGACCACTCGATCACCGATCTCGATCTCGCCACTGGTCACCGATTCGAGTCCCGCAATCATGCGCAGCGCGGTCGTCTTGCCGCAGCCCGACGGACCCACGAGGCAGACGAACTCGCCGTGGGCCACGTCGAGGCTCACCGAATCGAGCGAGAGCGCGGCGTTACCGGCGTACTGCTTGGTCAGTTCCCTCAAGGTGACACTGGACATTGGGCCTCACTCATTTGACGGCACCCGCGAGGACGCCACGGACGAAGTAACGCTGGAAGGAGAAGAAGACGATCAGCGGCACGAAGATGGACACTACGGCACCGGTGGACACGATCCAGTAGTTCGCCGCCAACGACCGGGTCTGATCGTAGAGGAAGATCGTGAGCGGTGAGTGCACGTTGCCGCCGAGGAACACCAGCGCGACCAACAGGTCGTTCCACACCCAGATGAATTGGAATATCGCCAGCGACGCGATCGCGGGGAGGGCAAGGGGCAGCACGATGCGGTAGAAGATCTTCCACTCGCCCGCGCCCTCGATGCGCCCCGCTTCGAGGAGGTCCTTGGGGATGCCGGTGAGGAAGTTGCGCATGAGAAAGATGCCAAACGGCAGACCAAAGGCGACATGGAAGATGATGACGCCGGGGATCGTCCCGTAGGGATTGAGCCCGAAGAGGTCGCCCATCTCCCGATACAACTGAACGACGGGAATCAGCGCCACTTGGAGCGGCACGACCATCAGTCCCACGATTCCCAAGAAGATCATGTCTCGACCACGCCACGAGCCGAACACGAGGCTATAGGCCGCCAGGCTCGAAATCAGGGTGACCAGCAGCGTCGCGGGAATCGTGATCTCGAGCGAGGTGAGGAGGGAGTCCAACACGCCACCCGTGGCGAACCCCTGGGAAAAGATCGTGGCGTAGTTGCCAAAGGTGAGTTGCGAGGGAGTGGTGAAGACCGTCCACCAGCCCGAGACACCAAAGAGCGACTCCGGGCGCAGCGAGATGACGAGGAGCGAGATCGTCGGAACCAGCCAGAAGATGGCCACCAGTGCGAGGATGACATTCACCACGGCCTTCGAGAGACGGAGTCGCTTCGCCAGGCCCACAACTCTCCTCTCCTTCACTGGGGCGGCGATCGTCACGAGTTTCCCCCCTTGATTTTCTTCAGATTCCACAACATGGCCGGGATGACCAGAATGAACAGAATCACCGCGATGGTGCTCGCCACACCCGAGTGGATGCCCCCGGTGAAGCCATCGTTGTAGATCGAAAGGGCCAGCGTGGTGGCCGGACCTTGGGAGGACCCCGGAGCCATGTTCAAGATGATGTCGAAGACCTTCAACACGTTGATGACCATGGTAACGAATACCACCGTCAACACTGGCGCGAGCATCGGAATCGTCACTCGCCGTAGTGTCTGCCACTCGGTGGCGCCATCGATCTCCGCGGCCTCCAGGACCTCACGGTTGAGCGCGGCGAGGCCGGCGCCGATCAAGACCATGGCGAAGCCGGCCCAGATCCAGATGTAGGAGATGATCATCGCAAGGTCGATCAAGGGAACGCTCAGCAGCGACTGGGCGGTCTGATTGAGGCCGCTGGTCGGCGTAATCGACTGCGCTCCGAGCCAGAAGGTGCCCACGAACGCGTTCTGGAAGTTTGAACCCAGTATCTCCACGTGATAACTGCCCGGCGCGATGTGCGAGAAGCTGAAGTCGCCGCTCGAGTTGGTCACGGTCGAGGCGACGCTGGATCCTGTCGAACTGACGAGGGAGAGTCGCAGATTTGGAAGCCCGTGCTCGTCCGACACGATCGTCGTCGTATTGGACGTCTGCAGCGGCGAGAAATCGTTCCACACCAGTCCGGCGATCCCACCCGCCATCTTCTGCGGCGCCAACGGCGTCTGCGCTCCCAGTGTTTGCAGCGTGACGGCACTGACTCTGGTCAGGCCCATCATCACCGTGCCGCCCGGATGAACCGCGGACTTGCTGAGCAGTGTGCCCCCCGGCCCCCCCGTCGCGTTGAATGAGGCCAGGGACGCGGCCGTTTGGCCGATCGCGGAGTTGAGTGGATACGCCCCCGGCGTCGAGAACCAGTCGCTCACCGTCTGCTCGATGGCGTTGACGACACCAATATGGGGGTCGAGGTCGAAAATAGTGCGCCAGACCAGCGCCGAGGCGGTGGTGCTGAAGACGATCGGCATCACGATGACGGCCTTGAAGGCCGTGGCCCAGCGAATGCGCTCGGTGAGCACCGCGACCATCAGACCAATGAAGGTGACGAAGAATGGGAAGACCAGCACCCAGATGATGTTGTTCTTGAACGCGGTCAGAATCGCGTCTGTCGAAAAGACCGACGCATAGTTGTGAAGCCCGACGAACTTCGTCGCCGTCTCGTCATAGAGGCTGAACCTGATCGTCGCAATGGTCGGGTAGACCACGATTGCCAGGAGCCAAATAACTCCCGGCGCGAGAAACGCCAGGGAGACCCAGTTCCTGCGCCACCAGCCGCGCCGGTGCGAGGCTCTCGGTGCGGCGACCCTCGGGCCCTCGACAACTACCGACGTCACGACGTGAGCCCCTCGCGCGGAGAGCCCGTCCACCCCTGGAGGAAGTCAGGGGTGGACGGGCTCTCCGCGCCGCGCGAATCTCTCAAGCTCACGATAACCCTTCGCGTGGCAGCTCTTGTTGGGCTAGTGGCCGAGTGCTGTCGTCGCCTGCTGGTCCATGAGAGCCTCAACGGTTGTGACGTTGGACGCCGCCGGGTTCTGCAAGACGTTGAGCATGTCAGCCCACAACTGCGGCTCCCAGCCAACCTGCAAGTCGTCGAGGCTGAACACGAAGGCCTTGGCGGAGGTCAAGGCCTTGGCGTCGGCCCGGGCAACGGTGTCCGGGTACGAACTGAGCGGCACCTTCTTGTTGGCCGAGGCGAACCCGCCAAGGTTGGCCCAGATGTCAGCCGCGCCCGGCGAAGCCAAGTACTTGATCAGCGCCCTGGACTGAGGACTCGACTTCAGCAACATCGCCACGTCACCCGAACCCTGGATGTCACCCGTGTAGGCACTACCGGAAGGAGCCGGGAAGTTGAACGTGTCGTAGCACGGCGAGGCCTTCGCGCTCAGCGTGCACGAGCTACCGCTACCTGGAGTGTAATTCGACGGAACGTTCGTCGTGGTGAAGTCAGCCTCGAACACCATCGCGGCTGTCGGCAAGCCCGATGACGGGAACACGCTGGTGGTGCAGTCCGGCCACGAGCCGTCGGCCAGAGCGCCCTTCATGCCGCCGAGCAGGTTTGTACCGCCGGTACCGACCATCTGAGCCATTTCGGCGAACGTGTTGGTCACGTCGGAACTCGACCACTTCATCGTGTGGGCCGCGAGCTTGTCGTAGGCGGCCGCGCCGTTCAACTTCAAGAACAGGTTCTGGAAGAGGTCGGCGACGGGCCATCCAATGTCGGTGCACAGGGAGACCGGAGCGTAGGTGCCGCCGTTGGCAATCGTCGTCTCGTCCGCCAGCAACTGCGACCACGTGGTCGGCGTCGACGTGATACCCGCAGCCGCGAACACGGCCGGGTTGTAGTAGACGGTGTTCTTGTTGGCAGCTTTGAACCAGACTCCGTACAGCTTCTTCTTGTAGGTGGCCAAGCCGCTCCAGGCGGTCCCGTAGTTCTTCGCCTCACTGCCAATAACCGAAGCCAGCGGCTTGATGGCGTGCTTGGCCGCGAGGGTGTCCAGGGTGCCGGGATCCGGAACCAGGGCGACCGCGGGCGGCGCACCGCCGGCCACTGCCGCGTCGAGCGCCGTATCCATGTTGCTGCCCTTGCCGGTGTAGTGAACCGTGATGCCGGTCGAGTCCTCGAAGGGCTGCAGTACCGCCTTGAAGTCCTGCTGCTCCGTGCTGGTCCACTCGGCCCATATCGACACTGAACCGCCGATCTTCTTCGGCGTCGCCGCCAAGGCGGGTCCATTCGACACAATGATGGACAGACCGGCCATGGTCGTCAAAGCGACGGTGGCTATCAGAGCCTTGCGAGACGCCTTCACCCTCCCAAGTAAGTTCTTGCTCATTACTCCCCTTTTCGTTGTAATTATCTCTTTCATGAGACCAGCTCCTCTCCCCCCTGAAGAATCTGGAGGCCGTTAGGGCCCTCCACGACGCCGTAGAGCTTGGTGGGATGGTTCCTCTGGATCCCCAAGGAACTTCCTCGGGGGACAACATCGAGAGAAAGTTCCTCTCGATGAGGCTTTGCGATCTCGCCATTGAGCAGCGAGACCATCTTCGACGCTCCCTTGATCCCGGACTCCAGCAGCGGCTGGTTCACGGTAGAGATGTCGAGAATGGAAGAAATTTCAAGATTGTCAAAACCAATGACGGCACAGTCATCGGGAATCTTCAGTCCGTGATGTTGCGCCGCCTTGATCACACCCACGGCCAGCGTGTCGGAGCTCGCAAAAATCGCGGTTGGGCGATGCTTACCTAGCTCGAACAGTGCGCTGGTGAGAGCCGCGGCAGCTTCCGAAGAGTGGGGACCGCGCGCCACGAGGTCGAAGTCAGGTTCAATGCCGGCCGCTTCTAGGGCCATCAGATAGCCGGCGTAGCGGTCTTCCGACGAGGACATACCTAAGCCAGTGTGCTTGTTGTCACCAATAAATCCAACACGCCGGTGGCCAAGCGATAGGAGGTGCTTCGTGGCCATATTGCCGCCCGCAACGTCGTCGATGTAGACGCAGGGAAGATTAGGAAGACTGTTGTCGACGAGCACGAGTGGAATATCGAGTTTCCTGATGCGCGTCACGCGCTCTTCGGGAATGCGAAGTGAGATCGAAATAATGCCGTCGACGCGACGCTGATCGATGATGGAGGAAAGATGGCGATCGAGCTGCGCCCGATTCTCAACGTTGAGCACCACTGCATCGAGGCCCGCGTCGCTCAGGACATCAATCACGCCAACCAGGCGCGCCATGACCGAGGGTCGGGAGATTACCGACACGAGAATGCCCACGGCATCGGTGCGCCCCTTGGAGAGCGACGAGGCGCTGCGTAGTGGACGGTAGTCGAGGCGCTCCATTGTGTTCAGGACACGACTGCGAGTCGCCTCGCTGACCTGGTTGCTGCCATTGAGTACGCGCGAAACAGTGCCGACGCCTACTCCAGCCTCCGCGGCCACGGTGGCGATACTGATCGTACGCTTCCTCACAGCAACTTCCCCCCAAGGAATCCGGCACTTCATTCCCAATTCGGAACCGGTTCCATGGCATAATACAGAGCACTAACATCAGTGTCAAGTCAGGTACAGCCGAACTTCTCACGTGCTTGCAATGTTCTGGTGGTGGTGGTTACTGAAGACAAGGCCCGTTCATTGCGAGGTGCAACGAGTTCGAAGCTTCAGGGACGGAGCGATGCGTCGACGCTTCGTTGGGTGTACCCAGTTCGATTTTGTGACAGTCAATGTGTTGCAATAATTCAGATCAAAAGGAAGATTTATGATTGTCGAAGAAGAAGCGCACACACGAATTCTCGAGTCGGTTCACTTACCGAGGCACGTCGTCTCGCCTGACGTCGACACCGAGCCGTCGCTGAAGTGGTGGCACAAAGCAGTTCTCTACCAGGTCTACTTGAGAAGTTTCGCCGACGCCAATGACGACGGTGTGGGCGACATCGCTGGACTGATCAGTCGCTTGCCTTACATCAAAGAACTCGGCGTCGATGCAGTGTGGATTTCCCCTTGGTACGCCTCACCGATGCTCGACGGCGGCTACGACGTCGGAAATTATGTCGACACCGATCCCCTCTTTGGTTCACTCGAGGACGTCCAAAACCTGATTAACGCGAGTCACGAACTGGGGCTGCGGGTCGTTCTCGACTTCGTCGCGAATCACTGTTCAAGCCAGCACCCATGGTTCCAATCGGCACTGACCTCTTGCGAAGGTTCAAAGGAACGCGACTGGTTCTACTTCAAAGATGGCCAAGGTGAGGGTGGGAACGAACCTCCTAACGACTGGAAGAGCATCTTCGGCGGGTCCGCGTGGACCCGGTCCCAGAATCCTGACGGGACGCCCGGTCAGTGGTATTTCCATCTCTTCGACTCCAGCCAACCTGATCTCAACTGGAAGAACGAAGAAGTGCTGACACAATTCGACGAAATTCTGCGGTTCTGGTTTGATCGAGGCGTTGACGGTTGCCGACTCGACGCCGTGTCGGCAATAGGCAAGGACGATGATTACCGCGACATGGGCTTTGCGCCCGACGACTTGTACCGACCCGACATTTGGGGTCCCGTTCCGTTCTTTGACGCCGAGGGCGTGCACGACGTCCTCCGACGGTGGCGCCGCGTGGCCCGGGAGTACCCGACCGAGAAGTTCCTGGTCGGCGAAGTTGTGGTGCGTGACGTTGATCGACTAGCCCGTTATCTGCGCCGCGACGAACTGCAGTCAACACTGTCCTTCGACCTGTCCAAGATTGTCTGGAACGCCGACGCGTTTCGTCAAATGATCAACACGCTGCACGGCGCGTGCTTCGAGCGTCATTCGTGGATGACGTGGACGCTTTCGAGTCACGACGAGAAGCGCACGGTGTCGCGCTACTCACAAGATGGTCCCGCCGAGGGCGTGCTGGGCGACGTCACGCCGACCGGACACGAGCGTGCCCGGGCCGCGTACTTGCTGGCGTTGGCACTGCCGGGTTCAGCGTGTATTTATCAAGGCGAAGAACTGGGTCTCTGGGAAGTCATGGACATTCGCGAGGACAAACTGCAAGATCCTATTTACTTCCGCACCGGCAAACAACAACTCGGACGAGATGGTTGTCGCGTACCACTACCGTGGGAGAAGGAAGGTCCTTCCCTCGGCTTCAGTTCACGTCATGAAACCTGGTTGCCTCAGCCGCAAAGTTGGGCCGACGTGAGTGTGGCTACGCAGCTCAACGACGCATCGTCAACGTTGCACTTCTTTAGGTCAGTTCTGGCGTTGCGCTCGACCATTTTCAACGATGACGAGTGGGCCATCACTTGGGAACCCAGCCCAACGGGCGTCCTCGTCTTACAACGTGGTCCTGACTTTCGCTGCGTCGTCAATTTCTCGGGCGAACCCTTCCGCATTGGCGATGACGAAGAAGCGCTGGCGTCGAGTTCCCCTTTGACGGACGAGCGCGTCATCGGCGTCAACAATGGAGCATGGTTGCGCACGCGACGGTAAGCAGCAAACTAACGCCTTAGGGGTTTCAAGTGGCGCGAAATAACCAGTAGGAATGAGCAGGGGGCTGATGTCGCTTTATGTGTCAGGTCAGTTGGTTCGTTTCACGCTGACGCCTGAACAGCTCGAAGTGCCACCGGACATCGAAGGAGCCCGACGGCAATTGATCAACTGAGCGGGGCCAGACCCAATTCCAGCGCCGTGGCGTCCACGTGCGCAGCGATGGCTGCGGCGGCCGCTTCGGTATCACCGCGCTCAATGGCATCCACAATCATCACGTGCTCGGCCATGATTTCAGATTCCCGGCCCGGGTTGTTCTGCAGGGCCAGCGAGCCAGCGCGCAACTGGCGGTCTCGTAGCGACGAGTAGAAGGCAGTCAGCAACCCGTTGCCCGCCGCCGCCAGCAGGCACTGATGGAACTCGCGGTCAACCTCCTGGAAGGCTCGGTCATCCGCGCGCGTCCGCGTCTCGGAGATCTGCGCTATTAGCTTGCGTAGCGCGGCGACGGTATGGGAGCGATCCGCACGTTTAGCCACCGCTGCTGCCGCCCACGGCTCGATCAACCCGCGGGCCATGAGCACCTCACGCAACTCTGTCATGCTCACCGACACCACCAACGCGCCCCGCTTGGGATAGAGCTCGAGCATGTGCTCAGCTTCCAACTGCAAGAACGCCTGGCGAACCGGAGTGCGCGACACCCGCACCGCTTCGGCAACCTCGCCCTCGCTCAGCAGTGTCCCCCCAGCGAATGTGCCGTCCAAGATCCGCGAGCGCGTCCACCCGTACACCCGTTTGGTAGCCGACTCGGACTCAGCGCGCAATGCCATCACCCCATCATGCTCGCTCCACCGAGCGACGCCGCACCGTCGGAGCCCTTCATCGACGGGGCAACGATGGATAGAGCGACTTTGCCCTTGGGGGCCGGCGGCGACCATTCTGTGGGCGATCGAGCCGGGCTCCTTCGGTAGCCAGCGAGGAGACGCTGGTTGTTTCAGCCGCATGGTCCATATCTCGTTGCTACCCGAATTCCCTTGTGGTATCATGCATACAACACGAATGCAACATGGATCCCTAAAGGAGATACGTATGAAGAACTTAGTGACAGACTCCACGCGGCAATTAAGCGGCAGTGGCTCAAAGTCGGCGCCGTTTCGTCCGGCCGCGACGGTAGCGCGCCGCGCCAGTAGCGAGCAGACGCGTGTGACCCCGGCCGAGACTCCCGCAGCAGTTGCGGGCCCGTCTTACCGATTCGATGTCCTGGGTGGACCAGACAAGGTAGATCTCGATGTCCTGGGTGGACCCGACCGTGGGGACTTCGATGTCCTAGGTCGTTCTGACCTCGGGGTCTTCGATGTCCTGGGTGGACCAGACAAGGTAGATCTCGATGTCCTGGGTGGACCCGACCGTGGGGACTTCGATGTCCTGGGTTACAGGCGCTAATTGACCCCGCGCTAAACGAGGGGACCGATCAAGTGAAGCGGGCAGCACCAATTTCACCGGGTCAAACGTCCCGACAGAGCCAGTCGCGCCGCACCCCGACCGCCGCACCGGTCGGGGTGCGGCGCGACTGGTTGATGGTGGCCGCAGCGATGTTCGGGGTCGGCTGGGGTGCCAACCAGTTCGCGTCCATGCTCGTCGCGTACCACCGGTACCTTGGCCTCACCATCAGGACCAACGAAGTCCTTCTGGTCATCTACGCCCTCGGCCTGGTCCCCGCGCTGCTTCTCGGGGGACCCGCATCGGACCGTTGGGGCAGGAGTGTGGTGATCCGACCAGCCGCAATCGTCTCGTTGGTGGCGACGCTGATGCTGGTGGTCGGTTCGCACTCCGTTCTCATGCTCGGCGCCGGACGCTTCGTCGCCGGCGTCGCCAGCGGTGCGGTCCTCGCAGCTGGTACGGCCTGGGTGAAGGAGCTTTCGGTCCCCCCGTACGACCTCGCCGCCGATGAGCAGGCGGGAGCGCGACGGGCGGCCATCGCCCTCTCCGCCGGCTTCGGCCTCGGGCCGGTGGCAGCAAGTCTCCTCGCCCAATGGGGCCCCGCACCATTGGTGGCCGCCTACCTCCCGCACCTGGCGGTGATGGCACTCGTACTACCCGGACTGTGGAGAGTGCCCGAGACGGTTCGCCACGAGAAGAACTCCGGCCCCGGTCTCTTGTCGCGCCTGAGGGTCCCGAGAGCGGGACACCCCCGGTTCCTCACCGTGGTAGTGCCGCTCGCCCCGTGGGTATTTGCCGCGAGCAACGTCTCGATCGCCGTGCTCCCCTCCGTCGTCAGCGGCCGAACCCACGGGCTCGGCATCGCCTTCGCCGGCTTGGTGGCCGGGGTGACCTTGGCGGCCGGGGTACTCGTCCAGCCGATCGCGAGGCAACTCGACAAGGAGAACGACGCCCGGGGAGCATCGGTCGGACTCGCCATCGTCGTGCTCGGAATGCTGCTCGCGGCCTTGGCCACGCACCTAGTGAGCCCACTGCTGGTCCTCGTGGCGGCGACGGTACTCGGTGCCGGGTACGGCTTCTGCCTGGTCGCCGGGCTGTTGGAGGTGCAGCGTCTCGCAGGCCCCGACGACCTGGCCGGATTGAACGCGGTGTTCTACGTCCTCACCTACGTGGGCTTTTCCGTCCCCGTGGCGCTCGCCGAGCTCGACCGCTTGGCCAGTTATCCGGTGCTGCTGTTGTGCTTGGCCGGACTGGCGGCGGTCAGCCTGATGATGGTCGCCACCCAGTCCCCCCGTTTCCCCGTCGCGCACCGTCAAGGCGCACCGCTGGGCTGACGTCCACGATGACCATCGTCGCACGCGAGGGGAGCGGTCCGTCAGCTCCCCCGCCGCGCAGTCGCCGCTTCCTGCGCAGCTTCATCAGCTACGGTCACGAGCCTCTGGCCAGCCAGTCGGGGAGGTGGACTGCCTCGGCACCGATGGTGGTCTCTTCACCATGACCGGGCAGCGTCCGCGTGGCGTCGGGCAGGACGAGGAGCCGGTCCCTGATCGAAGCGATGATCGTCGCGAAGTCGGAGAAGCGTCGCCCGGTTGCTCCGGGGCCGCCCTTGAAGAGGGTGTCGCCGGAGAAGAGCACCCCTCCGGAGGCGTCAAAGAGACAGCATCCCCCCGGCGTGTGCCCCGGCGTGTGAATGACCTCGAGCGACGTGCCGCCGGCGGATACCGTCATCCCGTCGGCCAGGTACCCATCGGGCGAGCCGTCGGGATAGACCTCGTGCCACAGCATCAGATCATCGGGGTGCAGCAGAATTGGGGCACCCAGTATGTCCGCCAGGGACCGCGCGGCGTTGATGTGGTCATTGTGACCATGGGTAGCGATGATGGCCACCGTCGAGCGGTCTCCGACCGCCTCGACGATTGGGCGATGGTCGTGGGCGGCGTCAATCACCAGGACTTCTCGTTCGTCGCCCACAATCCAGATGTTGTTCTCGACCTCGAAGTCCGACCCATCCAGTGAGAAGATGCCCGAGGTGGTGACCAACTCGATCATCAGATCACCACGACCGACCGCAGCACCTCTCCGCGCTCCATCCGATGAAATGCCTCCTCGACGTCGCCGAGGCCAATGGTCTCGGTGACAAATCGATCGAGGTCGAGCCTGCCCTGAAGGTAGAGGTCGACCAGCATCGGGAAGTCGCGTGACGGCAGGCAGTCCCCATACCAACTCGGCTTCAGTTGTCCACCCCGCCCGAAGAAGTCAATCATCGGCAGGTCGATCCGCATGTCGGGCATGGGCACACCCACTTGCACCAGGGTGCCGGCCAGGTCCCTCGCGTAGAAGGCCTGCTCCATCGCCTTGGGGTTACCCACCGCCTCGATGCAGACATCCGCACCGTTCCCGTCGGTCAACGCACGCACCGCCGCGACGACATCCGTACTCGAGCCGTTGACGACATCGGTGGCCCCGAACTCGCGGGCTCGGTCGAGCTTGCGCGCATCGAGGTCGATGGCAATGATCTTCGTGGCCCCGGCCAGGCGCGCACCGGCAATCGCCGCGCATCCCACCCCGCCGCAGCCGAACACCGCCACCGAGTCACCGGCTCCGACCTCACCGGTCAACATGGCCGAGCCCAGTCCGGCCATCACGCCACAGCCCAACAGGCCGACCGCTTCCGGGCGAGCCCTCGGGTCCACCTTCGTGCACTGGCCCGCCGCCACCAGGGTCTTCTCCGCGAACGCCCCGATCCCCAATGCCGCAGACAGTGGCGTCCCGTCGCTCAACGTCATCTTCTGCAATGCGTTGTGAGTGGCAAAGCAGTACCAGGGCCGACTCCGCCGGCAAGCGCGACACTCGCCGCACACCGCGCGCCAATTCAGCACGACGAAATCGCCGGGCTCGACTGATGAGACGCCGGGCCCGACCGTTTCTACTACCCCCGCGGCCTCATGGCCAAGGAGGAACGGAAATTCATCGTTGATCCCGCCTTCCCGGTAATGCAGATCGGTATGGCAGACACCGCACGCCTGAACGCGCACGACAACTTCACCAGGCCCCGGATCCGGCACCACGATAGTGACCAGCGACACCGGCTCCCCCTTGGCCATTGCAACGACTCCTTGGACCTCTGATGTCATTGCCTGCTCCTTGTCGATACTTGCAATATTTTACAACGAACTTCCTCAGGGTTGCTGGCCCTCTCATTGTCAAGGGTTTAAGTTCAACTGGTCCCCGCGGTCAGTGCACGGTTCCGGTCACGACGCTGATCCACGCCATCAACAGTGGAGCCAACAATGCCAATCACGCCCTGCACGACGGCTGGTCCGCTGGCGAAAGTGGTTTCCGAACGTCGTATGCTTGCTTCAAATGAAAGCCTCTGGGCCGATAGCCCGGCTGACTGCCTCTAGACGTCAACCGATTGGTCTTGGCGCCTCCGGTCTCGCTGCCGTTTTGTGGGGGTTCGCGGGGATTTTCGCGGTACTCATCTCCGCCCCAGGGTTGGTGCTGACCTTCTACCGGCTCTGGCTCGGCGCCGCGCTGCTCTTAGTTGTCGCCTACGCCTCCGGTCGCAAATTGACCTGGGCCACGATGCGCGGGTCATGGCTCGGTGGCGTTCTTCTGGCCGGCGATATGGCCATGTTCTTCAGCGCCGTCAAATTCACCAGCATCGTCGATGCAACGGTGATAGGTGCCTTTCAGCCCGTGCTCGTGCTCATCACTGCGCGTCGTCTATTCGGTGAACGAATGGGGCGATGGGACGTCCTTTGGATCCTGCTCGCAATGACGGGCGTCACGGTCGCGGTCCTCGGTCCCGGAGTGACGAGCCATCACCAACTGATCGGCGACATACTGGCAGTCGGCTCCCTGTTGTGCTGGTCCGCCTATTGGCTCGTCGCCAAGCACGCGCGACAAATGCATGACGCCATGGAGTACACCGCGGGCGTGACAATCACGGCAGCGGTGACGATAACACCGATCGTTCTGTTGTCGGGGCAGTCTCTCGGTCGCGTGGAGGCCGGCGACTGGCTGTGGATCTTCCTGCTGGCGACCGTGCCAGGTGGTGCACATTTGGTGATGAATTGGGCCCACCGTTACGTCGAGGCATCGGTCTCTTCCGCAATCTCCTGCCTAAGCCCCCTCGTTGCGGCGGTGGCCGCGATGGTCATCCTCGGGCAACCCCTGACTGTGGTTCAGGTCTGTGGTGTCCTCGTGGGGCTTGCGGCGATCGCGGTTGTCGCCGCGCGACACATCGAGCCCGTGGGATCTCAGTTGGAGTAGCCAATCAGACCATCGAAGGGGCGCTGGTGGAAAGTCACCAACGATTCGTGAGCGAAGGAATACGATCGAACTGCTCCGCCAATACTTGCCGAAGAGCGCCGACCTCTCCAAATACTCGCCCACGTTCCTTGCAGGGACCAGCCATCCCTGCGGCCGTAGTCGCGGCAAATCTGACGCCTCGATACCTTTTCGACAAGTACTATTCTGCGAATCTCCATCCAAACTTGCATGTTGCTGTGCACCCTTCTCCCGTTCTGGTCGCTCACTCCTCTTCAAGAGTTGCGTCGCCAGCCGGGGCCATTGGGTGCGGCTGTCTTCGATGCGCGTTTGCAAACGCTACGGTTCGGGTCGCCGGAGACGTTTCGGTACAAAAGGACCTCAACTGGTCACCGAAGGGGGGGCCTCAAGGAGTTCTCAGGTCCCCCCTCGTCCACGCCAAAGATTGGGTTGCTGCCGGCCGGCCGAGACCTGATCGTGCACGCAGCACGATCTTCTCTCAGTCGCGCAAAAGCGCTTTTCCGTTGGCGTCCAGGTAGTCCCTCCAGGACCGCTTCGGCGTCCAGTTGAGCATCCGCTTGGCCTTCTCGCTGGAGATACCCGACGCGTCTGGACGCGAGGTGGGTCGCAGTTCGATCTTGTCCCCGTAGTACTGGTGCAGAATCTCGCCGAAGTTCCTTCCCCCGACGTTGTCCGGCGACGCGATGTAGAAGACCTCGTGTTCGGGGAGCTGCGACTCCGCGGCCAACACGATCGCGTCGGCAAGGTCGTAGACGTCGATGTAACTCCACAGGTTGGGGCTCAACACCGAGGCATCGCGCACCTGGGGGCCGAGATTCTGCTCGTAGTTGTCTTCGTTCTGGACCCAACTCGGGCGCAACGAGATGCACCGGATATCCGAGCGTTCGGCGGCCGCGTTCATCAGTTGCTCACCGAAGTGCTTGGACAGGGCATACGGATCCTGCGGGTGCACCGGGTGGAGTTCGTCGACCGGCGCATAGTCCGGAAGGAAGTCGCGTTCGGGAAAGAAGAACCCGGGCACGGTCTCGCTCGAGATGTTCACGAAACGCTTCACCCCGAAGCGGACGGCCGCTTCGAGAACGTTGAACGTCGCCATCAGGTTGGTGCGGAACACCACTTGCGGCGGGTTGCCCGACGGCTCGGGAATAGCGGCGCAATGCACGACAACCTCAGCCCCACGAATGACGGCGAATGCCTCGCCGGCGTCGGTGAGATCGGCCATTTGGTACCGCGCCGTTCCCTCGGGCTCTCGTTCGAATCCCGGCCGAGTCAGATCGGTCGCGAGCACCTCATGACCCGCGTCAAGCAGTGCCTGGGTCGCAGCGCGACCGACCTTGCCGTGAGCACCCGTAATGACTACCTTCATGATTGCTCCTTGTTTACTCGAGACAAGGCCAATGGACGCGTCGTCGGACATCGATCAATAACGTTGGCGTTAACTACGCCAGATGTTCAGCGCGACTTCGACTGCACGTAATCTTCCATTACTCTTCCATAACTCGCACGGTGTCAGGACGTGCCGTTCATCTTCTTATCGGCAACTGTCATCGCCCTGGTTTAATTCGCACATTGACTTGAAAGTAAAGGCCTCGCGACCCTGGTGCCCGCGGAGTGTCCGCGTTCAAGATAAGTAAGAAATTAGGCACAAGAAATACCTCCTGATCAATCCTTTTCCTCCGGCTGACCCTAAAGGACCTTCACCCTTTCAAGGTGGCGGCAGGGTTCGAATCCCATTGAAGGTGCGAGCAGGGGTGCACGGGAATTCGTCGCCTCGTATGCGTCACGGTCGGTACCAGACCTGGTGCGATTCAAGAGGTGATTGGTGTATCCACAAACTAAAGTGTGGCCGTGAGGCAGCCACTGAGATGGTCGTTGGTAGCGTCGGTTCTGGTGGCCTTTCTGCCATTGACGGTCGCCACGGCATCAAGTTCTGCGGCTTCCTCCAGCCGTTCTTCCTGCCACGCTCCGCGAATGATTGGGTTGACGGTCACCGCGGCACGCAGTGAAGCCAAGAAATCCGGCTGTCGGTTGCGGCTGATAGGTGCATCGGCACGGATGCCCCGGATTCAGACGATTCGTAGACAAAGTGCTCGCCCAGGACAGGTTACGAAGCTCTTGACCCTGACCGTCAATCCTCTCTGTCCTGGCACTGCGGCTCAAGGACCACCGCCCGGAGAACCGTTGCTTACACCAGGGCCGACTGAACTGGATACTGGACTCTTCATTGAAGGAGGGGCACTGATCTACCGTTCGGCACCGGTCTGTAAAGCCCTGATTGGCAGGTCGAGCGCTGGGACAATCACGGTCACCAACTTTGCCGGAACCCCGATCGCCAATATGGCGCTCACCGCTGGACAGTTGCTAAAGGTCACCCTTAGTGCCGGTCAGTACACGATAACTGGTGTCTTCGCTAATGGCACCAAAGCCGGCCCAACCACGGTGACGGTTCCTGCCGGGGAAGTGGTCAGGCAAGACTTGGTTCTCGATGTCCCTTGAGCCGTTGTTTCGGCGCTAGCTGAATAAGGTCGACAGCGCTGCAAACTGGCTCAAGCCAGCGGCCGAAATGACCGAGTCAACTAACTGGTTCCTACCGTGCAGTTCTCAGTAAGGGTCGCGGCATCCATTGAAGCTGAGGATTCTCGCCCATTCACGGACTCAGCCAGCGCGTCGAGCCAACGTACCCACTCGATAACAGGAGTTTGAACTACGACCGCTGTGGGGTGCCACGTCGCGGATTGAGCCATTACCGGGGCCACAAGAGATGGCGCGGCCAATCGCGGAGCTGACGGCGACCGATAATGTCCCAACCTCGGGGCGACGCCAACGCTACTGTCGGCGAGGTCTATGGACCCTAGTCAGGATTGCGAGTCGGTGATTACATGGGTTCGTTCCAGCCGACGATTCCCTGGCCAAGAAGAACAGCGAGGTTGCACCATAAGAATGACGTCACTCTTGAGTAGCCGAATGACTCTTCACACCACACTGACCTGCGCGGCTATCCTGCTTTCCGCGGTCACGGTAGCCGGACCACTGGCCTCGAGCTCTCCGGCCGCGGCGGCAACGATTGCCAACTGCTCCGCCGCCAACACTTTCGTCTGGGCGGCGTTTGACGGCAACGGCACCGCCGGCACCACCTACTACGCACTGGAGTTCAGCAACGTCGGATCCAAGGCCTGCACGTTGCGCGGCGACGCCAGTGTGTGGGCCGTAGGCAAGGCCGGCCTCCAGTTAGGCAAGCCTGCGTCGCATCAAGGTGTCCCAAGTACGGTGACGCTCGCGCACGACGGGACTGCGCACGCCATTCTTGGTGTTGTCGACACGGGCGCGGCGTGCCCCGGTCAGGGCGTGCAGGCCACAGGGCTTCGGGTTGTGCCGCCGGGCCAGTCTCTTCCCGCTCCCGCGGGCGAAAAGGATGAAGTGGAGTACTTTCCTGTCGAGGTCTGTGCCCACCAATCGTCGATGAACGTTCTTCCCGTCCGCTCAGGCACGGGAATCCCCCTCCACACCACCTCTTGATCGTGTGACGGAGTCCAGTTCGATTGGCTGCCAACTTCCTCCAACCCTTGAAGGGACTGCAGACGGGAATACGACGTCGGATTGAAGCGGACGGGTTCAGTTGCTCTCGCCATCCGCCGGCGAGTCCGTTTCCCCAAGCCGGGCAATCAGTTGGTCCCGACCGAAGCCGGGCTCGGGCGCTCGTTGGAGTCCTGGAGTCGGCGCCGTGGCTTTCCAATGATTGCCAGCGAGCTTCGTCCCCTAACAGACCCAGCGAGGTCGTCAGTCCACTGCAACCACGCCGCCAATAGTCCTCGAACACCACCGCGGCGGGGTACCAGGCGCTTCGCCGGCACGAAGTGAGCGAACGGGTCACCGTGAAAATCAGGCGGCGTCTTCGTGAGGCTCGAGCTGGCTGGCCTCGCGGCCGTTCGAGACCACGGCCTCGAACGGTGTGGGATGAGTCTGCAGCCCCACCACCATCTCCACGTCGCATTGGATTCGGCCGAACGGCACGCAGAGGTATCGTGAAACCCCGGATCCCTCTAGAGTTGGACCGTCGCCAAGGCGACAGAGAGCAGCGAGGAGCCAGTTATGCCAGCCAAGGGAACCGCGGAGTGGAAGGGCGATCTGCCGACGGGAACCGGCACGTTCACCGCCGGAGATTCAATCAGCGGGGGATACACCTTCAAATCCCGCTTCGAGGATGGTCCCGGCTCCAACCCCGAACAATTGATAGCGGCGGCTCACGCCGCGTGCTTCTCCATGTCGCTCTCCAACATCCTCGCCAAGGCCGATACCCCGGCCGACTCGGTTCACACTGAGGCCACGGTCACCCTCAGGATGGTCGACGGCGCACCCACGATCACCGCGATCGCATTGGTGACCTCGGGCCGAGTTCCCGGCATCGACGAGGCGACCTTCGTGGAGCACGCCTTGGCCGCCAAGTCCGGATGTGTGGTGAGCAGGGCGCTGGCGGGCGTTCCCGAAATCACCGTCGAGGCCACCCTGATCAGGTAGGCCATCGGCCCCGCGGGGTCCGTACGAGCGAGTGCGATTACCGGCGCGACGGCAACGTCGCGGTCACTACCACCGAAACCATGACGTCCATAGTTTCGGTCGTGCGAGCGTCGGACGACCGATGAGTCGACTCCACGTCCGGATAGGACGCGACAAGCGGTGCCGTCAGCCCCAGCTTCACGAGATCAGCCCGCCAGGCTCACGCGAGAATCCACACTTCGGTCGAATCCGCTGCGACCACGGTGATCCCGGGGAGCTCGTTAGAGTCTTGGAGTGAACTCATCGGCCCCCGCAAAAGGGCTTCCCCCGGTCAGGCTGCGTGAGGTCAGGGAGGTCGACGGAGCGTTCCTGTCAGAGTTGGATGGACCTGAAGTGAAGGGCGAGTGGGACACCTACGATGATGCTCCCGAAGAGATGCTCAACGGAAAGAACTTCAATGGTGGATCGAGGATCGTGGAGTTGCCCGATGGGACGCCAATCGGTACCGTCTCGTGGATTCAGACCCCCCACGGCCCGAACCAGCGCAGCCTGGCCTGGGTTATCGGTATCGTCCTTCACCCGAAGCACAGAGGTCAAGGCCTCGGAGCCTCCGCCCAAAGAATCCTGGCCGAGTACCTCTTCCAAAGTTCCCCGGCGAACCGCGTCGAGGCATCCACTGACATTGAGAATCTGGCCGAGCAGCGATCCCTTGCCTTGGCCGGGTTCACCAGCGAGGGCGTCCGGCGAGGCGCTCTCTGGCGCCGCGGCGAATGGCATGACCAGGTGATCTTCAGCCGCCTGCGAATTGACTAGACCAACTGGACCTCGACAGCCCGGTCCAGGCGACGATCACGATCATCCGCTCAACTGACGAAAACAGGATCCGAGCCGAGGCGCGCCGAGGTCATGGCGGCGCCGCACCAGTAGTTGCGTCGCCGAATCAGGGCACTTCTGGATCGAACGTCGAATCAGATCCTGCGCCTTCGCGTCGGGTTCCCAGCGCTTCTCTGAAGAACTGGATCTCGAGCTGGATCATGTGCTCGGCGATCACCGGATCAACGGGCATGTGCGTCACGCCAGACAGACCAACGACGCGGTGCGGTCGTCCCGCAGCGGTCAGCGCGCTCGAGAGAAGTTGCGTATGGCAGAAGAGCACGTTGTCGTCGTTGTAACCATGGATGAGGAACAACGGACGTTCCAAACGCGGCGCCAGGGGGATGAGGCTGTGCTCCTCGTAGACATCTGGTCTCTGGTCGGGGTGGCCCAGGTACCTCTCCGTGTAGCCCGTGTCGTACCACTGCCAATCGGTGACGGGCGCGCCGGCGACCGCCGCGTGGAAGACGTCGGGGCGCGTCAGGACGCAACGCGCGGACAGGTACCCCCCGAAGCTCCATCCGCGGATCCCCACCCGGTCGCGATCGACCAGCTCGCCGAACTCGCCGAGGACCGCGTCAAGCGCGGCAACCTGGTCCTCGACGGGCGCATCACCCAGATTGCCCACAATCGATCGGTCCCAAGACGGCCCGCGCCCGCCGGTTCCCCGGCCGTCCGCCACCACCACGCAGAATCCCTGGTCAGCAAGGTACTGATCCATTGCGAAGGCCCGCGCGGCCCCCACCACCCGCTGGTGGTGGGGGCCTCCGTAGGGCGACATGATGATCGCCAGACGCTCGTCACTCCTGGGCATGACGCTAGGAAAGAGCACCGCCAACTGCAGACGGTGAGGACCCACGACGAGCAGGCGGGGCTGCGGGTTCACTGGCGGCGTCGCCGCCGTCGGGCCGATGGCGAACGAGCCCACTTCCCAGGAACCCGCTCCGCCTCGGTCGATACGGAAGGACATCGACGTCGTCGCGAGGCTCGTCGAGGCGCTGACCGTCAGACCCTCCGGACTGCCGGCGAGCGCCCGCGTGACTGCGGAATCCTCTCCGGTGATCCGCACGGCTCCGTCGAAGGAGACCTCGGCCGTCACCAGCGAGGTCGACGTGACCTTCGCCGAAGCGAGCACGCTCGACTCGCCGACGCCCACGACCCCTGCAATCTGCAAACCGACCGGGGAGAACGGGGCGACCGTCCCCGCCTCGACGAACGCCAGGCGGTACGTGTCGCTCTCGCGGTCGGCGATGCCGACGATCAGTCGCCCGTCTGGCGCGTAGGTCGGCAAGCCGTCCACCCATTCGAGAAAGCAGTCATCTCGGGTCTCGAGCAGTACGTCCGTCTGCCCGTTGGCGGCGTTCACGGCCACGATCGCCTGAAGGCGTTGATCGCGCGACATGAGCGTCAGCAGCGGTCCAGTCGCGTCGGCGCTCGTCCGGACGGGCCAGGAAGCCGTGACGAGGTAAGGGAACTTCTCGGCATCCCATGAGACGACCTGGGTCGAGCCATCCAACCTGGTCAGGTGAAGCGCGACCCCGGGGTTGCTCGTTCCCGCCCTCGGGTACCGCCGCGAGCTCGGCTGGGACGTCGGCCTCGCCGGATCGAAGAGCCAGACGGTTTCGACCTTCGATTCGTCGACGACCTCGTACGCCAGCGTCGTGCCGTCGGGCGACCACCAGTGTCCCCGGGACCTGTCGAACTCCTCGGCAGCCACGAAGTCGGCGAGCCCCACGTGACCATCATCGAGTGACTCCGCGAGGACCATAACGTGACCGGTCGCGACGTCGACGACCGACAACGTCGAGCCCGCGACGTACGCGACGCGGTGACCCGTTGGATCGAGGCGCGGATCGATGACCCCCACGTCTGCGCCCAATCTCCGCACCAGAGGGTCTCCCTCCAGGTTCACGAGGTAAGGCATCCCCGAAAGGGCGAAGGTCGCCAAGCGCTGGGAGTCGTCGCAACTGAATGCGGTAATCCCCGCGCTGGTCTCCCGCAGCCGTTCACGGCGCTGGCGTTCGACCTCGGGCACGTCGTCGGACGAGTCACCCAGCAGCGCGGCCGAATCAACGACCAGCCGCTCCACCGGCGCGGCGCCAGACACGTCGAGCGCCCACAGATTGAGGTAAGGATCAAGAAGCCCCTTGCCGCGCAAGAAATAGACCTCCTCCCGCTCGGCTGAGATGACGAACGACCGTGGCGCGCCCGCCGTGAAGTCGCGCGTCATCGCGGCGAGGGCTGGATAGCTGCCTTCTAGAATCGATGCCGAGGTCTCACTCATGGTGAAAGTAAACCACGACCGTCACCATCAGTTGCCGCACGGCTTCACGCCGTCGACTCCGAGGACCGGTGCCAACCGGTCACCCGGCATAAGTTGGCGTTGTGAAAGAAGTCGGACCGCTCCTCGAATCCGGACGCGATTCGGACATCTACGAGTACGGGACGGGACTCGTGCTTCGCCGCACGCGAGGGGGCCGTTCGATGGCCGTCGAGGCCAGAATCATGGAGCACGTTCGCGGTTCCGGCTATCCGGTTCCGGCCATCCACGAGGTCAGCACGGACGGAACCGAGTTGGTCATGGAGCGGATCAAGGGACCGACGATGCTCGCGCTGATGGGCAGGCGACCTTGGACGATCGGCGACCAGGCAGTGCTGTTGGCCGACTTGCACAAGAGACTCCACGAGATTGCGGCACCAGACTGGAGCAAGGTCGCCCCGGGCGGCGCCGGGACAAGACTCCTCCATCTTGACCTGCACCCGAACAACATCATGATCGGGCCCGATGGGCCCGTCGTCATCGATTGGTCCAACGCGTCACGAGGTAATCCGAACACCGACGTTGCCCTGACCTGGGTCTTGCTTGCCGCGGCGGGCATCCCGTCCGGACGCATCAAATCTGGCCTGCTGGCCAACGGGAGGTCGTTCCTGGTCCGCGCATTCCTCAAGGAGTTCGACGTGCAGCAGGTCAGGGCACAGCTGCCCGCGGTCGTCGAATGGAAGTCGACCGACCCGCACATGAGTCCCGTTGAACGAGACGCGATGCGAAGGCTGCTCGGCTGAGCCGAACCGTGCGGATGGCAGGCATTCGGGCTTGGAGCGGCATGTCTAGCGCGCAACGGCACGCCATCGACCAGCACCGCCTCAGTACCTCACGCGCCTCTGGGTCGGGTGCAGATTCGTCGCTTGCCGTGCCCTTCGTCGGCGACAGGGGGCCCTAGTATTCCGACGTGGCGGCTCCGTCCATCTTCGGCGAATGCGACCCGGCGTTTCACGGGGTCCGCGATGCCTTCGCCGCCAATTTCTCCGACCACAACGAGATCGGAGCGTGCATCGCGGTCAGCATCGCGGGTCGGTTCGTGGTCGACCTTTGGGGAGGTGAGGCCGACCCGAGCGGCCGGCCGTGGGAAAGGGACACCATCGTCGACGTCTTCTCCGTCGGCAAGGCAATGGTCGCCTTGTCGTTACTCGTACTGGTCGAGCGCGGACAACTCGCATTCGACGACACGGTGGCGCGTCACTGGCCGGAGTTCGCCGCTGAGGGCAAGGACTCGGTGACCGTATCCCAGCTGCTCAGCCATCAAGCGGGCCTCCCGGGGATCCATCATCGCCTCGTCCCCGATGCGATGTACGACTGGGACCTGATGACGAGCGCGCTGGCCCAAGAGACACCATGGTGGGAACCGGGGACGGCGCTCGGCTATCACGTGAACACCCTTGGGTTCCTAG